>SXGR01127474.1_pt1 | contig 10325 bp, 10 predicted proteins | sample 3174711 | NCBI WGS metagenome assembly SXGR01 (sample SAMN11356860, study PRJNA531348) | freshwater metagenome | isolation source: freshwater sample F1-60 | place: China: Fuxian Lake, Yuxi | collected 2017-12-25 | reverse complement strand
GTCGACGCGCAGGACCGGCTGCGGCTCGCCAACCCCGCCGCCGCCGCCTTGTTCGGGCTGGCCGAAGGCGACGTGGGCGGGCCGGTCGTGCCGCTCGCGCGCAGCGCCGATTTCATCGAACTGGTGCGCCGCGTGCGGGCGGAGGGCGACGCGCGCGCCACCATCCTGCTCAACCGGGCGCCGCTGGCCGACGTCTGGGTGCAGGCCGCCGGCGCGCGCACCGATCCGGAGGCGTTCGGCGCCGGCGCGGCGATCTTCGTGCTCGCCGACGTCACGGCGCTGAAGCGCCTGCAGGCGATGGAACGGGATTTCGTGACCAACGTCTCGCACGACCTGCGCACGCCGGTGACGATCCTGCGCGGTTACGCCGAGACGCTCGCCGAGGACCAGTCCACGATGTCGGCGGAAGACCGCGCGCGGTTCGCGCAGAAGATCGTCGGCTCCGTCGGCCGGCTCCAGGGTCTCGTCGAAGGGCTGCTGTCGCTCGCGAGCCTCGAGACGTCCCAGGACCTCCGGCCGGAAACCGGGGCGTTGCACGCCGCCGCCCGGGAGGCGGCCGAGGAGCTCGGCCCGCGCTGCCGGGCGGCGGGCGTCTCCCTGGAATTGGACCTGGCGTCGCGGACGGGCGGGACCGCCGACCCGCTTCAATCTCGCCGTCTCGTCCAGAACCTCATCGACAACGCGCTGGCCCACGCCACAGGGCTGACTCGGCTCGTCATCGCGACCCGCGACACGCCGAAAGGCACCGAGCTGAGCGTCGAAGACGACGGGGCAGGGGTCGCGCCCGCCGACATCCCGCGCTTGTTCGACCGTTTTTACCGGACGGACAAGTCCCGGCGCGCCGGCGGGAGCGGGCTTGGCCTCAGCATCGTGCGCCAGGTGGCGGAACTGCATGGGGGCTCCGCGACGGCCGAGCCGGCGAAACCCAAGGGCCTCCGGATCACGGTGACGCTGCCGGATCCCTCGGCATGAAAAACCCGCCGTTCTTCGGCGGGTTTTTTGCTCCCTCTGAAAGTGGAGCGCGCGACTGGACTTGAACCAGCAACAGCCACCTTGGCAAGGTGGTACTCTACCATTGAGCTACGCGCGCGCTGGACAGGGAGCAGACCAAACGCCTCAGCGAGTGTCAAGCCTTTGGACGAACCGGGCCCGGGCCGCCGCGGGGGCGGGGGTGAGCCCCTGACGGACGAGAATGGCGGCGGCCTCATCGGAAAAAAGCCAGCGTAAGCCCGGGCGCAAGGAGGCCAAGCGGTCGGAACGCACGTTCAGGATCAAGGGCAGTTGCAAGGGGTAGTCGCGATTGTGCACGTTGTCCTCATCCGGGCGATAGGCGGTGGTGGAACGTCCCGGGCGACCGTCGGCGATCGGCAGGACGCGGGCGCGCCCCGCCGGAAGGCGCGGCAGGAGGATGAGACTGCCCGCGCGCGCGGCGAGCAGGTCCGCGGCCAGGTCGGGCTCGACCCGCAGGCGGACATCGGGCCGGAAAGGCTGCCCCTCGAGGACAAGGCCTTGGAAAGCCTCGAGCACGAGCGTGCCGGGCGGAGAACAGACGGCCGGCGTGAGCAGCTCGGAACGGGCGTCGGGCTGCAGGTCGTTCCAATTGCGGGCCGGCGAACGCGCGTCTTTCGCGAACGCGTCCGCAAGGTTCTCCAGCGTCAACCGCTCGACGCGGTTCGAATCGTGCGTCGCGACGACGATGACGACGGAGGCGAGATGGAACTCGACGGCCGCCGCGCCCTTCGGCTCCGGGGCGGGCTCGCCGGCGCGCCGCAGCCCGGCGAAGGCGGCGACCCGGCCTTCGACGAAGGCGCGGCGGCCGGGGAGGGTGCCGGCGAAGTCAGCCGAGTCCGGGCCGGCGACGGCGGCCAAGCCGGCCGCGACCGGCCCGTCCAACAGGTCGGAGCCGACGAAATCGGCGCCGCCGGCGACGGCGGCCAACAGGCAGGTCAGCCACCTCACGCGGTCTCGGGGCCGGGGTCGAGTTCCGGCCACTGCAGGAGTTTGCGATGCAACGTGCGACGGGAGATGCCCATGAGCTCCGCGGCGCGGGTGCGGTTGCCGCCGGCGGCGGCGAGCGCCTGCCTGAGCAGCTGCTTCTCGTTCTGCTCGCGGTCGAGCGCGTTGGGTCCGGCGAGCGGAAGGGCCGCCGGCGGGGCGGCCAGGGCGAAGCGCGGGTCGAGGTCGGCGGGCGCGACGACGCGGCCGGCCCGGAGGACGGCGAGGTTCTCGCACGCGTTGCGCAGTTCGCGGATGGTGCCCGGCCACGCGTAACGCGTGAGGACAGCCTGGGCTTCCGGCGAAAGCTTCGCCGGAGCGGAGCCGTTCTCCTTGGCGAAGCGCTCGAGGTAATGGACGAGGAGGAGCGGGATGTCGTCCGGCCGCTCGCGCAGCGGGGGCAGGCGCAGGGGCACGACGGAAAGCCGGTAGTAGAGGTCCTCGCGGAACTTGCCCTCCTTGACCATCTGCGCGAGGTCGCGGTTGGTCGCGCAGACCAGCCGCAGGTCGAGCGCGATCGGCCGATGCGAGCCGAGCCGTTCGACCGACCGCGTCTCAAGGAAACGGAGGAGCTTCACCTGCGTCGTGGCGTCGATCTCGCCGATCTCGTCCAGGAAGAGGGTGCCGCCGTCGGCGGATTCGAAGCGGCCCACGCGACGCTCGTTGGCGCCGGTGAACGCACCTTTCTCGTGGCCGAAGAGCTCCGACTCGAGGAGGTTGGCCGGGATGGCGGCGCAATGCACCGCCATGAAAGGCCCTTTGGCGCGCGCGCTCGCCTGATGGATCATCTGGGCGAAGAGCTCCTTGCCGGTGCCGGTCTCGCCGAGGAGGAGGACCGTCGCGTTGGAAGACGCGACGGAGCGCACCTGTTCGATCGAACGCTGCAAGGCGGCGGAAGAACCGACGACCTCGCCGAGCGCGAACTTGCGGTCGAGGCGGGTCTTCAGGGTCACGACCTCCTTCTCGGCGGTGCGCGCCTTCAGCCCGCGCTCGAGCACGAGCTCGACCTGACGCAGGTCGACGGGTTTCTGGAAGAACCAATAGGCGCCGCGGCTCATCGCCTGGACGGCCGTCTCGACGTCGCCGTAAGCCGTCATCATGATGCAGACCGGCTGATGCGGAAGCTTGAGCGCGCGGTCGATCACGGCCATGCCGTCCTCGCCGGCCATGCGCAGGTCCGTGAGCACGGCGTCGGGCGGCACGTCCTGCATGAGACGCGCCGCTTCCGCGGCGTCCTTGGCGACGAACGTCTCGTAGCGGTCTTCAAGGGCGGCGCGCAGGCCGTCGCGGATGTTCTTCTCGTCGTCGACGATGAGGACGGTGGGCTTCATGGCTCAGGCTTCGGGGGTGGCGGGGCGGTTCGCCGCGCCCCAGGCGCGGGCGGCCTTCTCGGCGAGCGCCGCGCGCGCGCGGTCCGCTTCGGCGAGACGCGCCCGGAGGTTGGCGTTGGAGACCTCGGCGAGGTCGTCGAGATCGCAGAGATAGACGCCATCGAGCGAGCGGGCGGCGGGGTCGAAATTCCGAGGCACGCCGAGGTCGACGAACAGGCAGGGCCGGCCGTGGCGGCGGGCGACGAGTTCGCGCAGGCCCGGGGCGTCGAGGAGGGCGCGTTCGACGGTGGCGCAGCCGATGATGACGTCGTAGGCGTGCGCCTGCCGCAGCGCGTCGGCGAGCGTGAGCGAGGCGCCGGCGAACTCCTCGGCGAGGGCGCGGGCGTTCTCGAAGGTGCGCGACGCGACCGAGACCTCGGCCGCGCCGCGCGAGACGAGGGCCTGCACGACCTGACGGCCGACTTCGCCGGTGCCGAGGACGAGCACGCGCGCGTCGGCGAGCGCGCCGAACACGCGCAAGGCGAGCTCGACGGCGACGTTCCCGAGGCTGACCTGGCCCTGGGAGATCCCGGTGTGGGTGCGCGCCCAGGCCCCGGCCTGGAACGCGCGCTGGAAGACGCGGTTCAGGACGGGCCCCGTCATGCCGCGGGCGAGCGCGTCGGCGTAGGCTTCCTTGACCTGGCCCGCGATCTCGGCTTCGCCGACCATCTGCGAATCCAGCCCGGAGACGACGGCGAAGAGGTGCTCGACGGCCAGCAGGCCGGGCACGGGCCGGAGATGGGGGTCGAGCGCGGCGGGCTCGGCGCCGGTCGCGCGGATCAAAGCGGCGCGCAGGTGCAGGGCGGCGGCTTCGTCGCCGACGCCGTAGGCCTCGAGACGATTGCAGGTGGCGAGCAGGACGGCTTCGGCGAGGCCGGCCTCGCGCGCGCTCGCGTAGAAGACCTCCGCGCCGCCGGCCGGCACGCTGAACGCCGCGCGTTCGTCGAGACCGGCGGTGCGATGGGTGGCGCTGAGCGCCACGAGATTACGGAGGCTCTCGCTCATCGGGCGGCGGGCAACGAGAGCCAGAGGGCGACGAGCGCCGGCAGGAAAGCCAGCAGCGAGGCGCGCGCGTAGGCGGCGCCCGCGAGACGATGCCGCCGACGCTGGACGGTGACGAAGACGCAGGCGAGCCACGTGAGCGACGCGGCGCCGAGCTTGGGCGCGGCGACGAGCGCGAGGTCGCGCTGAGCCCAGTCGGTGACGCCGATCACGATGGAAAGGCCCAGCAGCCAGACGGCCGCGCCCATGAGCTGGCCGCCGACGCGATCCAGCGGGACGAGCGCCGGCAGCAGCGCGTAGATCCCGCCGAAACGCCGGCGGGCGAGCGCGCGATCCTGCAGGAGATAAGCGGCGGAATTCAAGGCCTGCGCGCCAAGGACGCCGTAGGCGAGAATCGCGGCGCCGACATGGATCACGATCAGCGGCTTGTCGCCCGCGTCCGGGGAGGGCGCGCCGACGCCGAGCCAGGCGGCCGCGAACAGACAGCCGGCGGTGGCGCCGCCGATGGCCCAAGTCGGCAACCGATGCGTGAAGGTGAGGTCGAGAAAGAGGGAGAGTCCGGCGACACCCCACCCGATGGCGAGGAGGACCTCGGCCGGGCTGCCGATCGGCAAGGCGTGCGTGCGCAGGCCTTGGTAAGCCAGCATGACGGTGAGGAGGATCCAGCCCACCCGGAGCAACCACAGCGCGGAATCAGCCAAGCGCGAGGAGCCGTCCTTGGCGGTCCAGGCGTCCAAAGCCGCGGCGGCAAAGAATACGAGGGCGCACCCCACCAGACACTCCCCGGTCAGGGGGTGCGCGGCCAGGTTGGCGGCGAAGGGAAGCATGGAGCTTAATATAAAGGGGTGGTGTGACATTTTGGCAAACCTGCAAAGCACCCAGTTTTCTTGCGAAGGGGGTGGGGGAGGGTAGGGTATGCCCCTCTTATGCCCCACGACCTCTACGACCTCACCCAACACCCCCCTCGCAGCCCCCGCGTGCGCCTTGGCGGTTTGGTCATCCTCCCCCGAATGATCGACAAAGCCCGGGCGACCCAAAAAGGGAAAAATGGCGAATACACCTACGGATGCTCCTTGGACCGTAATGTCCTCGAATTCCTGGGTGTCGATGCGGATGAACTTAAGTCTCAGATTTACAATGGCTTAGGTGATGGTGAGCTTCTTGCTTGGTTGATGGTCAATGCCAAGAAGCCCCGCCAAGCCTACGAAATCGCCGCCTTCAGCGCTTATCATGAGCAGCGCGCGCCGAGTGCTCCTGGCGGACGGGCCAAGGTCAGCGAATACCAGTCTTCGACTCCCGCCGGCGCCAAGCGCGAGGACATCGTCTCCTGGTTCGATGTCCTCGACCTGGACGATCACCAGAGCTTCGGCGGCAAAGTCTGACCGTGGCCGCGGCGGGTCATCCTCGGCGCGTGTTGCTCGTGTGCATGGGCAACATCTGCCGCTCGCCGACGGCGGAAGAAGTCCTGCGGGTGCACGCCCGCCAGGCCGGCCTGACCGTCGAATTCGATTCCGCCGGAACGGAGAACTACCATGTCGGCGACCCGCCGGACCCGCGTTCGGTCCGGCACGCCCGCGCCCGCGGCTACGACCTGACGTCCTTGCGCGCGCGTCAGGTGCGCGCGGATGATTTCCACGCCTTCGATCTCATCCTGGCGGCCGACCCGCTGAACCTACGCGAGCTCCGGCGCCGCTGCCCCGCCGAACATCATGGCCGGCTGCGCCTGTTCCTGGAAGACGCGCCGTTGCCCGATCCGTATTACGGCGAAAGCGACGATTTCGAAGAAGTGCTGGATCTGGTGGAAAAAAGGGCCCGTTCGCTCGTCGCGGCGTGGGCCCGGCCAACTGAATGATTGCCGAGCGCGGGCGCCCGCGGTTTGCTTCCTGTCACCGATGTACCAAGTGAACTTCAGCGACCAGGCGATGCGCGAGCTCGCCAAGCTGCCCACCTTGGAGCAGATGGAAGTCGTCGAGGCGTTCACGGCGCTGACGCCGGAAGACCTCCTGCGCGGGAGTTCGGACCTGGGCACCGTGCGCCGCGGCGGTCACACCTTCCATCGACTGCGCGTCGGCGATTTCCGCATCTATTTCGAGGCCGCCGAAGGCTCCCTCCTCGCGCATTACGTGCTGCACCGGCACACCTACGCCGATTTCGCGTTCCGCTCGCGTCTGCCGTTCCCCGAGGACGAAGCCCGCATCGAGCAGGAAGGCGGCTTCTGGAAATACCTCGACGAACCACCGAAGCACTGAACGTGACCACCCCGCCCGACAAACGCCCGTATGCCTCGCCGGAAGAAGCCGCGCGGATCTACCTCCTGCCGAACCTCTTCACGGCGGGCAACATGCTCTGCGGCTTCCTCGCGATCAAGAACTGCATCGAGGCGCGTTTCACCACGCTGACCGCGGAAGGCCGCGCCGAGCATTACCATCTCGCGGTCTGGTTCATCCTCTTCGCCTGCGTGTGCGACCTCTTCGACGGACGCGTCGCCCGCGCCACCAAGCGTGAATCGCTCTTCGGCGCGGAGTTCGACAGCATCGCCGACACGGTGTCGTTCGGGGTCGCGCCGGCGCTCATGGCCTGCTTCATCGTCATCAAGCCGGAAGTCACCGACGACGTCCAGCTGGTCACCTGGCTGCTCGCCTTCGTTTACCTGCTCTGCGCCGGCGTCCGCCTGGCGCGGTTCAACGTGCTGACCAACCCGCTGGTCCCCGGTAACGAAAAAAGGGCGGCCGGCGGCGATTTCGTCGGGCTGCCTTCACCGGCCGCCGCAGGCATGATCGCATCCTTGGTGCTGGTCCTCTCCAAGGTCATGAAGGATTCCGGCTCTCCCAACCCCTTCGAACAAGCCGTCCAGGCCTGGTCTTGGACGCTTCTTCCCCTGATGCTGGTCATCTCCTACCTGATGGTCAGCAACGTGCGTTTCCCGAGTTTCAAGAAGATCGACTGGACGGCCCGGGCCCGGGCCCGCGGGTTCATCCTCATCATCATCGCGGCGGCCGTCCTGTTCCGCTATCCCCAGTATTCCTTCCCCGCGGTCTTCCTCGGCTATATCGGTTATAGCCTGTTCCGGCACGTCTTCCTGCTCAAGAAAAGCGAGATGGACCCGGCGCCGGACGACGATGACGAACCCGTGTCCAAGCTGTGAACAGCGGGTGAGCGAACCGTGTTCCTGCGCCGTTGTGAACAAGCCTGATGTTATTCACGGCCCGGACACATCGCGCCCTTCCGCGCATCCTCGGCGCGGCCAGCGGGTTGCGAACCTGTGTACGGTATTCCGCCCCCTGATGTTACTACGGGTATTTATATATGAAGATGAACCAGAGACAGCCCGGCCGGGATTGTGGGCAATGAGGGGTTGCCTCTCCCCCGCACGATGCTCAATTCTGACGACAACATGAAGTTCAAGGTAAACCGGAACCATTTTTTCAACGGCCTATCCAGCGTGACCAACGTCGTCGGAAGCCGTGCGACGATGCCGATCCTGCAGAACGTGCTCATCGAAGCCGAAGGCGACACCGTCACTTTGACGACGACCAACCTCGACCTCGGGATCTGCTGCCGCATCAAGGCCTCGGTCTCTTCGCCCGGTCGCATCACGCTGCCCGTCAAGAAACTGGTGCCGATCGTCCGCGCGCTTTCGAATAGCGACACCATCGTCGAACTCACCGGCAAAGACCGGGTCAAGATCACGTCCGGCAGCTCGGTGTTCCAGGTCGCGGGCCTTCCTGCCGACCAATTCCCGCCCATCTCCAATTTCGCCGGCCAGCCGACGATCTCCATCAACCAAGATGACCTGGGCGACATGCTCCGCAAGGTGAGCTACGCCCAATCTTCCGACGAGAACCGGTATATCCTGAACGGGGTCTTCTTCGAGTTCGCCGAAGGCAAGCTCACGGTCGTGGCCACGGACGGACGGCGCTTGGCGAAGTGCGAACGGAAGCTCGCCGGGACCGACAAGGCCTTGGCGCTCATCCTCCCCGCCCGGACGATCGTGGAACTGATGCGGCTGCTGAAGGCGGGCGGAGAAGCCCATGTCTCCCATAACGAACGCCAGGTGGGCTTCACCATCGACATCCCGAAGAACGAGGAAGGCCTCGTGGACCGCATCCAGCTGGTCTCCAAGGTCGTCGAAGGCAATTATCCGAACTACCGCCAGGTGATCCCGAAGGACGCCGGGTCCAAGGTCCGCCTCGAGCGCGAGAAGCTGCTCGAGAGCGTCAACCGCGCCGCGCTGATGACCGACGACCGGAACAACACCATCCGCCTCAGCGTGTCGAAGAAGACGCAGAACCTAGAGATCTCGGCGAAGTCCGAAAGCGGCGAAGCCCACGAGCCGATCGCGGTCAAATACGAGGGCCCGGACGTGAACATCGCCTTCAACCCGCAGTACATCATCGATCCGCTCAAGGCGCTCACCGAGGACGAGATCGATTTCGAATTCAAGGACGAGATGTCGCCCGGCGTGCTGCGCGGCCTCAAGGACGACTTCCTCTGCGTGGTGATGCCGCAGCGGATCTCCTGACCGCCGCGCCGATCAGAGCCCGGGTTCCGCGCAGTCCGGCAAGCCCTTGATCCGGGACAAGATACGGCGGGAGGCTTCGATCGAACGTTCGGGGTGGCCCGCCCCGGGGTCATATTCCGATGGTGACATCGCCTGGCCGAAACGCACGCGGATGCGCGCCGAACCGACCGGGAAATTAGCCCCGCGCGGGAGGACGTCGCGGGCGCCGCGGATGTGGATGGGAACGACCGGCACGCCGGACTTGCAGGCGAGGAGACCGGCGCCGGCCTTGGGAGAGGCGATCACGCCGTCCTGGCTGCGCGTGCCTTCCGGGAAGATGAGCAGCCCTTCGCCGGCCGCGAGGGCCGCCAAGGCCGCGCGGATCGCGCCGATGTCCGCCTCGCCTCGGTCGACCGGGATGGAATGGCAGGCCCGGATCACGAAGCCGAAGACGGGGTTGTCGAACAGCGAGCGGCGAGCGATGAAGGAGATCTCCCGCGGCAGGCAGGATCCGATCAGGGGCGGGTCCAGCATGCTTTGATGGTTCGAGGCGAAAAGGCACGCGCCGGCGGGCACGTTCTCCCAGCCTTCGACTTCGAGCGTCGCGAAGACCTCGATGAACGAACGGGCTCCGTGGTAGACCGCCTTGTAGATCAGGTTCTTCGAATCGAGGATCATCGGGGCAGGGCGGCGACCTTGATCAGTTCGCCGATCCGGGCCACGACGGCCTCGAGAGGCAGGTGCGTGTTGTCGACGCGGCACGCGCCTGCCGGGCAGACCATCGGCGCGGTCTTGCGCGTGGCGTCCAGATGGTCGCGTTGGGTGACCTGGTCGGCCTGGCCTTCGGCCGCCCGCCGAAGGGCGCGCGCCTCGGCGTCGGCTTCGAGGAAGATACGCACCTCGGCGTCCGGCAGCACGACGGAGCCGATGTCGCGTCCTTCCATCACCACGCCGGCGAAGCCTTGCTCGCTCGCGAGCTTCACCTGCGAGCGTTGGTATTCCAGGAGGAAGGTCCGCACGGCGGGCAGGGCGGCGATCTTGGACACCGCCGCGTTGACCTCCGGCGTACGCAGGTCGGCGTCGTCGGGCAGGACGCCGTCGAGGGTGAGCGCGGAGGATCGGGCGCCCTGACGGGCGACGATGCGCGAGCCGATGCGCAGCCTGGCCAGGGCCGCCGTCACGGACGCGGGATCGGCGGCGGAGGCGCCGGCGAGCAGCAACGCCCGGGTGAGGCTGCGATAATGCGCGCCGGTGTCGACGTGCAGCAGGCCGTGCAGCTGGGCGAGGCGGCGGCTGGTGCTCGACTTGCCCGAAGCGGCGCCGCCGTCCACGGAGACGCGCACGAAGTTCGTGCGCAACGCCTCGAGCGCCTCGAAGAAACGCGGGAAAGTCTTCCCGGTGCAGGCGGGGTCTTCGATCGCGATCCACGGCCGGCCGTCGCCGAAGAGGTCGAAGCT
>SXGR01306612.1_pt1 | contig 10332 bp, 10 predicted proteins | sample 3174711 | NCBI WGS metagenome assembly SXGR01 (sample SAMN11356860, study PRJNA531348) | freshwater metagenome | isolation source: freshwater sample F1-60 | place: China: Fuxian Lake, Yuxi | collected 2017-12-25 | reverse complement strand
GTAGCGCAAGGACATGTAGCGCAAGGATCAGACATCGCTCCAATCAACTACCGGAGGCCTAAGATGAACCGAGTCATTTTGGTGTTGCGGTGGAGCGCAATGGCTCCGCTCTGCATTTTTGCACTACTTTCGCTAGGGGCCTGTTCAACGGACCGATCTCACTCCCCTGGAGTGACGCGTCTTGCCAACGGTATCTGCACGACAGAAACGCCCATCGGATCACACCGACCGAAACAGGTGTGTCGTTCAAACGCCCAAATCGAAGCCGAGAAAAAGCAGGCGCAGCACGCACTGAATAAAGTTCGCAATACACCCAACAGCCCGGTGCCGAGGTCCTAGCCATTTGCGGACTGAACGCGACGAGTGCCCCTGACAATCTGGCGCAAACCTGAGACTATCGCAGGCGGAAGAGTATCGTCTCCGGTGGGGCGCACGGCCTTCAAAGCCGTTGAGGTGCGTAACCGTGCCTGGTGGGTTCGACTCCTGCCTCTTCCGCCAGTAATTGTTATAAATCATATAGTTACTATGGATTATAGGATTGAACCGCCATCTGACCCGCCAAACTTAGACCGCTTGCAATCCCCAGCACAACCAGTGTTCCATTCCGCGCCGCCGCATCCTGGGCGATAGACCGGATGGCGATGCTGACAAACAGAGTCCAGGCGGGTGATATCGCGGCGATATCAGATGCCGTGCCCGCCAAGACGATTGCTTATTGAATGAACCGCCAACGGCGTAAAATTTTTGTACACCCGCAGCGTGAAGATTCTGTTGCGCTAGCCGCCGTGCCAAATGCGTCGAGTCCGAGGCAATAGTGGTGGGACAGTCGGGAGAGACCGGCGCCTTGGAACCGGATCACCCCGGCTGCGCGAGCAGGTTGTCGACGTAGCGGACGGCGTCGGGATGATAGAGGCGTTTACCCGTTTCGTAACAAGTTCGATAGACGCCAGGCTTGTTGAGCGTTGTACGTATTCCGACATCAAACATTGTCCGCTCCATCGCCGGCAGTTCGTCCACGTAAGGGATGATCTGCAGACGATAGTTCCACCACGCAATAAACATCGAATGCAAAAGGCTCGCCTCTTCCGCCGTCACACCTGCCTGCTCCATCAATGCTACCCACGATTGACTGGGTTTGCCGCCAAGCGCGGCGTTTGTATTCACTAGAAGCAAATTCATGCGCTCGTCCCTTTGTTCAGCGTATATCTCGCGGAGAGCCTCGGCACGAGCCTGACTGAGCGTGCGCTGCGCCTGTGATCTTGCATGTTTCACCTGCACCGCGAGATAGCCGAGTGTCACGAACACCGCTACAGACCCGGGTTCCGGACTCGATGTCCCCGATCGTTTGCACCGCATCAACCCCGAGATCGTGAAACAGGAAGTCACTGCGGCAGGATTTGTCTTTGAAGCTGCAAGTGATGTGTTACACAACCCCGACGACAACCACACCCTCGAACCTGTCAGTCCATCCGTGCGGGGGCGGACAGACCAGTTTGTCTTTCGTTTCCGAAAACCCGAATAACAACCAGGAACACCAGCAATCCCGCAAGTGCGACCGATGCTTCGGTGAACAACATCCCGCTGGCGCCCCAAACGCCGTAAGCCCAGCCATTGATCGCCGTCATGGCCGCGATGGGCATATTCGATAACGACGCGAAGAGGTTGTACTTGGTGGCTGCTGCCCCTCTGCCCATCGCTTCGAGCACAAAGGCGGAGAACCCTGCGTAGGTCAGTCCGGTGATATAGGCATAGAGCAACGTGAAAACCACATACATGCTCTCGGTGCGTGACGAGACGGCCATCAGCACGGCGCACAACCCTTGCAGCACGCCATACATAACATAGACTGTCGTGCGGTCCAGTCGATCACACACCCAACCGCCCACAACACACCCGGCGGCCGCGACCAAACCGTTCAGCACACCGGTGACCAGCGCCACTGTGTTCGCCGAGGCATGCCAATCCGCGGAAACGGACGACCACAACCCACTCGCGGCCCCTGATCCAATCGGCATGAAGCACAAAAACAAGGCAATCGCCCCCATACGTGCACGCGCGGTCTGCCAGACATCGAGCCCGACGTCTTTGAGTGATCGCAGGATCGATGTCGACCGGTGTGTGACGACGGGCTCCGCGATGAAGAGCAACGCCAGACAACACAGCAAACAAGCACCACCAATGATGGCGCTCGACATCCAGTTCTCATTTAGCGTTTGTGCAAGCCAGAGCCCGAGACCACCGCCGATGCCATGGCCGCCGAAATTGCCAGCCTGAAACCATCCGCCAGCCCTTCCCTTTTCTGCGTCGGGAGTCTGGTAAGCCATCAGGCTTTCGACTGACATGCCCACGAACGTGGCCGCAAAGTTGGCAATCAATGCAACCACCGAGAGCACACCAATCCCGGAACTCGTCGCGGGATAGACACCGAATGCGAAGATGCCGAGTGCACTCAACACGCAGCCAATCACATACCAGGCTTTACGGCTCAGCGTTGTGTCAGCAATCGGCGCCCACACGAACTTCCACATGTGCGGGATGTAACTCAACGCAATGAGTGCAGCGACTTCCGCAACAGGCACACCGGCTGCGCGCAGTTGCCAGGCCACTGCTACGGACAGATAACCGCCCATCACACCAAACGGCAGGATCAGGATCAGATAGATGAAAGGGTGCACGGAACGATGCACAAACATGGCCGCACGGGGCGTTGTGGGATCTGGCGATGGGCTCATGTGCTGTCTTGGAGATGAACGAGCCGTTGCAAAAGCAACGGCCCGCTTTACTCAATAGGCTTACGAAGCCTTGATATCCAGCGGACGGTAATAGTCCTTACCTTGCTCCATGTATTCGACACGAAGTTTCCTGAAGGTCTCTCCGCCTGAACCCTCTTCTGTGAGCGTCAGGTTTTGGCGGAAGAAGTTGATGCTTTCAGGATTCAGCGTTCGTGCCATTGCCCAATACGATTCAGCCTTCGCTTTCTCACCATGCGCGCGGAACAAATTGCCAAGACGAAACGCCGCATCGGCTTTCATCTCGTTGATCCCATGTTCGCGGATGTTGCGTGCGACGATTTGAGCCGATTGCACGTGAGAGCTGGCCGCTCCGTTCTTCACCCAGTCCTTCAACGCCGGCGTATACACATCGTTACCGAAGAGAAAGGCCTGATCCCCTTCGCCAAACTGGTGGGTCTTCGAATAGGTGCCTTCATCAATACGCACAATGCGGCCTTCTTCATCAATCCAGGCAGAAGACGGCACATTCACAAAATTAAACACACTGCTGATGAGGTGGTCTTCATCCACCACCTGCACGTAGGTCGGCTTGGCCGCATCAAAAATGGGTCCTGCAACGGCTTCACCGCCAGTGTCTTCAGCGACACAGATGAGGACAAAGTTCGGGTCGTTCAGTTCTTCGTAAACACGTTGCCACACGGGCACGTCAAGCAGGCAGCCTCACCACGAGGACCAGGTGACGATCAGCGCCTTCTTGCCCTTGAGATCCGCCATGCGAATCACTTTGCCTTGCCGATCTTTCACTTCAAAGTCCGGTGCCATGGCGTTGACCATCATGTTGGCGCGCTTCGCGGGCACTTCTGCGAAACTCCAAACACGAGACGCCTGATCAACCACATAGGGCTGACCGAGCAAATCAGCAAAAGCCACCAGGTCGAACCACTGCTTGCCGCCCTGTTCGATCAGCAACCCCTCTCTGAGCGGAATGCAGATGTCGTTACAGCAGACACCTTCCGGCTTCAACTCAAAGCCGTTCACGCTATGAAGATCCGACGGTTTGATGAGCAGACCTTCGCCTTTGCCCGTCTCCGTAAATGTCACTTTCTTTCCCTGATACAACACCGTCGCCTGCCCTGCAGCATGGATCGGCATGACTTCGAACGGATGTCGAAGCTCAGGGAATGCCCCAAACGCTCTCGTCATGGTCGCCTCCGTTTAATTCTGGTCGGTCCGCATGCTAGCGGGTTAGCGCGCGGAGGAGAACCCGAGCATCGGGCGACGTCCGGCACAAGTCACCACCACCGGGTATGCTTCGACTGCACTTGAAGTCCACCGGATACGACCATGAACACATCTGAGCAAACTGCCCTACTCACCGTTGCCCTGCTCGCTGCCTTCGCCGACGGCAGCGAGGGTGAAGCCGAGCGCACAGAAGTACGCCGGGTGATCGAATCTCTGGATGCGCCAGACCTGAATTTGCCGGCGTTGGTTCAAAACGTCTTGTTAAAACGCGCAACGCTGGTGTCTGCAGCGGCTGAGCTTTCCAGTCCGGAACTGCGCCATCTAGCCTATGAACTCGCAGTTGGCGTATGTGATGCCGATGGACTGCTCACCGAAGCCGGTCGAATCACAGGAAAGTACACGGGCTGGGCGACTTACGCTGACGTGAACATCGCGCCGACAGACTCGTTCGATGTGAGCGTGGGTGCACGCTACTCAAAGGACAAGAAAAAATTTGGCATCAACGTCCCGGAGCCCGAGAGTGGCCTCGGACCCTTCTGGGCGTTCGGTTTCGCCACCGATGGCACGGTGCGGGATACCGAAGACTGGAATGACCTGCAGATGCGTGTAGTCGCACGTTGGGTAATTATCGAAGATCACTTGCTCTACGCAAACTACACCGAAGGCTTCAAGTCAGGTGGCTTCGGTAGTTTCGTCTTGAGGGACGCTATCGGAAACTCTGTGGGGGGTGGTTTGACGGGTGTTTCACAAGCCGACGGTTTCCGGCCACGCACCTTCAACCCTGAAGTCGCCGACAGTTATGAAGCCGGCTACAAGGGAGAATTCGCAGACGGAGCGATCCGTGCCAACTTCACCGTGTTTTACTACGAGTATGAAGACCTGCAGGTTGTTGTTGCCGACGGCGGCGCCGCTGCCGTCAAAAACGTGGGCCGTGTGAAAAGTTCAGGTGTTGAAGCGTCTGTGAACGCCTTACTCGGAGACAACTGGGACATCTACGCAGCCTGGTCGTATCTCGATTCCGAAGCAAAGGAACTGCAAGACGTGTGTGGTCTCGGCAATCCCAATGCCTGCGAAGGCAGCAACCTCTTCTGGGCGCCGAAAATGACGGGCGCCTTTGTACTGAACGGGCGCTTTCCGTTCGAGAGTGGCAGTGCGCTCACCACACGAATGGAACTCTTCTACGAATCTGAACGGGGTGGTGGCTGGGAAGATCATGAAGAAACCAAGATTGATCCGTTTGTCGACGTGTCACTGCGGGTCGGCTTCGATTCTGGTGATGGCTGGGGCACCGAGGTTTACTGCGAAAACGTCACCAACGAAGATTCATGGGATGGCCAGAACGTGAACGGCGGGATCTTGCCGTCTCACTTCTTTGGGCCGAAACGTCCGAGGACGTTTGGGGTGCGGTTTAACTATCGGTGGGAGTAATCGAGTGCCCACTAATAAGGGACAAAGGAAGTTCACCCTCGACGGGCACCACAAGGGTACTGCAGCAATGCGAACGATTCTGTTCATTGGCGGATTGTTCTGGTCAGGCTTATCCGTTGCGGACACAAACAAAGATGACGCTTGGGTCATCCTTGACGCCAGGGTGATTCCAGAACGATCGAAACAACCCACCTTGATCGCCGTCGCCTCCACCTCTCGGCAGGCAGGGGGCGAGGTCGAGGAGCACCATCTCACCGCTGGCCAAACCCTCGTTCCACTCGCACCCGGAACCTATTTCATCAGCCACATCAGTTTCGCAAAGACTGAGTCCACTGCCGATAACTCCATCTACATGGACCAACGGAAGTTCGGAAAATTCGAAGTCGTCGCCGGTGCGATCACGTTCGTCGGATTGATCGAACTCAAGTCCACGGAGAAGGAGGAAGTGGACGGTGTATGGGACATGCGCATCAGGGGCACAACGGAACCATTGTCCTGGGCCTGTGGAAAAAACCCGGAAACGATGGCGAGATTGCCGCTGCGGATCAAACAAGACAACGGTAGCTACGCGCTCAGAAAAATCACCTGCGACAATCAAGGGTAAGGTGCAGCGATCTAAGCCAGGTCGATTCGATAGACACCGGCAGCCGTGTTTCGAAACAAGTTGTCCTTCTCCGTTTCTGACATTCCGGAAGACAAGCGCTTGCACGCGTTCCAGTGCACCGTGTAGGCACACCAGTTTTTGTGAACCGGAAAATTACTTTCGAACATTGCACGATGCGCGCCAAACGCCGTCACAGCTTCCTCGAACCAAAGGCGCCACGCTGACTCAACCTCTTGTGAGGTGGGTGGCAACGACCGATCAACCTGACTCTCGCCGGTACGGATCGGAAGCGCACCCAGTTTGATAGTGACGTTGGGGCGACGGGCCAGCTCACGCAAGTCTCGACGCCATTCGGCCAACACGTCTTCTCGTCTTCCGCGAAAGGGTCCACCCAGAATCGGTGTGCCGAAATGATCGAGTACGATGGAGAGGTTCGGGAAACGGTCTGCTACCACCATCACCTCTTTAAGCTGAGTATGATAAACCCAACTATCCAGCACGAGCCCCATCCGCTCGAGCAGCGCACAGACTTCAAGTGTTGCGAGTCGCAGCAGAACACCTTCGTCGGGAACCACTCGATGCATCTTCGGGTCTGGATGCCAACAGGTGGAAGCACGAATGCCACGAAATCGTCCACCTGAGGCCATGATGTGCGCTTCAAGTACGGGTTCAGCGGCACCCCCAAGCGAGAGATCCACCGCACCAAACATCGCGCGACAAGCGCGCGTCGACCCGAACTGCCCGGAATCACTCATCGCTGCGACACCAGCAACAAACTCCGTTTCGCCCACAGGCTTCATCGCCTCCGGTCCATGGGCGCGATACATCGAGTGGCATTCCGCAAACACCGTAGCCACGACGTTATGTCCCGTATCCAGATCTTCGAGCAGTTCGGGAAAGAGATACGGGGCACCATCACGCATCCACAGGTGATGATGGGCGTCCACGATCGGTCGCTCAAGATCGATCACCGGCTCAACCACACGTCCGAGCCATGTAGCGTGTTCACCACCCCCGCTGAACCCGAAGCGACTCACGATCAGCCCGTCACTACGTAGCCGCGGTCAGGGTTCGCTCCTGCCAGCACCGTGCGATAGACACTCTCCAGTGTCGACAGCGGATGTTCTTCAATAGTCACCCATTCATCCGCTGCTTTAAAAAACGCTTCAGTCGCTTCACCGATTCGGCGTTGATATTCCGCCGGGCCAAGTTCCTGGTTTCGCTTCATAATCTGGTTGGGGGCAAAAAACATCGAAGGTTTCGGACCCGGCAAGGAAGCAGGCGCCGCGCCATCCCGGGACTCCCAATGCGTAATGCCAACACCGACGCTCGCCTTGAGGTGATCCACCAGGCGGTGATGCACCTTGGAAAGCACGGCTCGATTTCCCGCCATGTCGACAAACACGGAAGCGTTCAGCGGCAACGACTCCACGGCATCGTAGGTTACCGTCTGATCGTAGAGCCCCGTCTTTTGCACGAATCCGCGATTGGTCGGTGCAGTCAACCCGACTACCCGCACCCCACCCCGTCGCTTCAACATAAACGCCAGCCCAAAGGCCGTCTTGCTGGACGCACTTCCCAGAATCGCCGTATCCGCCCCAAAGAAGGCGTTGTCAGCGAGGTAGTCGTCGAGCACAAAGGACGTGGTGAAGAGGGGGCGGTAGACCATGCCCTCGTTATCCCGCGCCGGATCAAATCCGTTGGCGACGCTGACCAGGGAATACTGGTTGTAGACCGTCGGCAATGCCGCACGGTGCGCCGACGCGTCCGTAAATCCGCGCGCATTGACACGCTCAGGTTTCACCTTGAGTTCACTCGACATGGGCAGATAACCATAGATGCGCGTGCCAACTGCAAGGTCGGGATGGCCACTGGAAGCCACTGTGCTCATCCCCCACACCGGAATCCGTCCCCAACCCTCGGGGGCAGGAAAGAAATTCCAGTAGCCAATCAAGTCGCCCGCAACGCCGTAAGTGATGTTGTTGGCAGTGAGTGCAAATCGATCCACACGGATGATCGCTTCACCATTGGCAGCGGTCAGAGGTTCAACATTCACCACGCTGATCTGTTTCAGATCATCACGGCGAACCAGAAAGTCGATCATCGTGGGTCTCCCCTGAATTCAGTTGTTGGTGTGAAAAATACGTACCCGATCCAGAAAACGTGTCGGCTCAACCCGATGCAGCCAGTGACCCAAACCAGGCCAGACTTCAGTACGTGCACCAGGAATCACGGATGCGAGCCAGGTGGCGTACGCTGGACCTGGCGAATCTCCATGCAGTGACAGGTAGGGTACACGGACTTTTTCCAGCGTTGGCAGAAAACCGGCGAGTACGGCTTCTTTGGTCAAGTTGGCAATCGGCAGCCACATGTCGGTCACAACTTTTTGTCGCTCCATCACCCGATACCGACTGAGTTCCTGGCGAACGTCTTCCGGCAAAGCGGGACCACCCAGCTTGTCCATTTCTGCATTCATCGCCTCGCAAAATCGATGATCGGCAAGAGCCGGAGCAATGCCGCGAACCACGTCGATAAACGATCCCAAGCGGAGCGATTGATCGACGTTAAACACACTGCGCACCGGACGAAGCAACGCAACCACCGTCGCGACGATGCCACCGAGTGAATGACCGATGAGGCGCGGCCTGACCAACCCTTCCGCATCCATGAACCGTGCAACGGCTTCCGCCAGCGAGTACACCGAATAGTGGAGTAACGGGGATGACCCGCCATGCCCGGAAAAATCGAGGCGTACGATGGGCGCATCACGCGCAAGTTCAGGTACAAACGTATCCCACGCATGCAGGTCTTCGGTGATGCTATGCAGCAACAGCACCGTTTCACGCCCATCATCGACGAGGTCTTCACTGCGCCAGTTGATTCACTGGCCCTCGCCGGTTTGCGTCGATTTTGAAGCGCCCATCACCGCCTCCTCTTGATTCCTTACCAGGCCAACGAGCGCAGCAGCTTCGCCACACCCGTCACACCTTCCCCTGACAGGAACTCATCTGCGGCCTGCCGCGCGTATCGATCACAGTGAGGGAGCGTCACGCCCCTGCCTGCCCACAACAACATCGATACGTCGTTCACGCTGTCGCCAATGGCCACCACTTCGTGCTGCTCAATGCCCAGATCTTTTGCGAGGATTGTGAGGGCTTTGCCCTTGCTCGCTTCGGGTGAATGCGCCGTAGTTACGGTTGGAAAATCGAGCAGATGCACCCGTTCGCCGAATCGGTCTTCGAGTTCACGATGAACGTGCGTGGCCCGTTCAGCCGTACTGATGACATCGATGCCCGTCGGAATCAGCCCACAATCACGCGCATCCAACCGATACTCGGGCTCAACACCACAGAACAACCCATACTCGTGGGACGCCTTGTTGGGCCGCGAAGCGACGTATCGTACCGGGTCAAACCACGCGTACGGCCAATCGTGTTCGAGGGCATAGTCAACGAGATCGTGGGCAACGGTTTCATCGATAGCAAAGCGATGGATCATGGTCGCATCCGGCCGATGCACCGCAGAACCTTGCTGGCAGATCAGAGGACTGGTGAGGCCAAGATGACGGCCGATCCGCGCCGTACCGGGAAACATGCGCCCGCTCGCCAGCACCACCTCAACACCGGCGTCGACAAGCGCACGCACCGCAGATGTGATCTCCGCATCCGGCAACGCTGTGTGAGGCGCGCCGGGGGGGAGCAATGTACCGTCGATATCGAGCGCTACCAGACGAACGTCAGACATCCTTGCAACCGCCTGTCAGCCCGGGAAATGACCTATTTGAAGTCGGCCGCGCTGTGGCGCTCAGTCACCCGCGTTTCTTCTGATCCCCAGGGACGGTTAACACGCTCACCGCGCTGCACCGCGGGTCGCGCCTGAATCTGCTTTGCCCAACGTTCTACGTGCGTGTAACTCTGCACATCGAGAAACTCCTGCGACGCGTAGAGCTTGCCGATCACGAGTTGGCCATACCACGGATAAACCGCCATGTCGGCAATAGTGTATTCATCACCACCGAGGAATTGGCGATTCGAGAGGTTACGGTTCAGCACATCGAGCTGGCGTTTCGTTTCCATCGCAAAACGATCAATGGCGTACTGAATCTTCTCTGGCGCGTAAGCGTAAAAGTGACCAAAGCCACCCCCGAGATACGGTGCACTCCCCATCTGCCACATGAGCCATGACATACATTCCGCGCGCTCCGAAAGATCCTTCGGCAAGAACGCATCAAATTTCATGGCGAGGTACATCAGGATCGCACCGGACTCGAACACCCGCGTCGGCTTGGGTGTGGAGTGATCACACAGCGCCGGAATCTTCGAGTTG
>SXGR01172145.1_pt1 | contig 10332 bp, 8 predicted proteins | sample 3174711 | NCBI WGS metagenome assembly SXGR01 (sample SAMN11356860, study PRJNA531348) | freshwater metagenome | isolation source: freshwater sample F1-60 | place: China: Fuxian Lake, Yuxi | collected 2017-12-25 | reverse complement strand
CGGGGCAGGGTGCTCATGTTCACCATGCGCTGCGGCTGCCTGCGCTGGGTGTAGCTGCGGTGGCTGCTAGAGCGGTGGCTTTGATCTGGGAATTGGCGCAGATAGATTTTTTGACCACACGAGAATAACAGCAGTTTTGCACACATCGACGTCGGGACGTCGAGTACTCAGCTCCAACTGGCCGCCACCCCTGGCGGCGGCGAGAACGGCAAATCGCCGCGCTTCCAGGCGAAATCCCAGCCTCCCGCTGCCGCGAGCACTTCAGCCTGGCGCCGTTTGGCGCGCGCATCCACTTTGGCGGGATCGAGGCGCGCCAGCAGCGCCTCTTCCATGCGTTTGACCACCGGCGCGTAAGCGGGGTCGGCGATCACGTCACGCAACTCTTCGGGATCATTCTGCCGGTCGAACAGTTGCGAGGGATAGGTCACGCAACGCACGTACTTGTAACGTGTGTCCTGCAGCATGAAAATGGCTTCGTGAGAGCCGGCGGCGTGGTATTCCGACAGCACCATGCGGTCTGTGCTGGGCGCATTTGCCAAGCCAAACAAGGACTGTCCGGAAGAGGGCGCGGGCGCGGCACCGACGGCATCAAGCGCAGTGGCAAATACGTCCACCAGATTGGTGGGCGTGGTCACCACCTTGCCGGCCGGCACATCCGCCCCCGTGAGAATCATCGGCACGCCGACACTCTCTTCATACATGGTGCTCTTGCCCCACAGGCCGCGCGCGCCATTGTTGTCGCCATGGTCGGTGGTGTAGAGCACGCTGGTGTTTGCCGCCAGCCCGGTCTCTTGGAGTGCTGTCATGACCTTGCCGACCTGTTCGTCCATGAAACTGACTAGGCCGAAGTAGCCGGCCAGCGCGCGGCGCACGTCGGCCTCGCTCTTCATGTGAGCGTCGTAGTTCATGGTGCTGCTGTAGTCGATGAGATGCTGATGGCGCGGGCGTTCGGCCTGCGCATACTGTTTGGGCATTGGCAACTGCATGTTGGCGTAGCGGTAGTAGTGCTCAGACGGCGCGGTGAGCGGAAAATGCGGCGCCACCATCGAGACGAACAGCACCCAGGGTTTGTCCTGATACTTGGGCGCTTCGTCGCGCAACCAGATCTGCGCCTGCGCGGCAATGTCGCGGTCGTAGCGCGTGTAGTCCGATTCACCCGGGCCCGCAGCGCCGATCATTTTCTTGGCGCCGGCACGCACCGGCGCATCGGGCCCGCGCCGCAGCGAAATCAGATCACCCAACCCATCGACGATGTGCATCGGGATGATCTCTTCCGAGAAACCGTGGTCGTCGCCCTGGTGGCCGCGAAAGTGCAGCTTGCCGATCGACACCACGCGATGCCCTTGCGCACGTAGCAGGTGGTGCCAACTCGGCACGCGGCCTTCATAGGCATCGGCGTTGTCCCAGTAGCCGATCTCGTGGTTGTAGCGTCCGGTGGCCAGGGACGCGCGCGCCGGTACGCAGATCGGGCAGGGCGTGGAGCCTTGGGTGAAGCGGGTGCCGCGCGCCGCGAGTGCATCCAGGTTGGGGGTGGAGATGAACGGGTGGCCGCCGGCGCCAAGCACCTTGGGGTTGTGTTCGTCGGAGAACAGGATCAGCAGATTTTGGGGTTGCATCAGACAGTGAAGTAAAGGTGAGGTTGAATGCGGCCCAGGCTCCGAGCGTGGAAGTGCGACGCTCATCGCAATATACTTCAATCACTGGTTTGGCATCCAGAAACAAAAGGAGACAACATGCAACGAAGAACATTCGTCGCCGCTTGTGGCGCGCTTACCTTAAGCCCGACGCTGGTGCGCGCACAAGCCTGGCCTGCCAAATCGATCCGCTTCATCGTGCCCTACATTCCGGGCAGCGCACCGGACGTGCTGGCGCGCACCATGAGCGAACGCCTCGGGAGTGCGCTCGGGCAACCACTGGTGATCGAGAACCGCCCCGGTGCCGGCAGCAATATCGGCAACGAGATCATCGCCAAGGCGCCGCCAGATGGCTATGCGATTGGGCTTGCTACCTCTGCGATGGTCACCAACCCCTGGCTATACCGCAAGGTAGCCTATGACCCCGTGGCCGATTTTGCGCCGATCAACCTCTCGGTCGCGATGCCCCATATCCTCGTGGTGACGGCCGATTCGCCCGTGAAGACTGTGGCTGACCTGATTCGCCTGTTCAAGGAAGGCCCCGGCAAATACAGCTATGCCTCCGGCGGAAACGGAAGCGGTGCCCATCTGGCGGCCGAGTTGTTCAAGTCGATGACCAGCGTGGACGTAGTGCACGTGCCTTACAAAGGCGCGCCCGAGATCATCACGTCGGTGCTTGGCAAGTTGGCGATCTGCGGCTTTCCCACCCTCGCCACGGCGACGCCGCTTATCAAGGGTGGCCGCTTGCGGGCCCTGGGCGTCACCGGCAGCAAACGCAATCACGCGTTCCCCGATGTGCCCCCCATCGGGGATACGGTTACCGGGTTTGATTTCACGTCATGGTTCGGCCTGATCGCACCGGCGAAAACGCCGATCGAAGTAATTCGTCGCATTGATGCCGAAATCCAGAAAGCGCTCAGCGATCCGGCTTTTCGCGACAAGATTCAGGCGGACGGCACCGAAGTGGTCAACATGGGCCATGCCGAGTTCGCGCCCTTTATCAAGAACGACCTGGCCAAGCTCAAGCGCGTGGTCGAAAGTTCCGGAGCACGCGTCGACTGAGCATGATTGGCCTGCGCGGCAAGCAGGCCGATGCTATTTGGCACCAACTACAGATGTTCTGACACACTTTTCCCCGCACCCGTATGGTCAAAAAATCCGAAACGCCTGCCGGCACATTGTCCGCTCCATGGGGCTGAGGGCAGGGCGCTGATCGTATTTGCCGGGCGCTGCGGCTGCCCACGCTGGGTTGGTGGCGGTTTTGTTGGGACAAATTTAGGTTTTGGTCAAGCAGCTTGGCCTTTGGTTGGCGGCGGCAGCTGTTTAAGCGGCGGTATTTTTCTGGGAATTGACTCGGATGGATTTTTTGACCATGCGGGGTGTCTTTCACGTTAGTATCAGTCATGCAACACACCACCACAGCGCGCGCGCCCACCTTCGAGACCCTCACCGAAGCGGCAGTCGACACCATCCGCAACCGCATTCTCGACATGACTCTCGCGCCCGGCAGTCGAATCGACGCCCCGCTCCTGATGAAGCAGTTCAAGCTCTCGCGCACTCCCGCGCGAGAGGCGCTCAATCGGTTGGCCGCCGAGGGCTTGGTCGTGCTGCATGCGAACCGCGGCGCCTATGTCCGGCGCCTCGATTTCGACGATATCCAGGCACTGTTTGACGCCTACTTCGTCGAGGAGCGCATGCTCGGGCACTTCTGCAATTTCGGCGACGCGGGCCTGGTGGCCGACCTTGAGCGGATCCACCTCGCCCATCAGGAAGCGACTCGGGCCCGGCGCCATCTTGATGTCACGCTCTTAAACAGCGAGTTCCACCATCGCATCGCCGCCTCCAGCAACAACGCCTACATACAGGAATTCGCGCACCGGATTCACAATCATTTCCGCCGACTTTCGTTCCACATCTATCAACTGGAGTCACGCATTCCTGCGGTCCTGGAAGGTCAGATGGCGCACATCATCGACGAGCACGGGCAGATTATTGCGGCGATCCTCAGCAAGGATCGCGACCAGGTGATCGCGAGACTAGTTGGCCACGCCCAACGCGCGCATGATCGCCTTTTGTCGATCATCAGTACCTCCCAAGGTCGCGACTTCAAGCTTCCTCCTCCTGCCGCGGCGCCGCAGTCCACTAGCCGCGATTCCCGCCGTAAGCCTGGGTGAACAGCGCGCCCTGCGCGACGCGGTCGTAGGACAGGCGTGCGAAGTCCGCACTTGTGCGCTCGTCGACGATCCAGTCCGCTAGTTCGCGGCCGATAGCCGGTCCGATCTTGAAACCATGGCCGCTGCCGCCGCTGGCGTCGAAATATCCGCCCAGTCCAGCACGCGCGCCCGCATATGGATACCAGTCGAGCGCCACGTCGTACAAGGCAGCATAGGCGCTCACCAGCCTGGCGCCCGCAAGCGGTGGAAAGCGCCTTTCCATGCGGGTCTGCACGTCGGCGATAAAGCTGTCATCAGCGGTGAGCTTGTAGTTGTATGGATCGACGTCGTGATACTCCTTGGGAAAGCCACGTCCGATCACGAAGCGACGTTCAGTCAGGGTGCGCAGGTAGATCGCATCGACGCCGTTGGATACCGAGCCTGTTGGCACCGGGCGCCCGGCGCGGGCTTCCCAGATGGTATCCTGTTCGCGCACCGTTCTCATCGAGAGTTCGATCCCGGCGCTTGCTGCCAACGACCCGGCCCAGGGTCCGGCTGCATTGACGACGCTGCCGGCGTCGACTTCCTCTGTATCAAAGGCGACCCCGGTGATTCGGTCACCCGAACGGAGCAGCGCGCGCACCGGCGCCTTTTCGCGGAACTCGCCACCCAAGGCACTGAAACCGTGGACGTAGGCTTCAGTGGACTGCACCGGATCGGCGTAGCCGCCGTCCGGTTCGTGGATCACGGCGGCGACGCCGTCACGGTTGAGCCACGGGCAAAGGCTTTCGATCTCGCCCGAGGCGAGAAAACGCGTGTCGACGCCAACGTCGTGCTGCATCGCGACGTTGGCCTTGGCGCCCGCCATCATCTTCTCGTTCAGGATGAAGTAGTAGCCATCGCGAACGTAGCCACCACTCCTGCCGATTTCCTGTGGCAAGGCCGAGAGCATGCCGATAGACGCCTTGCTCAAGCGCACAAGCAAGGGATTGGAGTAATGCTGGCGCATGATCGCGGCGCTTTTGCCGGTGCCGCCAGCTGCCGGCACCTCGCGGTCTACCAGGAGGACTCGCCCAACCCCGCGCTTTTTGAGATGGTAGGCGGTGCTGGCGCCGGTGATGCCGGCGCCGACGACGACGACGTCGTAGGTGGTCATGATCTATTTCTCCAGATAGTGCTTGTGCATGTAGGCCTTTGAAAATTTTCCGCTGCGGGCGTCCTCGGCGATCTTTTCACGTGAGCGTTGCCGAGGCGGCCCGTAGCCGCCGGCGCCTGGTGTCTCGATGGAGACCACGGCACTCGGCGGCACCTCGAGCGAAGATGGCTTGTTCGCCAGCCGCTGGTGCCTGCCGTTGTCGTGTATCACTTCGATCTTCGAGCATCCGCCGGGCTTGCCGCCGAAAAGGCCCCAGGGTGGGTGAACGCCGCGTTCGCCCTGGCCGCTGAAGGTCAGGTCGTGCCCCAAGCCGCGGTACACGCGGCGCAGCCCCAAGCCACCGCGCCATTTTCCGGCGCCACCCGAGTCCTGGATCAGTTCATAGCGCTCTATGATCAGCGGGTACTCGTTCTCCAGCGCCTCGATAGGCAGATTTGACGTGTTGGTGATATGCACCTGGACGCCGTCCGTCCCGTCTTTGTAGGCGCGCGCGCCCGCGCCGCCGCCGAGGGTCTCCATGTACAGGTAGTAGCGACCGTCCGGTCCGGTGCCGGAAAAGGTCGCGACCCCGTTTGCGCCATTGCTGGCGGCGACCACGCGCTCGGGCACGGCTTTGGCGAGCGCGCCGAGGATCACATCGACCACTCGCTGACAGGTCTGCGCGCGCGCTGCCGTGGCCGCCGGGAAGGAAGCATGGACCACACTGGACGGCGGCGCCACGATATGTACCGGATCGAGCATGCCGTGGTTGGTCGGGCCTTCGGGGTCGATCAGCACCTTGAGCGCGTACAGCGCCGAGGCCTGCAGGCCGGCGAAGCTGTTGTTCATGTTGCCACGCACCTGCGGCGAGGTGCCGGCGAAGTCGAACCAGATCTCGTCGCCCTTGACGCGGATCGCCACCTTGACGGCAATATCGGTGGCGCCCATGCCGTCGTCGTCGAGCACGTCGGCGAACTTGTAGGTGCCATCGGGCAGGCCCCTGATGCCGGCGCGCATGCGGCGTGCGACCGAGTCGATGATGGCCTGGCAGCCGCGTTCGACCTGATCGGCGCTCCAGCGCCGGAACAGTTCCTCTAGGCGGCGCAGCCCGAGGCGGTTGCCGGCAATCTGCGCGTTGTAGTCGCCGCGCCGCTCATGCGGCACGCGCACGTTGAGCAGGATCAGTTGCAGGACGTCGTCGATGATCTCGCCGCCGGCGACGATCCGGATCGGCGGAATACGCAGGCCTTCCTGGTAGATCTCGGTCATGCCGCCAGCCATACTGCCCGGCGCCATGCCGCCGATGTCCGAATGGTGCGCGATGTTGGAGACGAAAAGAACAAGCTTACCGTCGCGGAACACTGGCGCGAGGATCGACACATCGGGCAGGTGCGAGCCGCGCCCGACAAACGGATCGTTGGAGATGAACATGTCGCCGGGGCGAATACCGTCGCGGCCGAAGCGTTTGAACACGACTTCGACCAAGCCCAGCATGGAGGCCAAGTGCAGCGGCAAGCTCTCGCCCTGCACCACGACACGGCCGGCGGCATCGAAGATCGCCGCGCTGTGGTCGTGGCGTTCCTTGATGTTGGTCGAGTAGGCGCTTTTCATGATCGCGGTGTACATCTCTTCGCAGATGCCGGCTAAGCCATTGCGCAGCAGTTCGACGTCGATTGGGCTCAAGGCGGGTGCAGCAACGGGTTTTTTTCGCGATGTCATGTCAGGCCGCTTTCGCAAGGTCGATGACAAGATTGCCCCAGTCATCCACACGCATTTTGTCGCCGGGAAAGATCGGCGTGGTGCAATCCATTTGCTCGATGATGGCAGGACCGGCAAGCGTCTGCCCGGGCGCCAGGTCTAGGCGCCGATACACCGGCGCCTCAAGCCAGGAGTCCTTGGCGAATGCGACCTTTCGGATCGCCACCGGTTTGCCCGGTTCGCGCGTGCCAAGCTTGAGCAGCGCGGGCTTTTCCAGGATGCCCGCGAGCTTGACCCTTAGGCTCACGAACTCGAGCGGCTCGCCATCCTGGCGGAAGCCGTAGGCCTGCTCGTGCGCGGCGTGAAATCGGCCGGCGATCTCGGCAAGATCTGCGGCCACAAGTGGCGGCGCGGGATAGGGGATCGCAAGTTCGAAATTCTGTCCAGTGTATCGTAGGTCAATGGCCCAAACGGCACGGCGCTCGGCGATAGCGACTTTCTCGCGCTTGAACCACGCATTCGCACGACCGTGCAATTCGCGCCCCACCGCGTTGATGCGTGCGACCGATTCGCTGCCGAAAGGTGCCAGCGCGGTCTGCACAAAGTCCGCCACTAGGTCAGAGTTGAGCAGGCCCTGGGCGCATAGGATTCCGGGGTTGGGCGGAATCATCACGCGCCCAATGCCAAGTTCGTGCGCCACCTCGCCAGCATGCAGCGGCCCGGCGCCGCCAAAGGCGAACAGCGCGAAGCGGCACGGATCGTGACCGCGTTCGATCGAAATGGTGCGGATCGCCGTCACCATGGTGGCCGCGACCAGACGCACGATGCCGAACGCGGTCTCGAGCCGGTCCAAGCCGAGTTGCTTGGCCAGGCGATCGACCGCGATTTCGGCGAGCTTGCGACGGATCTTCATGCGCCCGTCGAGCAGCGTCACATCGTTTAGTCGTCCGAGCAGGACGTTGGCATCGGTGACCGTCGCCTCAGTTCCGCCGAGGTCGTAGCACGCTGGACCTGGCACCGCACCAGCGCTTTGCGGGCCGACCTTGAGCAGCCCGTCGACATCGATCCAGGCGATCGAACCGCCGCCCGCGCCCACCGAGTTGACATCGAGCGCCGGCAGGCGCAGGGGAAATCCAGCCAGCGTACGGCTGTGGACGAGTTCGGGCTCGCCACGCGTCAGCAGGGCGACATCGGCGCTAGTGCCGCCCACGTCGAGAGTGATGACATCGTTGAAGCCGGCGCAACGGGCGCGGAACGCGGCGCCGAGCGCGCCGGCGGCCGGACCGGAGAGCGCCGAACGGATGGGAAAGGAGCGGGCCATGCCGATTGACATCAAGCCGCCAGCGCTTTGGCTGATGGTCGGTTCGGCCGTTATTCCGAATTGCGCCACTTCCTGCGCGAAGCGGGCTAGGTAAGCGTCGATCACCGTGAGCAGCGTGCCGTTTAGGACGGTGGTCGAGAAGCGCTCATATTCACGAAACTCCGGGTACACTGATGAGGATGTGATCACCGCCACTTCGCTACCGAAAATTTTGCGCAGGATCTGCGCGGCGCGTTCCTCGTGGCGCGGATAGGCGTGCGAGTGCAGGAAACACACAGCAACGCAGTCCACACTTTCCTTCGCGAGCTTGCGCGCGGCGGTCTCAACGCCTTTTTCGTCCAGCGCCTTGTGCACCTTGCCGTCGGCGAGCATGCGCTCGCGCACCTCCAGGCGAAGTTCGCGCGGCACCAGAGCTGGCGCATGGTCGAGGTGGATGTCGTATACCTGCGGGCGCATCTGCCGGCGAATCTCGAGCAGGTCGCGGAACCCTTCGGTGGTCAAAACGGCTACCTTGCCCACGCGGCGCTGGATCAGCGCGTTGGTGCCGACTGTTGTGCCGTGCGCCAGTCGCACCACGCTGCCGGGAGCGATGCCATTCTGCGCGAAGATATCGCGCAGGCCGGCGATGATGGCGCGGTCAGGCTCTCCGGGCGTCGACGGTATCTTGTGCAAGATCTCGCGTTTTTCGCCCGGCAGGCTCACTGAGAAATCGGTGAAAGTGCCGCCTACGTCGATACCGATGAAGACTGTCATTTGTCTTGATTTGCGAAAAAAATATATGCATAGTATATCATAAAATAGGTGCTCGCGCGAATCAATCAAAAATCAATGTCGGGAGTAAATGAGTTGTCCGGTTTTTAGCAAGTAATCTGTCCGGTTTGTGGAGGAGCGATGCAACACACCCCCATAAGCCGGGCCCGCTACGTGCAGGAGAACCGGAAGATGAGATTTCAACAAGCCTACGATGGCTGGAGCGAGGATCGTCTGACCCAGGCTGAGGCAGCCCTAACAGGCTGCGGAAATACCGACTGAAAAAGTGGGGTCTCGCCCCCCAGCAGCGAGTGGTGGAGCCTTAATTTCATCATTTGGAAATTTGACTCACTTGTGGGCTGGTTTCCGGCAGTTTTGGGGTCTTTTCCCATGCTTTTACCCCTCTTACGTTCCCTGCGGACGGATTTGCCCCAGGGTCCGCATGCGCGTGAGGTTGTAGGCAGCCATGGTCAGCACAAACAGTTGATCGACTTTGTCCAGGCCTCGAACCATCACTTGGCGCATCGGGCCGATCAACTTTCCCCATCCGAAGCCTTGCTCGATGAGTTTGTGCTTTTGCTGCGAGATGGCGTAGCCCACGGTGGCGGCCACGCTGTCAGGCACGGCTGAGCTGCTCCCGCTGGTGTTCTGCGCCACGTGCGGGGCGACATCCATTTGTATCAGGGCTTCAATGAATTCTTTGGCGTCGTAGCCCTTGTCCGCGCCCAGGGTGATCTGCGCTTGATCGCCAGCGGCTGACTTGGCATCGGCAATCATGGCCTTGGCCGCCTCGCGCTCTGCGTGCCCCTCAGCAGCACTCACCCGGGTGTTGGCAATCAGGCCGTGGCGGTTGTCGCTGAACGTGTGGCCCATGAAGCGCAGCTCGCTGGCCGTGTTGCCCTTGCGGTACAGGCGCGCATCTGCATCGGTGGTGGACTCGTAGGTGTCATTGCTGCGCGTTTGGCCCTTGAAGTTGCCAGGCTCCTGAGCCTGTTTATGGTCCTTGTCGCCGTCACTGTCATCACTTCCATCCCCGCTATCTTCGCTCTCTTCGTTATCGGCTTTGGCGCTCTTGAGCTGAAAGCTCTTGTGCCCGGCCCAGGCCCCAATGAGCGTGCCGTCCACGCTGAAGTGCTCACCGGAGAGCCATTGGTTTTGCTCGGCGATGGCCAGCACGGCATTGAACAGCTCGATCACCGCATCGTGCGAAATCAAACGCTCGCGGTTTTTGGTGAAGACCGTGGGCACCCAGACGCTGTCGTCCATGGACAAGCCTATGAACCAGCGAAACAGCAAGTTGTACTGGGTCTGCTCCATCAGCAGGCGTTCAGAGCGTACGCTGTAGAAAATTTGCAGCAGCATGGCTCTGAGCAACTTTTCCTGCGCAATGCTGGGCCGACCGCCCTTGATGTCGGCGGCATACATGCTCGAGAGCAACGGCTCAATCCTCTTCAAAGCCTCGTTGACCATCTGGCGAACGGGCCGCAGGGGATGGTTCTGTGGCACGAAGTCGTCAAGGCGACGAACGTTGAACAGGCTCTCGGTGAAGGTATCGGCTCCGCGCATGGTGCTTTATGTGATGGCTGGCGTGATGGCTTCCAACATAACGGATGAGGCCGGCCTCAGGCTGACTTCAACGGT
>SXGR01517269.1_pt1 | contig 10336 bp, 11 predicted proteins | sample 3174711 | NCBI WGS metagenome assembly SXGR01 (sample SAMN11356860, study PRJNA531348) | freshwater metagenome | isolation source: freshwater sample F1-60 | place: China: Fuxian Lake, Yuxi | collected 2017-12-25 | reverse complement strand
CTACGAAGACGCCGTGCGCACAGTGTGCGAGGTGGGCAAGGCGTCCACGTCGACACTGCAGCGGCGGTTGCGGCTGGGCTACGGGCGCGCGGCGCGCATCCTGGACAAGATGCACCACGATGGCATTATCGGGCCGCCCGATGGGAGCCGCCCGCGCGAAGTGCTGCGGCGTCCGGAGTGGCTGGATGCTCCGGTGGAGCCGGTCAGCTAAAGCGGCGGGCGTAGTATTCGGCAGTGAGTTCGGCGAGCGACTTTTTGCGCCCTCGGTTTTCGTGGAGCGCGCGCAGGACGCCTTTGCGGTCCGCGGCGGGGCGCTCCTGGCCAAGTTTGAATTTCGCTTCGATGCGGGCGATGGGCATCGTGTAGCCAACGATGGCGCGGCGGAGGTTGGCGAGGTATTCCTCGGGCAGGTTCGCGAGCTGCCACTGGTCTGTGTTGCCCGCGTACAGCGACTCGTTACGTCCCACCAGCCGCGCGAGCGTGGCTTCGAGCTCTGCGTCGTCTTCGATGCGGCGCGGTGTACCGGTGCAGTGAACGGCGGCGAAATTCCACGTGGGCACGGCGTGCGCGGTCTCATACCAGTTGGGCGAGATATAGCTGTGCGGGCCGTGGAAGACCACGGTGGTCTCGGCGCCTGCTGCGAGCGCGGCGTTCTGCGGGTTGGCGAGCGCGAGGTGCCAGAGCAGCGTGTTGCCATTCTCCAGCAGCGTCGGCACGTTCGTGATTTGCAGGCCGCCGTGCTGCGTGGTGATGACCATCGCGAACGAATACGTTTCAAGGAACGCTGCGATGTACTGCTCGTCGGGCTCGGCGTGGCGGGCGGGGATGTAGATCGTCGTCACGTTCGTTGTCGGAGAATAGCATGATGACTCGCCGAGGCTTCTTCCTGCCAACTCTCGCCGCGTTGGCGCGGCCCGCGGCCCGCATCACACGCGTGGAGTTGCTGCCCGTGAGGGCCACCGCGCGCACGGTGTGGCTGTTTGTGCGGTTGCATGCCAGCGGCGGACTCAGCGGTTTGGGCGAAGCGTCCGATGCGTTTGGTTTTGCGAGCACCACCAAGCAGCAGGCCGCGCGCATGGAAAGCGAACTCCGCGCGCTCTTCACGCTCATTGACGGCCGGTCGCCGCTCGACATCGAATGGTTCCGGCAGCAGGCTTGGCCGCGCATTCAGAAAGAAGGGCTGGTGGTGGCCACGGCCTTCAGCGCGCTGGAGCAGGCCATGTGGGATCTGGCCGGGCAGGCGCTCGCGTTGCCGGTCTGCGATCTGCTGGGCGGAGCGGTGCGGACGGCGATGCCCGCGTATGCCAACATCAACCGCTCGGTGACGGATCGCGTGCCCGCGGGTTTTGCGGCAGCGGCGCGCCGGGCGGTGGCGGATGGATTCCGCGCGATCAAGCTGGCTCCGTTCGACGGGTATCCGCAGGGCGCGTCGGCCACGGCGGAGGCGGTGAAGCGGCATGTGGACAACGGCGTGGCTTCGATTGCGGCGGCGCGCGAGGCGGTGAGCGACGGCGTGCGCGTGATGGTGGACGCGCACAGCTTCTTCTCGGTGCCGCAGGCAATTGAGATCGCTGCGCGCCTGGAGCCGTACCAGTTGAGTTGGTATGAAGAGCCTGTCGCACCCACACTCACCGCCGAGACTCTGGCGATTCGCAAGGCGATCAAACAGCCGATGGCGGGCGGCGAGATGCTGTTTGCGCTGCGCGGATTTCATGATCTTGTGGAGACGCGCGCGGTGGCGATCATCATGCCGGATGTGAAGCACTGCGGGGGGCTCCTGGAGTTGACGCGGATTGCCGCCGCAGCCGCCGCGCAGGGCGTAGATGTGTCGCCGCACAACCCGAGCGGCCCGGTGGCGACCACGGCTTCGGCGCACGTGTGCTCGACGATTGCCAACTTCGCGATTCTCGAAGTGCAGGTGGGCGAAGCGCCGTGGCGCGGCGAGGCGATCGATCCGCCGGAAGCGGTGGTGAAGGGCAACGTGCACTTGGCCACAGGTGCGGGGTTGGGGGTGCGGTTGCGGGATGAGGTGGTGCGGCGGTACGCGCTGTAGGCGATGCGGATTCTGATCGATGTCAATCTCTCGTTCACGTGGGTGGACTTCCTCGTGGCGGCCGGGCACGAAGCCGTCTTCTGGACGAGCGTAGGGGATGCAAAAGCGACAGACCACGAGATCCTGGACTGGGCTCGCGATAACGGATTCGCCACTTTCACGAATGACCTCGACTTCCCGGCGATCGTCGCGCAGCGCAGGGAACGCGGCCCAAGCGTGATCCTACTCAGAGGTCAGCCGTTGCTGCCGGAACATCGAGGCGAGGAACTTGTACGCGTGCTCAATCTTCACGCTGAGCAGCTTCTTAGTGGCGCGATCGTGACTTTGGACTGGAGTGACCGGCTGCGGATTCGCACGCTGCCGATTGAGGACAAGTCAACTGGCTAAGGAGACTTCGCGTCCCTGCGCGAGTTGAGCCGCATATCCAAGGGCTTCGCGGATGTCTGCTTCTTCCAGCAGAGGGAAGTGCTTCAGAAGATCTGGAATCGTCATGCCAGCGGCTAGGGATTCCACGATCATGCCAACGGTGATGCGCATGCCCCGAATGCACGGCTTCCCGCCCATCACGTTCGGGTTCATCGTGATCCGTTCGAAGCGCCGCATGACGGTACCAGGATAGCGCAGCCGCGTTTTCAGGAACGGGCCGCCAGCCCCGACCCTCCGGCGGCCCGACAGAGCAACGTCATTCCTCCAGCGGACGGTGCTCGGCATCGAGTTTGACAAGCAAGGCTCGTCCAAACCGCGGATGGGTATAGGGCACCTGCGGTCGACGACTCGATGCACTCACTATCCGGCCGTTCCTCGGGGACGCGCCTCGTCACAGCCGGACAAGTGTAGCAATACAGTCATCTCGGCGTGGAGAACTCCTCCCATGGCAAATACGCCGGGCTCCGTCCCGGCGGCTGGTTCTCTTTGCCGAAATGACCGGTGACCGATTACCGGATCTCCAGGCGAAGGCCCTCCTCCGTGAGCACCTTCGCCCTGATCTCCCGCACTCGGGCTACATTACAGAGCGCGATGCTAGGCACGCCAAGGGCTCAGCAGTCTGAAAGAAAACCGGGCGAAACAAAAAAATGGCGCCCCGGTGAGGGGGCGCCCGTGAGAAGACTCACTTGCTGTCGTTCGGAGGAGAACGAATACCTTTCTAAGCCTAAGGAAAGCGGGCACGAGGGTCCATCCAACTGCAGTACCGATTTGATCCACCCGTCGCTCCAGTACCCCGGCTAACGGCACGCTATCCTAAAAAGACACATGCATCCCTGGCACGAAATTTATGTAGACGACCACGTGATTGCCCACAATTTCCCGGTTGTCATTGAAGTTCCGATGGGAAGCACGAACAAGTACGAGCTCGACAAAGAGTCTGGATTGATGCGCCTGGACCGCGTCCTCTACAGCGCCGTCCACTACCCCGCCAACTACGGCTTCATTCCCCGGACTTTCTGCGACGATGGCGATCCTCTCGATGCCCTGGTGCTGGGCCAGGAACCGGTTCATCCGCTTACACTCGTCGAGGCGCGCGCCATCGGCGTGATGCGGATGCGCGACGAAAAGGGCATTGACGATAAGATTCTAGCCGTCTCGGTGCACGATCCGGCCGTGGCCGACTACACCGATCACAAGCAGCTCCCGCAGCACCAGTTGCGCGAAATCAAGCGCTTCTTTGAAGACTACAAGATGCTGGAGCACAAGCAGGTGATTGTGGAAGACTTCCTGGGACCTGACGACGCCGTCAAGATCCTGGTGGAGGCGCTCGACCTGTATCGCCAACTCCGGCGCGGCGAAATCGGGCGCATCAAAAAATAGCGCCGGGCGTTCCGCGCGCAGGTGACTTTCGTCACCCCATGCCGCTGACATTCGCCACTGCCGCGCCGGGTGCGTTCAGCCGCATGATTGACTCATGATCATCGCGGAACTACGAAACGTCACCAAGCGGTTCGGACCCATCGAAGCGCTGCGCGGTTTTAATCTCACCCTCGGCCGCGGCGAGTTGGTCTCGCTGCTCGGTCCCAACGGCGCGGGAAAAACCACGGCCGTGCGCATCCTGCTCGGCCTCACCTGCCCCACCACGGGCGAGGCCTCCGTGTTCGACGTGCCGCCCGACCGTCAGGCGGCCAAGTTGCGCCGCGGCGCCATGCTGCAGGTGGCCTGTGTGCCTGAAACGCTGCGCGTGCGCGAGCACCTCGAGCTGTTCTCCAGCTACTACCCCAACCCGCTGCCCATGGCCGAAACCATCGCCGCCGCCGGGCTCGAAGGCATCGAGAACCGCCTGTTCGGCGAACTCTCCGGCGGCCAGAAGCAGCGCACGCTGTTTGCGCTCGCTATTTGCGGCAACCCGGAGTTGCTGTTTCTTGACGAGCCCACGGTCGGCCTCGACGTGGAGGCGCGCCGTGCTTTGTGGGCGCGCATCCGCGGCTTTGTGCAGCGCGGCGGCAGCGTCCTGCTCACCACACACTATCTCGAAGAGGCCGAAGCGCTGTCGAATCGCGTTGTCATGATGCAGAACGGCCGCGTCAGCCTGGAAGGCACGCCGGCCGAAATCAAGGCCCGCACGGCCTCCACGGGCCTCGAAGAAGCGTTCCTTACTCTTGTCAACCGCCCGGAAGGAGACCTGCAATGAGCCGTGTTTACTGGCTGGAAGCGAAGTTTGAAGTGCTCAAGCTCGTGCGCATGAAGCAGTATGCGTTGTCGACCCTGCTGTTCCCGATGATGTTCTACGCCTTCTTCGGCCTCGCCACAGGCTGGAAGTCTCCCGGCTCGTTGTCGGCCGCGAAATACCTGCTGGCCACCTACGGCGCGTTTGGTGTAGTGGGCGCCACGCTGTTCGCCTTCGGCACGGGCGTGGCCGTCGAACGCGGTCTCGGTTGGCTCCAACTGAAACGCACCAGCCCGATGCCGATGGCCGCCTACTTCGCCGCCAAGGCCGCGGCCTCGGCCTGCTTCGGCGCGGCCGTGGTGGTGCTGCTTTTCTCGATGGGTGCACTGCTGGGCGACGTGCGCATGCCTGCCGCGCAATGGCTCACGCTGGGCGGCGCGCTAATTGCCGGCGCGATTCCGTTCTGCGCGCTGGGCCTTGCGATCGGCAATCTGGTCGGCCCCAACTCCGCGCCAGGCATCGTCAACCTCATCTATCTGCCGCTCGGCTTTCTCGCCGGCTTGTGGATTCCTATCGATTTCCTGCCGAAGGGTATCCAGGCCGTGGCGCCCTACCTGCCCACGTACCACTTCGCCCAGATAGCGCTGTCCATTCTCCATGCTCGGTCGGCGAAAGGCTCCGTGGCCGTACACGTGCTCGCCCTCGCCGGCTTCACCGTATTGTTCGCCGTCATCGCCTGGCTTGGCCAGCGCCGCGAAAACGAGAAAATGTACGGGTAGCGTCATGCGACTCATTCCACCCGGCCACGATTGGACCGCCTATGTCTGGCTGATCTATCTCGCCTACTTCGCCATCACGCCGATCTGGGCCCCGCTCAGTCCGGCTTGGGCCGTGGCCCACTACGCGGCCACCTTCGCCGGGCTGGTCCTCTACGTCGCCGGACAATGGCTGACGGACCGGCGCGTGGTGTTGATCGCCGCCGCGTTCGTGGCCATCGGCGCGGTGATGATTCCGTTCAACCCGGTGGCTGGCGTCTTCTTCGTCTATGGGGGCAGTTTCCTCGGCAAGGCGCTCGAACCCGGCGAGGCGTACTGGTGGCTGGTTGCCATCCTGGTTTTCATTCTCGCCGAGGCGTGGCTTGCGGGCCTGCCGCGCGGAACCTGGATTGGCGCCTTTGTCTTCACGCTCGTGATTGGCGCGGTGATGATCCACGACCGCCAGCGCCGCATGCTCGCCGCCAGCCTGCTCCGCGCGCAGGATGAAGTGGAGCAGATGGCCAAGATCGCCGAGCGCGAACGGATTGCGCGCGACCTGCACGATCTGCTCGGTCACACGTTGTCCACCATCGTGCTGAAGTCGGAACTCGCCGGCCGTCTCGCCGCCACCGACACTGGTCGCGCCATCGCCGAGATTCGCGATGTGGAGCAGATTTCGCGCGAAGCGCTCGCGCAGGTGCGCAGCGCCGTGCGGGGCTACCGCTCGGCGGGGTTCGCCAGTGAACTCGCCGAAGCGCGCCGTACTCTGGAAGCCGCCGGTGTGCGCATGGAGACAGCCATCGATCTGGCGCAGTTGCCGCCGGCGCAGGAGGGCGTGCTGGGCCTGGTGCTGCGCGAAGCGGTGACCAATGTGGTCCGCCATGCGCGCGCCACCACCTGCCGCGTGGCGCTCGGGCGCGTGGACGGCTTCTGCCAGCTTGAGGTGGCCGACAACGGCGTCGGCGGCGCGGGCGCGGGCAACGGACTACGCGGCATGCGCGAACGCGTCGAAGCGCTGGGCGGTGAACTGGTGCGCGAAATCTCCGGCGGCACGCGCCTCCGCATCCGGATTCCGGCATGAACCCGACGATTCGTATCGTGATCGCCGAGGATCAGGCCATTGTGCGGGGGGCGCTCGCTGCGCTGCTGGCCACCGAAGCCGGGCTTGAGGTAGTGGGCCAGGCCGAGAACGGCCGCGAGGCGTTGGCAACGGTGCTGCGCCTGCGCCCGGACCTTCTGCTCACCGACATTGAGATGCCTGAAATGACCGGCCTCGAGCTCGCCGCGGAGCTCAAACGGCAAGCCGTACCCGTTCGCGTGGCGATCCTCACCACCTTCGCGCGCGCCGGCTATCTCCGCCGCGCGCTCGACGCGGGTGTGATGGGCTACCTGCTGAAAGATTCACCCGCTTCCACGCTTGCCGCCGCCATCCGCCGCATCCACGCCGGCGGCCGTGCGATTGATCCGGAACTGGCCGCCGAAGCCTGGACCGCCGAGCCCGACCCGCTCACTGATCGCGAGCGCCATGTGCTTCGCCTCGCCGGTGAGGGCGCGTCTAACGCCGACATCGCCGCGCAACTGCATCTTTCCCTGGGCACCGTGCGCAACTACCTGTCGGAGGCCATGAGCAAGCTCGGCGCATCCAATCGCACCGAGGCTGCGCGTCTGGCGCGCCAGAGGGGCTGGCTATAACGCTCCGGGGTAGTCCACGCGCTCCACGTTGAACTTGCCGTATACGAACTTGCCTTCCGGCATGTGCCACACGGCTTCGGCATACTTCGGCACGCGCCTGCCGCCGCTCATGGTCTGGTAACTCTGCACCGGCGTGGACCACGGATAGCTCCGGTACGTCTTGCCGTCGGCGGAGAGATACCGGTCGCTCGAAACGAAGTCGACCAGTTCGCCCGCCTCATTGAACAGCAGCTTGGCGTGGATCGTGATGCCATGCAGCGTGAACGCTGCCCGCACCGATTGCGGACCGTCCTCTTCCCACTGAATGCCCTCGCGGTCAATCAGCGCCACCGGCGCAAACAGGCACAGGTCGTTGAAGTACGTCACCGTCTCGCTCCGGTCCATCTCCGGCCCGCGCGCGTCCACCACCTGCAGTGCCGACGCCAGCTTGATCTGCATCGTGGCATGCCCGTGGTGCATCAGGTGGCATCCCTCGGTGGGCAAACCGTACATCGGCATGTTCATCAGAAACGCGCGTACCGGCGGCGTGAACGTGTTCACCTGCTCAGACCGGAAGGCCATCGCGTTACCCTGCATTTCCTTGCGGAACTCGCCGGTAAACACGATGCGCACGCTCGCCACGCGCGGCCGCCCCACGGCGCCCACCACGCGCAGATACCGCTGCACCAGCGGGGGCAACGGGCGCAAATCCTCTTCCGTCACCACGGCCGGCGTTGGTTGTTGTTGTGCAAGGCTCTCGCGCACCACCGCGTCATACCGGTTGCGGAAGCTCGTGGGCCGTGGGTCCAGCGCTGCCGCCGTGGCCGGCAGCAGGATCAGCAGATTCGCCACCGTACCGAACTTCGCATCGCTCCAGGCCGTGAAGATCAGCACCTGCGAAATCGCAATGGCCGCCAAAGCCACCATGTGCCAGCCACTCGCCCCCATCAAAAGCAGCACGCCCGCGGCGAGAAACGCCACACACCCGATCAGCCACGCCACGCCCGCCGCACTCGATACCGGTTGTTTCAACTGGTTCATCTCGGCGTACCCGAATGCTTTAGCAAACCCCATTAGGTGGATCAGCCCGTGCCCTGCGAGCAAGGAAATCAGCAGTAGTCGCATACGCGCCTCCGTTCAGTTGGCCAGGATCACCGCCACGGCAGGCCTGCGCAAAGACGCCGGCAGTGACGGCCCGCGCCCGAAGCGCACCACCAGATCAGGCCGTAGAGCACCCAAACCCGCCGCGGCGGCGAGTTGCGGGCGCAGCGCCGGCGTCTCTACCGGCTGATTGACAAACGCCGTGCGGATATCGAGCGCCGCGGCCTGCAACAGAAACCGCTCGCAGGCCCGGCCCGCCGCCACCCAGCCGGCACGATCCGCCCGTGGCGCGGCAAACACGGCGACGCCGGCGGAACTGTTCATCTGGCGGGCATACTTGTCGTTCTCCGCGGCAGGCGTGAAGAACCAGGAGAACAACCGCGAACCGAGCCAGCGCGGCACGGCCATGTTACCCGAGGAACCGGAGAACAACCCGTCTCCGCTTTCCACTGCTTCAGACCGGCTGAAACGGATCCACGCCTTCAGCTCTTCGACAAACGCTGGGTCGGCCATCTGGGTGGTGTTGCCGGCGATCACCAGATCGCGCACGCGGTCGATGCTTCGGCGGTCTGTCAGCAATGCCAGCGATACGCAACTACCTGGAGTCGAGGCCTTCTCAAGCTCGCTCAGTTCGTTGCTGTTGAGTGGCCGTGAGTCATACTCCCCGCGCGTGCTCTGGCGCAGTGGAATTGCGTTGAACAACGCACTGCGCACGGTGGCGGCGGGATGCAGATCGATGAGAATGCCGCGTTCCGATACGCGCGGAGCGGCTTCGAAGCCGAATGCCGCAGCCGCCTGCACCAGGTTTTCAGCCGCGCAGCCCAGGCTGGCCCAAGGTGATGATCGTCGGGGTCTACTACGGGGGTGCGGCGAGAGAAGTCAGGCAGGATGTCTAGGCCATCGGGGCGGAGGCGAAACCTCCATGGGTGAGTATTATGGCCGTTTGCGGCCAGCGTGGCATAACGCGCCAGTTCGGCCAGCAAAGCACTTCGGCTGCCGGGCGCCGCCGCCGAATGACGCCAGATACGCTGGACGGCTTGTTCATAGGTCGGCGTGGCAGCTTCGAGTGTGCTGACGGCTGCCCCGGCCCCAAGAACAGTTCGCCGGTGGATCATTCGCGCTGTTCTCCGCTCTGGAGAACAGCAAGCGGGATGCCAACAATAGCCGCGCGCTAGCCCTTCTTTGCGGCCGCCGGAGCCTTGCCCATCTTGTCGATCTCGTTCATGTACACGCGGCGCCCTTCGTCCATCGCCAGGTTCGCCAGAATCACATTCGTAGAATCTTCGAGACCCACTTCGAGGTCCGCCTTGGGCTTGGCGCCGGTGCGGCAGCTTTCAACGAACGCCTCAAGCTGCACGTCCACCGGGTTCTTCGTCTCTTCGGGCACCATCACGCCCTTCTTGTAGAGCCACATGCGGGCGTACTTCATTTCCTTTTCGAGGAAAGTCTCGTTGCCCGTCACCTTGTCTTTGTCCATCAGCACCGGCAAGCCCTTGCCGCCCTTGCCCGTGGACGTGAGCGACGAACTCGCCTTGGCGCTCTTTTCCTTGCCATAGCCCGCCGTGGCCTTCTTCGGACCCGGCTCGTAGAACCACATGGCCGTCGCGGGCTCATTGTCGGTGCCCACGGTGATGTGAATCGTGCCGTCGGTGCCCATGATCATCTCGCCGAACTGCGTGCGAGTGGAACCGAACAGCGCCAGATGCTGGTTTGTCGAGATCGAGCTGTACATCAGCTTCTGGCCGCCCGGGTACTTGAAGATCAGTTGGATGTTGTCGTAGACGTCGCGGCCGTCCTTGTATTCGTCCACGCCGCCCACGCCCACCACGAATTCCGGGTGCGAGCCGATCATCCAGTCCGCTACGTCGATCTGGTGAGAGGCCAGTTCGGCCGTCAGCCCGCCCGACTTCTTCTTATCCACGCGCCAGCTTGGCGGCGACCACGTCTTGCCCAGACTGTTGCGATGCCACTGTGCGTACACGTGCGTCACGCGGCCAATCAGCCCCTGCTCCACCATTTGCTTGGCCGTCTGGTAGAACTGGCTGTAGCGGCGCTGCAGGCCCACCTGCAGAATCTGCTTGGGCCGCTCGGCGCTAAGCTTGCGCAGTTCGTGCACTTCCGCTGCGGTGAACACGAGGCTCTTCTCGCAGAACACGTGCT
>SXGR01580801.1_pt1 | contig 10337 bp, 13 predicted proteins | sample 3174711 | NCBI WGS metagenome assembly SXGR01 (sample SAMN11356860, study PRJNA531348) | freshwater metagenome | isolation source: freshwater sample F1-60 | place: China: Fuxian Lake, Yuxi | collected 2017-12-25 | reverse complement strand
GGATCCCAGATGGCAACAGATGAAGTGCGTACTTTTGATCACCGATGACAACTGTATGCCCTGCATTATTGCCCCCTTGGTAGCGGACAACGTAGTCAACGCGATCGCCAAGTAAATCCGTGGCTTTACCCTTGCCTTCATCGCCCCATTGGGCGCCGATTATGACGAGATTGCCCATGATCTATGACTGCTAGTGCTTCGCCCACACGAAAAAATGGCTCTGACCGGACTGGGAGATCAGAGCCGAGGGGCTCATGGTAGGGTTCCGCCTTTCCCTTTGTCAAGCCGATCCTCTAACCTGGAACAGCAATCGCATCGGGACACACACCGGTGTACGCTTCGGCCTATTCGGAATACCGGCAGCTCGCGGTGCTTTGTGGGCGCAGGTTTTCAGCTACAGACGGCCGTTGGTTTTCTTGACTGGTCCTGACCTGCGTGTTAGCATGCCCCCACTTCTCGCGAAGTATCCATATCGCAACGAATCAGCGTGGGGCTGTAGCGCAGTTGGGAGCGCGCGTGAATGGCATTCACGAGGTCGCCGGTTCAATCCCGGCCAGCTCCACCAAACCGCACTTCGTGTGACCCGGCGGCTATTTTGAGGTGTATCGTCATTGTGCCGCCGGATAATCACCACACGTGCCACAAGTTTTCTGATACGACCTTGCGCCCACTGCAGCTGGACAGTCACCTCGCATGATTCGCGGCCTGAGAATGCTAAGCACGCTTCTATCACCGGAGTTATTCATTAACTTCGAGCTGCCACGCCTCCCGACCTGCTAGCTTCTGCTGCATCGCCTCTGATCAATAGGTTCATTGACTCATTTTTACACAGAAAGTTTGCGCTCATGCTCCAAATTGAATCCGTCAGCAAGCAATATTCGACGAAGGTGCTGCTCACCGACGCAGCCGCGCATCTCCGTCCAAATTCACGGGTCGGCCTGGTCGGGCCGCACGGCGCGGGTAAAACCACACTCTTTCGCATGATCCTGGGGGAAGAGTCGCCGGACGAGGGGTCGATCCGCAAACGGCCCCGCCTCCGGATCGGCTATCTCCCGCAGGAGTTGGAAACGCTTCCCGGCAAAACCGTGCTCGATGCCGTACATCGCAATGAATTCCCCGAATACGAAGCCGAACGCATCCTGATGGGGCTGGGATTTTCTGAGGTCGACTTCGCCCGCCCGATCGACAACTTGTCCGGCGGCTATCGCATGCGCGTCGCGCTAGCGTATCTGTTATTGTCAAATCCAAACGTGCTCATGCTGGACGAGCCGACCAACCATTTGGACAAGCCGACCCAGCGCTGGTTCGAACAGTTTCTCATCGATTCGGATATGACGTTGCTGATCATCAGCCACGACACGGCGTTTCTTGATCGCGTCGTCACCCACATCTGGGACCTGCGGCATCACAAAATCGAAGAGTATCGGGGCAACTATTCGTCGTTCCGCGATCTTCGTGCGGAACGGGATGCCCAGCTGCAAGCCTCCGCGACCCGCCAGTCCAAAGAAGTCGCGCGGGTGCAGAAGTTCGTCGATCGCTTCCGGTATCAAGCCAACAAGGCCAGCCAGGTCCAGTCGCGCCTCAAGCAGCTCGAAAAGGTCAAACGCATCGAAGTGCAGCGCGACCCCAAGCGGGTCAAGTTTCGATTTCCGCTCCCATCGACGAGCGGTCGCCATGTGCTCGATCTCACCGGAATCAGCAAACGCTACGGCGAAAAGGTGATCTACGAAACACTCGATTTCTCCGTGGAGCGAGGCCAGCGCGTCGCGCTGGTCGGGGAAAACGGCGCGGGAAAAAGCACGCTCTTGAAGATGCTCTCCGGCGTGCTCCCTCCCGACTCAGGCACGCGAACCGTGGGGCATGGGGCGACTGTACATTACTTCGCCCAGCATCAGGCGGAGACGCTGAACCCCGAGCACACGATTCTCGAATCGCTTGAAGAAGCCACTACGCACGCGGAGATGAACTTCTTGCGCGGCATCGCCGGCGCCTTTTTGTTCACCGGCCTCGATCAGAAAAAACTCATCAAGGCCCTGAGCGGCGGGGAGCGGAACCGGGTCGCGCTCGCCCGCATGCTGGTTGAACCGGCCAACACGCTGCGGCTGGACGAACCGACGAACCACTTGGACCCCGCCTCGGTGGACGTCCTCACCGACGCGCTGGCGGAATTCCCCGGCACGATCGTCTTTATCTCCCATGACCCGACCTTCCTGGCGAGGATCGCCACGCGCATCGTGGAAATCGAGGACGGACGAGCCCGCAACTTCATCGGGGATTACGAATACTATTTGTGGAAGAAGGCGCAGGAGTTCGAATCGATCAAGGAAACCAAAGAAGAACTCGACGGCAAGCCGCAGGCCAAATCTTCGGGACCCACTCGCGCCATGACTCAACAGATTCAAACCCTGCCCAAGGACTCCGGCGGCAATCGGCGCGACTTGACGAAGACGCAGGCCCGTCTGGAAAAGCAGGTGGCGCGGGCGGAATCCGAGATCGCGGATCTCGAACAGAAAGTGAAAGCCCGTGAGCCGGAATTAGCCGATCCTGTGCTCTACAAGGAATTCGAGAAGTGGAATGTGCTGCACCAGGAGCAAGACGGCTGGAAACGTGATCTCGAACGAATGACCTCCCGCTGGGAATCGCTGTCGGCGGAATTGGAAAAGGTCAAGCAAGAATTGGGAGCGCCGAGCTCGCATTGAAATTGGGAGCCGAGCGCTACCTGGACGCCAAAACGACCAATCCGGCGAAGGAACTGACGAGTCTCGGCGGAGTCGGCTGACCCGCTCTTGCGTGGCCCGAGAGTGCAAATCCTAAATGATGACCTCGCAGGGCTGAAGAAAGACTTTCAATGGGATTTCATGGTTGAGATGCCCGTGAACATGCTTGGCACGCATCGCCTTTAGAGCCGCAAGAATCTCTTGTAAAAAAATAGACTCGTAATCCAGCGCCACCATGAAGAGTGTGTTGCTATTGTGGCCGGTTGTGTCGGAACCGGACACTGTTCCGGTCACACCGCTGCCTCCCACACCTGAAATGACTGTATAGCCGTTGAGCCCTCGTTCCTTAAATAGTGCAATGATCTCTTCTTCAAACCTCTTCCCACAGACAATGTGAAGCATCTTCATGATCGTCCCCTTCGGCGTGGTGCTTGTGGTCAGGACCAATCCCTTTCTCAGAGTACCACAAGATAGTCGGACGATGCAGGAGGATAAACCGAAGATCGCGATGGACCGCCGAAGACCTCAGCTCTCGCAAGCCGCAGTCCCAGAAACCGCTCGATCCGATGAATCGCCCAATGGACGAGTTGGGCGTGACCGGCAAGGACGACAGGCTCTGCAGCGACCGCTGGTACTCCTGCTGCTGCAGCTTCTTGCTGCCGCATGCCTGGCATAGGACCTCGCCCCGTTCATGCTCTTTCAACGTCACGACGATCAGCGACTCCTTCCCGCAGTCCAGGTAGTTGTAGTCGCACATCGGCATACGCGGCCCCTTTTCTTAGTTGAAAATCATCAGCGGATCGCGGCTATGGTGCAGGAGGGCATGAGAGACGCTGCCCAGCACCAGGCGCGTCACCCCGTGGCGTCCACGGGAGCCCATGAGGATCAGATCCGGCTTCAAGGCCCGGCTTTCTGCAGAATCCCCTCAACGGGCGTGCCGAGCGTGGCCGTTACATGGGTTCGATAGCCCAGCGTGGGCAGCTTGGCGGCAGTGTCGTGAAGGGAGTCGTGCGCGCGGCGAAGCGCCTCGATCTCCATCTCCTTGGCCGAAGCGGCATCCGCCGGCCAAGGTAGCCTGGTGTGCGGCAAGACGGTAAACAGGGTGATCGCCGACGGGTCACGAAAGGGGTGTTGCTGAAGAAAGCGCAGGGCATGTTCCGCATCGTGCGTCCCCTGAACCGGGAGCAGAATCTGACTTAAGGTTTTCAACGGACCATGGAGAATCAGCTTTGCGCCGGGGGCGAATGTCAACACGCGATGAGCGACACTCCCGACCAGCCGTTCCTTGATCGGACCGAGGCCACGGGTGCCGAGAAGAATCAGGTCCACCTTCTGTTGCTCGGCCAGCATGACGATCTGATCCGCCGGGGAGCCGGCGATCAGGCGCGTCGTCACCGGGCTGATGTCCATCGGGAGCAGCGACACCGTTCGTTCCAACAAACGGGCGCCATCCTCTCGCATATTTCGCTCAACGGTTGCATAGAGTTCCTGTGTCACCTCCGGCATCATCATTGGATAGGCCGGAGTCGGGACATCCAGCACATGCAGGATGTGCAGTGCCTCGGCGCGGCTCAAGTACGTGAACGACCGCACGGCCTCGTGCGAGTTGTCGGAACCGTCGACTGCGAGCAGGAGTTTCATGGATGCCTCATTGCCGATCCCAACTCCACTGCTCCAAGCAACAACCGCCGTTCGCGTGTCATGGTTCCCTCGGTGGACAGAATGTCAGCAAGTCCAATGCCGGTCTGGCAAACGGTGGTTAGTCGTCAGTGGTGAGTGGTAAGGAGTGAAGAGCAAAGACATTTTATTGCGAGAATCCTTCCCCTTTCACTCGTCACGTCCCACGTCTCATGGTGCATTCTGCTACAGCAGAGGAATGGCTGCTGTAGCAGGGAGCCTCTCCTAAAAAGACTGAGAGTTGATGGCTTGTGGCCTATTGCCGAAGCGAGATGCGGTAATCCTGTGAGGATTTCCCCTCGCGTGCCACAAGCTATTGGCCATAGGCTTCGGGCTTTCTCAGTGGCACCGACCTTGCTGAGTACTTCTCTGGCACCGCTAAATTGCCAGCGAGAAGGAGCGCGTATGGGGCAAGACGGTGTGATCGTCATGGGAACGCATGGACGCCTGCCGCCGTCAGGCCCAATACACCGATCGAATTGCCGGATGGGAGGTGGGAGCGGATCGCGCAGAAAGTCTACGAGCTGTGGGAGCAACGGGGCCGTCAAGCTGGGAATGATCTCAGGGATTGGCTTGACGCGGAAGACATCGTGATGGAAGAAATCCATGAAGCTCGTGAGTGAACGGACGGTCGGTCTGTGGGCGCCGCCGCCTTCGTCCCTAAAGGCGGTGCTCGCGCGTCTGGAGACGCTGTCGCTCAGGCCTGATTTCGCCTTGCAGTGGGAGACGGCCCTTGCGCGCGCACTCAGGCCTTATTTGGGAAACGGCGCTGGTCGAGTCGTCACGCCGCTTGCGCAGGAAACCGAATTGGCCGGCCTCGTCCTCCTCTGTGATTTCTACCCGGAAGACGGGCAAGTGACTCTTATCGAACAGCTGCGTGACGTCATCACCGAACACATTCCGAACGAAGAGCGGGCCTGGCTCGATCCGCTGAAACATTCATCCATGGATCTGCTTACGCTGACTCCGCCACTCAAACCGGGCGACGCGCTTACGCTGCGATCGGTCGGTGACGGGACCTTGTGGGGCCTGCCCGCCGAGGATTTCGCCAAGGATCTTTCTGCAGGCCATGTGCTGCTCACCCGTGTCATTCGCGCTCCGGGGGAGGAGGAATCTGGCAAGGCGGTATGGGCCGGCTGCGGGCTGGTCTTGTCGCCGGCCGATGCCGAATCGGTGCTCGCGATGACCACGGAATGGCGCCGTGAATTAGAAATAAGTTCCGGGTCCTTTACTCTGGGGGAGTGGAGAGAGTTTACCAAGCGATTCGGGTACATGCTGCTCTGGGCGTTCGCGCAGCTTCGGACGGACGCCTTGGTGGACGCCGTCGGCCATATTCGCTACCGCTGTCCTGACGGGCAGCCGTATCTCTATGCCGTGGCGTTGTACGATCACCATGAGCACCGGTTGTCGGAGATGCGGGAAGTGGAGTCTGAGAAACCGGCTGATCGAGCCGGCGGGCAAAGTGCCCCGGCCCATGTGTGGGTTCAACGAACGGTTAAGGAAACTGTCGCGGCGATCGTGGCGAGACTGACGCTGACATCTTCCCAGCTGATCGTGGAAAGCGACAGCCCGGATCGGCTCGATCTGATCAAGCATCGGCCCGCGGCCTCGCTGGGATTTTCGCTGCACTTCCGAGGCGACATGCTGCAGCCGCCGGTCCGGCAACTGTCGGTGGCTGAACTGATGTCCGAGAGATCGCTGACGGTGGCCGTGACGCAGGAAGAAGACCGAGCCCTGCTCAATCGGTTCTTAGAGAAGGCCTATCTCGAATGGTCGGACCAGCCGCATCTCGCGCTCGGCGGGCACATGCCGCGGCATGCTGTTACGATTGCGCAGATGCGCAGCCATGTCGGCGCATTGATCGATGAGATGGCGCGGCACGATCCGGGCCTCTTGCGAACGGGCCGGACCGCGTTCGATTACAACCGGCTTCGCGCACATGTTGGACTGGATGAGGTGACGGGGTGAGGAATGCCGGATGTCAAAAGCTGCCGGTAATTGGCCCCTTCGAGCCGCACGGCTTGCCTCTCGATGCAATGGAGTATACAACCATGCCGCAGATCATGAGGAAATTGGAAGGCCACTGGGTCAACATGTAAGGATAGGCAAGGATGCCCACACCGCGAACGATCATCGGCATATTGGTCGGGGGCGGACCGGCGCCCGGCATCAACAGCGTCATCAGCGCAGCCACGATCCGCGGCCTTCTCGGCGGCTGCGACGTTTTCGGGATTCTTGACGGGTTCAAATGGCTCATGGAAGGAAGCCGGGGGAATGTCCGGCCGCTTTCGATCGAGGATGTCAGCCGGCTTCACTTTTGCGGCGGGTCCTATATCGGCACGTCGCGGGCCAACCCGACTAAGACGGTTGAACTTCTGGACCGTGTCCTATCCACTCTGGCACAGCTCGGTGTCACGCGCTTAATCACCATCGGTGGAGACGATACGGCTTTCTCGGCGTTCAAGGTGGAGGAACGGTCGGCCGGCCGGATTCAGGTCGTCCACGTGCCGAAGACGATCGATAACGATCTTGATCTTCCCAACGGCATTCCGACATTCGGGTTTCAAACCGCGCGGCACGTCGGCGTCGGCATTGTAAAAAATCTGATGGTAGACGCCCAGGCTACCGCTCGGTGGTATTTCGTTGTCACAATGGGGCGCAAGGCCGGCCACTTGGCGCTGGGTATCGGGAAAGCCGCCGGCGCGATGGTGACGATCATTCCAGATGAATTCACGGAACGTCCTGTGAAGCTGCGGCGCCTGGTGGATTTGTTGATCGGGGTTATCATTAAGCAGTTCGACGGCGGCCGAGCCGACGGGGTGGCCGTGCTGGCGGAGGGCTTGATCGAAATTGTGGATTCTCAGGACCTTCGTGGGTTGGAACAGATCGAACGGGATGAGCATGGCCACTTGCGCCTGTCGGAGGTCGATCTCGGTGATGTGCTCAAGAGGGAAGTGACGAAGGGGTTGAAGGATTTGGGGCTGTCCGTCTCGATCGTTTCCAAGAATGTCGGCTACGAATTGCGCTGCGCGGACCCCATTCCGTACGATATCGAATATACCCGCGATCTCGGCTACTGCGCTTCCCAGTATGTGCTCGATGGGGGCACGGCGGCGATGGTCTCGATCCAGGACGGGCGCTTCACGCCGATTCCGTTCAAACAGATGCTGGACCCGGTGACGGGGCGGGCGAAAGTCAGGATGGTGGATATCGGTTCCCAGTCCTACCATATCGCCCGGCAATATATGATCCGGCTGACCGAGGAGGATTTCAACGATCCGGACAGACTCGGCCGTTGCGCCGCATTGGCCGGACTTTCCCCGGCGGCATTTCGCACGCGCTTTTCCGGCATCGGCTGAACCGGCGGCGCGTCAATCTGTTGTCGATCGGAGCGGGTTGCTATCGTTTGGATGGTCGATATGGGGTGTGTCTGGAGTCATGGACCAGCAGTAACCGGCACGAACAGATAGATGAGGAGAGGGGATCAGCCAAGGGTGTCACCAATTGTTGAGATGGAATGCATTTGGCTTGACGGGTAAGACCTTCGCGCAATACACTACATCCTGCTGAGACCACTCAAGCCGAACTGTGAGGATGTCATGGCTTCAACAGTAAAGATGAGACAAGACAGCCTTCCCGATCGCTTAGTGACAGGGCTCTCGAAAATCAGCTTGGCGATGAAAAGCCGAGCCTGGAGGCGGCAAGGGCAAAAGGGAGTCGGTCCGTTGCAGGTGCAAGTCCTGTCGTATCTCCGATCCTGTCCCAATCAGGCGGCTATGGTCTCGACGATTGCGCGTGAACTGACGGTCAAGCTGCCTACCGCGTCCGAAGTGATCCGGACGCTTGCGGAGAAACGACTTGTGCGCCGGCGCCAGCAGGAGGCCGATCACCGTATCGTCACGGTGCATCTCACGGCTCTTGGGGCGAAGGCTGGAAAGGTTTCGAGCGGATGGCCGGAGATTCTGGCTGCTGCGACAGAACAACTGACTGTGGAAGAACAGGTCAGTCTGTTGTCAGTCCTGGTGAAACTCATTCGAGTGCTGCAGCTGAAGGGAGAGATCCCTGTCGCGCGTATGTGTGTCTCGTGCCAGCATTTCAGTCCGAATGCGCATAAGAGCGGAGACAAGCGGCATCACTGTCAGTTTTTCGATGTGCCGTTCAACGATCAGTCCCTCCTTCTCGATTGTCCGGAATATGTCGCAGCGCCCATCAGATTGGCAAAAAAGGCCTGATTCTCTCGGCGGCCTCTCCGACGATCACGCACAAACGGGGAGCCGCCGATTTTTTGTGTAGGCCTGAAATAGGCTGGGTTATTACTATCTGACGGGTATGTCGATTCTGTCCGTATAGAGCGGGTGGTCCGCCTCGATCCTGGAAAATACGTCATCCAAAGCCGACTGGAGCGCCGATTCGATAGGGTCACGGTCTGACGCCGTGACCCAGCGCGCCAATGACCCTGCCGCCCTGTGTTCGGCGAGATACGTTTTGATGAGCCGGTTCCCCTCGTGCATCTCCACCTGCATACGGATGTGGTAGTGATAGCGCCCTTGCCGATCAGCCAGCGCCAACTTCGTCGCGATGTGGAGCGTGAGGTCGGCGGGGTTGGTGAAGACCGAACCGAATATTTCCCGCCGCCGCACGTACTGAACGATGGCCTGACTCAGATCCTGATGCGGCCATTCCAGCAAGGCAATCCCAGGCCGATGGTCTGCGCCTTCGAGCGCAAGCGGCCCGACTGTTATCTGGAGCGATCTGGGAATCGTCGTCGAAGCGGGACCGGCGGGAAGCGGATTCACATGGATGCGGTGAACGCATCCGGTCAAAAGAACCAGCAGGAGGACCAGGATTCCAACAGGCATAGGCATGCTGGCGGCGTCAGGAGGTTGTCTTCGAGCAGGCCGATATCATGATCATTTTGACCACCAAACTAAGGATTTGTTTGACTGGGAGATGGGAACACGATTGTCAAATCTTTGAGCCCTCGCGCAGCCTGTTCCCGGTATGGCCGTTCCGTCGGATTGGTATAGGTCTCAACCACTCGTTGATAGGTTGCACGGGCCTGGTCGGTTTGTTGGTTGAGGGTGAAGTACCGGCCTAGCGCAATCCAGTTTTGCGCTGCTGTTTCCCTGGCCGTTTTCATCAGCGCGAACTCCCGTTCGGCATGAGAGGTCCCCTGTAGTTGCGCGCGTTTCTTGACCGTTTCAGCCATCTCATCGGCCATGGCTTCGATCCGTTGGTTCTCATGCACGGCGGCCCCTACCCGATTGGCCTTGAGGTGGGAGTAGAACCCTTCCACATGATCCGTGATGATGTCCGCCCGATGTTGATTAGGTATCATGCGCACAGCCTGAGAAGATGACGACGAAGCCGGTGAGGGTGTAGGCTATGAGACCGTTCCAGAGACGGGATCCTATTATCGTCATGTCATTCTCGTAGGCACAACGCATGGGTGGACTCGAATCAATGGATGCCAAGTCTAACATACTTGCCCGGGGTAACGGTAACGGGTCCAGAGGATGTAGCCATATTGCCAGGGATGAGACAAGAAAAGCCCTTGAAGCGGTTATGACGGCTGCGCTATCTTACAGGACTTTCAAACGAGCATAGGACATTTTCATCTGTTAGATCGATCCTTTATCGAACACACACACAACGGGGAGGACAACATGAGCAAGAGCTTAAAAGGAACGAAGAGCCACGATAACCTGAAGCATGCCTTTGCCGGAGAATCACAGGCCAACCGGCGCTATCTCTACTTCGCGCGGCGCGCCGATATCGAAGGCTATCCTGACGTCGGCGGGTTGTTTCGCGACACCTCGGAGGCCGAAACCGGCCATGCCTTCGGCCACTTGGACTTTCTGAAGGAAGTCGGCGACCCGGCGACCGGTGTTCCGATCGGCAATACCGAAACGAACCTCAAGTCCGCCATCGAGGGCGAAACCT
>SXGR01133389.1_pt1 | contig 10337 bp, 5 predicted proteins | sample 3174711 | NCBI WGS metagenome assembly SXGR01 (sample SAMN11356860, study PRJNA531348) | freshwater metagenome | isolation source: freshwater sample F1-60 | place: China: Fuxian Lake, Yuxi | collected 2017-12-25 | reverse complement strand
CTTTTTGAAGCAGGTCCGTTTCTGGGGGATCCAGCCCAGTTTTGCTCTTGTGTCAGAGCCAGAAACCAACTGGGTGGCGGAACGATTCAACCGGACCCTGAAAGAACAGGTCATCTATGGACGGGTGTTTCAAAACATCCAGGATGTCCGCTTGGCCGTCGCCGCTTTCATCGCCAATTACAACCAGCAGTGGCTGGTTGGAAAACTGGGGTATCGCTCCCCAGCCCAAGCCCGCCGCGAGTACTTTCAGGCGATTGCAGCCTGAACAAAGGTGTGTCCAAACAATCGGGTGCGGTACATGGGCATCCGCTGGCCGGGTATCCGGAGCCAAGACAGCCGCATAACGGGCCTTCGAGACGGCTAGCATCGGTACAACCTGCGCAGTCAGTTCGCTCATCCGGTACCGCTTGCGCGACTCGGCCGCCAAACCGGAGGCGCTGTATCGATCGCGCTTGGGTCCGAATAACGAACATTCCGAGTGGTCCGCTCCCGGGCCTTGCGCATCTTCCTGTTGGGCAATGGCCAGTGCCGTCAGACACATCGTCACAGCTACCGCTGCGCTTGCCGATGCGATCCATTTTTTTGCTTTTGTCATTCTGCTGTTCACCCGTCTGAAAAGCACGAACCCGGTTCGCGCCCAATAGTTTCTATCGGATTTTGGAACCGGGGTGGAACTCGGGTGAACGCCTGAGGCTGATTAGGTACGCGACGGCCTGTTATTGGAACTGCACGCTCTCGGAACTGGTTTTCAAAGAGGGCGGCCGCGGGGCAAGCGCCCGCCCTCAACTGTCCTCTTTCTGGCGGAGAGGGAATCCACCACTCGGGAGGACCACCGAGAGCGCGTGACCGGCGCGCGTCGCGAATCTATGCGCGCCCCATGGTCACAACTTGTTGCCCCGCGCCAGCCGCCCCGGCCATCTGCCCGGGAGCCGGGTTGAAGCGAACTGAAACCAATTTACTCACCCCTGCCTCCTGCATCGTAACTCCATACAGGGCTTGCGCGGCTTCCATGGTCCGCTTGGCGTGAGTGATGACGATGAACTGCGTGTGCGCGCTCATCTCGCGCAGCAACCCCATCAACCGCTGAATATTGGGCTCATCCAGCGGCGCGTCCACCTCGTCGAGGATACAGAACGGGCTGGGCGCGTACTGGAAGATCGCCATCAAAAGAGAAAGCGCCGTTAACGCCTTCTCGCCGCCCGACAGCAGCAGCACGTTTTGGAGGCGCTTGCCTGGCGGCGAAGCCACGATGTCGATGCCGGAATCGTTGGCGTTCGATTCATCGGTGAGGCGCATCTCGGCCGAGCCGCCGCCGAACAGCTTGACATACCCGATCTTGAAGTTTTCGTTGATGATATTAAAAGCCTCGAGAAAACGCTTCTTGGATTCGATGTCGATCTCCTGGATGGCCTTCTCAGTGTCGCGAATCGAGTCGAGCAGGTCCTGTCGTTGGGCGTTCAGGAAGTCGTACCGCGTTTGAGCTTCTTCGAACTCGGCGAGCGCATCGGGATTGACGGGACCCAGATTTTCAATCCGCGTTTTCAGCGCGAGATACTTTTCCTCGGCTTCAAGCAGTGCCACTTCGTCGGGTTCGGAATCTGACTCGTCTACCGTGGAAGCGGCCAACTCCTCGAGGGAAATCTTCATCTCCTTGTGACAGGTCTCGTCGAGGTACTTCAAAGCCGCGCGGCGTTCCACCAACGCGAGTTCGGTCTGAGACCGCCGCTCCTGGAGAGCTTGTGCCTCTGTCCGCAACGCCTTGAGTGTTTCATCGTGAGCCGACATGTCCTCGCGCAACTGCAGTTCGCGCGTGGCGAACTCGGCTATTCGGGCTTCGGTGGAGCCGATGTCGGTGGCCAGGCGCTCCGCGTTCTGGTCAAGCTGCATGTTGTCGTTCAGCAGCCGTGTACGCTCGACGCCGATCCGCTCGATCATTGCCATCACGCCCGAGCGGCGCCTCTCCAATTCTTGCGCCGCCGATTGGAGCCTTTCGAGCGCACTACGTTCGGAGCGCCGCCGCTCCTCGCATTCGGCCATCGCCACCCGAACAGCCGAATGTTCCTCAACCACCTGCGCCACTCGCGACTGGATGCACTCGAACGCCGAGCGGATTCCCGCCAGCGCAGCTTCCTGGGCCGAGCGTGCGACTTCCTTCTCCTCGACGAGCCGCAGACTGGACTCCCGCTGTTCGGCCGCCCTTGCCGTCTCCCGGTCGAGCCGCTGGAGCTCCAGACGCGATACCGATAGCCGTGAGTTCGTGCGCGAGAACTCTTCCGCCAAGCGCCGCATCTCGTGGTCGAGAGCGAGTGCTTCCCGTTCTTCGCCCTGTTGGCGCGAACGCAGAGTTTCCAGTTCGGCCGCCAAACCCTGCGTTTCCCGCTCCAGGTTCACCAACAATTCATTGGTTTCGTCGACGGCGCGCTGCTTGGCAGCGGCCTGTCCGGAGATCTCGCGGAGTTCGCGCTTGAGAGCCAACGGACCCGAACCGGTCTTGCGTCCACCCGACACCGCATGGCCGTGGTAACAGACGCCGTCTGCCAACAGGAAATAGTAATCCGGATACTGCGTGGCCAGGCGCTGTGCCGACTGCCGGTCTTCTGCGACGAAGCAGCGCGCCAGCCGAGGAAGCAAGGCCGCAGGCGCTTGGGTCAGACCATTCGTCATTCGGATCATTTCGCTCAGCCGGCCTACAATACCGGTGTCGGGTCCCAGGGAAGGCTCAGGGGCAGGCTGGTGCGAGACGTTCGCGCCCGGCTCCGGGTGGACGAGAAAGGTCGCTCGCCCATCGAGATCGGTGCGCATAAAGTCGATGCTGGATTCGGCTTGTGACCAGTCTTTTACGATCACATATTCGAGTTCCTCGTTAAGGAACTCTTCGGCGGCCTTTTCGTAGGCGTTATCGGCCTCGACATAATCGGCCAGCACGCCGATCGGTTTTAGATTCGCCGCCTGGCCGCTTTCGAGGGCAGTGAAAAATCGCTTGACGGATTCAGTCGTATAAGCCCGATGCGAAAGGATTTCGTCGAGTGAGTCGCGACGCGCTTTCAAATGCGAAAATTGCGCCCGCAACTCGTCCAGTTCTTGGCGGGTGGTGTTCGCCATTTGCCGGCGTTCAGTCAGATCGGGCTCGACGCGCTTGCGCTGATCGGCGAGCGACTCAAGCTCCATCTGGCGACTACTCAGCGCGCCGGTTACTTCGACCTTGCGGGCTTCGAGGCGTTCGAGGTCCGACTGCGCCGATTGCTCTTCGCGCGACAGCCGCGTATGATCGCGCTCAATCGATTGGAACTGTCCTTCCATTTGCGCGAGCGAATTCTTCAGCGAGGATACTTCGCCCAATAACCGGAGCACCATCTGGCGGGCCGTTTCCATCGCGGCCTCGCGCTCGCGCACGTTCGCCTGGAGCGAATCACGCTCTCGCGTCTTCTCGTTTAAGCGGCGGCGAGCCTCATCGGCCAGTTGCTCTAGCTCGGCCATGCGGGCGCGACCCGATTCCACGTCCTCCACCATCTGGTGGTGACGCGATTCGAGAGCCTGTGACTCGCTCTCGCCGTTCTGGAGTTGATTCTCCATGTTGGCTATCTGCCGGGCTTGACCCTCAATTCGCCCGCGGGTACGTTCTGCCTCCAGACGAAGCTGTGAGAGCTTCTCTCGCGTGGCGGTCAGTTCGGATTCGACCGCGTAGCTCTGCTCGAGCACCTTGTGCTGGTCGGTTTCCTGGGCCGTGACCTGTTCGGAGACCCGCCGGAAGGCGGCGTTTGCCTCGTTGAGATCGAGTGCGATCTTGGTCGACTCACGTTCAAGCCGCCGATACTTGCCCGTCAATGCCAGCCTAAGTGCTATGACGAGTTCGGCGTGTAGTTCCTTGCAACGCTGTGCTTTGGCCGCCTGCCTCTTGAGCGAAGTCGCCTGTCGGCCGACCTCTTCGAGGATGTCGAACACCCGGGAGAGGTTTTGCTTCGCGTTCTCCAGCTTGGCTTCGGACAGCCGGCGCTTGGTCTTGAAGTTGGCCACGCCCGCCGCTTCCTCGATAACCGCACGCCGGTCGTGTGGCTTGGAACTGAGCAACTGGCCAATCCGGCCTTGCTCAATGATGGCGTAGCTTTCTGGGCCTAATCCAGTGCCGGAGAAAAGATCCTGTATATCTCTGAGGCGGGCTGACTTGCCGTCAATCAAATAGTCGCTGTTACCGTCGCGATACAGGCGGCGGGTGATGGTGATTTCGGGTCCCAGTGACTTGGCGAACGATACCGGCTCGGCCGGTTTGACTTCCTCGGTGTCGGCCGGCGGCAAGGCGGGCAGGGGCTCGCGGTAGTCGGGGTTGGTGAGCGACATCGTCACCTGAGCCATGCTGAGCGGCTTGCGATCACGTGTGCCGGCGAAGATCACGTCCTCCATCCGCGCGCCCCGCAGGGTCTTGGCGGACTGCTCGCCGAGCACCCAACTAATGGCGTCACTCAGATTGGACTTGCCACATCCGTTAGGCCCCACGACGGCCGCGATCCCGTTCCCATGGAACCGCATTTCACTGCGTTCGCAGAATGACTTGAAGCCTCGGAGTTCGACTCGCTTGAGCTTTAGCAAGGGAGCATGCCCTCCTCGTTTGTCAAAGTTTTGTCAACCAGACCAGAACCGGTCCTGGCCTCGGGGGAGAGATTTCCATAGTACCAGCGACCAACGTAAAAGTAAAGGACCATTCTACCTTTGGTAGAGATTTCCGCATACCTACTACATATTGTAGTGCTGACGTGACAATTGCAAAGTGCCTCCTTGAAGCAACCCGCGCGCTAGAATGAGATCGGCCATGCAACGCCAGACAATTGGCCGATACCAGATCCGCGAGGAACTGGGCCGGGGAGCTATGGGCGTAGTGTTTCTCGCCGAGGACTCGGTGATCGGCCGCGCCGTCGCGATCAAAACAATCCTGCTGGACACCTTCTCCGATGCGTCCGAACGTGACAAGCTCAAGGAGCGGTTGTTACGCGAGGCTCGCTCTGCCGGGCTTCTTTCGCATCCGAACATCGTGACGGTATACGACGTCGGCGAAGAAGACGGGGTCGCCTTCATTGCGATGGAGTATCTGGCCGGGCAGACCGTCGACCAAAGGTTGCGGGAGCTGGGGCGGTTGGACCGCGGCCAGGTGACAACTCTGATCAACCAGGTTGCGGCGGCCCTCGACTATGCCCATGGCCAGGGCGTGGTGCATCGCGACATCAAGCCGGACAACATCATGTTGGGCTCCGATGGCGACGCCAAGATCACAGACTTTGGCGTCGCGAAGTTGCTCTCGCATCAAGCCACTCAAAGCGACATGATGCTTGGGACGCCGAATTATATGGCGCCCGAGCAGATCGATGCGCGTGGCGTCGATGGACGCGCCGATCAATTCGCGCTCGCCGTCATCGCTTATGAGCTGTTGACGGGTGAGCGCCCGTTTCAAGCGGATGTGCTCTCCTCTCTCCTGGTCCGTATCCTGCGTGAGGAGCCGACGCCGCCCCACCTGCTGAATGCTTCGCTGAATGAGCGCGTAGCCGTAGTGATGGCGCGAGGATTGGCGAAGACGCCGGCCGATCGCTTTGCCAATTGTGCGGCCTTTGCCAAGGCGCTGGCCCTGGCGTTGACAAGTTGTGGGAATTGGCAACCTCTGATGCGCGCTGCGGCGGGCACGCTCGCGACTGTCGCCGGGCCCGTGGCCGCCACGCCCACGCTGGAATCGATCGAGCCACCGGCTTTCACCAAAATCCAGCCACCCCGGCGTGGCAGATTGCTCCTTTGGCTGCTGGCAGCCGGGGTAGCGCTGATTGCGTGTGGTTTCTGGCTATGGCCGAAAGCGGCCGAATCGGTACCGGCCGACCCGCTTCCGCCCGCGGTGACGGCCGAAGAAACGCGCCAGAGTCCACTCGCCCCTGAACCGGCTACTCCGCCAACAAACGCCGCGCCGTTGGTCACGAGGACCAGTCCAGCGACGGCGGGGCCGGTTTCAGGCGAAGTGGAGATCGCGTCGATTCCCACTGGCGCCACGGTGCGCATCGACGAAACCATCGATCAGTGCAAAACTCCTTGTACGATGGAGATGAGCCAGGGGCGGCACGTATTGCACTTCAGTCTCGATGGCCACCGCCGCGGCATTTTGGTGATTACGGTGCCGACGGAGACAACGGCGTCGATGCGGCTTGATCCATTGATGGGCACCCTGCTGGTTCACACCACGCCTGCAGGCGCCTCAATTCTGCTGAACGGCCAAGCGCAGAAGGAAGTGTCGCCAGCTACGCTTCGGCTTGCGCCGGGCAAGTATAAGTTGACGTTGCGCCGTGAAGGCCTGAGCGATCATACCCAGGAAATCGAAGTGCGCGAAGAGGCGATCGTGCAGGTGGAATTCACCTGGCCGTAGCGTCGCCCAGGCAATGTGCATATCTTGATGATCACCGTCACGCTAAGATGAGAGGTCCCCCTTGGATTCACCCCTCTACTGCGATGTGAGTCTACCGGTCCCGCTCGATCGGTCCTTCACTTACTCGTTACCGGAACCATGGCGTCATCGCGTGCAAGCTGGCGCGCGCGTCATTGTGCCGTTTGGCCCCCGAAAGATGACTGGGATGGTGGTGCGCCTTCACGATGTAAAGCCGGAGGTGGCCACCAAGGAAGCGTTGCGGTTGCTGGACGAAGAGCCGCTGCTTGACGCCGGCTTGCTTGCCCTGGGCCGGTGGATTGCGACGTATTACTGCTCGCCGCTCGGTGAAGTGCTACGCACCATGACGCCGATGGCCGGTGAGGTGCGTAAGACCAAGACCCTAACCCTGACTCCCGCCGGAATCGACGCGGCGCGCCAACTGCTGCTCGGCACCCCGCGCGAAGAGCCCGCCGTTCAGATTCTTCGCCTGCTCGATTCCCGCCCGCTGACTGCGGGCTATCTGCTCAAGAAAATCCGTGGCGCCGATGGGGCGGTCCGCGCTCTGGTCAAGCGTGGATGGTTGACTGAAGAAGACGAAATTGAATCCAAGGACCCGCTGCGAATCGCGGCCGCTCGTTTGCGGGCGGAGTTCACGCATCGGCCGGATGGCGTCAAACTGCCCAAGGCCGAGCGCGAGTTCATCGCGTATCTGGAGCTCCATCCGGGTTCTCACAACGTGGCGCAACTGGAAGAGTTGGTACCGAACGCCAGCACCGCTGCCCGCGCGCTCGCCCGCCGCGGCTTTATTCAACTTCGGCCTGAAGCGCCAACGGTCCTATCGGGGGCATTGCGTCCGCCGCACACACTCAATCGTCACCAGGAAGCGGCGTTCGAGTCGGTGGCCAGTTGCATTGCCGCCGGTACGTTCGGCTCCTACCTGCTGCACGGCGTCACGGGCTCGGGCAAGACCGAAGTTTACCTGGGCCTCATTGATGAGGCGTTACGTTTTAATCGCGGGGCCCTGCTTTTGGTTCCCGAGATCGGCCTCACTCCGCAAGTCGCCGGTCAGTTCTTCCATCGCTTCGGGGACCGCGTGGCGATTCTTCATTCCGCTTTTTCGGACATGGAACGGGTCGAACAGTGGCGCCGGATCCGTTCCGGAGCGGCCAGCGTTGTGGTCGGAACGCGTTCAGGCATCTTTGCACCGGTCCGCAATCTCGGGCTTATTATCGTCGACGAGGAGCACGATCAAAGCTACAAACAGGAAGAGAATCCGCGCTACAACGGACGCGACGTTGCGGTCGTGCGTGCCAGAGAGTCGCACGCCGCCGTGGTGCTTGGTTCGGCTACGCCTAGCCTCGAGACTCGCTACAACGCCGAGAAAGGAAAGTACACGCTACTCTCGATGCCCGAGCGTATCGAACGGCGGCCGATGCCAGCGGTGCACATCGTCGACATGCGCCAGGAGTTCCAGGAGACCAAAGAGCAAGCCACCTTTTCCCGCCCCCTCGCCATCGCGGTGCAGCAACGCATCGAAAAGGGCGAACAGGCGATGCTGCTGCTCAACCGCCGGGGCTTCTCCACTTTCGTGGCGTGCCGCTCCTGTGGGGAGCGTCTGCAATGCCAGAACTGTGCAGTGACGCTGACCTGGCACAAGCGCGCCAAGCGGATGCTTTGTCACGTGTGCGGCTACGCGGAGCCTGTGCCTACCGTTTGCCCCAAATGCGAGAGCGAGCACATCTACTTCCTTGGTACCGGTAGTGAGAAAGTCGAGGACGAACTTCGCCAGTTGTTCCCGATGGCCCGTATTGCGCGCATGGATCGTGATACCGTCACTGGCCGCCGCGACTATGATTCGATCCTGCACGGCTTTCGCCTGGGTGAGTTCGATCTGCTTGTTGGCACCCAGATGATCGCCAAGGGCCACGACATTCCGAACGTCACACTGGTGGGTCTGGTCAACGCCGATGTCGGCCTCGGCATGCCCGACTTCCGGGCCGCCGAGCGCACTTTCCAACTTCTCACTCAGGCGGCCGGACGCGCCGGCAGAGGCGAACTGCCTGGCATCGTGTACATGCAAACCATCAATCCAGAGCATTACGCCATTCGTAGCGCAGCCGCGCAGGATTACTCGAGTTTCTACCAGAAAGAGCTTGAGTTCCGCCGGGTGATGCGGTACCCGCCGTTTGCCGCGCTCGCCAATATCCTGGTGCGCCATACCCATCAAGAGGACGCCCTTCGCCTCGCCGCTGAACTAGGTGCGCTGCTCGAACCCGCCCCCGAAGGCATCAAAGTTCTCGGCCCTGCCGAAGCGCCGGTCGCGAGACTCAAGCGCGAATTCCGCTATCAACTCCTGATCAAGGCGGCCAGCCGGAAGATCCTGAACGAAACGCTGAGCCACGTTCGCAGGCACACACAGGCTGCGAAGTGGCCGGCCACCGCGCTGGTCATCGACGTCGACCCTCTCACGCTCCTGTAGATGGCATATCATTTGTGCTGTGCCTTCGGACGGATTGGTGATCGCACGTAACCTGCGTTGGGCGATGAGTTCGTACTCACGATCGACCGGGGAAGGATCTACGCTCGATCTGGGCGCTGCGGGCGCTTCTAATTCCGGTCTGGACTATGCAGTCTTCAACGCCGTGGTTCTGTCTGAACCAGTTACATCCGCCAAACTCTCTGCGGTCTTGGACCAAAGCGCCGAATTCTATCGGAATTGCGGAGTAGGTTGGAGCTGTTGGTTGGATGAGACGATGATGGGCGCCGAAGGCGGCCCCAAAGCGTCCCGCCTTTTGCAGTCTCGTGGCATGCAATGGGTTGCCCAGCACGATGGCATGCTGGCGACGGAGATTCGCCCGGAACGCCGCCGGCCACCCGGCATTCCCACGCTTCCAGTGGCCGACCAGCAAACCCGCGACGACTTCATTCAAGTCTGTTGCCAGGTATTTCTGTTGCCCGAAGCGATCACGCGGCGCATCTATGGTGCGGCTTCCTTTTGGACCGGCGTTATGCGAGGTTGGGTTGGTTACGACGAAGGACGTCCCGTTTGCATTGCCGTCTCGGCGGCCGACGACCAGAGCGTTGGGCTCTACAGTGTCGCTACGCTGCCGGCCTATCGGCAGCGTGGATACGGTGAGTTCATCACGCGCCACGCGATCGTCGAAGCGGCGGACCGCTCGGGCCTGAATCGTTGGAGCCTCCAATCCACGCCAGAAGGAATCGGGCTCTACCGCCGCCTCGGCTATCAGCCGTGTTCCCGCATCACGGTTTGGGCATCGGAATGAACGAACCGCAGGATCGGCTCCCGTTTCGAGTGACCGTAGCCGCACGCGACTATGAGCTGGCGCGCAATCTCCCCGTCAGAGTCCTGCTCGACAATGTTCGGAGCATGTACAACGTCGGTTCGTTTTTTCGCACGATGGACGGCGTGGGCGCGGCGAAGCTCCACTTGAGCGGAATTACGGGCCGCCCGCCCAAATCGGCAATCTCGAAGACAGCGCTCGGCGCCGAAGAATCGGTTCCCTGGGAATACGCCTCCGATCCGGTGCCCATGGTTCGGCAACTACATCAACAAGGGCTCGAAATTGTGGCGCTTGAAACTCGCGTGGGCGCGGTCGATCTCTTCGATTGGACGCCCCGGTTTCCGGTCTGTCTGATGTTTGGCCATGAAGTGGACGGGTTGCAGCCGGCCTTGCTCGAGATGGCCGACACGTTCGTGCGCCTGCCAATGCTCGGCCGCAAGCATTCGCTGAATGTCGCCACGGCCGGCGGCGTGGTGCTCTATGAGCTCCTCCGGAAATACCGGGAATTGCACCGCCGAAGTGCAATGCCATAATTGAGCGATGGCGCCGGACAACGAACTGAATCCTTGGCTCGCCGCTGAAGCCCGTTTTGATGAAGCAGCCTCGCGGCTGGAGCTCGACGAGGGGATTCGGAAGATTCTGCG
>SXGR01373423.1_pt1 | contig 10340 bp, 6 predicted proteins | sample 3174711 | NCBI WGS metagenome assembly SXGR01 (sample SAMN11356860, study PRJNA531348) | freshwater metagenome | isolation source: freshwater sample F1-60 | place: China: Fuxian Lake, Yuxi | collected 2017-12-25 | reverse complement strand
AGTGTCCCGGCACCACGCGCTCCGCAACCTCTGGCGGCCGATCTTGAATGCGGAACATGTCTGGGATTTTCCCGCGCCGATCTGCGCCGCGCGCCCGCGGGCTACGCTTGGCATGGCCCAAGCGTAGCCCGCCAATGACCTCCGTGCGCAACGCACCCTGCGGCATCGCGTAGATCGCAGTTTAGATGGTTTCGTAAGAAACCTGCAACGAAGGGACGTCAGGATGCACAGTCGCTAGCGTACCCGCAACCTGCTCAGGCGAGTAGCCCGCTGTTAGATAGTCAACAACGTGATGCCACAATGCGGTTCTTGGGCGCAGGCGCTTCTCAGTCCGCGGCTTGATCCTACAGGCGTGGGCGCGGAGAGGAGCCGCTGCTGCGCGGTAGCTACCGGACACCAACGGTCTCCCCCGACTGCATTGTGTCTTCGGTCGAACCCAATCGTTGCGTCGCAGTTCACAGGACAGCGTTGATGCCGAAGCTTCAACCCCTCCGCGATCTCCGCCGGTTTCATTCCAATCGAAAGTTGTGTTTGGATTAGCGTCCCTTCTTCAATACTCAATTGGTTGTAACTTTTTTCCATGCCACATTTTCCCCAAAAAACATCTTGCACTTGCGTTTTGCGCGCTCCCCGGGGATAATTACAGAAAAGACGATATCTGTTGGCATTGCAAAATCACTATACGGTTCAAACTCTTAATAAATTTAATTTGAAATCAGGCACTATCTAACTAATCCATCCGGCACAACCGACCGACGAACAACTGTCGGTATCGCCATACAAACAGCTTGGACTAAGCCCGAACACTAATTGGGGTATTTTACGCCAAGCCATACCACCAAAATAAAATGGCTCATTGGTGTGTTCTTGCCGCAAACTGACAACCAATCCCCTCAAGTCCACCTACCACCGGTCACAAATTTGCTGTATCACCTATGTAACCCAAAGTTTGCGTTGTTTTTTGCGCACTCCACAACTGTTGCAATAGGCTGTTAGTTTCAAGGGCTAAGTTTAGCATCTAATCTCTATGCAATGTTTCAGCGAACTCTGCCCTGTCGAACCAAATCGACAAGGCAGAAACCATACTCAATTCACCCCACTTGTGCGGAAGCTATCCAACTGCCGTGCTTCGGGGACCACTAGTATAGGTGGGTAGCGCACCGATACATATTCTATCTTCTGAAAAAGCACAGACTCTGAGCGGAAGGTTCTGTCTAAATCGGCCAACAATCGGAGGCCGAAATAACAGTAATCCGTCTACATACGCCTTGTCGAATGCCAAAACAGTAATCACATGTGGATACCAACGTAGGTGCAACGTATGCAGCTAGACCAGCGGCATCTGGTATTCCCCCGATGATTTCAGTTGATGAACAAGATTTCTGCTTTCCAAGCCTGCTGTCATCGTAGCGGACAACGACGACTCTAGCATTCAAGAAAAGCCGGGATCACACATAAGCGTGTAACTCCATGCAACAGGCTGGTGGCGACTCGAGAACGGGTGTCCTAATTACTAAGTCCACGCGCGTATTTGCAATCCAACCTTTAAAGGTCAAGTTTCCGAGCCGATGATTGCCCCGTTCGAAGATAATCGAAAAATCCAAATCCCGCTCCTGCAACAACGGGCACGCATAACCACCAAGTAAGCAGCACAGTGTGGAAAAAGAATTTTGACCCCTTCAATCTCAGACTCCAACGAAATATATCATGGTAACCCCAATACAATCCAGCAATGCTCACTACGCACGACGAAAACCGTGCCGGAAATCGAAATAGAAAACTGGGTATCCAGACAAGCCCTAGGATCGACCCAAATCCCGCATGCACCGTGGCGCTGCCATAATTCTCAAATCTTCGTCTTGACGTGAATAACCCTGCCCAGTATCTGGTTCTTGTATAATAGTTATTTGTGTTTTTCCAAAAACGCGCATAGTGATGAGGCACACACAAACCCGAATCAAGACGAATTGGGGTCAGCACACTCCACCGATGGCCAAATTCAATTTCCTCAACACTTGCCCCGTGGTAAAACTCATCGAAACCGCCCGCTGCACAAACACCGCGCGTGTTCAGCGCTACTCTCAACAACACACTGCTGGCCACCGCCACAGATGTGGCCGCGGCGCGCACCGATGCGCAGCGCGCGCTGCTGAATGTGCGCAGCACTGTGCGCTTCCGCGGCGAACAGGAAGCGCTGAACCCGGTAGCCGGCCACATTCCTAGCGCGCGCAATGCGCCGCACACAGATTGCCTGCAGCCCGACGGCAGTTCCGGCCGGCGGCAGAACTGTGCGCGCACGTTGATGCGCTGCTGCACGGCACGCACGCAGGCGATTGCATTTTGTATTGCGGCTCCGGCGTGACGGCGGCGCACACGGCGCTGGCACTGCAGCACGCCGGCCACCAAGTGCCACGCATATACGCCGGCTCTGGGGGCGGTGGCGCGGGATCGGTTGGACTGAACGCCGCAGCCTCTACTCCATACGGCAACGGTGGAAACGGGATCACGAATGCCATCACCGGAGTGCCTGTCCCCTATGCCGGTGGCGGCGGTAGCGGCGGCAATGCGCCAGGGGCGGGCGGTGCAGGTGGCGGTGGAGCTAGTTCTTCGAGTGGAAACGGGCAGAACGCAACCGCTCCAGGCGGCGGTGGCGGCGCCCGTGACGAGGCAAACCCGGCGGCTCCGGCGCCGGGGGCATCGTGATCGTGCGGTACAATACCTCCTGGCCGGCACAGGGCCCGGTGATCTTTATACGCTGACGCCTGCGCTCTCGTCGGGCAGATGCGATGCACGGGAGGCCGGATGTCGGGTGTCATGTTGGTCGGGCATTGGAAACTGCGCGACGATTGTCGCGATGACTCGGGCAACGGCAACCATGGCGTGAACCATGGCGTCACCTTCGACAAGGGGGCGGATGGCGGCGGCGTTTTCAACGGCTGCGACGCCTGGATCGAGGTGCCCAACCGCACCGCGCTCCGGCTGGGCGAGGGCGATTTCGCCATTTCCGCCTGGGTGCATGCCGGGAAGGAGCCCGATGGCGCGAGCGGCGACGTGCTGGATCTGTACGATCCCGCGGCCCGGCGCGGCGTGACGCTGACGATCGACCCGGGCGGCGCCGGCTACCAGGGGCCGGGCAGCGACCGCCGCGTTCATTTCGGCATCGACAACGCCAAGGATGGCGCGTGGGAGGACTGCGGCCGCCCGAATCCCAAAAGCAAATACGTCAGCAACTCCCTCAGCGTCTACCAGGGGCGCCTCTACGCCGGGACGTCCGGGGGCCGGAACAGCAAGGACTGGGCTCACGTCTACCGCTACGAAGGCGGCCGCGAATGGACCGACTGCGGCCGGGTGGGCGACGGCCGGACCACGGGCGTGGGCCCGTTGATCGTGCATCGGGGCGAACTCTTCGCCGTGACCTCGACATACGACTGGACCCGCGTGGGGTCGAAACGATTGCGCTACGAGCCGGGTCGGGTTTATCGGTACGAGGGCGGCCAAAAATGGGCGGATTGCGGCGCGCCCAGCGAGAACCGCACGCCGAACTGCGCGGTCAGCTTCCAGGGCAAGCTCTACATCGGCGGCGGACCGGACGTGTGGGGAGTGTTCGTGCGGAACGGCCGCAGGGGCTGGAAGGCTGCGACCCTCTTTCCGCGCGAGGGGAACCGGCGATGTTTTCCGCACGCGATGGGGCGCTACCACGGAAAGCTGGTTGTCTGTTTTCCCTGCGTCTATACGTTCGACGGGGCGGAGTGGACGTACGCCGGCGTTCCGGTGGGCGGCGAGGCCGACTACTACCTTCAGTCGCACACGCTGGCGGTCCACCAGGGCAACCTGCTGGTGGGGACGTGGCCCGACGGGATCGTGGCACGCTATGCGGGCGGGGAGGAGTGGAAGGGGATCGGGCGCGTGGGCCGGGACGGCACCGAGGTGATGGACTTGCAGGTCTACAACGGCAAGCTCTACGGGTGCTCCATTCCGCGCGCCGAAGTGTGCCGGTACGACGGCGGCGCGGCGTGGACCTCGCTCAAACGCTTCCATTCGCCCAAGGGGTGGACACCGGCACCTCCCAAGCGGGCGACCCCGGCGCAGGTCAAGGAATGGGCGCGCGTCACCAGTATGACCGTCTACGGCGGCAAGCTCTATGCGGGCACCGGCAACTGCACCAGTTCGGCGCTCGATTCGCCGGAGGACGGCATGCGGGGCAAGGTCTATTGCTTCGAGGCGGGGCGGATGGCGTCGGATGACCGCGATCTCGGGCCGGGCTGGAAACACATTGCCGCGGTGCGCGAGGGCGGGCGGCTCAAGCTCTACACGGACGGCCGCCTCGCGGCGACCTCCGCGCCATTCGCGCCCGCGGACTACGACCTGACGATCCGACAGCCTTTGCGGATCGGCTTCGGGCAGACCGACTATTTCCGCGGCCGGATCGCCGACGTGCGCCTGTACAAAGGTGCGCCAACCGAAGCCGAGGTCAGACAACTGGCCGCGCGAAGGGTCAGGTAAGCCCGCGTTGAACCCCCGATCCTATGACCTCGACTTCAATTAGGCGACGGACGCCCAGAACCGGGCGGTTAATGCCTTTGCCGCTCCGGGTGCCTGGGCGGATGCCGACCCCGCTCGTCACGTCGCCTAGTACAAGCAACTGGGCGTCAACGTCATCCAGACCTTCTGCGTCTCCTGCAACGGCTATGCCTCGTACAAGAACGGCGTGGTTCCGGAACAGCCCGGCCTGAAACACGACTTCCTCCGCGAGATGGTCCGGCTCGGACATCACGAGAATTTCCTGGTTCTGGGTTACTTCTGCGCCGGGTCGAACACGAAATGGGGACTGGATCGCCCCGATCTCAGCTATGGAACTCCGACGGCGCCGCACATCCCCTACACGGACGAGTATCTCGCCTACCTGGAAGCCGCCGTCGCCGACGCCGTGGGCGCCATCGGGATTGACGGATTCATGGTGGATTGGGTGCGGATGCCGCTAGCACGGGGCAGTACAGGCGGCCGCTGGTTGGTGAACATTGAACTGGGCGATGCCAACCTGCACATGGCCAACCTGTGCTTTATCACTTCACCTATTTGCCTTCTATGCCCAAACGCTTTTCCAACCCGGCCGACTTAGTCTTATGGAACGAGAAGACGAATGGAAAAAACATTCCTCTCCCTACCATCGCAGCGGAAATCTCTTGGTGCGGTGGGGCACAAGGCTGCGCACGCGCCCCATCTTTTATAGCTAAATCCTTAACAAAGTGCCAAAATACTCGACGTAGGATATAGGATCAGGGACAACCTCGAACTTGTTCTGCGCGGCGAGCTCTGGGGTATCAACATCTCGCCACCCCTTGCCAAAGAGGCCCAGGAGCGACTGGGGAGCAGGGCTCGGATTTTCCGCGGGAATAGCGTGTCGGTAGATGAACGGTTGCAAGCCGCAACATTCGAACAGATCTTTTGCTCCGAGGTGCCCGAGCACGTGCAACATCCCGAAAAAACGCTGCGAGCGATTACCGACCTTTCCACTCCCAGCGGGAAACAGATCATATAAAGCCCGACGAGCGCCACTTCGACAGCATAAAATCCGCACTTGCCACAATCGCCCTTTTGGGTTTGTCTTCGGTAAATCTGTTGCCCGCAGCATGCGAGATGATTGGCATTTGCATCTGTTTGAGCGTACAACACTCGCAGAGCCCCTGCGCATTTCCGGGATCATTGCAAAAAAGATCCATGGAATTACCTTCGACTTCTTTCCGCTTGGCTTAGTCACCAACACAGAGAAGGCGTAGAAGAAGGTTTTAGCTCATCTTACATTTCCAAATGCTATGCAGGCAGCTGGGATGATTTGAATTTCCACTCATGGCGCTCCACATACGAGGGTAACTGGCAGCACAGGAGCTCCCGATCTCTCCAGAACACCCAACCTATAGGAGTCCCATATCTTGTTAACCCGCCGGCACATGCCAGAACTGAAAATCGCCTCCACACCGGGTACCGATGTCGGCTTGTTCCGGAAACAATCCATCCAAATAAAGATAGAAGCCTAAAAAGAACAGCACAACTAAGTTCTCGATTTAGACAGCCAAATCAAATCAATTCGCAACATGCCCCCAAAAAGAGCAACCAAATGTTTTTGGCAATCCCTGAAACTTTGTAGTCACCGGGAAACATTTAAACCAGCGCGGCTCAATTGCGCTGTGGCAGTGTCCACCCTCAGCCTAAAAGGTCTGCTTTCGCCCGACGCCGATCAATTCCACCTGTAGGTCAAAGCCGGAAGTTTGCAAGCACAAATGGTGCGGTGCCTCATCTATAATACGCTTGTAAATAGGTTTTGCGACTGCAAGCCCCACCCCGATACCTACTTCCGATTGGACGTGAAAGAGAAGAGATCACAGGCAACCACTCGGCTCTTGTCAGGAGAACGCTCGCTTCTACCACCCACGATTTGTCCAGCCTAAGATAAAGTAAATCATGTTATAGTTTTGTTTAAGAGCCAGCTTTGTCCCAAAAATAGCTTCTCAAGTAAAAAAGGTGAGAAATTCAAGATGCCAAAAACCCAGACCAGCATTTACACCCAAATCCACACCTACCACCCACCGCATTCAATTTGGGAGGGTAACCTAGCGCCTAGCCGAGCGCTTACGATTCCGCTTGCTTTTGCGCTGGCTCTTGCTGTACTGGGATTAAGCCCGTCCATTAGACTGCATCAATATCTTTTCTTGTCTTTTGAATTCGCCGCCGGCATGGTAACGGCGGGTACTCTAGGCCTGCTCAGTTCAGCCTCACGCAAAAAAAAACAATTTCAATTATCTGTCGTCTTGCAGAAGCAGCATTATCTTCAAGCCTGCGCCCAAGGCTCAGTGTTCCTGTATTGGGGATGGTATTGGCAACCAGTCTTTGATTCCGTTCTCTTAATTTTTGGCCAAGTGCTTTTCGCATACGCCTGCGACATACTAATTATCTGGTCTCGTCGGACCAATTACAATTTTGGCTTTTCACCCGTCCCAGTTGTATTCAGTATAAATTTATTTCTGTGGTTCAAACCGGACTGGTTTTACATGCAGTTTCTGATGGTGGCGTTGGGCTTCGCCGCCAAGGAGTTCATCCAGTGGAATAAGGGAGGACGGAGAACGCACATCTTCAATCCCTCTTCATTTCCGCTCGCATTAGTCTCGCTTGCGTTGATTGCATCAGGTACTAGCGACACTACCGTGGGTATGGATATTGCTGTAACTCAATTCTACCCACCGAATATCTACCTGTTTATTTTTTTGATTGGCATACCGGGACAGTTCTTCTTTGGGGTAACCACGATGACCGCATCGGCAGTACTAGCAACCTATCTTTTTGGGTTAGCGTACTATTCGGCCACTGGCGTTTACTATTTCTTCGATTCCTATATCCCTGTGGCCGTGTTTCTGGGCATGCACCTACTGTTCACTGACCCATCGACTTCGCCGCGAACTGACTTTGGACGCATAATCTTTGGCTGTCTCTATGGACTAAGCACAGTCCTTCTTTACTACATTCTAGGAAATCTAGGATTACCCACTTTCTATGACAAGCTACTTCAAGTTCCCATGCTAAATCTCTCGGTAAAAGCGATCGATTCTTGGTCACTGTCGAAACGGATGCGCTGGTTCAACCCTAAGGCATCTGGCCAATACCTCCCACCCAGATACCGCACCTTGGCTTCTATAACCATCTGGGCAACAGTTTTCGCTGTCATGATCACTACTCACGGAGTGGGGGATCATCATCCCGGTCAGTTTTTGCCATTCTGGCAGAAGGCTTGTGTTGAAAATCGAGCTAATAGCTGCCAGAACTTAGAGGACATGTATGCGACGTTCTGTTCCCGTGATTCGGGATGGGCATGCAACGAGTTAGGCATTTTATTGTCCCGCCATGAACCCTACTTCGCCAGAACAGCATTTGAAATCGGATGCGGTCTGGGGACCGTGGCTAGTTGCAACAACGCAAAACGTGCGGATGCTGGCACGAATGCGTTTCAAAGCACAGACCCATCTTTTATTGATTACCCCATCATTCTACGGGGAACAAAAGGGCCAATTCAGAATAAGACAGCATCAAACATTTTTGCTCGTGCATGTGAACAAAATTGGCCAAACACTTGCGGGATATTACAGATCCCGTGAAGCCCTCGTAATTTAACTCAAGCCCTTAACAATTCTGAAGTGTAATCCGAAGCATTTCACACAATGCCTCCAACTGCAAAACACAATGAGTCAATTAGGTACTACCCAACTCATGTGCGTCCGAAACATTAGTACGGCAACAGCGTAAACGGAATTACTTTGCGACTGACTGCAGATCCGTGATCACAATGAACCAGCAGATCACGAAGTCTGCTTCACCCCCCCCCCATCGAATAGGTACGCCTCGATAGTTGCTAGCCTGTTTTCGCAATCTACGAACAGAAAATAGCTCAGAGCAGTTAACACAACAACCAGCGCGCTGAAAAACTCGAAGCCCCCATGCAAACCTCAATTTTGTTGCGTGGGAACTGACCCCAATTGTTTGCAAATCACCAGCGCTTTATCTAGGACTTGGGGGCGGCGGATATCGCTGGTTCGATAATTGAAACACACCCACCGGTCCAGACCACACGCAATAAATTCTGGAACATGGCAGGTGCCGAAAAAGCCCCCATGTATTGAAACGTCAAAACACAAAGCGCAAAATTGATATAAGTTACACCAACAGCCATTTCGCAGTTGTCCACAACGATAAATACCGAGCAACAACTTTCGGTCGACGATGCAATATAAACCAAAAAACACCGACGCGGAAACATTTTTCTCAAAAGAAAGTTCAAGGACGCCCCAATACCGCAACCGATAACAAGTACTGGAGAACCAAGTACTGCACACACCTGCCGACTAACAATAACCCGCTAAAACGAGCTCGCACAACGATGAAGATAATCACAACTCACATGCCCACGGCACGTCAGTGATACCTGTGAACAGTAAACTTGCGCTCAATTTTTTGCACAGACTCTGGCGCTGAGCAGCCAACAAAGTCAGAATTGTTTTCTAGAAGTGCCGTCAACACCAAAAATGCGAACAATTACTCACGCATAGTCAAGCATGGCACTGCATCACCCATTAAACAAATACCACAAACTACCCGCAATACAAGGTACTAAACCGCATCTGAACTTCACAAATACTAAGACTAACCCTCTGATCACATCCATCGTAGGCACTTGCTTTGCCAAAAGACCAATTAATGAATTCCAAACTACTATTATCACCAGAGACAGAGCCTCAGACAATATCAGACTGGTTCCCCAAAACAAACGTGCACTCGTACTTAAAGGGCGGATACCGGGTAAAGTAGTACCACGAATACAAGATCAACTTCCTCAAGAATATTTGCCACAGCACCGGTTTAGAGTGATCAACAACAACATCCTTGAACAACTCAAACACCTCCTGCCCCATAATGCGTAAATTAAGCTCCGCAGGGTAACTGACAACCAGCACACCATAAACATTCGGATACTTGCGCCCAAAGACAATTAAGGGGAGCCTACCGGACCATTCATATTACCTTGCTATTGAAATAAAGGTATATTGGTTACTAACCTGCCCGTACAAAGGGTAGTATACATTTGATCCGTTGAGTTTGCTCGCAATCGGATTTGATGCACCATACGTTGTCGGATCACCTAGCTGAAATTTAGAAACTCCACATAACTATCAAATATCGTGATGCAAAGCTAGCACAGCAAACATAGGCTGCCATATCATATGCGCGGCACTAGTTTTTTTACTAAAACACTAATCACTAAGACGCAATCAATATGTATTCCGCGCGAACAAGAACGCAACGAGGACGAGCAAATACGTGCGCGTTAGAAGATCAACCAAATGCCTACACAGCATTCTGCTTTGTCCAAGATTCGGAAGCCGCACGCGCTAAATGTCAAATTCCGGTTTGAAGATACTGTAGACAACGAATACCCCCACGAAAAACGAGGCAAGTGACCAAAACTTCTGTTTTGCCAAACAAAAGCGACAAATACTGTTTATACCAGTGCACCAAAAATACAAAACCAAACACCGTTATTCTATAAAGTGCCATCGCGCTGATGTGCAGCATTGGAACTATTTGCTGGTACCAGCAAATAGGTATTGTTGGTCGGGGATCTAGGTGGCTCAAGGGCAGTTTCAAGTCCCAAGTGCAAAAAGTGCAGCGTGATGCTGCTTAAAGTCGGACGCATCAGGTGTAAACAACTGAGCGGGGCACTGGAAGCCGAGCGATTTGCGCGGCCGAGTGTTTAGCTTCCAAGCGATGGCGTCCAGTTCTTTTTGAGTGAAGCTGCT
>SXGR01074066.1_pt1 | contig 10340 bp, 10 predicted proteins | sample 3174711 | NCBI WGS metagenome assembly SXGR01 (sample SAMN11356860, study PRJNA531348) | freshwater metagenome | isolation source: freshwater sample F1-60 | place: China: Fuxian Lake, Yuxi | collected 2017-12-25 | reverse complement strand
CTTCATCGTTCATTCCCATACGACCGAATGTTTCTCTGATATCGTGTGCTGCGGCAATCGGGTCAGGGTTTCCATTAGGTCCTTCAGGATTTACATAAATCAAACCCATATGTGTTGCCGCAAGAGGTTTTTCAAGCTGCCCATCTGCTGAATAACGCTTATCATTATCGAGCAGTTTTGCCTCACTGCCCCAATAGGTATAATAATCTGGTTCCCACGCATCATTTCTTCCACCACCAAAACCTACAGTTGGAAGCCCCATTGTTTCAAGAGCAACATTTCCAGTAAGAATCATGAGATCTGCCCAGGAAATTTTATTACCATATTTTTGTTTAATGGGCCAAAGAAGACGACGTGCTTTATCGAGGTTGCCATTATCAGGCCAACTATTAAGCGGAGCAAATCGTAGGTTACCTTTTCCGCTACCTCCACGTCCATCACCGATGCGATATGTGCCGGCACTATGCCAAGCCATTCGAATAAAAAATGGACCATAGTTTCCAAAATCGGCCGGCCACCAACTTTGCGAACTAGTCATAAGTATTGCCAAGTCGTTTTTCAAAGCTGCATAATCAAGACTATTAAATTCATTTGCGTAATTAAAAGTGGAATCCATAGGGCTTGTCATGGGGTTGTTCTGGTAAAGTATTCTAAGATCATGATGATTTGGCCACCATTTTTGAATGTTGGTTACACTATTGTATGTCTGAACAGGACAAGAGTTTTTAAAAGGACACCCTGATGAGGATTTTATCGAACACGTAGCATTTTCTGAATGTTTTTGCTCCATATTTGTATATCTATTATAATATAACTAAATAAAAAATTAAAACTTCTAAACTTCTAAAGAATATACATCGATGTATTGAAATTTCAACTCTCGGAGGCCTCTTTTCAAAAATGGACATTTATAAATGTCCATTTTCCAAAACCCGGGGTAGAAATATAAAAAAAATATCGATTTCATCACTCAGAGCATAATGCTCTAAATCTGTTTTTTTAGTTGAATATTTTGTTACCATAATTTTTCAACTTTTATATATATTATATGAAAAGGATTTAGGCGTTTTTTATGCTAGTCTATATATATGGAAAAGACTAGCTCAAAAACCGCCAAAAAAACGCCACTTTTTGTGTGCGAAATTTGTGACTTTAAATGCTCTAAGCAAAGCGACCACGATAGACACGTCGTGACCATCAAACATAAAAGACTAGTCGAGACTAGCAAAAAAACGCCAATCAACCTTTCAATGACATTCGTTTGCGCATGTGGTAACAAATATAATCATAGTTCAAGTCTAGCAAAGCATAAGCGAACATGTATCGCCGTCAATACACCCTGTCAATATTCGCTACATATCGAACAAGATAATAAAGAATCAGGTGAATCTATTGAAGATGTTATATGCGCTGATAATAAGATAATTATAACTAAACATATGTTTATAGAATTGATAAATGATAATAAAGAAATGATGAAAATAATAAAAGGACAACAGGAGCAAATAAATAATATAATACCGAAAATTGGTAATATAACTAATAATATAAATAATAATACAACTAATAACAATTTTAATTTGAATGTATTTTTGAATGAGCAGTGTAAGGATGCTTTAAACATATCAGATTTTATAGACTCGCTAAAAATAACATTGGAGGATTTATTGTTTTCAAAAACCAATGGTATATCGCGTGGTATAACTGATGTTTTAATAAAAGGACTCAAAGAATTGGATGTTTATAAGCGACCTATTCACTGTACAGATATAAAACGTGATATAATGTATATTAAAGATGAAGACAAGTGGTTGAAAGATGATACTCATGATATAATGAAAAACACAATTATAAAAATTGCCGATATGGAGCGTACAGCCTTACAACAATGGGCGATAGATAACCCTGATTGGATGGATACTGAAAGAAAGCAATTGGAGTACCTAACAATGATGCGCTCAATATGCGAACCTATCGAAAACTATAATAACTATGAACGTAAAATAATAAAAAATATAGGCAAAGAAATACAAATTGATAAGAATAATTAGGGGAATTTTGAATAATAATAGTTTTTAAACATCGATGTATTGAAATTTCAACTCTCAGAGGCCTCTTTTCAAAAATGGACATTTATAAATGTCCATTTTCTAAAACCTGGGGTATAAATATAAAAAAGCGATGCATTCTTCACTCAGAGCATAATGCTCTAAATCTGTTTTTTAAGTTGAATATTTTGTTACGATAAAATTTTCAACTTTTTTATATATTATATGAAAAGGGTTTAGGCATTTTTTTGTTGATAATATATATCAACAAAAAACAGCCAAAAAATGCCGACATTTTTTCAATGTAAAATATGTGACTTCTTATCTAGCAAAGAAAGTAATTACATTAATCATATGTCCACACGTAAGCATAAAAATCAACAAAATGTCAACAATTTAAAGCACGTAAATTCTTCGCATGATAATGCTAACATTTGTGTATGTGGAAAAGCATATAAAGAACGTACTGGTCTCTGGAGACATAGAAAAAAATGTCCTATAGTATTAAAAAATGAGGAAGTGTGTGATAATAATATTATTCTCGATATTGATAATGCTTTTACAAAGGATGAACTTCTACTAAAGCTTATTAAAAATAATGATGAAATGATGAAAATAATAAAAGGACAACAGGAGCAAATAAATAGTATAATACCTAAAATTGGTAATACAACTAATAATACAACTAATAATACAACGCATAACAATTTTAATTTGAATGTATTTTTAAATGAACAGTGTAAGGACGCATTAAACATATCGGATTTTATAGACTCGCTAAAAATAACATTAGAGGATTTACTATTCTCAAAAACAAATGGTATATCACGTGGGATAACCGATATTTTGATAAAAGGACTCAAAGAATTGGATATTTATAAACGTCCGATTCACTGTACAGATATAAAACGTGATATAATGTATATTAAAGATGAAGACAAGTGGTTGAAAGACGATAATAACGAAATGATGAAAAATACGATTGTAAAAATAGCTGACAAAGAGCGAACCGCGTTACAACAGTGGGCAATAGATAATCCAGACTGGATAGAAACAGAAAGAAAGCAATTGGAGTACCTAACAATGATGCGCTCAATATGCGAACCTATTGAAAACTATAATAACTATGAACGTAAAATAATAAAAAATATAGGTAAAGAAATATTAATAGATAAAAAATAAAGTAATATTGTAATATATATACGTATACCTTTCACTCAACTATGAGAAAAACATATAAAAAACAAGGTAAAAAATATAAGTCACATAAAAATAGTAGAGTGTTACGTAAAACTATACGTAGAAATAAAAATACAAATAGAACAATGATCGGAGGTTTGCTTATAGGGCAAGGCAACTTTGGATGCGCGTTTAGACCTGAACTTACTGCCAAACCCGGTACAACACATGACAAAAATGTCGTTTCAAAAGTAGTTCTTAAAAACAACGCTTTTAGCGAATATAGACATGAATATAAAATTCTTAAAAAAATGAGAGACTTAGACCCGAAAGGACTATTTCACAGTTTGTTAATAGATGCCTTTGATTTTAAAAATGAACATTTACCTGCCGATTTTACACAATGCTCTTTAACAAAACCAAGCTATACGACAGATGAATTCTTCGTTTTTAATATTGCCTTTTCAGGTATTCATAATTTAACATATTACTTGAAACATGTTTTCAGTACACAAAAAGATTCAAAAATAATACCAGAACCCGGTATTTTATTTAGCCTTCTTACAAATATTATTATTGGTATAAAAAAGATGATTGGTGGTAATATATTACACAAAACGCTTGATACTGATTCTGTGTTTCTTAACGAACCTATTTCTTTGACGAATCCTTATTGTGCGAAAATTATAGACTATGGGGATGGAGAAGTGCGCAAATATAAAGGGTATAGCGATAAAAATCAGGATTATATAACTTTTTTTAAAAGTATAATAAGCATTTTGTCTGCATCGTTAAGACAACAACAACGCAATGTAGCACACGATAAAATTATACAAGATTTGATAAACGGGTTTACACAATTGTTGAGTATGGTAGAAAAAAATAAAGTATCATATAATGAAGTTGTCAAGAGTTATATTTTATTATTAGAGAGAACATTCGGTAAAAAGTATGCCGAATATGCGAAAAATAAATATAAATTTTGAACATGATTAATAAGGTTAATATTAATCATATTCATAATCGCATAAAAAAATACGGTACCTGTCATGAAAACGTGTTAGTAATTCATTTTATAAATTGTCACATTTTATATTCGCATTCACTTACTTGTTGTTTCATATAACCTCGGTGGTATACTACTTACTTACTTACTTACTTACTGCCTTTTATCCGTCGAAGCGATAGTGATTGTTCTTATCTTTCTGTATGTCTTTACTTCTTGACAACCTTCTTCACAATTTTCTTAACACCGCCTCCAGAGCTTGAATCATCGGTGGCTGTAGCAGCAGGTGCTGGCGCAGGAGCAGGAGCAGGTGCGGGCGCAGGAGCAGCCGAAGGTGTGTCATCTTCCTCCTCAACATCAGAATCCTCAGTTTGAGTAACAGGAATGTCATCGTCGCTGACAGTGTCGAGCTCCTGCGTCTCTACAATCTTCTTGTCATCGCACGAGAGCTGAATGTGACACTTGCCGCGAAGAGTTGTCTTGGGCTTGACGACTGCTTGAAACAGCTTCCAGGTAACTCCGAATTTACCACCGGCAAACCATACACCACCACATTGGAGAACGACGGCGACATGCGAACCCTTGGCAATCAAGTCGCTTGGAGTGACGTGCTCGTTTGTGGCATCAGGGAAGATCTTGCGAGACTGGGAATCGAAGAGCTCGATATTCCATACACCCTCCCAGATGGGCATCTTGACATTGAGAGTCGGGTTCTTGTTGTGGTCGGGCTCTCCGTTTTCACCCTTGGCAAACTTGAGAATAGGCGTCCAAAACATGTCGATGTGGTCTTTGGTCATGGTCGACTTTCCGAACCATTCTTTTTGGTTTGCGAGAGCATCAGCCTTGATTTTCTCCTCGAACTTGGTGACATTTGCTCGGAACTTTGCGATAGCTGGAGTATTGTATTCCTCGCTAGGGAATTGGAGCGACATGCTGTACGACTTGTCTCCGGTTTTCTTGTCTTCGAATGCTGAAACACCCCAGGTCATCATGAGAGGCGTGGACACATAAGTTGCACCGTTGGTGGTAGCATTGAGAATTCCAACACTCTTGCCACCGGAGGCATTAACCTTGGGTTTGGAGTATTTGATATCTTTGTCGGGATTGAAGGTCTCGCCCGAAAGAATCTCTTTGGGAGCGGATGACTTGCTGGAGTTGGAGCTTGAATACTTAGTGGCTGATTGAGCTGACATTGTATTGTTGGTTTGTGATTGGCTTTGTGATTGATTGATCGTGCTATATAGTATTATGGTTTATAGTGTGTTCAATTTTCTGTTTTGGGAAATTCGGCGCGTTTATAATGATAATTCGAAAATGAAAACTATATGTAGAAACAATATTTTTACAATATTTTTAGAATATTATAAAAAGTATCATATAATAGTTATACAGACGAGTAGTATTGTATGATGATAAAGTAAAGTAAATTTAAGTTATGTAATGTAATTAAGTAGACGAATATTTATTTATAATTATAGTAAATGTATTGTACAATAAGATATTAAAAAAATATTGTTAATATATAAGAAATATACATATAAGTATACGTACACATACACACATATACATAAAAGAGAATGTCAATGAATGTCAGTAGTCACATAAATGATGTGAATGGTGTGAATGAAATAATAGAATTGGGGGATGAAAGTATAGGAGAGGGGGAGGAAAGTATAGGGGCTGGGGATGGTAGTGCGGAGTATAAAAAGTTTGAGAAGAATGAGAAGCGTGAGAAAGGGTTAAAATTGAATTCTAAATCGAATATTAAACTAAATGATAAAAGTGAAGAACGTGGTAAGGTAAAGGTGTCAAAGAAAAAGGAGGAGTTGACATTGAGTAATTATAATACTCTTCTTGTAGTAAAATACAAGATGGATGAGTTAAAAAAGTTATGTACAAAGTATAAAATATCGAAAGGTGGTAACAAGGATGATTTAACGAAGAGACTATATGAGTATTGTAAAAATTCGATTGGTCCATTGAAGATACAAAAAGTGTTTAGAGGTTTTTTAAATAGGAAGTTACATAAGTTACAAGGTCCGGCATTAAAAAATCGTAAGATATGTACAAATGATACAGATTTTTTTACCATGGATGATATGATAGAAATACCGACAACCCAGTTTTATAGTTACCGTGACAAAGATGACTTTGTATATGGTTTTAATATCGTTTCGTTATATAATTTAATACTAAAAGAGGGTTATAGAGCAAAGAATCCATATAATAGGAGTGAATTTGATACCAAGGTAAAAGAAAATGTATCATCTATGATACGTATATCAAAGCTATTAAAAATTCCGATTGAGATAGAATTAAAGAATGAGGTGATGGATCCAGCAAAAAGACTGGAGTTAAAGATACTGGATTTATTTCAGACTATGAATTCGTATGGTAACTATGCAAACTCGGAATGGTTTAGTGACCTTTCTAGAAATTCGCATATAAGATTTGCGAGAGAGTTGGTAGATATTTGGAATTATAGAGCATTATTGACGATGGCGAAGAAACAGGAGATATGTCCTCCTCATGGAACACCATTTTTAGGAACTCCTTATTTTACAAATGTAGCAAATAATGCCACATTAAATAATCTTTCGACTGAAACGGTGGTAAAATTCAATATCCAAATAATAGAAAATCTTGTAAAATCAGCAATAGATATAGATAATAAAATGTTAGGTACTTTTTATGTTTTATCGTCGCTTACATTAGTAAGTCAGCAAGCTCGTGATGCTATGCCATGGTTATATGAATCTGTGGTATATGTTCCTTAATAATATTAATATAAAAAAAACGCATTATATATTAATTAAATTTAGACGATAATAGAGGACATTTCTTGGGACATATAATGAATATAATATATATATTGTCTAAAAATACTTAAAAAGACCTCACCTAGTAATGTATACCAACACAAGATGGCTAAGAAAACCTCCTCCACCGCTTCGGCACCCACTCCTACTCCTGCTCCTGCTCCCGTTGTTACTCCTTCCAAGGAGGCAGCTCCTGCACCCAAGGCCGCAAAGGCTCCCAAGACCCCCAAGACGGATGCTCCTGTAGCGTCTACCCCCGTTCCTGCTACTGTCGCTTCAACCGATGCCCACACCGAGGGCGCTTCTATTGAGGTGTCATCTCTTTCTTCTTTGTTTAGTGACTTTGGTTCTAAGCTTCAGACTTTGAGTTCTGGTCTCTCTACTCTTCGTAGTGACTTCCGTGTTTTGGAGCGCCATGTTGCGCGTGAGATGCGTGCCGCTCAGAAGATTTCCAAGCGTAAGCGCAAGTCTGGAAACCGTGCTCCTTCTGGCTTTGTAAAGCCTACTCTGATTTCCAAGGAGTTGGCTAACTTTCTTGGCAAGCCTGTTGGCACTGAGTGGGCTCGTACTGAGGTGACTCGTGAGATTAATGCTTACATTAGGACTCACAGTCTTCAGGATAAGGAGAATGGTCGCAAGATTAATCCTGATGCCAAGCTTCGTTCTCTCCTTCAGCTGAAGAAGGATGAGGAGCTTACCTACTTCAATCTCCAGAAGTACATGTCTCCTCACTTTGCCAAGGCTACTCCCGCTGTTGCCGTCGCTGCCGCCTCTTCTTAAATAATAAATAATAAATAATATTTGCTTGTATACATAAAACAAAACAACTAAAAATTACAAAACAAAACAACTAAAAATTACAAAACAAAACAACTAAAAAATGACATACAATGCTATGTCATTTTTTGCGAATTAAACATAAGTTAAAATAAACAAAAACATTATTTAAAACCAGTTGCCGGATACGACATCTCCATAGGTTTCGGCACCGTGGTAAATAGTTTCACCAGCTTCGATAACACCTCCGACATAATCGTGGTGTTGGAAGTCGTGAATAGCTGAACCAGCATCCAAGATGGTAGAACTAGCATTACCTAAAGCACCGCCGGCGTGGCTTGCGATTTCGAGACCTTCATGAACAACATGACCGACTTCGTGAACGATATGACCGAATTTCATTTTATATAGTATATATATTATTTTTATATATATTTTCGATTTATACATTTCAGAATAATTAGTTAATAAATATAAAGTTTTCTTTTTCCATAACTTCGATTAGTCTTTTGCGGTCAATAGGACCATTAATTATTTTTATATTATCATATAGTTCTAGGTTATCGTATGATGAAATATCGAACAAATCTATAATTTTAGAAGCTTCATTAATATATGAAGACATATTGGTATTTTGATTCAACAACCAGGTATAAAAGTCGGGTTTGTCGTATACGTCTACTGTTTCAATTACATTGTCATTATTGTCACTAACACTAACACTGACACTATGACTAACTATATTTTTTAAATATTCTTTATAACCTTTAAACATTTTATATGAGTTAAATATTGTCATATTTTTATAATTTTGATTTTCATTTTTTGGTAAATAATCGCATCCATACATAATACACAATTGCCTAAATTCATATGGTGTCATATCTAGAGTTTTTATAATTTCCTGAAAGTCGTATATAATTGTAGTCGAAGATGTCAAACTTAAATATCGAAGCACACGGGAACAGCCATATACAAACATGTCTGTATCCTCACTAAGACAAGCATATACTATATTTTTAGATACAAGTTTCGCACAAAGAATGTCGGCCTCTCCTGGAGACTCTATATATGTCATCCCATAAGCCTGTAACAATGTTTTTGCGTCTTGAATGTGAACTGATTTAAGAATAACAAATTTCTTCTTTAATTTATTCATCATCATGCGAATGTCTACACTATTTGATGGAATACTAACAGATGTCTCTTCATCGACTTCTACGATCGTGCGGTTGCTGTTGCTGTTGCTGTTGCCTTCAGACTCGGATAAGATGGCGGCATCTGACTCAATATCATGTAATATTTGCTTCAAACGATAATACTCTTCACGCGCATTCATTTTTGTTTTTTTTCTAAAAGCTATTGTATCATTTTTTTCAACAGGTGGCTTGCCATCAAATACGAAAATCGGTATTATTTTGTGTTCTCGAAAAATGGAAATCATTAAATATAAATTTTCTAACAAGGCATTATCGCTAAGAAATTTATAAAGATATATACTTATGTCAACCGCAATTCTCTTTCCAGATAATTCGGATAAATTTATAAAGGATATAGACGTTTTACATTTATCTTGAAGAAACTTGTTCAACATGCGAATACCCATTTCTTACCTTTTTGTCCGAATATCTGTTTGAGAATTATTTGATTATTGTTTGTGATATACATATTATATGTATTAAATTCATCAATTTTTTATAAAAAGAATTGATAAATATATAATACTGTAACTATAATAGAATAATTATAATAGAATAACTATCCATCCTACAACAAATATGGTCTTTACTAGAAACCAAGCAAAACAACAACAAACAATACAACCCAAAAATTATTTACCAGCAAATAGTAATATCTATACTCTACATCTACCCCATAATATGATTGATTTTATAGATGCATCTATCGAATGGCGAAAAAATAAAATAAAAGGAGACAACTGTACTTTTGAATATATTTAAGATATATCATATCAACAAATCAACAAATCAACAAATCAACAAATCAACAAATCAACAAATCACCTATTTCCACCAATCACTGACATTCGCATAGTATTTATTAATAATTCATCATTTGGTTTTCTATTTTCTAATCTTTTTTCCAAGTTAACTATCATATTTAATAACTCATTGTTTTTATAATTTTTAGAAATAAACATAATAAAACTTTCAATCGCCTCATTTGTCTTTTTAAAATTAAATAAATTTGTATTGTTATCGATACACCATAGTATAAAATTATTAAAATTCGCTATTAAAATTGCTACAATAATATAGTAAGCGAATACATTTGTTTGTTCTTTGTATAATTTTTTTACTATAATATAATTCTCATCTGTACAGTTTGATATAATATTATAATCGAGTCCCATAAAATTCAAAACTTTAACACATTGAAATATAGAAAAAACCGATTCATGTTGAAGATTGTCGTAAAAGGTATTTAAAAATCTTTCTTTGTTATCAATAACACTTGAATCAACATGACCATGACCATGACCATGACCAT
>SXGR01533242.1_pt1 | contig 10341 bp, 6 predicted proteins | sample 3174711 | NCBI WGS metagenome assembly SXGR01 (sample SAMN11356860, study PRJNA531348) | freshwater metagenome | isolation source: freshwater sample F1-60 | place: China: Fuxian Lake, Yuxi | collected 2017-12-25 | reverse complement strand
TCCTGGTTGAGTATATGCCGGCGGGTTTAGCGGGTGTCTTAGTTTGCAGCGCACGCTGCAAGGGGACACCAACACTTTACTCCCGGCCCGCACACCATGTGCTATCCTGCCAAACAGCATGTTGGTCCCATCCCCCGGTTGGAACTACTGCCTGCATATGCCACGCCCATGCCACCGCTGCTAAGCCGACCGGCCACGCCCGCCCAAGTGGCAGACGCCGTGCTCCAGCTGCCCCGGCTGCTGCCGCGCGCTGGTGGCAGCAAGCCCGCCCTCAGCACACCACCCACCGGGGTAGCGGCGCTGGATCTCTCGGCTCTCACAGGTGTGCTTGAATATACGCCCGACGAATACACCTTCACAGCTCTGGCCGGCACCCCCGTTGCGGAAGTGCCGGCTTTGCTTACGCGGCACAAGCAGTATTTGCCGTTTGATCCGCCTTTTGGTGCACGCGGCGCAACGCTGGGCGGCGCGCTGGCGAGCGGAAGGAGTGAGCGCCTATTGCGCTCCTCCCGTGCGAGCGATCGCCAGAAATTCGTCGTCGTTCAGCGGTCGATGATGAGCCAGTCCGGCCTGCTGGCAACGATGCAGAATCTGCACGACCTGTTCGGTTGTCGCGGTCAGTCCGAAATCGGTCAGTTTCTTCTGGACAGAGCCGACGTCACTCCATTTGCCAACGACGACGCGTGGTGTTCGGCCGATCAGTTCTGGCTCAAACGCGAAGGCAGCGCAACGGTGACCGGCCGCGATCAATTTGGACTGGGCACCCCATTGTTCGAAGCTGGTCGATCCACGGCCGGTCACGCCCTTGAAGTATCCGATCGGGATGCCAGTTATTTCGGCGACAAGATTGGCGATCGTCGGGAACATGTCGAGCCGAAGCCCGGTGCGCACGCCGTAGAGCGTTTCCAGCGCCAGAGCGACCTCGTCCATCGCCGCGTTTCCCGACCGGTAGCCGAGCGCGTTAACCGAACAGTTCAGTCCGCTCGCTCCCGCTTCGTAGGAAGCCAGAACGTTTGCGGTCGCGAGCCCAAAGTCGTTGTGGCAATGCACCTCGACAGGACGGGAGGTAAACGTTTTGAGTTGCCGGACAAGGAAGCCCATCGCGGCTGGTCGGCAAGTACCACGGCTATCGACCAGTGTAAAGGCATCGGCACCAGCCTGTTCGGCCGCGATGGCTGTATCGCGCAGTTGGTCAAGGGACATATGCGCGGATTCGGGCATGAAAAAGTTTACGTAGGCGCCCAGACTTTTTGCGGTGCCAACGGCGACAGCTGCTTCGGACAATACATCGGCCCGCTCCCGGCCGAGGACATGCCTCTGATACACATCGCTCGCCCGGTACCAGACCATGACATGGCGGACGCCGAGGTCGATAACACGCGATATCTTGCCTTCATCCCAGGTCACGTACAGATCGATCGGTAACTTGCGGGCAGAGATCGCGCGCACCGCTTCGTACCATCCCGGAACGGTCAGAAACAGTTCGACCCGACGAATGCCAAGTAAAGCGAGCGCCTCAGCAATGCGCACTTTTTCATCCACGGTGAATACGAGATCGGCGCACTCTTCGCCATCACGCAAAGTGATGTCGTGCAACTCGACCGCGTGGGTTGGTGGAGCGATCTCGGCCGCGAAATTGTGCGGGCTCACCGACCAGTGAGAGCCATCCCAGGGATTGGTCACGACCGCATCTCGGAACTGATTCGAGATGAATTAATGTTCGGTGACATCAACCAGCCCTACGTTCTTTTGGCATCCATGGTACCGGAATTATTTCTGAGGGTTCCGAGCACTGGGAAGAATTAATCGATCTCGGAGAGCCCGGGGGCAAATGGTTTGCGCCGCATCAATAAATTTCTCGACCCTTTAAGAGGGTTGTTGCGCCAAGATACCAGCGACCGACCATCAGCTATTCAACAAACCCAATTGGTCACTTGCAAAGTTGCACATTTGCCTAACATATGGCTTTACCGACGGCCAAAGGTAACACCTCCAAATCTATAATCTAGTCGCTGGTAGCTGTAATACTTTGGTCTAGAGTTCCGATCGAAGCCAGTCATACTCACTATTCAAGATTGTTGCTGCGTGTAGTTCAATTGATAACTCGCAGTTAGACCGGCTATTTGGCGGCTACCAGCACTGGCAATGGGCTTTTGAGGTTGGTTGAGAGCCGACGATGGGTCTTCTCGGATTATCGCATTGCCCAAACGACCGTCAGTGGTCCCAGTAACCACTCGCGTCTCACCAATGGTCGAAGCGGACCATAAGTTTATTTAAGTCGCGGGTCCATAAGGTCCCGCACGCCATCGCCAATGAAGTTAAGCCCCATCACCGCAATTGAAATAGCAAGACCAGGGAAAAACATCAGCCAAGGAGCAGTACGAATGAAGCTCCTACCTTCGCTGAGCATACTCCCCCAGCTCGGCGCGGGAGGGGGGTTGCCAAGACCAAGGAAGGCCATGCCTGCCTGAGCCAGTATCCCACTGGCAAACCCGAAAGTCGCTTGAACGATGATGGGCGCAATTGCATTAGGCACAATATGCCGAAAAAGAATGCGCGCGTCCGACGCGCCGATCACACGTGCAGCGTCAATAAAATCGAGGGGAAGAAGCATTAGCACAGACGCGCGAACGACCCGTACGACACGGGGAGTGTACAACACAGTCATAGCGAAAATGACGTTCATCTCAGACGGCCCGAGCGCAGCCATGAACATGATAGCCATGATTAAACCAGGGAATGCCATAAAGCCATCAACAACCCGGCTTATAAGACCATCCACAACTCGATAATAACCCGCAAAGGTTCCGAAAAGCACTCCGAAGCTAGTGGTGAACACCGCGCATAAAAAACCAACACGAAGAGACACGCGGCCGCCGTAGATAATCCGAGAAAACACATCGCGACCCAGCTCGTCAGTGCCAAACGGATGCATGTAACTCATGGGCTGAAGAGAATTATTCGTGGCGAGTGCCACTGGGTCATACACCGTAAAGAGCGGAGCAGCGATTGATAACACCACAATCGGTATCAGAAGTGCGGTCCCGAGTAAAAAAAGACGGTTGCGGAAAAACCGTCGCAACTCCAGCCGTAATCGTATTGTAGTACTCGCAACATTAGCCTCCGCAAGCAAGCCCTCGCCATATTTAGTCATTGCGTATTCTGGGATTCACTAGTGTGTAGGAAATATCGACCAATAGGTTCGCAATAAGACTTAACATTGTCAGAAAAGCGATTCCGCCTTCGATGGTAGGGTAATCCCTGCGTAGCGAAGCGCTCGTAATGAGTTGGCCTATCCCTGGCAAGGCAAAGACATTCTCGACGAGTACCGAGCCGCCAAGACTGAGGGCAAATATAATTCCAATAACAGTAATGATTGGTACTAACGCATTACGCAAAGCGTGTTTGATAATTACCCGCGTTTCCTGTATTCCTTTAGCCCTTGCAGTGACTACGTATTCGAGATCGAGGACCTCGAGCATACTCGAGCGAATGTGTCTTACCAAGAGTGCCACTTGAGAAATCGAAAGGGTGAAAACAGGCAAAGCCAGCCCAGAGAGCCAGCGCAAAAAGCCAGTCGATAAGGGACGGTAACCAGCGGCTGGAAACCAGTGCAGTCTCACTGCGAACAACAGCATGAGCATGAAACCAAGCCAGAATACAGGAATTGATACGCCGAGAGCCGATACGACGGAAGATATCTGATCACTAACAGAATTACGGCGAGTCGCTGAAAGGATACCAAGCGGAAGGGCGATTGAAAGAGTTAGCACCATGGACAGCCCAGCTAGGCTTAGGGTAATTGGTAACCGCTCCACAATGACGGAGATTACTGGTCTATTAAAAAATACAGATTTGCCAAAATCTCCTTGCATTACTTTTGGCAGCCAAGCAACATACTGAACAATTATTGGTTTGTCTAGTCCCAGTTTACGCTCTGCTTGCTTGATATTCTCGTCGGAGACTCCCTGATGTCCAATAAGTGCCCAGACTGGACTGCCTGGCAACAAACGAGTCACAACAAAAATCACTGTCAGCGACACGAACATCGTCGGAACAAAGGCAAAAATCCTGCGAGTCACATATGCCCACATAGGCTACCTCAGAAATCTTTTCGTATATTTACAACACTGTCTGTGCAATTATTAGTACTTTGATTGGGGGCGCCCGGTTCAAACAGGCGCCCCTTAATGGACTATCGGGTGTGAAATACCAAACCTACTTGTCCAGCCATATATTATTCAGTGTGAGGTTGCCCCGTGCTAAGTTGCCTTCCGGGTCCATTACATAGTCGCGGTAAGCCCCAATCTTATACCGGTATCCGATGTTATACGTTGCAACCTTGCTATAAAACAGAGTCTGGAGATCTTGCGCAAGCATTTTTCGCTTCTCAAAATCAGTCTCCGCGTTCAGCGCATCGAAGACCTTATCCACCTCGGCGTCTTTGAAGCCGGTCTCCTTTGACGGAAAAGTCCCGTTGAACTCAGGCTGGTACATGGACGGATCAATCCAGTTGCCACCCGAGTTGTACATCATAAGAGCGTTGCCGTCCCTGCGTTTAGCTACCCACGTCTGAAGATCATAGGTCAAAACCTCGGCGTTCATTCCGGCCTTTTTTAGCTGACTTACCACTGCTGTGCCAGTCCGAACTTGAACCTCGTTGGTGCCGATTACTTGGTAGGTGATCGGCTCTCCATTATATCCGGCCTCTTTCAAGTACTCCTTAGATTTTTCGATATCATTCATATTGTAGAGTTCTGTACTGGCCGCGTTATGGTAGGCACTTTCCGGTGGGAAAAAGCTTCCGTTCAAGAGGCGGAATTCAGGGTCGGGAACTGCGGCAGCCATTATTTCGTCCGCGTTAAGAGCCGCCTGAATTGCCTTGCGGATGAGTATGTTGCTAGTCAGCCCTTTCTGATGATTGAACATGATGTATAGATTGTCAGCCGGTCCTATTTTGACAGTCTTAATACCATCGGTGCTGTTCAAGTTGGCGTATTCGTTAGTGGGAACCTCAGTAATTATGTCGTATTCACCAGACTCCAGACCAGCAAGGCGAGTTGCCGACTCCGGCACGATCCAAAACTTAATCTGGTCCACATACGGGACCTTCTTTCCAGTCTGGTAATTTGGCGCGTCCGCCCGTGACACGTACTCATCAAAGCGGGTTAGAAGTATGTACTGGTCTTCCTTGTACTCTGTCCACTTATACGGGCCAGTCCCAATAATCTCAGAAAGCTTGTTAGCTTCCGGTGAAGCATCACATACTTCCTTAGGCATAATGACGCACTTATTCTCATCAGAGCCAAGAAGAGGGAGAAGCGCCTGTCCCAATGGGGCGTTAAAAGTCATTGTCACCTCATACTTACCCGTCGCATTAACCTCTACAACTTGAGGTGCCAAAGCCAGCCCCTTGGGCCCCACCTTCAACCAGCGCTCAACTGAAGCTTTTACATCTTCTGCTGTCATTTCCTTTAAGTTATGAAATAACACCCCTGAGCGCAGGTTTATCGTCCACACCTTGCCGCCCTCAGTTGGCACAAGGGATTCTGCAAGTTCTGGCGCCGCAGTGAAGTCTGTTGCATAGCCAGTGAGCCCTTCCCAGACATTGCTCTGCACCTGTGGAGCAGGGTGCTGCACAGTCGCCTGCCAGTCAAGTGTTGCAAAGCCTATATGAAGCCCAACGTTTAAGACACCTCCCTTTCTGGGGCCGACAGGAGCGGCAGTTGCCTCAGGCGCACTAGTGGCAGCGGGCGCTTGGATAGCCGCGGCGGGTATAGCAGTCGCCGCTGGTGCGCAAGCTGCGGCCACAGCACCTGCAGTGGCCACACTGGTGAGTTTAAGAAACTCTTTTCGTGAGAGAGTAGTTTTTTTCATTTCTTTATTTCTCCAAAATTTTATGGGCCAAACCAACTCATTGCATGCGGTCTGGTGGTATTTCTCAAGTCGTAATTAGTGCAGTTTTATTCATATTATCTCTTTATTTCTCCAAATTTTTGGGGCCTAACCAACTTATTGCATGAGGTCTGGTGGTACTTGTCAATCCGTAGTTAGCAAGGAAACAGTGACTTCAGAGGCTTGAATATGCTTGCGATATAGTAATAGTTGAGTGTGGCGATGTTTTTCGACTCGTTATTTATATATTGGAGGCGGTTTTGTACCTGACCCCCTTATTATAGATAGTCTGGTACCTCTGTCAAGTCATAATTAGTGCAGTTGTATCCATATTATCACTTTATTTCTCCAAATTTTTGGGGCCTAACCAACTTATTGCATGCGGTCTGGTAGCACTTGTCAATCCGTAGCTAGTAAGGAAACAGTGACTTCAGAGGCTTGAATATGCTTGTGATATAGTGATAGTGGAGTGTGGCCATGTTTTTCGACTCGTTATTTATTAGATATTTCACATTTCGGAAGTGATAAATGATCCCGCAATCCGCAAGCGATAACGCTCCCCATCGTGGGGTACCAGTGAAATGTTCGCATGCTGAAGAACGTGTGGGGCAGTGTGTAAACGGTTCGCTTGCTAACTTGACGGGGGCGTATCAGCCGCCAACAGACCCCCATGAATAGCTACGAGTGCTTGGCATGAATGTAATTGTTATTCTATGTGACACACTGCGCCGCGATCACTGCGGTCCCTACCACCACGGACGTCCGCTAAACCAGGTTGGTGGCGCGGACCAGCCCGCTTGGATCGTGCCAACGCCCAACCTTGACCGGCTTGCAGCCCGCGCCACAACCTTCGACCAATGCTACAGCGGCAGCACGCCCTGCATGCCCGCCCGCCGCGATCTTTATACCGGCGCCTATGAGTTTCTTACGCGCGGTTGGGGGCCGCTAGAGGACGACGACCCTGACCTGCCGCGCCAACTCTCACCGCGGCCCACCAAGTCGCTGCATGCCTTCAGACCTGGTGATCATGTCAGCTATATGGTTACAGACCATGTCTGTCTGTGGACGAATGGCTCTGGCAACTACCACATGAACTACACCGGGTTTGACTTTATCCGCGGCAACCAGGAAGACCCCTGGACCACAGACCCGATTGACTTTATCTGCCCGCCGCCCGACCGGGACACCAAGCTCGAGCGCTACTTCCGAAACAAACACTTTCTTGGCGGCCGCGAGCAAGATTCGTGCGTGGCGCGCGTTTTCGACCGCGCCTCCGAGTGGCTCGATCGCAACCACCAGCATCGCGACTTCTATCTGCACATCGACAGCTATGACCCGCATGAGCCATGGGACCCACCCGAAGAACTCGTAAAGCTCTTCGACCCCAAGGGCTATGACGTGCCCAGCTGGTCTAGCCACCCGCCCTACTCCCCGTGGCGCGGGCTAATGAGCGAAGAGCAGTTCAACAGCCACCGGGCCCGCTATGCGGCGAAGGTTGTGCTGATGGACAGAAGGATGGGCAGGCTGCTAGACACAATGGACCGGCTCCACCTCTGGGATAATACTTTACTTATCTTTATGACAGACCACGGTACCTACAACGGCGACCACGGGCGCATCGGCAAAGGGCAAAGCCACGAAGTGGCCGGGAAATGCCACACGCCATTTATCCTGTATCATCCGCAATTCGGCCACGGCGAGCGACGCAACCAGATCATCCAGAATGTCGATGTGTACGCAACAGTGCTCGACGCGCTCGGAAAGCCCCTGCCACAGGGCCGTCACGGGGCTAGCCTACTGCCGGTTGTACGTGATGCGGCCGAGCGGCAATCAGGCGGCTCACGCGACTACGCTGTCGTCGGTCAATTCGGTAGCTCAATTACGATCACCGACGGCGCGTGGACACTGCACCAACCGCCCGACCCCGACGCGCCCCTGTACTGGTATAGCTATCACCTCAGCCGCTTCTACCAGGGAATGGAGCTTGGCCCATTTGTGGATGGGCGAAGGCGCGTGCTAAATGTGGCGCCTGCCAGAGATGTCGAAGCTTTAACCACTTGGCTCACCTATCGCCCAGACGACCCAGCTGAGTTGAATAACCTTGCTGACCAGTACCCTAAAAAAGTGCACGAATTGTGCGCCGCCCTGCGACACAAGCTAACAAAATTGCAAGCGCCAAGTGAACTGCTAACGCGCTTCCGGCTGGGATAAAAACACTCGGCCTCCTTGTGCAGCAAAACACTCTTCTGAGTGGCACCGACGCCGGAGCGGCGCGACTGCAATAAGGCAATGACGAGCATCCGGTCTGCCATGCACAGCCTCTTCCAAGAGGCCAAGCCGCTCGAGGAACCATACGCAATCCACAAACGACGTCACCAATGCGTGTCCTAACCTATCAGAGGTGTCCGCCCACTACAGCGTACCCAGAACATTGTTGGGTTTTATTCAGACTCTCGTTATCAGACCACTATAACAACTCAATCGGAGGGTAATTTGAAAATAACAGCAGTTGAAACAATCCCCGTTACGCTCCCGGTCGGGAAATTCCTGGATGGCACAGACAAAGTCCGAGGAAACGATGCTGCTGGGCGCTACCAAGCCGGACGAATTGAAAAACCTGAGCAGCCAGGTAATACTAACGGACTTACATTGCTGTCCAATGTCATCGTCAAAATTCACACGGACGAAGGAATAACTGGGGTCGGCGAGGCCGCCTGTGACCAAGCGGAGCCAGTACAAGTCATCAAAGCGATGATTGACCACCATATGGCCCCCCAACTGATCGGCGAGAATCCCATGAATTGGAAGTATCTGATAAGTCTAGTAACTCGGGACGCTGCACGAGGTGCAACGCGCTTTTCTACATCGGGAATAGACTTGGCGCTTCACGACCTTCTTGCGAAAGTGTTGGGGGTTCCTGTTTACACACTTTTGGGCGGATGTCAGCGTACAAAACTGCTAGCGGGAATTGAGGTGCCCAGGGGCACACCCGAACAAATGGCACAACACAGCTACGAGTATTTTCAAGAGGGAGTTCGCGCAATCAAGGCAAAGATCGGCTCAGATCCATGGCGGGATGTCGAATGCCTTCAAGCAATAAGAGACAAACTGGGCCCTGACATTAGCCTGCGGGCAGATGCAAATTGTGCTTACACATATAATGAAGCAAAGATTTTTTGCAAGCTCACCGAAGCATCCAGTACTGGACTGGAATTGCTCGAACAACCACTTGCAATACATGATCTGGATGGATTGCGTGAGTTGCGTAATTCGACCACAATCCCAATCGAAGTCGATGAGAGTGCATATAGTTTGTCAATGTTGCACTTAATCCTAAAAAATAATTCTGCGGACATAATTAACACTAAATGCGCCAAAGCTGGTGGGATTAAGGGGGTTGCGGAGTGGGCAGCTGCTGCAGCTGCCGCCCAGAAACCGATTGTCATAGGGACGGAGTGGGGAGTGGGTCTAAAAGTTGCCGCCAAGCTGCATCTAGGCGCCTCCATCCCAAATGCTGACCCTGTAGTGGAGTTCACTGAGATCATGATCCACGAGCTGCTTCTCAAAACACCCCTGCAGCTCATGGATGGCTATCTTACTGTGCCAACAGTGCCCGGGCTCGGGTTGGAACTAGATGATGAAAAGGTTGAGGCTTATAGGTCGTGCGATTAGCTGGCACTACTCGTGCCACGAGTGCCACGCAACATTCGCTAAGCAAGCGTATGGCATATCGGATATTACTTAATTCAACAACTACCAATGAGTTGCCTACTGAGCAGGAATCTGATGTGCTCTTGTGTAAATTACTGGTACCATCGCGCTTCTGCTTTCTGCATTCACCCCGCGCAAAGGCATGCCTTGGTGGCTATTGCCTAGTTCACAGCCAAGCACGCGTAAGTTGGCTACTTAGTCTTGTAGTTTTTTAATCGTGTTTATAGAGGCGCCGTGGTGAGTGAAACAATTGGGGTGGAGACTTTCTGTTGTATACCATCGCGATCCAGCGCACAAGAAACACATTTCAGTTCTTTGCCTCACCGGCAATCCGGAACTGGTATTGAGGCGTACCACCAACTGGCCCAAATTCCCGGTGGGGCCTTCATGATGGGTACCGACGACGCACAAAGATTTGCGACCGATGGCGAGGGGCCGGTCCGGCGCGTAACTATCAAAAAATATTGCTTGGCTAGCACCGTGGTAACGAACGATCAGTTTGCCACGTTTGTGGCGGCAACCGGATACATCACTGAAGCTGAACGTTTCGGTTGGTCATTCGTATTTGACTTGTTGCTATCAGCAAGCGCACGCGCCAATATCGTCGGATCAGCCTGTGCTGCGCCGTGGTGGCTGGGCGTGACCGGGGCACAGTGGCGGTTTCCTGAGGGTCACGGGTCCAGCGTGGACGGGCGTGGCGATCATCCGGTTGTACATGTGTCTTGGAATGATGCC
>SXGR01612631.1_pt1 | contig 10343 bp, 11 predicted proteins | sample 3174711 | NCBI WGS metagenome assembly SXGR01 (sample SAMN11356860, study PRJNA531348) | freshwater metagenome | isolation source: freshwater sample F1-60 | place: China: Fuxian Lake, Yuxi | collected 2017-12-25 | reverse complement strand
GCCGTGCCGGCTTTCGGTGAACCGTCGAGGTTCCAGTAATCCCAGCGCGTGGTGTTCATAAACGATTCGGCGAACGCAGTCGCGATATCCGGATCATCCGGGTATTTGCTATGGAGCGTGCGCATGGCATCAAGATAGGCAAAGTCCCGCTCGCGGCTGTCCGGGATCGCGTCCTTGTTATAAAGGATGAACATGGCATTGATCATGTCGCGTTCACGCTCGTTGCCATTATTCGCCAGTTCCAGCGCACGGCGGATGGCGGCAAGCCCCGCGCCTTGCGGGTCATCGGGCATATTGGCATAGCGGCTGTTCGGGTTAGGGCCAGCAGCGTGGGCAAGACCCCAGTAGGGCATCGGATGCTCGGGGTCCAGCCGGGATGCTTCCTGATAGGAGGCGATGGACTCAGGAAAATAGAAGCTCCACGCCATGCGCAGGCCCTGATCAAAGAAGGCCTGGGCTTCGGCATTGTCGGTGGAGATCGGCATGCTGTAGGTACCACCGCCCGGCACGATAATGGCAAGTGGGCCATCCTGGCTTTGGGCCAGAGCCAGCGGGGTCGTACCGGCCAGAATGGCGGCAAGAACTAGCGAGGTATATCGGGACATGAAACGCTCCTGAGGTATCTATTTACTGGTATTTTGGGGAGACAGGATCGGCAGTATACCTGCAACTCGGTTAATATCGAACCTGCGTTCGCCGCCGCCCAGTGAATATTTAGTCTGGATCAGTGCCTCACTGGACACGACCCTTTACACATGATCCAGAATATACAGACCTACCGCATAGAGTATTGCCCATGCAAGAAATCGTCATCGACGTCTTTACCGACTACATCTGACCCTGGTGTTACCTCAGTACCGTGAGTATTGAAAAACTGCGCGCCAACTACCCGGTAAAAGTCCATTGGGTGCATTTTCCGCTGCATCCAGAGACACCTCCGGAGGGCAGGTCGCTGGCTGAGCTGTTTGCCGGGCGAGATATGGAGCCCATGCGGCAACGCATGCGAGCCTTGATGCAAGAGGTTGGCCTGCCTTACGGCGATCGCACTCATACCTATAATAGTCGTCTGGCGCAGGAGCTGGGTGCCTGGGCGGACACCCAGCCGGGTGGCGACAAATTGCATGTTGCTCTCTACCGCGCCTATTTCGCGGACGCGGTGAATATTGCCGATCCGGAACAGCTGGTGGATATTGCCGCCAAGGCGGGACTGGACCCGGAGGCGGCCCGCGCAGTGCTGCAAACGCGCAGCTTCAGGGCAGCCGTGGATGCGGACTGGCAGCGCTCGCGATCGGCCGGCGTCACTGGCGTGCCCACATTCACCCATGACGATCTTATGGTCGTCGGTTGCCAACCCTACGAATACCTTGAAAGATTTGTGCAACACATCATCAACAATCAAACAACGGAAACAAAAACATGAGTAAACGCGTTGCCTTGATTACCTGCGCCGACCACTACATGGGTCCCGCCATCAAGCGCAAATTCGAAGCCGTTGGCATAGCAGTCGTTGCGGGTGATTTTCCCATGACTGAACAATCGGATGTGCAGGCGCTGGTCGAGTCTGTCGGCAATATCGACATCCTGGTGGCAAACCTCGCGCAGCCGCCAATGACAGGGCCGGTGCAGGACATCACAAACACCGACTGGAGCCTCCTGTTCCACACACTCGTGCATCCTCTGATGTATCTGGTACGCGCAGTGACTCCGCAGATGCTGGAACGAAAATCCGGCAAGATCATTGCCATCACCAGCGCCGCGCCTCTGAAAGGCATTGCGAACAATTCAGCATACTGTGCGGCGCGGGGGGCACAGAATGGATTTATCAAGGCAGTGGGAATGGAACTGGCCCGCAGCAATATCCAGGTAAACGCGATTGCGCAGAACTACATCAACAACAATACCTACTATCCCGATGATCTTCTGGATACCCCGAAGTTTCTCGATCATATCAAGCGTAATGTGCCCACTCACAAGATAGGCGCGGCGCAAGAAACTGCAGAGCTGGCAGCCTATCTGGCAAATCCTGCCAATACTCACATGGTGGCGCAGATTATTCCTCTGGCGGGTGGATGGGTGTAATGGATGTGGTGGTTTAGAGTTCAGGGTAAAGCAGCGTTCAATGGAATAAGGGATTCAGAAAAAACAGTGGGATGGAGAATTCAACAGAATGCAGATATCTGCAAAAAAGTGAAAGGAGCCGGCCATGCCTGACATTCATCATCAATTCCAGATCAAATCGGAACCGGGCAAAGTATTCCAGGCGCTCAGTTCCCCGACAGGACTGAATGCGTGGTGGACACTGGAGTCAACCGGTATCCCGCAATTGAGTGAGACCTACCGATTCTACTTTGGTCCGGAATTCGATTGGCGCGCCGTGGTGACGCATATCGTTCCGGGCACGGAATTGACCTGGAGAATGACCCAGGCAATGGATGACTGGATGCCAACCAGTTTTGGTTTTCGACTTTCTGCGTCGGCGCAGGGCACAACAGTCAATTTTTTCCACACGGACTGGGCGGAAACCAGCGACCATTTCAAGATTGCCTGTTTCTGCTGGGGACAATTACTGCAGGGGCTGAAAGATTATGTCGAGAAAGGAACCATCATTCCGTTTGAAAACAGGAATTGATATCGTGTGCAAAGAGGTGCGGATAGCAAATTAGCGCAGCGCTAATTGAAATAAAGTTCTTTCCTGAAACCTTACCCTGCCACCGATCTATCAATTATTTCAAGCCGCGATGCCAGCCAACTGCAATCTGCTTACATCAGTTCGAGTGCTGGCATGTTCCAGAGTAATGCCAATAACGTTGCCGTTGGCATCGAGATCCAGCAGCGTATTTTCATCCAGGTCGCGCGTGTCCTGAATATCCGCAGCATTCAACTCGATATAGAGGGTATCCGTGTCATTGAAGTAACTCACTTTCATGATTTGTATCTCCGATCCAGAAACGCGTTGTATACCGTTTCACCATCGCTTAATAGTTTGACTCTTATATATCTGTTGTTCAATTCACCAACTTTTTCCCATAAACGGATTCGACCATCTTGTTGGACTTCCCGATGCTCGGGCCAGGCGATGGTACGTTCAATCCAGATAACCTGAATCAACGCCCTGTCAGGTTTGCGCCTGATGCTGGCGAAGTATTTTGTGGTTTTCATCTCTGAACCCTGCAGCAGATTACGCATGGATTCAGGATAGGCAATATTTACGGGTTTGCCCGATTTCCGGAAAAACTGATGTTACGCACTCGCCACAATGCCCCGATCATGCAAGTCTGCAATCTCCCCCGCGCTCAACCCCAGCGTGTCAGCCAGAATCGCATCCGTGTGCTGACCCAATAGCGGCGCAGGTCTGGCGGGTTCGCTATCGAGCGCGGTGAATTGTGCGGGATACGACGGCACCAACACTTCGCCAATGCCCGGTTGCTGCACGTGGTCAAACAGCGGATTGGCGATCGAGCAGTCAGGGTCGTTGTGCACCATCTGGGCGATGGTCTGGTACGGCCCCCAAGTCGCGCCGGCCGCATCCAGCGCCTGCACAACTTGGGTATAGTCCCGGGCGGCGAACCAGGGTTGGAAGATCTGCAGGATTCGCTCACGCGCGGCGAAACGATCGCCTTCATCCGTGAAATCCAGACTCAATTCGCTTTCCAGCGCGGTGATCTGCGGCGCGCTCCCGGTTACGTTTACCAACGCCTGCCACTGGTTTGGACTCACACCCACGAGCATCACGCGGCGCCCGTCGCGGCATACCACATCGTGACCGAAGGTGCCGAACACATGATTGCCGAGCGCGGGTCGCTCGGCGCCATTGACAGTGACTTCCGCAAGATAACCAAGATGCCCCATGGTGGCGAGCGCCACATCGGCGAGCGCGAGCTTGATGAACTGACCCTCTGCGCAGAGGCGGCGATGGCGTTCTGCAGCGAGCAGGCTCAGTGCAATATGCTGGCCAGCAATTACATCCCATGCCGGAAACGGATTATTGATTGGTTCGCCAGTCTTCCCATCACCGGTGATATAGGGAAGTCCAACCTTGCTGTTTACCGTGTAGTCCAGTGCAGTGCCACCGAAGCGGTCGCCTGTCAGGTTCAGGTAGATCAGATCCTTGCGTCGGGATCGCATTTTCTCGTCAGCTAGCCAGCCGCGTGCAGGGAAATTGGTCACAAACAGACCTGCATCTGGGCCGGGTGCTGTGATGAGTCGAGTTAACAATTCCTGGCCTTCCGGCTTTTTGAAATCCACCGCGATCGAGCGTTTGCCCTTGTTCAAGCTGTGCCAGTAGAGACTGCGGCCGGAAGCGGCTACGGGCCAGCGCCGGTAATCGATGCCGCCGCCGATCTGGTCGAAGCGAATGACATCAGCGCCCAACAAGGCGAGGGTCATGCCACCGGAGGGAGCCGCGATAAAGGCACTGCCTTCGACAATGCGTAGTCCTGCGAGTATTTGCTGCATCGTGTGTGCGTTCTAGACATTCAGTCGATCAGTAGATAGCCATTGTTGATAACCAGTTTGTCCTGTTCCAGAGACCGGCAACGAAACGCGAGCGACTTGCCTGCTTTCCATATTTCGGTGCGAATGGTTTCCCCGGGATATACTGGCGAGGAAAAGCGCAGGCGCATATGTTTGAAGCGTGCCGGGTCGTAATCACAACAGGATTTCAGCAGTGCATGGGTGGCCACGCCAAGTGTACACAGACCATGCAGTATCGGTGCCTTGAACCCCGCCGCTTGCGCAATAGTCGGCGAGGCATGCAGAGGATTGAAATCGCCCGACAGACGATACAGCAGCGCCTGCTGCGGCATTGTGGCCATGTCACAGACAAAATCCGGGTCTCGGGTGGGAGTGGCATCGAGCTTCGCCACACTCCTGCGTTCCCCACCAAAGCCGCCGTCGCCGCGTGCCAGTATGGAAGTAATGAGTGTGCAATAGTCCGCACCGGTGTTCACATCACGCACGGTACGTTCAGAAAGAATATACGCGCCGAGCTTTGCGCCCTTGTCACTCACTTCGGTGATACGCGTGGTTGCTGTCACGGTTGCTGCAGGCGGCAGAGGTTGGTGCATGATGATTTCCTGGCCAGCGTGCAAAAGCCTGACCCAGTCCAACCCGAAGCTGGGTTCTTTCGCCCAGAATCCCGGATGCGCCATCATCACTGACTGGCTGGGCATCACCTGAAGCTTGTCTTTATCCGCGTCTTCAAATACGAAACGCAGTTGCCTGGAATCCAGCGGATCACTGCCCAGACCAATGCCGAGCGCGTAGAGGATACAGTCCTGTGCGGTATAGGTTTGAGTGATTTTCGGAAACGGAAAATTCAACAGAATGTCAGGATCGGTCACGCGGCATTCTCCACCAGATTGCGCGCGATCACCTTCAAGGCAAGCACTTCTTCGGAACCTTCAAAAATCGAGAGAACGCGGGCATCAACAAAATAGCGACTCACAGCTGATTCTTCGGCGTAACCCATGCCTCCGTGAATCTGCATGGCGTCACGAGTTATCCATTCGGCGGCTCGACAGGCGAACAATTTGACGAGACTCGCTTCCATCTGCCCACTGCCGTTATCGAGCAGCTTTGCCACCGCATAACTGAACTGGCGACAAGCCGTAATTGTCGCCAGCATGCGCGCCAATTTTTCCTGTATCAACGGATATGCAGCGAGTGCCTTGCCAAAAGTCTTGCGTTGCTGCGCATACAGTACTGCCCGTTCAAAAGCCGCCTGCATGACGCCGATAGCTCGCGCTGCAGTCTGGATACGACCGCCAGCGAATCCCGCCATGGTGAAGTAAAAGCCCTGGCCTTCGCCCTGTTTCTCGCCAACCAGATTTTCTGCGGGTACAAAATAGTCGCTGAAGAACAATTCGAAAGAATGCATGCCACGATAACCCAAAGTTGCAATCGTCCTGCCTGCCAGTTTGCCGCCTCCAGACTGCACATGCTCGAATCGATGACCGGCATAGGCGGGCTTTTCAATCACAAACAAGCTGAGGCCTCGATGCCCGAGAGATTTATCGGGGTTGGTGCGTGCCAGCACCACCAGAATTTCGGAGCGCCCCGCAAAAGTGCACCAGGTTTTACTGCCATTGAACAGCCAGCCGCCTTTGGTCGCGGTGGCACGGAGCGACACTGCGGCGACATCGGAACCGGTGTCGGGTTCGGTAATGGAAATTGCGCAGAGTTGTTTGCCCGTGGCGAGAGCGGGTAACCATTTGTCCTGCTGGGCGGGGGTGCCGCCACTGAGCAATGCACGCGCGGCAATCTCGGGTCTTGTGATGAGACTCCCGGCGGCACCAAGCGAGCCGCGTGACAAGGCTTCCGTGACAACTATCATGCCGAGACTGTCCGCGGCGTCATCCGGTTGCAAGCCACCAAAACGCTGCGGAATACAACTGCCGAAGCAGCCCAGGTCGGCTGCCTGCTGAATGATCGCTTCCGGGATGTCGGTGTCCTGACGATGGATGTGCTCTGCCAGTGGCATGACTACCTGTTCCGCAAAGCGGGCAAAGGACTGTCGCATCATGTCGATTTCGCTGCCGAGAAGCGACGGCATTTCAGTGACATTCTGTTCCAGAATGTGGGCACCCAGTGCAGCGACTTTGGCAGAACTCCCTGCGGCCTGCATTGCCGCATCCACCGCGCTTTGCAGTGCTCTTCTGGTCAGGCCAAGATCAGCGGCCCGCAGTTGCAATCTTGCCAGAATACTGTGACTTGTTGTTGCCGCGAATGTTGCCGCGACGCATTCTGCCAACTCAGAAACCGGTCCCTGCTCCTGACTTTGCGCTTGCATTCTGGCGGCATAATCGGTCATTGCTCGCGCAGCCTGCAGTTCCGCTGCGCTCAAAGCCAGGTCGTAACACACTTGCTGCTGTGCATCAAAAAGCTGGTTATCGAATTTGCCGTTACGCAGACACAGAGACTTGATGTGACGAAGGCCGGCATCGAGTAATTGCTGTATTTCGTCCATGTGAATGCGGCGAGCGTGAAGAATTTTTGGGAGACTGGATTCTAGCAGCTATCGGCAGCGTGCGAACTACACTTTCCGATACTTGTCATGCAAGCCAACCCCGGCTCTGATCATTGGCATGATTTTCTGCAATCGGCTGCAGCGAGTTTGTGCCTGTTTTGCGGCGCCAATATATTCCGCATATTCCCTCTGCTTGCCTGGGGAGAGCTCCGCAAAGGCTTTTTGCAAGAGGTGATCACTGTCCAGTTGTTCCTCAAGCTCGGGCGGAGGGCTGGTCTGCTTCCGTTTGGGAACAATCTTCTTGCCAGCTTTCTCGTTCCTGATGGCTTCGACCACATAGGCCTTGATCACCTTGCTGTCGACGCTGGTAGTCTGGTCAAAGCGCAATTGGCGCAAGCCTCTGGTTCTCCCCTCCCCGGCATTCACGAGAAGCTGCTTTTTGTCAGCAAGAAATACGCCCTGGTGAAACCAGAGCGCACAATGCTGTTTGAATGCGTGCATCGACACCACAATCTTTTCTGCCAGAATAAAGGACGGCGCTCCCCATTTGATAGTTTGCTGTAATTCTGTGCCAGACAGAATCTGATGCAAGGCGGTGAGCTGTTCTTGCCACTGCACATGCTTTTTGATGTAAGCATCAACGTCGCCGGAAACTCTGCTTGATTCAGGATGCGTTTTGGCGGATTGGATCTTTGACTGCTTCTGCAAAGGACCCTTCAGGGAAACCGGTTTTTTCACAGATGTCTTCATATCACACCTCCCGGGGATTGATCAGGGCATTCAGTACATGGTCTTCCCAATGGCCATTGATATACAGATATTGTTTTGCATACCCTTCTTTTTCAAACCCGAGTCTCTGCAGCAACCGGTCCGAACGCACATTCGCAGGCATATAGCTGGCGCACAGTCTGTGCAACTTCAATGTATTGAATGCGTAATCTATGGCATGAACCACAATGCACCGCATGTAGCCACGACCTTCATAGCGATGCGCAACCGAATAGCCGATGTTTGCAGCCCTGGATACTCCCAGCACGATATTAGTCAGTGAGCAGCTACCGATCATAAAAGACTCGCTGGGATCAGTGCCAATGAAATGCACACTATGACCTTTCTGATAGCTTTCCTCGCGATCATACAGTCGCTGCCGCCAGGCGGCAATCGAGTGGTGTTCCAGCGGCACCAGAGGACTCCACAGGCGCAAGTGTTCTTCATTTACCGCAAAGTAGTTGGCCAGAATCGATTCATGTCCTGGTTGAGCCCGCAGAATCTTGATTGCAATTGGATCATCGTCTTTCACGATTTGTGCCCCATACAAGGAACAGAATGATTTTCATAACAATTTGCGCATGAGCAGAGTTTCCTCTCCGCGATAAGTAAAGCGCTGTAAAGGCTGCCAGCCCAGCTTTGCATACAGTCCGCCGGAAAGATTGGATGTTTGCAGATAAAGATGCGGCAGCCCGCGATCCCTGGCCAAAGCAATAATCTCCTGGGTCAGGGCTGTAGCAACCTTGTCGCCGCGATGTGCAGCTTCAACGAAGACGCTGCCGACCCAGTACTGTTTGTCAGGAAACATTTCGTTGAGCTCGTGCATTTTCAACGTAGCCGTGCCGATTGGCTCGCCGTTTTTCAGCGCAAGAATGTGGACCGGATACTGGTCCTTGCTGAGCGAGCTGAGCAATTGCTCTTCCATGGCTTTCACATCAGAGCCCATGCGATCAGCCCATATTGTCAACCACCAGGAAATTACTTGTGGAACCCGGTGAGGATTGTCTGCCAGAAATTCAAACTGCATGGCGTATACCTTTGATGGTCCTGCACTGATAGTCACTTACCGGGCTATTGGCACGGCGCGCCCGGGTCGTCCCGCCGCACGGGCTGTGTGAGGATAAGCGATCGAAATCCCCAATCCAAGACCAGACCGGCTCACTCTGGGTCGCGGTGCAAGCTGACCTGCTCGAATCAAGAGTCGGTGTCTCGAGGTTCTAGGTTCTAGGTTCTAGGCTCTAGGCTGTGCTCTTGCCGTCGCCACCTGCTGCCGGGATTCGCTGACTCTACTGCAATAATACCTTGAGGTTCCCACCGATTTTGTAGGAGACTGGTCTGCGCAGTATGGCGCAGGATAAATCCTGTTAGCGCTACTCGATTGAAGGTACAGGGGACTTGATGACTGCTGACCTCGATAAAACGACCACCACCCAAGCGGTTGAAGCGTGGCAGTCAATCGATTCCCGAGCGTTCCAGTTTGAACAGCTCAATATGCTGTACCGGCAACTGTCTTTCATTCTGCTGGCAGATGTAGTCACCAGCATTTTTCTGTTCCTGATTCTGTTCTTCACTTCCTACAATCACTGGGCGGTATTGTGGCTGCTTGCTGTGCTGGCCACGTCCACCGCTCGCGCGGCATTGGCGCAGTATCATCGCAAGCACTGTGCGAGCCCCGAGCTCAATGCGCTGCGCCGCAATTTTGTGATCTTCGGCGCCAGCTTGTCGGGTTTTCTCTGGGGCAGTGTGCTGTTTGTATTGCCGCCCTCGCCCAGCTTTCTGCAAGTTGCTTTGATCGGTCTCTGGCTCGCTGGATTGCTGGCAGGGGCAGCCACCACGATGGCGGTCATGAAAGAGGTATTTCTCGCCTTTGCTTTGCCATCTTCCCTGATTCTGTTTGCTTACTTCACTTTTGTCGCGCCGGAATACCGGATCAGTCTGGGAGGCGGCTTCCTCACCTATCTGGCTTTCCTCACCCCCATTGCCATGCGCATCAACAGTGATTTCACTTTTTCCATCACACTGAAGCTGCAAAATCGCAATATGCAGGAAATGTTGTTGCAGGAAGCGGCGCGCTTGCATGAAAAAGAAGAAGAACTGATGTTGCAGCGGCGCAGGCAGGCAACACTGCAATCCCAAAAGGCGCATATTGATGCGAAGCTGAAAGCAGCGGACGAAGACCGCTTGCTGTTACTCGATGCAGTTCAGGAGGGCATCTGCGGAGTGAATAATCTCGGAACTGTCACTTTTATCAACCAGTCAGCATTGAAAATGCTGGCTTACGGCGAGGACGATGTTGTCGGGCGCAGTGTTGCTCATATTATCAACCCGGCGCAGTCGCGGTCTGAGGATAGCAGCCAGGCAAGTGAGGTTATCAGCAACTGTTATCTGAAAGGCATTGCGACCCTGGGTATTGAAAGCACTTTTTCTGGATATGGCGCCCGCAGGATTCCTGTCCGGTTCTCCTGTCAGCCAATTCGCAAGCTGGGCAATGTCATCGGGGCGGTGGTGAGCTTTGCGGATATTTCCCAGCAGAAAGAAATGGAATTCATGCTCATCCAGTCGCAAAAAATGGAGGCCATTGGACGCCTTACTGGCGGCGTTGCCCATG
>SXGR01243264.1_pt1 | contig 10345 bp, 10 predicted proteins | sample 3174711 | NCBI WGS metagenome assembly SXGR01 (sample SAMN11356860, study PRJNA531348) | freshwater metagenome | isolation source: freshwater sample F1-60 | place: China: Fuxian Lake, Yuxi | collected 2017-12-25 | reverse complement strand
CGAATGTTTGATTCGTATTCAACGATGGTCGAATCAGTCACTGAACATATCCGAAAAACGGTAAAGCGTGATTCAAATGTTTCTGATTTTGTTTTCAAACAAGCCACTCGCGCCAAAGGGCTCGATGCAGTGCGTGGAGTTCTGCCCGCGGCATCTCTTTCGAACCTTGGCATCTACGGCACTGGTCAAGGCTACGAAGCGCTGTTGTTGCGCATGCGCGGACACAACCTGCCAGAAGCACGACTCTACGCGGACATGATGCTCACTGAGTTGCGAAAAGTTGTACCAAGTTTCTTACGCCGAGTCGATGTCGCAGATCGCGGCGGCCGTTGGACAGAATATTTGGCCGAGCGCGAGGGAGAGACTGTCGAGCTTGTCGATGAATATTTCGGCGCTCTTGATCCAAATGATTCACAAGAAGTTGTGCTCACTGACTTCGACCCCGATGGTGAAGATAAATTGCTCGCTGCAATTTGCTATTCGAGTTCACACCTACCTGAGTCGCAACTACTAAACGAAGTGCGAGAGCTGAGCCACGATCGACGCGTTGCACTGATTCGGGCTTATGTAGGTAATCGTGAGAATCGTCGACACAAGCCAGGTAGAGCATTTGAGAGAGTTGACTACCGATTCGATGTATTAGGTGATTACGGCGCTTTCCGCGATTTACAGCGCCACAGGCTCTTGACAATCGAGTGGCAACGTCTGACACCTCATCACGGCTTCGTTCGGCCCGAGTTGATTGTCGAGGCTGGATTAGGGGATCAGTTTGATGAGGCGATGGAACGCTCGAGTTCGCTCTACGATGCGCTCTTGCCTGATTACCCGAGTCAGGCACCATATGCAGTTTCGATGGCTTACCGCCTGCGCTATGTCATGCAATTCAATGCGCGCGAGGCAATTCACATGCTCGAGTTGCGTTCGTCGCCTCAGGGACACCCGTCGTACCGACGTGTTGCAATCGAGATGCACCGGCTGATTGCCGAGCAGGCAGGCCACAAGGCAGTAGCCGAGGCAATGACACATCTGGTTAAAGATGCGCCCGAACTAGAGCGACTTGACTCTGAACGGCGCGCAGAGGCTCGGCGAAAATAATGGGTCTCGCACCGATTTGGAGTTATGGCCTCAGATATCCGATACTATGCGCGCTTCAAATGAATCGATTTACAGGACGACATGGCTGACGAAGAAGAAATTGAAATTGAGGGTGCCGAGGAGATCGCGCCTGACGAGATCGGCCCAGACGATTTGGCCGATGTTGAAGGTGACATTGACCCCGACGAGCTGCTCGGAGCCGAAGAAGATCTCGAGTCTGACCCCGATGTTTTAGTTGTTGATCCTTTAATTACTGATGAGGGTTCGACGTTGGCGCCTGCCGATGTCGCAAAGCCCAAGTCACTAGATGACGATGACGACGAAGATGACTTGCGCACGGAAGATGATGTTGAAGCCGACTTGTCGTCGATCTTGCAAGAAAAATTATCGTCACCACAAGAGACTGCGCCTGAAGAAGAGGAAGAGATTGTTGGCGATGATCGAACTGACGGAGTTGAGCGCCTACAGCCGCGTCGTCCGGACGAGACGCAGTGCACGCATTGCTTTTTATTAGTTCGTCAAAATGCTCCTGGTTGCCCGGTCGAAGACGACGCTTGTCCTTTGTTTAAAACTGCCTAGTTTTTGACGTGCAAGTTTTTACTCGCAGAGCATCTGAGAGTGACTGCGAAGTTCTAGAAGATCTTGAGTCTGAAGCTCGGGCAAATCTTGATCACTTTCGTGGCGGGTTAAGACTTGGCGATGAGTTCGAGTTAGTCGGCAAACATTGGGCAAGTGTTATCGCCGACAGCTCAATCAACACGTTTGTGGCGGGCGTAGATGAAACTGTGATGGGTTATCTCATTGCAAAACTCGGCCAGACGAAATCTGGAAAGATCGCGACTATTGAACAGGTATTCGTTACTAAAGATTGTCGCAACATCGGAATCGGCGACGCATTGGTCAGCGCGACAATTTCTTGGGCCAAAGCCGAGTCGCTCGTCGCACTTGACGGCTTTGCATTGCCTGGTGATCGTGAAACCAAGAATCTCTTTGAACGCTCAGGCCTCGTCGCTCGCTTGATAACTGTGACTACTGATCTAAAAGATTAGAAGGCTAAAAACCTATTTTCCTTGCCAGTTTGGCGGACGCTTTTCGATAAAAGCAGTTAAGCCTTCTTTTGTGTCTTCAGACGCCAAAACTGCACCGAACTCTTTATTTGTCATATCGATGAGGTTTTGATCAGACTCTGTTTCAGATGCCAAGACGATCTTGCGACTTGCCCAAACTGCAAGTGGAGCAGCTTTGCAGACTCTCGATGCGAGATCTAAAGCAGCTTCAAGGGCGGTATTTGGTTCAACAAGTGTGTTGACCATGCCAAGTTCATAGGCTCGTTGAGCAGAAAAAGGTTCACCTGTGAGTATTGCTTCCATTGCTACGGCACGACCGATTGCTCGGGGCAGTCTGAAGAGGCCGCCAGCGCCTGCTATCAGGTTTCGCGTTGCTTCAGCCAAACCAAAAGCCGAACGAGTAGTCGCCACGAGCATGTCGCAAGCGAGGACTAGTTCGCATCCACCTGCAGTTGCCAAACCGTCAACTGCTGCGATAACCGGCTTTTTCCGATCGCGATAAACGAAGCCACCAAAGCCACCACGTTTCGTGTTTAAAGCACCTGCCTGACCAGAGTTGATTGCCTTCAAATCAGCACCGGCACAAAAAACTGGTCGCTCTTGACCGGTGGTGTTTGCAGCCAGAACACCAACCCAGACATTTGAATCGGCTTCAAGCTTGTCGATTGCCGCCTCAAGACCACTAGCTACATCTCCATTGACAGCGTTGCGCGCTTCTGGGCGATTCAGTGTGATGATTGCGATTTTGCCACGGACTTCGTATTCAACGATGTTTGCCATGAGGCAAGGTTAATTGATTAGGCGGATTGGCTCGCAGTTGAAATTGAATCAGCGCCCGAAGAGTCGTTATCGGTTGGCATGACAGCGGCTGGCGATGGATTAGCGAGGTCTGAGTTGGAAGTCTCTGGTTTGGCCTTGTCTGGTTTAGCACCGTCAGACTTGACGGCTTTCGGCTTGCGTTTGAATTCGCGCTTTGGGCGCGGTGGACGCAATGGGCGAGGTGTCTGCGCTCCAGGCTTAACCTCGATAGCAAAGAGTGCAGCGATCTGAGGAATGAGTGGTGCGAGTCGCTTAACAGTTTGACGCAAAGCATCGGTTGTTGCTTGTGGTGCGCCAAGAGGTTTAACCGCGGTTCGAATTGGCGAAAAGGCGAGTGCTTCGAGTACTGCTATCCAACGGTCTGAACTTGCCTCGTTTGACAGCGAGTCGGCAGCCGCCTTTGTGAGTTGCTGGCCAAGATCGGCAGGGAACAAAACACCGGCCTTTGGTGGCTCACCTGAGAGCTTGATCGCTCGCAACACTCGTGTCGCGGCAAGTGCAGTCTTGATGTCTTCGAGCCACTGAGTCATCTCGGTCTCTTGCCGTTGCTTGAGCGCGAGCTTAAGTTCAGTGGCAAGTTCTCGCGTTGTCTCGTCGCGAACAACCATCGGGTCATCTGCACCGACAACGACGGCGCGCAAATCGCGCAGGTCGAGTAGCGCAAGATCGCTTTTAGCGGCTTCCGCTTTGTCGAGCCACTCTGCGACGCGAAGTTTAGGCAAGATATCTTGAGCCATTGAAATTAAACCATCTGCTTTGATTTCGGGCTTGCCCTCGGCCTTGAGTTGGGCGTTCTGAGTTTTAATGGCCTCACGCACGGCACGAATGCCACCAGCAAGTGCGCGCTCGGCAACACTTCGTTGCTCAGCTGGCAGCGATTGCAGGACTGCTGAACGATGTTTGCGGTTTGCTTTGAGACGCTTGGCAACGGGACGAACGGGAAGTTGAGATACAGGTGACGGTGACTTGTCAGCAGGCGTGCGTGGCGTGCGTTCGCGAGGAGACCGCTCGGTGCGCGGCTTACGCTCGGCGTTGTCGGTGCGTGCGGGACGATCTGTTCGAAGGCCACGTCTGTCGCGTTGTGGCCGGTCTGATTTCGATTTTTTCGCCAGCTTTTCTGTGACACCAGTGAATGGTTTGTCGTCAATAAGTTGGAGGAAGGTTGCTTTTTGCGTCTTGTCACGCTGTGGTAAGACCGAAAGGACTGTGATGCCATCAATGTCGAAGTCAGCTTCGATTTTCAGAACATCGCCGACTTTTGATTCGCTTGGCAAGAGGGATGATTCAACGACGCCCTTCGGAACTTTGGCACCTGCTGCACGCCATGTCCATGTTCCGTCTTCGCGCGTGCTTGTTAATTCGATCTCAAGACGCCTAGACATGAGCCTTTACGGTATAGGCAAACTTGCGGTTTAACATATTTGCATTACGAAACTAGTACCGTAATTTCGTGGCAATTTATGCATTGGGTGATCGCGTGCCGAAGATTCATGAGTCGGCGTTCGTACATCCAGAAGCCGTGGTAATTGGCGCAGTCGAAATTGGTGCGGAGTCAACAATTTGGGCTGGCGCAGTTTTACGCGGCGATGATGGCGAAATAAGAATTGGGGCACGCACGAGTATTCAAGATAACTGTGTTATCCACACGACACCTGAAACTCCGACGATTGTCGGTGACGACTGCGTTATTGGACACATTGTTCATCTTGAGGCATGCACCATCGCATCTGGCGCGCAAGTGTCATCTGGTGCAGTCGTTTTGCATCGCGTGGTCGTTGAAACTGGCGCGATAGTCGGTGCGAATTCAGTTGTACTCAACGACACAGTTGTGCCCGCTGGAGCATTGGCTGTGGGCTCGCCGGTCGTGATTAAAGAAGGTCGGGCACGAAGCGCCGATATCCAGCACGGAGTGCGGGTTTATGTGGCGAAGGGGAAGACTTTCAAAGAGAAGCTTCGCAAGATCAAAGACTGATCTTTGTCGCTTACGGCGATCACTAACGATTTTTAGCCAACAACCGCCAAGAGTGAGGTTAAGTCGAGTCGCTCTGATTCAACCAAATAGTGATGAGCGGCATCACGTCTGAATTGCGAGCAAAGATCGGGTCTAAAAAAGCGAGCACCCTCTCGAATCACATAATTCAAAATAAAAAATCGATATGCGAACGGCAAGAATTCAATTTCGGTTCGACTGAGCGGATATACCTGGTGATATGCAGAGATAAATTTCACAAATCTCGGCTCAGTCAGCGTGTGAGCAGAATAAGAGAACTGGGTTTTATCGCCGGTACGCGATGACACACGACTAAGGAAATAGAAATCAAGTAGGCGAGACTCGATTCGAAACCAGTCGTAATCCCACCTAGTTGAAAATTCAAACGATGAATCTTTGTTTTGATGTGACGAACGCACCGAGAAATTGCCGAGATTCCAGTCGACCAAAATTGGTATTCGTACCCATTCGTCGTAGTGAATTTTTTCGAGATGCAACAACAAGTCGTGCGTATATCGCTGCAGTGTAGAAATGGCCAAAGAATCAAGTCCAAAATGTGATCTGGCTTCGTCGTCGCGCAGCAAATCATATAAATGAATTGCGTCACCTTTGACCGAATTAGATGTTGGCGGCAGGCTGGGGCTGATCGCGGCACACGCCAAATGAAATTCGGCGATTTCGCGAGCGAGAGACACCACATCGTCATCGTTTAGGATTCGTGGCAGTCCGGTGTTGCCTTGAACATCTGTATAGAAGACCGCCCAACATTCACCGTCGTACCACGTGAATGGACGCCCATTTTTTGTCAAGACTTCTGCAAGAAAGCCTGACCAACGACCTCCACGCAACAATGAACTACACCGTGCGAGTCGATCGTGGTCTTCGGCGAATTGAAAATACGAACCGTATGAACTGACTTTTGCTATCAGATTTGAACCGTCAGACATTGCGATTCGAAAAACTCGATTCGTTGAGACGTGGGCTGAAACTTCGTCAAAATTTACGATTTGTCGGTCGTCACCAAAACTTGCCCAAGCATCCAGAACATTTTGTTTCGCATTGGGTAACGACTCGCTGGTAATTAGCGCCCCGAAAACCATATTTCATTCTCGCAGAATTGCGACGAGCGAACGCGAGATTGCTAGGACCGAGCGCGAATGCCGATTGGTGCGATCAGATGAAAACCTGCTTGATGGCGCTGTTCTTCAGACTCGCCACCCCAGAAACCATATTCGTGATGGTTGCGGGCAAAATCACGACAAGTTGACAGCACCTCGCACGTCTCGCAAACTGCCCGCGCCATTTGTTCACGTCGTTCACGTGCTTGCGGTCGCTCAGCGGCAGGCGGAAAGAAAATATCTGACAAGCCACGGCACGCGGCATCGTTCATCCACTTATCGTCGGTCTCAAGTCTTCTTTGGAAGAAGTCGCTAGCGGACACACCAGCAAACTAGGCGATAACTAACTGATCAGTCAATTAGATCTTGAGCGCTTGTGAAACTCCGTCGGCGAAGAGATTTACGTCTTCCAAAGTCGTATCCCAGGCTGTCATCCAGCGGTATTGATTGCTGGCGACGTCCCAATCCCAGAAGAATGTCCACTCTCGAAGGGCGCTGGCGACTGTGCTCTCAATCGTCGGAAACAGGCTGTTTACCGCAGGGGGAGTAATCAGCCCGAGCGACTGATGGTGTCTAGTTTTCTCATAAAGGGCGAGTGCCATCGAGTTGGCGTCGACTGCGAGTTTGAAAAGCAAATCGTTTTGCAGAAACTCGACATATTGTGCAGAGACGAACCGCATCTTCGAATTAAGTTGACCGACTTGCTTGCGGATGTATTCGACACGTGAAGCAAGACTCGTGTTGAAAAAGACAACTGCCTCGCCAAACATCAAACCTGCTTTAACACCACCGAAACTCAAAACGTCGACGCCGGCATCGATAGTGAAACTTCGCAAGGCTTTCGCACTTGCACCAAGTGCGGCCGAAGCGTTTGTGATTCGCGCGCCATCCATGTGAACGAGCATGTCGAGTTCGTGTGCGGTTTCGCAGATCAGCCGAACTTCTTCGGCCGTATAGATCGTGCCCATCTCTGTTGCTTGAGTGATCGAAACCACAGCCGGTTCTGCGTGGTGAATGCTTCCGCGAAGATGAGCGACACTTAAAATGTCACTCGGACGAAGTTTGCCATCGATAGTTGGAATATCAATCAACTTTGCTCCAAGAAATCTCTCGGGTGCGCCTGCCTCGTCTACGGCGATATGTGCAGTTGAGGTGCAGACAACTGCCTGCGCTGGTTTGAGCATGCAGGCGAGTGCGAGGACATTTGCACCGGTACCACCGAAGACAAACTCAGTGACAACTTCAGCATCGAAAAGTTGATTAAAGAGTTTTTTCGCGAGGGGCGTGTGTTGGTCGTGCCCGTATCCGAGAGCATGGAAACTGTTTGCTCGAGTTAAAGCCTCAAGAATCGTGGGGTGGACACCAGCGGCATTATCAGAGGCCATCAAGCGCTTTGGTGCGGGCAACGAAATCTTCACCAACCAAGTATGCCTTTGGATAATCCACCAATACCTCGGTCAACAGGCGTAGGTTTTTGTCATGACGAAATCACTCGAACTAGCCGGTGTGCAGACCGAGAAGCCTGTTGATTCATCACGTTGCCAATGGTGTCGCTCGCCAATAAGTCAGCGTTCAGGTGCTGGGCGACCAAGGCGGTTTTGCAGTCAATCTTGTCGCCAATGGGACTGGGTGGCCCGCCAGCGTGCCAGTGAACTGGCCCTGAGTGAAGACGAACTCGTCATCGCGCGCAAAGAACTTGACGCGCTGCGCGACCAGGTCTACGTGTTGCGGTGCGCGATAGCCGACGTTGAGGCTGATCTTGATCCGTCGGTTGATCCGACAACACGTGACTTCAAGGCGGCTTTGAAGTGGTTGCTTCAAGCAGCCAAACCTTTGGCTCAAGATCAGTTACACCCAAGTCCGAGTCGAGCGGCATGATGAATGAAACTCAGTCGCCAGCGCCTATTGGGGTTCGGTGTTTCGCCCATAATGTTAGTTATGTAAAGTTTATATAGACTAGAATCAGGCAAATAAACACTTTGAGTAACTCCCCGTCACCCGTGTCGCCAGCACATAAAAATCACATGCCGACAAAGGGCTGGTCGGCCGGTGATGTTTTTGAAGGCCTCGAGGCAATGCGAACTCGAGACGTGCGTTGGCGAGAAGGCCGAGCATTTAGTCTCGCCTACCACGCTGGTCCCGAGGCGTTGGCGGTCGCTGAGGAGGCCTACAGGCGCTTTAGCGGCGAGAATGCGTTGAGCACCGACGCCTTTCCGAGCCTGAAACAGATCCAAGCCGAAGTTGTAGCGATGGCTGGGGTATGGCTGGGTGCGACGCCTAGTTCGGCCGGGTTCATGACCTCAGGGGGCACAGAAAGCATCCTGATGGCTGTCAAGGCGGCTCGAGATCGTCTGCTCGCCGAACGCCAGATACGGCAACCAAACATGGTCATGCCGACTTCGGCTCATGCTGCCTTCGCCAAGGCTGGGGCGTATTTTGGCGTCGAGGTTCGGCGCGTAGCCGTCGGGTCAGATTGGCGTGCCGACGTCGCAGCGATGCAGAGTCGAGTGGATAAAAATACGGTGTTGATCGTCGGCTCAGCGCCGCAGTATCCGCAGGGTGTTGTTGACGACATAGTGGGCATTGCAAAAATCGCGACCGAGGCGCAAATAAATTGTCATGTTGATGCATGCATGGGCGGTGTCACGCTCGCCTATCTACAGCGCCTCGGTGAAAAAATTGCACCATGGAATTTGCAAGTGCCAGGCGTTAGTTCGATTTCTGTTGACCTTCACAAATTTGGTTACACATCAAAAGGCGCGTCGGTGATCATGTATGCGTCAAAGCACTTGCGTTCTTATCAAGGCTTCGTCACCGACGATTGGCTTGGTGGCGTATACGGCTCATCTGGGGTGCTTGGCACTAAATCTGGTGGATCAATGGCGAGTGCTTGGGCTGTGATGCACTTTCTTGGCGATGACGGATATCTGCGACTCACTCGGCAAGCTCGCGAAACTACTTTGCAGTTGGCCAGCGTTATTCGTAGCACGCCTGAGTTGGCTTTGCGCGCCGAACCAGAATCGACGCTTCTATGTTTTGGCGCGCAAGATCCGTCGGCGCTTAATGTCTTTGCGATAGCCGATGAACTCGCAAAACGGGGCTGGTATGTCGACCGCCAAACACCCCCCGACTCGCTGCACTGCACGGTAAATGCAATTCATCATGACAAAATTGACTGGTTCGCCAGAGATCTACACGAATCTGTCGCAATCGCTCTCGATCAAAAAACCTCAGGCTCAGTCGGCACCTACGGCACCCTATGATCCAAAAAAATCTTTTGACAAGAATGGTCTCGTAATGCAAAGTGTCGATCTTCATCTGAAAGATAAAGAAGGGCTGCCAACATTGGCAGCCCTCGGCGTTCTGTTTTGCTTTATTTTTGGTTTTTTAATAACTCACGAAGTTTCACTACAAGATTCGCTTCAACTTTGCGCAATCCTCGCTCTTGACCTTGTTACGGGTGCAGTTATCTGGATTCTTCTTTCACGAAAAGGCGAATACTCTGTTTTCGAGTTGCTGGGTGTCGGTGTTGCATTAGGAACATCGTTAAATGCAATCGGCCAGCTTTTCTTTCGAGAAACAATTCTTGCCTCATTGTTCAACTACTTGTTTCTAGTGTTCGTAGTTTTGCTTTTCGTGCAAACTCGCCTCAAAAAACTAGTCGTGGTGCAATTGTCACACACCCGGAACTCGACAGTTCTGGCTGTGTGTACAACCGCACTCATCTTGCTTTGTGGCGACCGCTACTACTTATGGGTAGGTGTTCTAATCCTCGCCCTCGCAATATACGTTCTAACAAAATTTGAGCACAACCCATTGTCAAATAAATCTCGATCTCGCTTTGTCCTGTTTTCACTCGGGTCTGTTGCGTTGGCACTTTTATCCTCATCGATACTTGAAAACTTTTTATTCGGCCCGCGCTCAACCACGAGCTACATCGGCGGCTGGGATGGTGTCTATGCCGAAGCAAGTAGTAAATCGATCACCAGTTATGGACCATTTGACAATATTTTCCTGGCAAACACGAAGAATGCTTACTACTGGTTTTCATATGCATGGTCTGGCTCATTAACTGATCGGTCTAAAGCCTCGGACTGGATAGTAACAACACATTTTGGATATGTACTTATAGCAGTCGCGACGATGTCCATTGTTTTTGCAATTCTGCAATCCTCATCAAGAAGTAAGTCAATTGCATTTATTCCGCTTGCAGTTGTTGCTTCTACATCTTTGATCGGCTCTAGTAATTTTTTATT
>SXGR01365494.1_pt1 | contig 10346 bp, 12 predicted proteins | sample 3174711 | NCBI WGS metagenome assembly SXGR01 (sample SAMN11356860, study PRJNA531348) | freshwater metagenome | isolation source: freshwater sample F1-60 | place: China: Fuxian Lake, Yuxi | collected 2017-12-25 | reverse complement strand
CTTCAGAACTGCAGCGATTCCATCAAACATACAAAGAACTGCTTAGCACCTGCAGCGACGTGGTGCCAGTACCAGCTACCAAGCCGCAGGTGGTTGTGGCGTTCACCGCAAGCTCATCAGCCCCTCCCAGCACCCCGAAGTCGCTAGGACCGGAGTGGTGGAACGATCGGTTCAAGGACGAGATCAAGGATCTCACACTGGAGAACGACGATCTAATCGAGGCGAACGTGGATATGGTCAGTGCTCTCAACTATTGGGGCCTTGAGAATAAACATGTCTCTCTCGTCGATAACATCTGTGACGTTATTAAGAAGTGCGCTGAGCTTAAGAAGGAACTGGAGGTTGCCGTTAAGAAGCGTCGGCCATCATCGAGGCGGGTAATAATACGAGCACCCTACTCAAGTTACTAGCAGACATATCAATCTATACCAGCCACCAGATTGTAGCCAAGCAGCACATTGCCCTCTGGGAAGACAACACCACAGCATGAGCGCAACCCAAGCAGCAACACCCAAAACTGTCCGGTTTAATCGGTTGGTTGGTTTGGACACCTGGAACGTCAACTCCATGGAAACTGTGTCCACCGACCCCGGATAATGCTACAACTGGTTGACTCGACCAATCGATCATCCATGGGTACTTTATCTCCAAGATGTTATCGGCTCTTTTAACCAACGTTTTCTAGGTATTGCACGGTAAATTAGGGGCTGAAATGAAATGACTGGAACACATTATTTTATCTGCTCTGTTGGCTTTTATGGAGCAGAAACTTTGAACCGGATCCCATGCACTCTTGGAGTTTCTCTGCGGCCCAGTCCGAGTCGACCAAATACGTGCTAGATCCAAGGTCTTGCCGTGTTGGAACCACCCCATTGGCTAGATTTATCCTATGAGAATATTCGGAAGCGTATCCAACGGAATCTCTCACTTTTTCGGGTGGCCAAGTTAGAGCGAGCATTGAATTATCTGTCATCCAATAAACATATACCCGAGAGGTACCACCTGTCTTGACGACGGGTGAGATAAAAAAGACATTCAAACTCTCCTTCGCACACTGGTCGGTAAGTCCTTGCAGGAATGCGATCATGGCCGTCGACTGGAAAATCGAAGCGGATTTTTTACCTGGGCCGGTACAGCCAATAACCCAGATTAGGAGGCAGAAGAAGATCGGAAGGGTTTTCATATGCGCTTGAGGCCGTTTCAATCCAGTTAGACCACCCAAACCTAGCCTTCACGGAACATCCTTGGGATGATCCGCTTATCCCCATCGATCCGCAACCCAATTCGGTCCACCCCCATCGAACGGTGGGCGTGGACATCTGGACCTTTATGACCTTGGACACTGTGTCCATCTACACCGGATAATGCCACATCTGGTTCACTCGGTTCACCGTGGACAATGTGTCTCGGGGATCTTGGTGGTGGAGCAGCCGATCCAGCAGGACTGCGGTCAGGGTGGCGTCGTTGTTGAAAAATCCTGTCAGTGTTCGTAGTTGCGGTTGGTGGTGGAGATGTTGGAGGCCTTCATTTACCTGCAGCAGGAGTTGAATCAGGATCACGCGAGTTTCGCCCTGGAGCGCCATCTGGAGAATCCTCTCGGCGAGAATTGGCGGCGAGGTGGTGTGTTACACCAAACCCGTCGGTCGGTAAGTAAAGCTGCCGACGCGCACCTAGGCATTGACGGTGGGTATCGCAACGGGACACTAGAGGGGATCACCCCTGTCACGATCGGAGGTCCAGCGGCTCGGTGGTCACCTGTTTACTCACCGCCTATGGCACGTCCTCGTAAAGCCGAAGCTTCTGCCCCCACCAAGACCCTCGAGGCACAGCTTTGGGCTGCCGCCGATCAGATGCGCGGAGCAGTACCGCCCACCGACTACATGCACGTGTCGCTGGGGTTGGTCTTCCTGCGGTACCTCTCCGTCGCGTTTGAGGCCAAGCACACCGAGTTGGTGAACACGCCGCATGCCGATGCCGAGGATCCGGAAGAGTACCAAGCCGAGAACGTGTTCTGGGTGCCTGTGCAGTCACGCTGGTCCACCCTTGCTGCCAACGCACGTTCGGCAGATATCGGCCGACGCATTGATGAAGCTATGCGCAATCTCGAGGCCGACAACGACGCGCTCCGGGGTGTCCTCCCCAAGATCTTCGGCAAACCCGACTTCAGCTCGGCGATGCTGGGAGGTCTGATCGACCACTTCACCAACCTCAACCTCACCGGCGCTCCGTCCGACTTCGACCTGCTGGGCCGAGTGTACGAGTTCTTCCTCGGCGAGTTCTCGGCCATGCAGGGGAAGGCTGGGGGCGAGCAGTACACGCCACGCGGCATCGTCGCCACGTTGGTGGAGATGATCGAGCCGCTCCACGGTCGGGTGTATGACCCCTGCTGCGGCACGGCCGGGTTCTTCATCCAGTCGCTGCGGTTTGTGTTGGCCCATTCCGGGAGGCTGGGTGACCTCGCCATCTACGGACAGGAGCGCAATCCCGAGACCTACCGCCTCGCTCGGATGAACCTCGCCATCCGTGGCATCAATTCCGAGGGCATCCGGTGGAACAACGAGGGCACGTTCCTGAAGGACGCCCATCCTGATGAACGGTTTGAATTCATCCTCGCGAACCCGCCCTTCAACATTAAGGACTGGTCCGGCGACCTGCTGCGCGGGGATGCTCGGTGGAAGTTTGGTGTGCCGCCCGAGGGCAACGCCAACTTCGGTTGGCTCCAGCACATTCACCACCACCTCTCGGCGAATGGCTACGCGGCCGTGGTGCTTGCCAATGGGTCCATGAGCTCCAACCAGAGCGGTGAGGGTGATATCCGGAGGGCCATGATCGAGGGCGATGCGGTGGACTGCATGGTCGCGATGCCGGGGCAGATGTTCTTCGGTGTTCAGATCCCGGTGTGCGTCTGGATCCTTGCCAAGAACAAGGGCGGCAGTACCACCAACGGCAGGACGCTACGCCCCCGCAAGGGCGAGATCCTGTTCATCGATGCGCGGAAGATGGGACACATGGTCAGTCGGACTCAGAAGGCGTTCACCGAGGAGGATATCCGCAAGGTGGCCGACACCTACCATCGATGGCGCGAGGGCAAGGGCTACGAGGACTCGGCAGGGTTCTGTAAGGCCGCCAAGGCGGAGGAGATCGCCCATCATGGGCACGTGCTGACCCCGGGGCGCTATGTGGGTGCAGAGGATGTCGAGGAAGACGGGGAAGGGTTCGAGGTGAAGATGCCGCGCCTTGTCGCCGAACTGCACGCCCAGTTTGCCGAGTCCGCGAAGCTCGAAGAGGCCATCAAAGCGAACCTGAAAGGACTTGGCTATGAGTGACAGCCAACTGACCACCGATCCCGGCTACCAGACTTTGGTGGAGCGTATTTCAGCAATTTACGCCGAGGGCCAGCTCCAAGCCCACCGTGCGGTCAACGCTCATCTCACCCAGACCTTCTGGAAGATCGGGCATGACATTGTTGAGTTTGAGCAAGGCGGCCAAGCCCGTGCCGCCTATGGCCAAGCCCTGCTCACCACCCTCAGTCACGACCTCCACCTCCGTCATGGCAAAGGCTTCAGCCGCAGTAACGTCATCCGTGCTCGCCAGTTTTACTTGGCCTACCCAAAAGGTGCGACGCTGTCGCACCTTTTGAGCTGGTCCCACGTGGTTGAGCTACTAAAGCTGGATGACCTGTTGGAGCGCAGCTTTTACGAGCAGCAGTGTGCCCGGGAGAAATGGGCGGTCCGGGAGCTACAGCGCCAGATCAAATCCTCCCTCTTCCTCCGCCTGGCAGCCAGCCGGGATAAAGCGGACATCCTCAAGCTTGCCTCTCAGGGCCACATCGTCAGCCAGCCAGACGACCTCCTGCGAGACTCCTTCGTCTTTGAGTTTCTCAAGGTGCCCGAGCCCTACCACTTGGCTGAAACCGATCTCGAAACCCGCCTCTGCGATCAGCTTCAGCCCTTTCTCCTGGAGCTGGGCAAGGGCTTTACCTTTGTTGGGCGGCAATACCGCATCACCCTGAACAACACCCATTACCGTGTTGATCTGGTCTTCTACCACCGCCACCTCCGCTGCTTCGTCCTCATCGATCTCAAGATGCACGACGTCGAGCACCACGACATCGGCCAGATGAACCTCTACCTCGGCTACTTCGCCGCCGAGGAAAATGGCGAAAGCGACAACCCTCCCATCGGCATTATCCTCACCCGGCACAAAGACGAACTCCTCGTCGAATACGCTACTTACAAGATGGACAGCCAGCTCTTCGTGCAAAAATACCAACTCTACCTGCCCGATCGAGAGGAACTGCGCCGCCAGTTGGAAACAGCCCTTCAGAGGGTCGCCGAGCAGAATCAACTTCAGAACCCGGCCTCATGAGCACCACCGCCCAACAATCAGGCACCTATGAAGAGTGGGTGAGGGACCTCGGTGGCCTCGCCGCCCCCCTTAATGACCTCCTCCGCCAGAAGGCCGCAGCCTACGCACCTCAAGTGCACCAAATCACCCTCACCCGCTCCCGAGAGGTCGGCGAGATAGAGCACACCCTCGACCATCTTCTCGACTGCGCCTGCATCCCCGAAGGCCTCGCCCTCTTTAAGGCACTTTGCCGCTACTACTACCCGATCAATCCAGCGGCCACAGCGAGTTACTTTCACGCGTATCGGGAACTGTGGGACACCGAAGCACCACAACAACAGGAGTTGGCATCATGAATATCGTCGGAGAAAAGATGCCGCGCCTCCTCGCCGAACGGCACGCTCAGCGCCTCTCACTTTTGGAGCGGGCTGGGGTGAGGGTTCTTGGCACGGCCAAGATTACCATCAAAGCAAATCTCGAAAACCTGTGTCTTAAATCAAAGCCATGAAACTAGAGCTCACTAGCCTGGAAAACGCGACGGCCTCACTGGAAAGGTCCATCAATGCAGCGGCCACATTCGAGGCGACTCTTCCCTCTGAGCTGAAGGAGACCGTGCGCAGTGGCATCATTCAGAACTTTGAAGTCGCCTATGAGCTGTCTTGGAAAATGATGAAGCGTTGGATCGAGACAAACATCAGCGCTGAATCCGTCGATGGCGTAACTAGGCGCGAGTTGTTCCGACAGGCTGCTGAAAACCGCCTGATTGATGATGTGGACCTTTGGATGAGCTTTCACGCGGCGCGCAACGAAACCTCGCACACTTACGATAACGACACGGCTGAAGAAGTCAGCGACAGCGCTGAGCAGTTCGTGGCCGCAGCTCAATCGCTCCTCACATCGCTTCGAGCACGCAATGATTGATCTCGCGCCAGAACAATTGGCCATCGTGCGTCGCTTGCTTGCAGCGCAGGTGCCGGAGTGCGAAGTACGCGCCTTCGGCTCCCGCGTTCTGGGAAAAGCCAAGCCACACTCCGACCTCGACATCGCCCTGTTTGGCCCGGTTCGACTGCCCCTCGCGCGACTGGCAGCGTTGCGAGAAGCTTTTCAAGAGTGTGAGCTGCCTATCCGTGTTGACGTGATCGACTGGCACGCCATCTCGGAGAACTTTCGCAACATCATCGCCGCGAAGTTCGAAATCCTACAAAACCCCGCTCTCCCGGATGCCGAGTCCGGGAAACTGGAGCAGGCCATCAAATCAAACCTGAGGGGGGTGGTTTATGGCGGGTAATTGGGACGAAGTTCGACTCGGCGATTTGTCCGAGGTGATTACTAAGGGAACGACGCCCACGTCGCTCGGTTTTCGTTTCGCCGTCACGGGAATCAATTACGTGAAGTCGGAGTCCGTCACATTTGACGGCTGGATTGACCGTTCCAAGTTTGCGCGAATCGACGCGGAAACCCACACGGCACTGAAGAGGTCGCAACTCAAGGAGGGGGACGTCCTCTTTTCGATGGCTGGAGTTTATATCGGCAAAACAGCAGTCGTCCCGAAAGACATTCTTCCTGCCAACACCAACCAAGCTGTGGGAATCGTCCGCCTTGACCAAACGCGGGCTCATCCGCGTTTCATCGACTACTTCCTTCGCAATCCGTCCTATAACCTTTTCCTCAACAACTTGGTTTCGCAGTCGGCGCAGCCGAACCTAAATCTTACCGAGATACGAAACCTGCCCATCGCGCTTCCACCCCTCGCCGAGCAAAAAGCCATCGCATCGGTGCTTGGGGCGCTGGACGACAAGATCGAGTTGAACCGGCGGATGAACGCGACGCTGGAGGCGATGGCAAGGGCGCTGTTCCAGAGCTGGTTCGTGGATTTCGACCCCGTCTGCGCCAAGCAGGAAGGCCGCAAGCCCACCGGGATGGATGACGCCACGGCAGCGCTGTTCCCGGACTCGTTCAGAGAGTCTGAGGTTGGTCACATTCCGACAGGTTGGCGTGTAGGGCGAGTTGCCGAAGTGTCCGACTTCAGCCGCTCATCCATCAATCCGGCCGAGTTCCCGGAGGAGACTTTCGACCACTATAGCCTGCCTGCTTTCGACGACGGCAGGACCCCAAAAGCTGAACTCGGCAGCGCTATCATGAGCAACAAGCTCGTCGTAACACGCAACAGCGTGCTGCTCTCGAAGCCAACCCGCACATCCCGCGCGTCTGGCTGCCCGACCTCCACAAAACGCGCCGGTCCGCGTGTTCCACCGAGTTCATCGTCGCCTCAACACGCTCTGGTTTCTCCTGCGAGTTCATTTTCTCGCTCTTCACTAGTGCCGCGTTCGCCACGACCTACGGCACGCTCGTCACCGGCACCACTGGCAGCCACCAGCGCATCCGCCCCGAAAGCGTGCTGGAGATGAAGACGATCATTTCGCCGCCAAAAATGGTTGAAGCCTTCACAACTATTGCCCAGCCGATGTTCGACAAAATTAACAGCAACATCGACCAATCCCGCACCCTCGCAAAACTGCGCGACACGCTGCTGCCGAAGCTGCTGAGCGGTGAGTTGAGCGTGGCGGGCCTTGAATCCAAACTGGAGTTCCCATCATGAGCGAAGTCTTCAACCTCTATTGCGATGAAAGCTGTCATCTGGAGAACGATCACCAGCCGGTGATGGTGCTGGGCACGGTTTGGTGCCTGCAGGACAAGGCGCGGGAGACGGCGGTGCGCCTGCGGGAGATCAAGACGGCGCACGGGCTGCCGCCGGACTTTGAACTGAAATGGACGAAGATCTCCCCGGCGAAGCTGGGCTTCTATATGGACGTGCTGAACTACTTTTTTGACGATGATGACCTGCACTTCCGTGCTTGGGTGGCGCACAAGGCTGGACTGCGGCACGCGGAATTCGGCCAGACCCACGATGACTGGTATTACAAGATGATGTTTGGGTTGATGGAACCGCTGCTGACACCGGAGGCGCGGTTTCGCCTGTATCTAGACAAGAAGGACACGCGCAGCGCACGGAAGGTGGTGAAGCTGCATGATGTGCTGTGCAACAACCTCTATGACTTCAACCGCGCCATCGTGGAGCGGGTGCAGGTGGTAGAGGCGGACGCCGTGGAGCAGCTCCAGCTCGCCGACCTGCTGCTGGGTGCGGTGGGCTACGCGAACCGTGGCCTGGACGGCAGCGCAGCGAAGAACGCGCTGGTGGCCCGGATCAAGCAGCGTACCGGCTATGGCCTGACAAGGCCAACGTTGCAGCGGGAGGCGAAGTTTAACCTTTTCATCTGGCGCGGTCAGCAAAGAGGCGCGCAGGCATGAGCGCGGACTGGCTGCCACCGCTGGTGCTGCTGGAGGATTCCGGCGGGGACTGGAAGTCCTATGAGGAGGTGCTGTATGGCTGGTTCACGGCGGACTTTCTTAAATCCCTGCCGCGCTGGCCGGGCAAGCGAGTCGGGCTGAAACGCCACCCAATGAGCCAGAACAAGGAGGCGACGTTCTGGCATTTCATCTCCGAGGGCGAGAAGGAGGAGGATCGCCTGATGGACATGCGCCGGTGCGAGCGCATCCGCTGGCCGCACCCCATGATGGAGGCATTTCCGGACCGCCGACCAGCAGCGTACGACCGCATCGTTTGGTGGAAAAACGAACGCCGGGGAGAAGGGCGCTACCTGCTGGCGCTGCCGGATTTCAGCTACCTCATGATTGTAGCCGACCGTGGAGATTATGTGCTGCCGTGGACGCAGTATCATGTGGAACGTCCCCACCAGCGGGAGAAATACCGAAAGGAATACCATGCTTACTGGGCCGCACAAAAAAGCTGAGGCCGCCCCTTGCGGAACGGCCTCGTTACTCCTTCAACACATGGTTGATGAGATGAGATAACAATCGGCACATGAATGCCGATGGTCAAGCCCGGCGTTTTGTCTGCCTTTTCTGCTGCCATGAGCCTCACCGAATCCATCGTCGAAGACGCGGCCCTCGAATGGTTCCTCCTTCGTTCCGCTCCGCTGAACTACGGCGGACAGGTCGGGGAGCTGACAACGAGGCAGCGATTTTTCTCGAATACCCAACATCCGGTTCTTCCGGTACAAGGTCTCCTTCCAGTTGATCCCAAACACCACCACCGACGGGAGATCTCGCTCTTCCGACACTTGACCCATCATGCCCCGCACCTTGGAAGCCGACCTTGAGCGGTACTGCCTCGATCTCCTGAAGGGGGAGGGCTACCAGCATTTTCCGGGTGACAGCTTCGACCCGGACGCCATGCCTGGTGAGCGAACGAGTTTTCAGGATGTGGCCCTCACTGGCCGCTTCCGAGCCTCCATCGCTCGGCTCAATCCCTCAGTGCCGCACGACGCTGTAGACCGTGCTGCCAATGCAGTCCTCGATCATCAGTTCCCCGAGGTGCTCTCGGAAAACCGGCGGATCCATCGTCTCCTACTGGACGGCGTGCCGGTGGAGTACCAGCGAGGCGGGGAAACGATCCACGATCGGTTGCGCTTGGTTGATTGGACCGACGCTTCCAACGAATGGTTCGTGGTGGATCAGTACACCGTTGTGGGTAGCTCGAAGCGCCGACCGGATCTTGTCCTTTTCCTTAATGGGTTGCCGTTGGTGGTGATCGAGTTGAAGGCGGCTGAGACCGAGGCCGCGACAACCCAGTCGGCCTACAATCAGCTCCAGACCTATAAGAAGGACGTTCCAGCCCTGTTCCGCACGAACCTGCTGGGAGTGATCTCAGACGGGTTCAGCGCTCGGTACGGGACCATCTCGGCCGACTACGATCGCTTCATGGCTTGGCGGACGGTGGACGGCGTGAAGCTTGAGCCCCCCACTGGAACCTTGGCCATCGAGACGCTGATCCGGGGGCTCTTGCGCCGCGAGGTGCTCCTCAACGTGCTGCGCTTCTTCACGGTGTTCGAGGACGACGGGACCACCACGATCAAGAAGGTTGCCGGGTATCACCAGTACCATGCGGCCATGAAGGGCTTGCGGAGCACCAAGGCTGCGATGACAGGTGGCGGCAAGGGCGGAGTGGTGTGGCACACTCAGGGCTCCGGGAAGAGCCTCCTGATGGCGTTCTTTGGCGGGATGCTAGTCCATGACCCTGTTCTTGGAAATCCCACCCTCTTGGTACTGACGGACCGCAATGACCTCGACACTCAGCTGTTCTCGACGTTCTCACGGTGCAAGGAGCTCTTTGGGCAAGACCCTGAGCAGGTTGAGAAGGTCGCTGAGCTTGGCAGTCGGTTGGATCGGCAGGTAGGTGGTGTGGTGTTTGCCACCATCCACAAGTTCCGACCGGACGAGAATGGTCAGTTCCCGGAGTTGACCTTGCGCAATAACGTCATCGTTTTTGTGGATGAGGCGCACCGCAGCCAGTACGGCTTCGCGGCCAAGATGGACGTGGCTACCGGAGTGAAGAGCTACGGCTTCGCGCACTATGTCCGCAAGGGGTTGCCCAAGGCCACCTTCATTGGGTTCACAGGCACACCCGTTGAGCTGGTCGATAAGAACACCAAGGACGTGTTCGGGGATTACATCGATATTTACGACATTGCTCGTGCAGTCGAGGACAAGGCCACGGTGCCCATTCACTACGAGGGCAAGATCGTGCGACTGACCCTGGATGAGACTGAGGGCAACACCCTCAACGAAGAGTTCGAGAATGTGACCGATGATCTCGAGGAGGAGGCTCGGACACGCTATAGTCAGAGGTGGTCACAGTTGGAGGCGTTGGCAGGAACGGAACGCCGCCTCGACGAGCTTGCGAAATTGGTGGTGGAGCACTTTGATCGTCGGCAATCGGGAATGCTCGGTAAGGGAATGGTGGTCTGCATGAGCCGCCGCATTTGCGCTGAGCTCTATGTAAAAGCCGGTTGAAAAGTGCGGCGGGGGTCACGTGTGTGACAAGGCGGTCGAAAAAGGCGGCACCCAGGAACAAAGTGAGAGGGTGTATGCCGATATGGAACAATGGAGTGAGTTGCGCCGGCGTGTGCTGGTGGAGG
>SXGR01541520.1_pt1 | contig 10347 bp, 9 predicted proteins | sample 3174711 | NCBI WGS metagenome assembly SXGR01 (sample SAMN11356860, study PRJNA531348) | freshwater metagenome | isolation source: freshwater sample F1-60 | place: China: Fuxian Lake, Yuxi | collected 2017-12-25 | reverse complement strand
GGCATGCACGCAACGGTCATCTCTTCACCTCGACCGGCGTCATCAACATCCGCAATGCCGCGCACCAGCGCGATCCGGGACCTATCGACCCCGACTGCGGCTGCTACACCTGTCGCAACTATTCGCGGGCGTACCTGCGCCACCTCGATCGCTGCAACGAGATTTTGGGCTCCCGGCTCAACACTATCCACAACCTGCATTTCTATCTCGAGCTAATGCGGCAGCTGCGGGCGGCCATCGAGGCGGGTCGGGTACGGGACTTTGCCCGCGATTTCATTGCCCGGCGGGGGGCTGTGGCATAATCCGCGACCTTTTTCGACCCGTCACCCACCCGAGGACCCGATCCCATGAACGGACTGATCCCCGAGGCCTACGCTCAGGCCGGCGGCGCCGCTCCCGGCGGCCAGCTCGCACCGTTGCTGATGATGGTGCTGTTCATCGTCATCTTCTACTTTTTGCTCATTCGTCCGCAGCAAAAGAAGGCTAAGGAACACGCGGCCATGCTCGGCAAGCTCGCGAGCGGTGACGAAGTGGTCACGGCAGGCGGCATCGTCGGCAAGGTGACCGAGGTCGACGAGGGGTTCGTCACCCTTGAAATCGCCCCCGAAGTCCGCATCAAGGTGCAGAAGTTTCAAGTGAGTTCACTGGTGCCCAAGGGCACTCTGAAGGGCTGATAAATGCTCGAGTTTGCCCGCTGGAAGTACATCTTGGTCGCGGCGGTTCTGCTGCTAGCGACAATCTTCGCGCTGCCGAACGTCTTTGGTGAGGACGCTGCCTTGCAGGTGGCGCGTAAGGATCGCAGCGCCATCGAGGCCGACGGGCAACGCTCGGTCGAAGATTTCCTGCGCGGCAAGAACGTGACGTTCTCGCGCAGCTACGTCGATGACGGTCGTTTGATGCTGCATTTTGCGGCTGTGCCCGAGCAGTTGAAGGCGCGCGACCTCGTCAATGAAAACTTCGCGCGCGACTACGTGACGGCGTTGTCCTTTGCTTCGCGCGCACCCGATTGGTTGCGTAAGATCGGCTTGCGCCCGATGCCGCTCGGCCTCGATCTGCGCGGTGGCCTTTATCTGCTCTATCAAGTCGACGTCGATGGCGCAGTGGCGCAGGTGCTCGAGGTGTACGAGCAAGACTTGCGCCGTGCACTCAGCCAGGACAACGTGCAATTCGTCGACGTGGTTCAGGTTGCCGAGGGCACGGTCAAGCCGAACGGTCTGCGGGTGTTGCTGCCGGCGGGTGCCGATCCGGCGCCGGCGCGCGAGGCCATCCGACGTGTATTGCCCGATCTCACGATCTCGGCGCAGCCGGGAGGGGCAGGCCCGATCCTGCAGGCGTTGCTCACGGCGACCCAACTCAACGAGCGTCAGGATTACGCCATTTCGCAAAACCTTACCACCATCCGCAATCGTGTCAATGAGCTCGGCGTGTCCGAGCCCGTGGTGCAGCGGCGGGGTATCGATCGCATCGCCGTGCAGCTGCCCGGTGTGCAGAATTCGGCTGAGGTCAAAGATATCCTCGGCAAGGTCGCGACCCTCGAGTTCCGACTGGTCGACATCCAGAACAGCATCTCCGAGGCCGTGCAGCGCGGTCGCGCGCCGTTCGGTTCTAAACTCTACGAAACCCGCGAAGGTCAGCCGACTCTGCTGAAGCGCGACATAATCGTCACCGGCGATCAGCTCATCGATGCGACCACGGCGGCCACCGAACAGGGTCCGGGTGTGTCGGTCAAGCTCGATGCCTCGGGCGGTGAAGAAATGCTGCGCACCACACGCGCCAATCTCGGCAAGCCCATGGCGGTGGTCTTCATCGAGCAGCGTCGTGAAGAAGTCGACGTCGGTGGCCAGAAAGTGCAGCGCGATATCAAAGAAGAAAAGGTCATTAACACCGCGACTATCCAGGGTATTTTTTCGAATAGCTTCCAGATCACGGGACTCGGCGTGAACGAGGCCCGCGAGCTTGCCTTGCTGCTGCGCGCCGGTGCGCTTGCTGCTCCCATCTTCGTCATCGACGAACGTGCGGTAAGTCCGAGTCTCGGCAAAGAAAACATCGAGAAGGGTGTTAGCGCGCTGATGATCGGCATGGCGCTGCTGTTCGTGTTCATGCTCGTCTACTACAAGATGTTCGGTTTGGTCGCGAATATCGTGCTGCTCGCCAACGTCGTGCTGCTCGCAGCCTTGCTCACCATGTTCAAGGCGGCGCTGTCCTTGCCGGGTATCGCCGGCATCCTACTCACCGTCGGCATGGCGGTCGATGCCAACGTACTCATCTACGAGCGCATCCGCGAAGAAGTCCGTAACGGCGTGACGCCGCAGACCGCCATTTCCAAGGGCTTCGAGAAAGCGTTCTCGGCGATCGCGGATTCGAACATCACGACCCTGATCGCCGGCATCGTGTTGTGGGCCTTCGGAACAGGACCGATCCGCGGCTTCGCGGTCGTCCTCTCGCTCGGCATCGTGACCTCGATGTTCACCTCGCTCCTCGGCAGTCGCGCGCTGCTGACGCTGATGTACGGTGGCGCGCGGCGCCCGGAAAAACTTTCGATCTGACGCGGTACCCGGAGTCTCGCCCACATGGAATTCTTCAAAAGCAATAGCCGCGTCGCCTTCATGGGCACACGCAAAATTTGGTACACGATATCGGCGATTCTCTTCGTCATTTCGCTCGCTGCTCTGTTCACTAAGGGTCTGAATCTCGGCGTCGATTTCACCGGTGGCATCACGGTAGAGGCCAAGTTCGCCGGCGAGGCCAAACTCGAAGAGTTACGCGCGGATCTCGAGCGCGCAGGCTTCGAAGACCTGCAGGTGCAGAACTTCGGCTCCTCGCGCGACGTGGCGATCCGCCTGCCGCCGCCCGAGGGTCAGTCGCCCGATCAGATCCGCAGTGAAATCGTGGGTGTCCTCAAGGCTGCGGATCCGGCCGTGACCGTCGGTCGACTCGAGGTGGTCGGTCCGCAGGTAGGCGCCGAGCTGCGCAATTCGGCGGCGGTCGCCTTGATCAGCACCCTGATCCTCATTTTCATTTACGTCTTCATCCGCTTTCACGCCTGGCAACTTTCGGCAGGCGCCATCATCGCGGCCATCCACGATCCCGTCATCGTGCTCGGATTCTTTGCCTTGAGTGGCATCGTCTTCGATTTGTCCGCCGTGGCCGCCTTACTCGCGGTCATCGGTTATTCGCTGAACGATACGGTCGTGGTGTTCGATCGTATTCGTGAGCGTTTCGAAGGCAACAAGCGCATGGCTCCGGCCGACGTGCTCAACCAGTCGGTCAATCAAACCCTCTCGCGCACCATTATGACGTCCGTCACCACCTTGATCGTCGTCGTGGTGTTGTTGCTGCTCGGCGGTGCCGTGCTGCAGCCGTTCTCGTGGGCGCTCGTGGTGGGCATCCTCATCGGCACGTATTCTTCGATCTACATCGCAGCGGCGGTCGCCCTCGACATGGGGCTCACTGCAGAGTGCCTGTTCCCGACGCGGAAAAAACTCGCCATCGACGACATGCCCTGACCCCCTGATCCGCGCACGCGGCAGTGGCGGTTGGACGGGCGGCCCCCCTACAATCGGGAGAACCAGCCCGAGGGGGGACGAAACATGAATTTCCGTATCAAGCCGCTCGACGATATTCTTGCCAACGCTGAGCGCAAGAGCCTCAAACGCTCCCTCGGGGCCTTCCAGCTCACCATGATGGGTGTCGGTGCGATCATCGGCACCGGCATCTTCGTGCTCACCGCCGAAGCGGCCCAAAAGGCGGGCCCCGGAATGTTGCTGTCCTTCACCATCGCCGGCTTCGTGTGTGCCGTTGCGGCGCTGTGTTATGCCGAACTCGCCTCGATGGTGCCGGTCTCCGGTTCTGCCTACACCTATTCCTACGCCGTCATGGGCGAGATGGTCGCGTGGGTGGTCGGCTGGGCGCTGGTGCTCGAATATGCGGTCGCGGCAAGCGCCGTGTCGGTCGGGTGGTCCAATTATTTTGTCGGCCTGATGGATCGGTCGCTTGGCATCGACATTCCCGAGGGCTTCACCAAAGGCCCCTTTGCGGGCGGCATCATGAACCTGCCCGCGGCGGCCATCGCCCTACTCGTCACGTCGCTGCTCATGATCGGGACGCGCGAGAGCGCATCGGTCAACGCCGTGCTGGTGACCATCAAGGTGACGGCGCTCACCGTGTTCGTGGTGCTCACGGTTCCAGTCATTAACGGTGACAACTTTGTGCCCTTCGCGCCGAACGGTTTTTGGGACGCCACGGGACTTGGGATCGCGGGCGCAGCCGCCTCGATATTTTTTGCCTACGTCGGCTTCGATGCCGTGTCGACTGCCGCCGAAGAAACCACCAATCCGCAGCGAAATATTCCGATTGGTCTGATCGGCAGTCTCGGCATGTGCACGGTGTTTTATTTGGTCGTCGCCTCGGGTGTGATCGGCTCGATCGGAGCGCAGCCGGTGCTGAATGAAGCCGGTATGGCGGTGGCGCCGGGCAGCGCCGAGTTCGCGGTCATCTGCGCGCAACCGCAGCACGCCCAGGCGCTCGCTTGCAGCGGCGAGCCGCTCGCCTTCGTGCTCGACATGCTCGGCTGGGAGAAAGTCTCACAGGTGATCGGTCTTGCGGCCTTCCTCGCGCTGCCCTCGGTCATCCTCATGATGCTATTCGGTCAGACGCGAATTTTCTTCGTGATGGCGCGCGATGGTCTGTTGCCGGGCGCGGACACTCTGACCAAGGTGCACCCGAAGTTCAATACGCCCTATGTCGTGACGCTGATCACGGGCGTCGCGGTCACGGTCTTCGCCTCGTTCTTCCCGGTCGGCGTGCTCGCCGATATCGCCAACAGCGGAACCTTGTTCGCCTTCCTCGCGGTGTCGATCGGCGTGCTCGTGTTGCGCGTGCGCGAGCCGAACCGTCCCCGTCCGTTCAAGACGCCGGCGGTTTGGATCGTCGGACCTCTGTCGCTGCTTGGTTGCGGGTTCCTGTTCTTTTCTTTGCCGCCAGCGACGCAGTTGACCTTTCTCTACTGGTCGATTTCCGGTCTCGTGATCTACTTCGCGTACGGCTACTGGAAGAGCCCGCTCGCGAAGCCTCGCGCCTGAGGGACGCTCGGCGCATGGGAGTGACGCAGAGTGGCTGAGTCTGACGCGAAACTCGCGAATCGGATCCTGCTCGGGCTCGTCGTCGGAGCGGCGGCCGGCGCGCTGACACTCGTGCTGGGCGGGCCCTTCCCGGCGCTGCTCGAAGCGGCGCGCGGCCTGTCGTCGCAGGTGTTCGATCCGATCGGTCAGATCTTTCTGCGCATGCTCTTCTTCGTGGTCATGCCGCTCGTCTTCGCGTCGCTCGCTGCGGGCGTTGCCCAACTTGGCGAACTCACGCGACTTGGTCTGCTGGCCGTGCGCACCTTCACGCTGTTCTTCCTCAACATGTCGATTGCCTGCGTGCTCGGGCTCGTCATGATGAACGTTCTGAAGCCGGGCGGCGCAGTCGAGGGCGAGACCAAGGTGCGCCTGCTTGAAGAATACGGCGCAGCGTCGGGCACGTTGATCGAGAGGCAGTCGGCGCAGCCCGACATGAGCTTCCAGACCGTGGTCGACATGTTCATGCCGCGCAATCTTCTCGGTGCGATCACTGGGCACGATCGCGGCATGCTCGGCGAGGTACTGCCGTTGATCTTGTTCGCCATCCTGCTCGGCGCTGCGGCCTTGAGCTTGCAGACGCGCCGACGCGAGCAATTGCAGTCGGGGCTAGAGCTCGTCTCCGAGCTCATGACCGGTATCGTGCGCTTTGCGTTGCTGCTGGCGCCGATCGCCGTACCGGCGATGATCTACAGCGTCGTCGTCAAGATCGGCTGGGAGATCTTGATCGCGCTCGGTGTGTTCGTGGTCGGCTGCCTCGTCGTGATGATCCTGCATCTCTTTGGCACCATGTCACTATGGCTCAAGCTTTTCTCGCGCCACGGTCCGCTGCAGTTCTGGCGCACCATCAGACCGGTCCTCGTGACGGCATTCTCCACGAGTTCGAGCAGCGCTACGCTGCCTGCGGCACTCGCCTCGGCTCGTGACGATCTCGGCATTCGTCCGACCACCGCGGGCTTCGTGCTGCCGCTCGGCACTACCATGAACATGGCGGGTACGGCGCTTTACGAGGGCTGCGTGGTGCTGTTTGTAGCGCAAGTTTTCGGTATTTCTTTGGGTGCCGGCGAGCAGGTCACATTGCTGCTGCTGGCCGTCCTCGGCGCGGTGGCTACCGCAGGCATTCCGGGTGGATCGTTGCCGATCATTGCCGGGCTGCTGATCACGTTCGGCATTCCGCCCGAGGGCATCGGTATCGTGCTCGGCGCCGATCGGCTGCTCGACATGACGCGGACCATGGTCAACGTCGGTGCCGACATGGTCACGACTGCCGTAGTCGATGCGCTCGAGGGGCAGGGACCCGCAAGCGGCGATTCCGGCAACGCTTGATGCCGCTCGGCACGCGCCCTGCACGCACGCCGCCCGCCAGCGCGGCGCGTTATTTGATCTACCTCAGTCCTCGCGCAGTTTCGGCGTGAGGTGCGGCGCGAGCAGCGCCACCAAGGCTTCGTAAACTTTGGGCGAGGCGGCGATGATGTTACCGGCTTGCTTGAATTCGCCGCCCGAGAGCGTGCCGACGCGACCGCCCGCTTCTTCGACCAACAGCGAACCTGCCGCGGTGTCCCAGGGGCCGAGGCCAATCTCGAAGAATCCGTCGGTACGGCCTGCAGCGACGTATGCGAGATCGAGTGCGGCGGAACCTGGGCGGCGCACGCCCGCGGTGTTCAGCATCACGTCCTTGAGCATTGCGAGGTAGGTATCGAGATATTCGGTATTCGCGCGATACGGAAAGCCGGTACCGATCAGCGCACCCTCCAGCGTGCGTTGTGCGCTGACGCGGATGCGGCGATTTTCGAGGTGGGCGCCATCACCGCGCGAGGCGGTGAACACTTCCTGGCGCATCGGGTCGTAGACCACGCCGTGCTCGATCCGCCCGCGCACACGCGCGCCGATGGAGACGCAGAAGTGCGGCAAACCGTGGATGAAATTGGTGGTGCCATCGAGCGGGTCGATGATCCACTCGACGGGCCCGCTGCCCAGCTGGCCACTCTCCTCGCCCAAAAAAGCATGGTCGGGGTAGGCGCGGCGAATGGTGGCGATGATGTCGGCCTCGGCAGCCCGGTCGACTTCGGTGACGTAGTCGTTGCGACCTTTGCTCGACACTTCGAGCGAGTCGAGCCGATTGAGGCTACGAACGATCAGGTCGGCCGCGCGGCGCGCGGCGCGCACGGCGATGTTGAGTAGTGGCTGCATACTGGCAAAGAGCGATGGAAAAACATCGGTAGAATAACACGCGCATGATTGCAGCCGCCGACATCCGCGTCGTTCTCGTCGAGACCTCCCACCCCGGCAACATCGGGGCGGTGGCGCGCGCCATGAAAAATATGGGTCTCGAGAAACTCGTACTGGTACGCCCTAAGAAATTTCCGCACTCCGAAGCCAGCGCGCGCGCTTCGGGTGCCACCGATGTGCTCGAGCGGGCAACGGTGACCGACACGCTCGAGGCGGGGATCGCCGATTGCGGTTTCATCGCGGCGACCACGGCGCGCGATCGCGATCAGAACATTCGCGTACTCGATGTGCGCGATGGTGCAGAGCGCCTGGTCGCCGAGAGTGCTCGCGGTCCGGTTGCACTGCTCTTGGGTACCGAGCGCACGGGGCTGAGCAACGAGGAACTCTCGCTCGCGCATCTGTTGCTTCGAATCCCGGCGAACCCGGCCTATGCCTCGCTCAACCTGGCGATGGCCGTGCAGCTCGTGACCTACGAGGCCTACCGCGCGCGCGGGGTACATCACGTCGCGGCTCCGGGTCCGGTACCGTTTGCGACTGCCGGCGAGATGGAGCGTCTCTATGCGCACTTGGCAGAAGTACTCGAACAAGTCGGCTTTCGTGATCGCACGACGAGCGGTACCCACCTGATGGAGCGCATCCGCCGCTTCGTCAACCGTGCCGAGCTCGATCAGAACGAGGCCAACATTCTGCGCGGCATCCTCACCGCCATTCAGGGGCGGCGTCGTCAGGCCGGTGAGCGCTCGAACAATGCTCCCGCCAAGAACGCGACGTACGAGTCATGAGCGACCGCCGTACGCCGCCGATTTTTTTGGACCATGCGTCGACGACGCCGCTGGATCCTCGCGTGGCTGCGGTCATGATTGAGGTATTGCAGGGTCCGCTCGGGATCGGCAACCCCTCATCGAGTACCCACGCACCCGGACGCGCGGCTGCGGCTGCCATCGAGCAGGCGCGGGTCGAGGTCGCGCAACTCATCGGCGCCGATCCTCGCGATCTCGTCTTCACTTCGGGAGCGACCGAAGCCGACAATCTTGCCGTGCTCGGCCTGGCGCACGGGCTTAGAAGTCGGGGTCGTCATCTCGTCACCTCGCGTACCGAGCACAAGGCGGTGCTCGACCCCTGCAAGCAACTCGAAAAGCAGGGTTGGCAGATCGGTTGGCTCGAGCCCGCGCGCGATGGACGGATCACGCCCGAAGCCTTGGCGGCGGTCCTGCGCGAGGACACGCAGCTGGTGTCGATCATGCACGCAAACAATGAAACGGGAGTGGTGCAGGACATGGCCGCCCTCGCGGCAGTTTGTCGCGAGCGAGGCGTTCTTTTGCACTGCGATGCTGCGCAGTCGGCAGCGCGGCTCGCCATCGACGTGCGGGCGCTCGGTGTCGATCTGCTTTCGCTGTCGGCGCACAAGATGTACGGCCCGAAGGGCATCGGTGCGCTCTGGGTATCCTCGCGTGCGCGGCCCTGGCTCGAGCCTTTGATGTGGGGCGGCGGTCACGAGCGCGGTCTGCGCCCCGGAACCCTGGCCACCCATCAGATCGCGGGTTTCGGTGAGGCAGTAAAGATTGTCAGCGAGCGTCGCCACGGGGATGCTGCGCACGTCGAGCGTCTGACAGCCGTGTTTCGCGAAGGACTGCGAGCGCTCAAAGATATTTCCTGGAACGATCACCCACAGCATCGATTACCCGGACTGCTCTCGATCAGCGTGGACGGGGTCGAGGGTGAAAGCCTCATCGCAGCGATGCCCGGTATCGCGGTGTCGAGTGGCGCTGCCTGCGACTCCGCGCTCGGCGAGCCTTCGTACGTGTTGCGTGCGCAAGGGCTCTCTCCCGAGCTTGCACAATCGACGCTGCGTATTTCCTTTGGCCGCTTCAACAGCGAGGCCGAGGCGCTCGGAGCCGCGGAGATCTTGCGCAGTGCCGTCACCGCATTACGTGAAAGCCATGCGCCCGGACCACCGGCGGGTGCCGGTTGGCACATGGGTGGAGCGGGAAGTCTGCGCGAGGGCGCACGCATCCACGTTTATTTGCGAGCGTCGCCTGCGGTCGCGGGCGAGTCCCGCGCTGCCTCGCGCATCGAAGCTCTGGAGTTTCGTGCCGCGACCTGTCCAGCGGTGCGGGCAGTGCTCGACGATTTGCAGCGCCGATGCATCGGCCGCGCGCTTACCGACCCGGCGCCCGGCGGACCGCGCGACTGGGCGCGCGAGTTTGCGCTGCCCACCGAGAAACTCGGGCGGCTGCTGCATGTCGAAGATGCCTTGCATTCCGCGGTGGCTGCGGCGCTAAAATGAGGTCCTAATGGCGATCTCCTTGACAACGGCCGCGGCCGATCGAGTCCGCAATTTTCTGCAGTCGCGCGGGCAGGGGCTCGGGCTGCGCCTCGGGGTCCACAAGACTGGCTGCTCCGGCTTTGCCTACGTCATCAACTACGCCGACGACACGCAGCCCAACGATTTCGTGTTCGAAGACCGCGGCGTCAAGGTATTCGTCGACCCCGACAGCCTGCCCTACATCGACGGCACCGAAGTCGACTTCGTGAAGCAGGGCCTCAACGAGGCCTTCCGATTCCGCAATCCCAACGTGAAAGGCGAATGTGGTTGCGGAGAAAGCTTCAACGTTTAAAAAAAACCCTACCCGCCAGTCACTTGCGTCATTTTCTGCGTTGCCGCTGAGGGCTGGCCGCCGGTACACTACACGACTATCCGTCCCTTTTTCATCACAACCGAAGGAACCGTCCCATGGCGCTGGAGCGCACTTTTTCGATCGTCAAACCCGATGGCGTGGCTCGCAATCTGATCGGCGAGATCTACCGCCGCTTCGAACAGACGGGGCTGCGCGTGGTCGCCGCCCGCATGGTCCGCCTCTCGCAGGCCGAGGCCGAGGGTTTTTATGCCGTGCATCGTGAGCGCCCGTTTTTCAAGGATCTCGTCAAGTACATGACTTCGGGTCCGGTGATGCTGCAGGTGCTCGAGGGCGAGAACGCCATCGCCAAGAACCGCGAGATC
>SXGR01264588.1_pt1 | contig 10347 bp, 6 predicted proteins | sample 3174711 | NCBI WGS metagenome assembly SXGR01 (sample SAMN11356860, study PRJNA531348) | freshwater metagenome | isolation source: freshwater sample F1-60 | place: China: Fuxian Lake, Yuxi | collected 2017-12-25 | reverse complement strand
TTCTTCTCGCGAACCAGCTTAAATAACATGCCCACCGCAGGCGGTAGATAGTCCCGGATCCGCGTGGCAATTACGCGCTCTACTTTTGTCTGACCTTGAATTTGCTTGAAGCCGCTGTAAAATGGCGTGAGGCAAATAAGTACAATGGAGGGTCTGGCCGACAAGCGAGTCGGGATCATCGGCACCGGTGCCACTGCGGTGCAGTGCATTCCGAACCTGGCACGGGACGCCAGTGAGCTGTTCGTCTTCCAGCGCACCCCGAGTTCCATCGACGTGCGCGCCAACCGTCCGCTCGACCCCGACGAGTACGACCTCGGCCCCGGTTGGCAGCGTGAGTGGCTGGTCAACTTCGCCACCCTCCAGACCGGCCAGTTCGCCGACGTCGACCTGGTCCAGGACGGGTGGACCGACATCGCCCAGCGGATCCGGGACCGGGTCGTCGCCGAGGTCACCGCCGGAGGCGAGTTCACCCCGGAGCTCATCGCCAAGGCGTTCGCCGACAGCGACGACGAGAAGATGGAGGAGATCCGGGCCCTGGTCGATGCGATCGTGTCAGACCCGTCGACGGCCGAAGCGCTCAAGCCCTGGTACCGCCAGCTGTGCAAGCGGCCGTGCTTCCACGACGAGTACCTGGACGCGTACAACCGGCCGAACGTCCAGCTGGTCGACACCGACGGTCAGGGCGTCGAACGGATCGATGCCACCGGCGTCTGGGTCGGGGGCCAGCACCACGACCTGGACTGCCTGGTGTTCGCATCCGGATTCGAGGTCGGCACCGAGTACGCGCGGCGCGCCGGCTACGAGACGGTCGGCCGGGATGGGGTGACGCTGACGGAACGGTGGTCCGGCGGGATGCAGAGCCTGCACGGGATCCACGTCCACGGGTTCCCCAACCTGTTCGTCGTCGGGATGGCCCAGGGCGCCAACCTCATCTCGAACGTCACCCACAACCTGGTCGAGTCCGCCACCACGATCGCCCTGGTGGTCGCCCACGCCCTCGAGGTCGGCGCCGAGGAGGTCGAGGTGACTCCGGAGGCCGAGCGTGAGTGGGTGGAGGGCATCGAGCGGAACCCGGGGTCGTTCCTCGGGAACGCCGAGTGCACCCCCGGCTACTACAACAACGAGGGTCAGCCGTTGGGCAAGGAGATGCTCCTCAACGTGGCCGGCTACCCGGCCGGCCCGGTGGCGTTCTTCTCCTACATCGACGGGTGGCGCAACTCGGGGGACTACGAGGGCCTCGAGTTCCGCTGATCAGTCAGGCTGGCTCTCCTCCGATCGTCGGAGAGCGCCGCCCGGTCCGCTCGCCCGAAGTTGAACCGGAACTGCATCGTCGACGATCTGATCGGGTGAGGGCGGGAGGTTGTTGGTTCGCCAGTTGTTCGCTTTCCCGGCACCGAGGTGCCCCGGCTCCGCAAGGTGGGCTCCCTAGGTTCCCGGGCGCAACGAGTGGTGTTGCGCCCGGGAACGACCAACGGAAAAAGAGTGATTCGATCAAAGAAGTGGATCGGGATGAGCGCCGTCGCAGCCGCAGCCGCAGTCGTGGCTGCGTCGTGCACGCCGCCGCCGGCGGCGGCGCCGACGTTCATCGGTAGCAGCTCGAAGCCGTCCTACGTTCTGGGCGAGAGCGGTGCTCTCGTCGAGCCGATCATCAGCGTCGGTGATTCGGTGAATGCTCGACCGGATGGGAGCCCCTACCGGTTCGTCGGGATTCCCGACGGCGCCGGCGTGCTCGACAACGGGAACGGCACCTTCACCGTCTTCGTCAACCATGAACTGACGGGCTCGGCGGGTATCGTGCGCGCTCACGGTGCCAAGGGTGCGTTCATCTCGAAGTGGGTGGTCCGCAAGGGTACGTATGAGGTGCTGAGCGGGGAGGATCTGCTCACCGGCGTCGCCCTCTACGACTCGGCGACCGGATCGTGGGCGGCGAAGGCGAGCGGGATCGTGCTCAGTCGGTTCTGCTCGGCTGATCTGCCGGCGGTGTCCGCCTTCTACGACGCTGCGACCGGAACCGGCACGACCGAGCGGATCTTCATGGCCGGCGAGGAGGTCGGTGCCGAGGGTCGCGCCTTCGCGAACGTCGTCACCGGGCCAGAGGCCGGCACCGCGTTCGAACTCCCTTGGCTCGGCAAGTTCTCGTGGGAGAACGCCCTGGCCAATCCGGGAACGGGAACGTCCACCGTCGTCGTCGGCACCGATGACACCACGCCCGGTCAGGTCTACGTCTACACAGGTACGAAGACCAACGATCCCAACCCGGTGGTGGCAGCAGGTCTGACCAACGGCACTCTGGGTGGCATCGCAGTGGCAGGACTGCTCACCGAGAACGACGCAACGACCCTCGCCGGCCCCACGCCATTCACGGTTCCCGACCTGGGTGACGTGGAGAGCAAGACCGGAGCGCAGTTGCAGACTGACTCGGTCGCAGCGGGCATCACCCAGTTCAACCGGCCTGAGGATGCGTCGTGGGACGTCAACGACCCGAACACCCTCTACTTCGTCACCACTGCATCGATCACGGGCGTGAGTCGGATCTGGAAGATCACCTTCGTCGATGCCTCCAACCCGAGCCTGGGTGGGACTGCGGAGATCCTCTTCTCGGGCCCGGCCTACGACGCGTCGAAGTCGGCAGCGGAGCAGGCCGGTCCCCGGATGATGGACAACATCACCACCACCGCCGGTGGGGACATCCTGATCCAGGAAGATCCCGGCAACTCGGCCTACCTGGCAGGCATCTGGCAGTTCGACGTGTCGACCAAGAAGATCCGTCGAGTCGGTGTCCACGCACCCGCCTTCTTCACGCAGGCGCCGGCGACCTTCATCACTCAGGACGAGGAGTCGTCGGGCATCGTCCCGCTGGATGTGATCGGTGAACCGGGCAAGTACCTGTTCGTCGACCAGGTCCACAAGGCGAACCCGGATGCGGAACTCGTGGAGTTCGGCCAGATGAACCTGCTCGAGGTCGATGACCTGAGCTGAGCAGGTTCTGCTCACGGGAAAGCGATCGGCCCCGCCCTCGGGCGGGGCCGATCCAGTTGCGTCCCGGGCCGCATCCGGAGCACGTGCCGGCTCGGTCTGCGATCGACCGGACACCTCGATTCCTTCGAATCTCCAGCACGGGTGCATTCCACGTCAACTACCCGTCAACCCCATGGGTGTGAGATGCAGGTGAGCCCGTTCCGCGTCCCGAGGAGTCTCCATGCGCCGTTGTCTTTCCGCTCTGTTGCTCGTGATCGCCGGAGGCGCTGTCGCAGCAGCGTGCGTTCCACCACCGGTGCCCACGACCACGACGACGGTGCCGACGACCACGACGACGGTGCCCACGACCACCACGACGGAGCCGACGACCACGACCACCACGACGGTGCCGACGACCACCACGACGGAGCCGACGACCACGACCACCACGACGGTGCCGACGACCACGACCACCACGACGGAGCCGACGACCACGACCACGGTGCCGGTTCTGGTCAGCCCGGTCCTCAACGAGTTCGTCGCCAACCATGTGGGCACCGACACCAATGAGTTCGTTGAGATCGCCGGGACTCCGTTCGGTTCGTATTCCGACTACTCGATCCTGTCGATCGAAGGCGACAGTCCGCAGGCAGGGACGCTCGATCGGGTGATCACAGTCGGATCGGCCGGCCCGGAGGGCTACTGGCAGAGCGGAGCGCTCGACAACGCGCTCGAGAACGGCACCATGTCGCTCCTGCTCGTCCGGGGCCCGGCGCCCACGGTCGGCACCGACCTGGACACCAACGACGACGGCGTTCTCGATGTGGCGGTCGGGTCGGCTGTCGTCGACGCCGTTGCCGTGTCGGACGGTGGAGCATCCGACCGGTCCTACGGGGGCACGACCCTGACATCGAGCTTCGACGGCGGGACCTTCACGGTCGGTGGTGCTTCCCGGATCCCGGACTCCAATGACACCGACTCGACGTCGGACTGGCTGCGCAACGACTTCGATCTGGCCGGCATCTCGGGGTTCGCCGGCACCCCGGCCGTGGGTGAGGCGTTCAACACGCCGGGTGAGACGAACGCCGCCGTCGACGCTCCGCCGCCCACCACGACCACCACCACGGTGCCGACCACAACGTCGACGACGTCCCCGACCACCACCACGACGGTGCCGACCACCACGACGACGGTGCCGACCACCACCACGACGGTGCCGACCACCACGACGACGGTGCCGACCACCACCACGACCACGGTCCCACCGCTCCCGGTGGCGCCGCTCATCAATGAGGTCGACTCCGATCAGGCGGGCACCGACGCCGCCGAGTTCGTCGAGATCTTCGCCGACCCCAATACCTCGCTCACCGGGCTCTCGCTGGTGTTCTTCAATGGCTCGAACGACCTCAGCTACAAGGCGGTCGATCTGGACGGGCGGAGCACCGACACGAGTGGGTTCTTCGTGTTGTGCGGCAACTCCACCAACGTTGCCAACTGCGATCTCGTGGTCACGCCGGGCACCGACCTCATCCAGAACGGCCAGGACGCGGTCGCCCTCTACGAGGCGGATGCCACGGCCTTCCCGAACAACACGGCAGTGACCTCGACGAATCTCCGTGACGCCGTCGTCTACGACACGGCTGATGCTGATGACCCAACGCTGCTGTCGGTGCTCACCCCGGGTCAGCCTCAGGTCGACGAGAACGGCGCGAACCTGGGCACCACCCAGAGCATCCAGCGCTGCCCCGACGGGGCCAGTGGCCGGCTCGTGACAATCGGGTACGGCCTGGGGTCACCCACCCCGGGCACGTCCAACAGTTGTGCCCCGCCTCCCTCGGCCGTGACCCTGATCAGCGCGGTGCAGGGATCGCGTCCGGCCCCGGACCCAGCGGTCGACACCCCGGCGCCGTCGGTGGGTGACGCCGCCGACAATCCACCGCTGCTCGGCCAGACGGTGACGATCGAGGGCATCGTCACCGGGCACGACGATCTTGCTGGGCAGTCGAACTCGGGTGCGGTGTTCCACAGCGATCGTGGGTTCTTCGTGCAGGAGGAGGATGTGGACGCTGATCTTGATCCGACCACGTCCGAGGGTGTCTTCGTTCAGTTCGACAGCGCGAGCGACGCAGTCGCGGCGTTCTCGATCGGCTCGCGGGTTCGGGTCACGGGCGTCGTTCGCGACCACTTCGAGTTGACGGTGATCGATCCGTCCTCGATCGCTTCGGGCGTCACCGTGCTGGCGTCGGCCCAGCCGCTGCCCACGTCGGTGTCGATCGACCCGGCGACGGCGAATCGCAATCGGTTCGAGCAACTCGAGGGCATGCGCGTGAGCTCGGCGACTGCGGTCGCCAACTCGGGGGGGACCAACAAGTTCGGCGAGCTCTTCCTGACGCCGGGCCCGAGCACCGGCCGAATCCTCCGGGGAACCGCTGCTCCGGGGCTGTTCGCCCTGGCTGCCGACGCCGGCGCCGGCAACCCCAGTGTTCCCCGCCGGCCGTCGAGCCCTTCGACGACGTTCGTCGGGGCGGACCTCTTCGACTCGCTCACTGGCGTGTCCGGGCCCCTCGCCTACTCGTTCGACCACTACAAGGTGATGGTCCAGGTCGGCAATCTGCCGACCGTGACCGGGGATCCGACGGTCGGGTATCCGATTGCGCTGGACCCGGCGCCCGCTGGCAGTCTGCGCATCGCAGCGTTCAACGTGGAGAACTACTTCCCGGTCGGAGGATCGAACGACGGCGGAACCATCACGACCCCCGAGTACGAGCTCAAGCGTGATCGGATCACCGAGGCCGTCGATGGTCGACTCGCCCGACCGGACATCGTCGGCGTTGCGGAGGTCGTCGATCTGGCGATCCTCCAGGATGTGGCCACCCAACTCGGCGGGTACACGGCGTACCTCGTCGAGGGCAACGACAATCGGGGCATCGACGTCGGCTACCTGGTCAAGGACACGGTGAGCGTGAGCTCGGTGGTCCAGGTGGGCGGGACGGCGACCAATCCGACGACCGAAACGTGCAGTGACATCACAGGGCGACTCTTCGACCGACCGCCCCTCCGACTCGACGTCACCGTCGGTGCGACCAGTGTCTCGCTCTTCATGAACCACTTCTCCTCGAAGGCGGCTCCGGATGCCTGCCGAGACGCCCAGGCGGCGTTCCTCCGGGACCAGGTGACAGCGGTCGAGGGAGCTGGTGGGGAGGCGATCGTGATGGGCGACCTGAACGCGTTCGAGGACGAGAGCCCGCTCGCTGTGCTCGAAGGACCGGCGACGTCGTTGGACAACCTCTGGGACCTGGTCCCGGCGGGATTGGCGTACAGCTTCCAGTTCGACGGACGACTGCAGACCCTCGACCACATCCTGGTCACTGACGGGCTCGCATCTGCCGTCACCGACATGACCTACGTCCACATCGGCAACGATGTCTACGACCGCTACCAGATCCTTCCCGGACCGCCGAGCGTCGATGGACACAAGGTGTCGGACCACGATCCGCCGGTCGTCACGCTCACCCTCTGATCCGGCGCAGCGACGTCCCGGCCAGAACGGTCAGGGAGCCATGATCGTGCAGGTCTGGACGGCCGGCGTCGTGGCGTTCTCGACTGCGGTGACCGTCACGGTGTCGCACTGCTCGTAGTCGTTGGCGTCGGTGACGGCGACCGTGGCCCGGCCCGGTGGCACCACCACGAGCAGGCGGCCGTTCGAATCGGTCGTCCCGGCCACCACGACATCCCGCCCCGAGCGCACCTCGACATTGCGTGCCACCCGACTCGTCCGGCACCACGGCTGGCCCGGCGGCGGGATGACCCCACCACAGACCGTCAGCTGTGTCGTCACCTGGAGCCTCGTCGGTGCGGGCGGCGGTGGGCTCGGGGCACAGGCCGCCCCGAACGCGCCGAGGGCCACGACCGCCGTGACGATCCGGGCAACGTGTGATCCGGGCACGGGGTGAACCTAGTCGGACGGATTCCCGAGCGTCCCCTGGCGGTAGGCCAGGAGCATGAGCTCGGGGTCGCTCCACGCCACCGCCGGTGGGACCAGGGTGTCGGCGGCGGCCCGGCACCCGCGCTTGGTCGTGGCCAGGGCGAGGGTGTCCATGGAGAGCAGCCTGGCCGCCAGGTCCCGGGCCGCCTCGGTCAACTCGGCGGCCGGGTGCAACCGGTTCACGAGACCCCATCGCTCGGCATCCGCCGCCGTGAAGCGGTCGCAGAGCATCACAACCTCGCGGGTCCGGGCCGGGCCGAGCTCCCGCATCAGTCGGGGGATGCCCTCCCAGGTGAGCGGCATGCCGAGCTCCACCTCGGGGACCGAGAACCAGGCGTCGTCGGCGGCGAGCCGCAGGTCGCAGCTCGCCAGCAGCAGCACCCCGCCGCCGACGGCCAGTCCGTTGGCCACGCCGATCGTCACCTGGGGGAGTCGATCGATCAGTTCGCAGGTCCGACCACCGAGGTGGACCCGGGCGAGTCGGTCCTGATCGTTGAGCGGCCGCCCGTCCGGTCGGCTGCCGATGTCGGCACCGGCCGAGAACGCCCGTCCCGATCCGGTGAGCACCACGACCCGCGCCCGCACGTCGGTCTCGAGCTCGACCAGCACCTCCTGCAACGCGTGGTGGGTGGCCACGTCGAGGGCGTTCAGCTTGGCGGGCCGGTCCAGGGTGATCGTGACCAGACCGTCCAGCGACTCGTCCCGGACCACGGTGATGCGGTGTTCGGTCATGCCGCAGTCTCGCAGGTGGTCGCCGGTCGTCCATCGGGGTGCTGGGGAATCAGGGTGCTGGGGGAGTGGAGCAGATGCGCCCGTTCAGGTCCTGGTGTGGCCGTAGGTGACGGAGCGTGGGGGAGAGTGGCGCGCTGCGCGCGCATCTGGGTGCACCTCGACCGGATTTCTCTGAAATCAGGCCGATCCGACGAGCAACGTGCTCGAATCCGCGCGCACACTCTGGACCGAGCGCAGCACAGGTACGACGAGGGGGCAGCAGCGTGGCCGTCATCCCGAAGCAGGTCGTGAAGGCGATCGCGACCCGACTCCGACCCGACTCCAGGATCCTGACGGTCGTGGCCGACGACGGGTCGGTCGTCGATGAGAACCTGTTGGATCGGCTGGACCTGGACCTGGCCCTCCTGGGGCGCCGGGTGGAGTCCCTCGTCGTGGGTCGGCCGGGAGGCTGGCACCAAGCGGTGGTCGAGGCAGTCGAGCCGGGACTGGTCAGCGTGTGCATCCGCTGCTCCAGAGGGACATTCGGTGACCGCGAGTCGCTGGCCGACCACGCCGTTCCCGCCCGGTCGGAGGCGATCGTCGAGCGGATCGGTGAGCTCACCCGTGAGGCGGATCAGCGGGTCCAGCGCCGGGCCGTGCTGCGTGCCCGTCGCCGTCGCTCTCGTCACCAGTCGTGGAGGGAACGGATCGACCGTCACGATCCGGAGAAGCTCGATGACGAGCTCGATGACGAGCTCGATGGTGAACCCGATGCTCGGGAGGTCCCTTCGGTCGAGCAGCCGGTGGTCGCCATCGACGAGCTGGCGCCGGTCGACGGGTTCCTGCGGGAGGATCTCGACGACCTGACCGATCCGCCGCTCTGCTGGGGCCCGAGGTTCGGGAACCTCGAACGGGCGGTCGCCCGCGTGGCGAACGGATCGGACCTGCTCGCTGATCTCCTTCCCGACGTCGACACGTGCACCGTTCGGTCCCACGGCCGTCGGATCGAAGCAGGTCTGCCTGCGATGCGGTCGAGCGATGCGCCTGCGCCCGGTCTCGAACGGCAGTGGCTGGCCGAGCAGCTCCGGGTCCCCGATGCCCCGCACCACCCGATCGCCGACACCTGGCAGAGCCTGAGTCCGGCCGAACGGGACGTGGTGCAGGACGCCGTGGCGACCGCGCTGGCGCTCTTCGACGGGCGGGTGGGGGCGGCGGCACCCTGGTGCGAGATGGCGGTCGAACTCCTCGACGGCGCCGCCGGTGACGTGCCGGCGTCCATCCGGACGCGAGTCAGGGATCCGATCGAGCTCCTGGCCTCGGCCTCGGTCGCCCTGGCGGTCCGCTCGTCCGACGGTGCCGTCCCCGGCCGGGACGTCACCGGCATGGACCTGTGGTTCGCCGCCGGAAGTGATCTGGCCGAGATCGGCGCCCGGGGTCCCATCCTGGGGGTGAACGATCACGGCGAGCTGCCGGCCACGGGTCTGGTCATCGTGGTCGGTGACGAGCCGCACCGTCGATCCTTCATGGACGCGATCGAGCTCGGCGCTGACCAGCGTCCGACGGTCCGGATCGTGGGGCACCCGACCTCCGGTCCCCACCTGGCGGCTCTGGCCACGAGCCGCGGCTCGAGTCCTGTGCTCCTGAACTCATCGGCGGCCCGGTCGCCGTTCGCCGTCCGGGCGTCCCTGCCGCACCTCCGACGTTCGGGTGATGTCGAACAGGAGGCGCAGCGTGTGGCGCAGCGGTGGCTGGCGCTCATGCCCGGCGGCCGGGACGACTGGTGGGAGGCCCTCCCCAGCACCTACCTGCCGGCCCTGATCCTGGCGCTGCTGCTCGATGGCCGGGACGGGCTCAGCGCCGGGAGGGTCATGGACGCGGTGGACGAGGACCGCATCGTGGAACTGCGGGATGCCTGTCGGCGGTCGGGACGACAGGACGTCGCCGATCGGCTCAGCGGCATGGTCGAGGTCGGGATCGCCGGCCAGACCAGGGCGTCGATCCGCGTCATGATCGCATCGTCGGTGCCTCGGGACCCCCCACCGGTCGGTCCGGTCGTCGATCCGACCCGGCTCGACCGGCGGGCCGTCATCCTGCCGGAGGACGCCGTTGCGGTGGATCACGCCGTGACCGACCTGGCCGAGGCAGGGTGCGACGTACTGTGGGACGACGTCCGTCGACTCGATCGGGGAGCCCTGTGGTGTGCCCGACGCCCGGGTCTGCTCACCGTGTTGGGCTATCCGACGCTGTCGTCGGTCAACCTTCCCGGTGACCTGATCACCGCCTCGACCGTGATCGGCCTGCACGGGTGCGGCGACCTGACCCCGTTGGCGGGTCGGACGGTCGAGGTGGATCCGACCGAGGCCGCGCTGTTCCGCGGCGGCACGTTGACCCTGGTCGATCCCGTGCACCACCTGCTGGAACCCACGGTGGCCGGAGCCCACCGGGACGCTGTGGTCCGGTCCACCGTCCGGATGGTGTGCAGCGCTCGGCGCCCCTGACGAGTGAACCTCCGACCGACCCCCTCCGGCCGCTACAGGGCCCCGGGGCGGTCACCGGTCCGTGCTGCGCCGGTCCGGGTCGTGGTCCACGTCGACGGTGGCGTCCAGGTGCCCGTCCCCGGTTCCCGCTCGGGCCAGGTGAACGCGATCGTCACCCCGCCGGACACCGCCCCTCCGATCGGCCGCCAGTCGCCC
>SXGR01056740.1_pt1 | contig 10347 bp, 8 predicted proteins | sample 3174711 | NCBI WGS metagenome assembly SXGR01 (sample SAMN11356860, study PRJNA531348) | freshwater metagenome | isolation source: freshwater sample F1-60 | place: China: Fuxian Lake, Yuxi | collected 2017-12-25 | reverse complement strand
GCAGCGACTCGCCTTGGGTCAGACCCAAACTCAAGGTCTCACGGTCTTCAGCACTCAAGTGTGTGTAGCATCTTTTTGTCATGGCAACACCTTAGCCCTTCAGGGCCTGCAGTGTTGCACTTGGAGTTAGATCTCAAGGTGACTTTAGTAAGCGGAAGCAGTCGAGTACCAAGCCCACCAGCAAGCACAACTCCCCTCATATCAAAGCTCCCAATGCAAAAAAACAATGCAGCAGTTATTCTGCGATCCGACTACGAGCCAACCCATAGCCACATCGACCATTATTTACAACTAGACTTAATGAACCTTGAAGTTTCAGAGAGAGGTCTAAAGGATCTCTATTTACCCTTGCGGCTGTGAGAAATGATCTCCGGTTGGCACATACGTCGACACGATGACCTTTAGCTTTTCGAGAACCTTCTCGGAGTCAGAACGTGCGAGAAGCCCCTCAAGATCTTTGATATACTGATCGAGCTTCCCTTGACCATATGGCACTTGACTGACAGCCCGTTTGATTTTGTCATGTGAAGTAGGTTCGACACGCTCACCTTCCTCGAAAAGCTCTTCATGAAGCTTTTCCCCTGGGCGCAACCCAGAGTAGACAATCTGAATATCACGACCGGGCACAAGTCCCGACAAAATGATCATGTTTTTTGCCAGATCCACAACCCGAATCTGCTCGCCCATGTCTAACACAAACACATCCCCTCCCTGGCCTCGCACACTAGCCTGCAAAATCAGCTGCACAGATTCAGGAATAGTCATGAAGTAGCGCTTGATCTCTGGATGAGTTACTGTGACCGGCCCCCCTTTACGAATCTGCTCAGTAAACAGCGGGACCACGCTGCCGTTGCTACCCAACACATTGCCAAAACGAACAACGGTGAATAGTGTGCGCCCTCGCCCATTCATATCCTGAATGAGGCACTCGGAAAGCCGTTTGGTTGCCCCCATCACATTAGTCGGATTGATTGCCTTATCAGTTGAAATCAGAACAAATCGCTCCACACCAGCCTGCAACGAAGCTTCTCCCACAACTCTAGTCCCCATCACATTGTTTCGTACTGCCTCGCCAGGATTCTTTTCCATCAATGGAACATGCTTGTGTGCTGCGGCGTGAAATATCAACTGAGGGGCACAGGCTTGGAAGATTTCCGTCACGCGCTCACGACAAGTGGTATCACCGATTAAAGCCTGGATGTTGAGATCAGGATAAAGACCCCGCAACTCCAAGTCCAACGCGTAAAGGCTATTCTCATGGCGTTCGAACAAGACCAGCATTGATGGGCGATACCGCGCTATCTGCCTGCACAATTCTGAGCCAATCGAACCTCCGGCCCCAGTCACTAGTACGCTCTTCCCTTCTAACAATATGTGTAACTCCTGAAGGTCTGTCTGCACCGGTTCACGCTCCAGGAGATCTTCAAGACTCAAGGCTCGCACCTTCCTCATGGATATATGATCATCCAATAGCTGCTTAAGGTTTGGCAGCGTCTTTATCGGAATCTTAATACCTTCTGATACTGCAAGAACCCGCTGCATCAACTGTGGCCCAGCAGATGGAATCGCCAAAATAATTTCCTGAGCGCCTATCCTCATGGCAACATGCATGAGCTCATCGATTTTCCCCAGAACCGGAACCCCATGGATCTTGACCAGTTGTTTCTGCTGATTGTCGTCCAAAAGTCCAACGGGACGACAGTTGTACTTAGCGTTAGTCTGCAAATCACGGATTAAACTTTCCCCTGCGTTACCTGCGCCGACTATAAGAATTTTCTTGGTCGTTGGGCCAGCAATCTGCGACCACTCTCGCATCCAGCGGACAGCAAGCCGAATGCCAGCCAAGAATCCAGCGGTGAGAAACCCCGTCAAGAAAATGACTGAACGCGGGTACTGTGGCGAGTACCCCACCATATAGATGAAAATATAGAGCCCTACCACCCCACATGATGAGGCCCATAAAATCCTGGCCAAATCGTGCAACCCAACGTACCGCCATAACCCACGAAATAAATCAAACGCCCACATACTGAGCGTGTAAATAGCCACTACAAATGGAAGCACTTGCAACATCAAGCGACGGTAATCCGGCGGCATATCTCCATCAAAGCGAATCTCAAATGCCAAAAAATTCGCTGCAAGAATAACCCCTACTTGGGCCAGCACAATCAGCTCCATCCGATGTCGAATGACCTGTTCACCGTAGCGCAGAGAAAGAAAGGAAAAGGCTCTCAAGACTCGAGTTTTCACCGGCTCTCCTCCACACGTTTCAGTTGTACTCGCAGACAGTCTACGACCTCGTCCACCTGCGATGAAGTCAAGGCATTGAAAAATGGCAATGCGATAGTCCGCTCACTAATCCGCTCCGTCTCTGGAAACATCCCAAGCTGATAGCCATAGCGCTTAACAAAATAGGATTGAAGATGGATCGGAGGAAAATAGTTACTGCAGCCGATCCCCGCCTCTCGCAAGCCCCCCAGCACCCGGTCTCGGTCATCCAGGCTGAAACGATCGGCCAATCGAATCACATAGACGAACCAGCTTCCTACCCCTTCAGATGGCCGAGGAGGAAGGATAACTCCCCCAAGGTGACTGAGCTGCTGATGATAGTATTTCGCGACAGCAACTCGCTTAGCGAGCATCTCGTCTAGCCTTGACAGTTGCGCGAGTCCCAAGGCACAGTTGATGTCGCTGATTCGATAATTATGTCCGACATCTGCGTGCTCCAACCAACTCGTCGTTTCTCGTCGCCCTTGATTCCGCAGACTCCGACAGGTGGCGGCGAGATCTTCACGATTAGTCAAAATCATCCCTCCTTCGCCTGTCGTCATCTGCTTATTGGGGTAGAACCCGAAACAGCCAGCATCACCAAACGACCCGGCTTTTCTTCCATCAAGCTCCGCACCGATAGCCTCGCACGAATCCTCGATCACAGCTAAACCGCGAGCCTTGGCAAGAGCTTCTATACGTGTCCAATCCGCGCAATACCCAAAGACGTCCACAGCCAAGATAGCCTTGGTTCTCGAGCTAATAGCACGCTCGATGAGATTTACATCCACGTTGTATGTGTCAGGATCAACATCAACGAATACTGGGCGAGCCCGTTCAAGAACAATACAATTCGCAGAAGCGATGAAACTGAACGGGGTGGTAATGACCTCATCACCGTCCCCAATTCCTAAAGCCCGAACAATCAACTGCAGACCGCTGGTTCCACTATTGACCGCTACAGCGTGCTTCACTCCAGCATAGCGAGCCAAAGCCCGTTCAAACTCACCTACCTTTGGCCCTAAACTCAGCAACGGTGATTCAAGCACGTCCAGCACCGCCCGTTGCTCCACGCCTGTGATATCAGGGCGCGATAACGGGATCTTCATGAGATTAGACATTGTTGGCTTTTTCTACCTTACGAATAAGCCGTGCAGGGTTACCTGCCACCACCACTCCATCAGGAACATCTTCACGCACAACAGACCCTGCCCCCACAACACAGGCACGCCCGATTTTCAAATTCGGCAAGACAACCGAACCAATACCAATGTGAGTAAGATCCCCCACCGTGACCCTTCCAGCTAAATGAACCCCAGGCGAGAGATGTACATGAGCCCCAATTTGGCAGTCGTGATCCACTGTCGCACCAGAGTTAATTATCACATTAACATCAATCACAGCATCCACGTTGATCACGCTACCAGCCACTAGTAGGCTCCCAGGTCCTATCGACACGCGTCCTCCAATTTGAGCTGAAGGATGTATCACCGAGGTCAGCTCAAAGCCAGCCTTCACCGCTTCCTCGAAAACAGACTGACGATGTCGGTTATCCCCAAGCCCAACGATTAAACGAATGAAGCCTTGCGCGCGCAAGGAAGCAAACTGAGCGCGCCCTCCGAGTATGGAATAGCCAAAGCAAGTTATACCCGCTAACTCTACGTTATCGTCGAGAAGCCCTGCCACGGCATAACGTCCCATCTGCTGCAGGACATCCAGTACCACCTTGGCGTGGCCCCCGGCCCCGAAGACCACAATCTTCTCCATCCTCTATGCTGGCCCCTTCGGTGAAAAATCATCATTGACACCGCCGTCACCATATAGCCCATCACGACGAAAGAAGACGCCGATTGTCCGAAAGAGAATCCGAGCATCAAGCCACAAAGAAAAATGGTCGATGTACCAAATATCCAGTTCGATCCGCCGTACCCAGGGCAAGGCATTGCGCCCGTTCACCTGAGCCCAGCCAGTAATGCCTGGTTTCACCTCCAAACGTCGCCGCTGATAGGCCGTATAGCGCGCGACTTGATAGTCCAGCGTAGGCCGAGGCCCAATGACACTCATCTCGCCCCGTAGAACATTAACTAATTGTGGAAACTCATCGAGGCTCCAGGATCGCAGAAAGGCACCGACGCGCGTGATACGATCATCGTCCCGAGTTACTGTAGTAGCAAGACCTCGCTGCACCGCACCTTGAATCATAGTTCTGAACTTGAGGATCTGAAATAACCGACCGCTCTGGCCAACCCGTAGTTGCACAAACAATATCGGCCGCCCTGACTCAATCAGGATGGCAGCCGCAATCATGAGGAGCGCCGGCAAGAGGAAACAGAGCAGACCAGCGGCCAATAGACGATCCAGGATATGCTTGACAGCCAGTTGAATCCTTCGGTTCATTGCACATGCGACTTACGGGCAAGAAGACTTCTGTAGTGCTGTTCTATCATCTCGCACATACGCCCCTCGCTGAAGCAGGATCCAACGCGATGACGTCCGGCCTCACCAAAAGCACGACGCCTATCTGCATCGCTAAGTAATACAAGTACACGATCTGCAAAGTCTTTTGGCGAGTCAGGTGACGCGAGATACCCCGTCACCCCATCCTCCACCACTTCGGCAACTGGCCCAATACGGCTCCCAACCACCGCCTTACCAACAGCCATAGCTTCGGCAAACGCTACACCGAAGCCCTCGCGCAATGTCGGGAGCACAAATACATCCATCACTTCCATCAAAGCTGGAATATCTGTGCGATGCCCAGCAAAAATAACATGCGGCCAAATTCCCAGTCTGACTGCAAGACTTTCCAAATCAGCCCGTAGCGGCCCATCCCCGACGATCAAGAAATTGGTATTAGGACAAACTTCCAGAATTTTCGCGGCCATCTCCAAAAAACACTGATGACCTTTGCCTGGCACCAACCTAGCAACTACCCCGAACACGAACGTCTGGGGTCCAATTCCTAAAATTCTTCGAAGAGTACCAGGTCCGTCCAGAGAAGGCGAGAATTTCTTGAGGTCAATGCCCATAGGCACGGTCACAAGCTTTTCCGCATCACGGACAACCCTAAAACGAAGCCCCTCAGCACGTACGCTTTCAGTATCGACCATGATTAAATCAGCCAGGTTCGCTGCCCAGCGTTCAAGAAGCACATATGCCCATCGAATTGGCGCCGACAGGTAGGGATGAAACGGAAACGCATGAGCCGTATGAATAATGACCCTCGTGCCAGCCAAGCGAGCCGCCAATCGGCCAATTACACCGGCTTTCGAGGTTTGAGTGTGCACAATATCCGGCTTCAAGCGGCAAATCAGTCTATACAATAGCCAGAGAGCACGAATGTCCTGAAGAGGCCGAATCGTTCTTGGAATCGATACGAGATGGACCGGACAACCAGCGATGTCTTGACCGGCGGAGAGACCAGGACCGTCTTCGGCATCAGCACCAGAACAGGCGATCATCACCTCGTACTCCTGCTCAGTGAGATACCGAGCGACCGGCGAGATAAAGGCGCGAGCCGTCAGAAAGGCCGTACACACATGCAAGACACGAATAGGACGAGAGCCTGTTACAGCGAGCATTACATCTCTGTTGCGACCCAAAAGAGGGCCAGCTTCGCCGTTTCCAAAACTACCTGTGTTGCCGAGTCCCGGTCCGTCCACCAACGGTCAGCCACGAATCCATCATAAGGAGTACCGACAACACAAATTCTTACATGGGGAGAGAACTGAAATACGTGAAGAAAGATCGCGGCAGCTCGACGGACATGGAACCGACTTGTAATAATCAACAAAGATCTGTACTCAGGCCTGACAATATGAAGCTGGGCCAACAACCTGGCTTCATCAAGAGTGCTGAGAACCTTCTCACCAATGATCTCTATACGGTCATCAGGCACGCCCTTTTTGAGCAATACCGCACGGCTCACGTCTTCCTGGCGAGGATATGGGACACCGAGTGCGTCTAGCTGGGCCAGCCCTCGCTCGCGTCCAGGCCGAGTAATCAAGACTCTATGAATAAGACCTTGATGGTAAAGATCCGCCGCATACATAGCGCGGGCAAAGCTCCCGGCAAGAACCACACCGGCATCGGCTGGACAAGGCACAGCCTCAACGGCCAAAAGACGTCCCGCATAGAAGGCTCCACCTATCAGCAGAACGATGATACTAAAGAAGAGGGCACTCAGAGCCAATAACCACGGATGTCCGAACAAACCGGATCTCGTTTTCATCCAGGCCAGAAGTTTCATGGCTTCGGGCGCCACTTTCGCCAGGCTGCATCTAATCCCGCGGCAGTAAAATACAGGAAGTACACCGCCAAGCCTGATTTCATTCGGTAAATAGTGCCGAGATTGGAAAGAGTGTACAAGTAAAGGCTCAAAAACAGAGCACCAACAACTACGAAGAGCATCGCAACCTTATCTCTCGCTACCGTCCGCAATCCGACTCCATAGGCAGCGACTGGAAGGAGGAACAATGTCAGGACTATCTCAGGAACAGCGAAGGCCTGAAAGACTGTCTGCACTTGCCATGGAAGAGGAAAAGTAAAAAACGTCCAAAGTCTGGAAAGTCTTGAGACGTCCAACGGAATAACCGTACCCTGCACAGCTAAAGCGCCGACAATGTCGGCGACATAGGCTTCTCCGGTATACCCCCCCCGCCAGCAGGTTGGGCACCAGGCTTGGTGATTTATACCCCAGTACAGGCATCACAAATTTCCATACATCCAAATTGAACGCCGTCATGCACAATACCGAGGCCAGCGTCACCAGCCCTGCCCCCAAACGATCCTTGGCAAGAAGCAGGCAAGTAGATGCCACCGCACTGAGTAGCAGGAGAGCAGCGTACGAGCGAAATACACTGAGCGCAAGCAAGGGGAGGGTGCATAACAGGAGATCCACGAATGTAACTCTCTCATGGAGGACCATACGCCCTCCTCCTAACACGACTAAGCTCGTCAATACATAAATTGACGTCTCCTTCAATACCAGCGCATTCCAGAAAATCACCGAGGGGGTCAAGACCGCCAATGAGAAAAAAATCTTTTCAGCCCGCCTGCCAAGATTAGCCTCTCTACATAGGGCAAGGAAAACCACAGACGGGATAACGCCGGCCATCGCATTCAAAAGACGCAACCCAAGCGGAGTTATATCGAAAAGATATATCAACCAACCAACAACATGGTAATAGCCAATATGGGGATCACTGAGAGCAACATCGGGTGCGGCAACTGACATCCCTACATCAAGCGCATAAGCGATCCTCTCGCCTACGCGATAGTTGCCAATCTCATCAGAGTTAGGCAAGAGGCCCTCCCCCCCCCAGAGCGTGACCACCAATAGTTCATCGCCAGGGCGAGCATTACCCGAATACAAACACCGAGGGCACCCACCACAACAAAGAATCGATTATGCAGAAAGAACTACAGCACTGGACTCCTCTGCGGGTACGAGCTGCTCTTGAGCTAAATGCCGCATTCGATACTTAAACAGCAGATAGAGGCTCGCCGCTGTGACGGTCTCCGTCAACGCGGTGGAAAGAGCAATACCGATCAGCCCAAGGGGAACCATCAAGACGTAATTCAAACCTGCGTTCACTACGCACTTACAGATTGCCACCGCCAGAAAAGGCTTGACTGCCTTAATGACAAGCAACCCTCTCATGACCACCAACCCGCCCAGCGCACCGGGAATCCCCAGAGCCAACCCCCCTATAACCCAAAATGTTTCCGCCACATCAATCATGGGCAGCTTCCCTACTTCAAATGGATGGGAGGCAAGCAGCCAGGCCGTCAATCCAATACCAACACTAAACGGAATCGACCAGACAATGCTTTTCCAGAAAGCCTGCCTAACGAGGGAACGCAGCTGTGCCCTCCCTCCATCCGCATAAAACACCCGGGACCATTCCGAGAAAAATACAGGGAGGAGGCCACTGCTAAGAATAGTCGTAGGGACTAAATATAAGGTAAATGCATATTCAAACAACGAAAGTTTTCCAGGGCCGAGAAAAGAGCCCATCGCCTTATCCACAATAACGTTACTATTGATAGCAAGCATCGCCAATACCTCAAACCCGAATATGGCAACCGGAGTTTGAACCGAAGGAAATGACCGACGTACGGAACCCCATCCTCCCCATAAGCCTTCCCGCTTGAGCCTCGACCAAAGATAGCTCGTCCGGGCAAGCTCCCCTGCCAGAAAAACAAAGCCCAACAGTGGGAGGGCTTCAGCCTGTGTCAACAGCACGGTTGCCAGGATAACAACCACCCATCTGACCGCATGAGCCCACCCTGGGGCCATGAAATCTCCATGCCCGGAAAGAAATCCTGACCATAGTCCTCCCAACATCATAATGAAAATGATCGGAATGATCTCAATCAAGTAACCAATGGTGTATCCCTCAACACTTGAGTAAGCAACCGACATCCACAAAACTAATAAACTGCTGATTGCGCCAAAAGTCGCTGTAGCCGCCAACCCCCAAGGGATCATTGTCGCAGAAAGTCCCCCCACGAAATTGCAGACGACACGAGAGCCCAATACGCGTATTTCCTGGATCAAGGGAACAGACAATAGCTCAATACCAACAAATGACGCTCCACCAAAAAACATCACGACACTGACAACCCAGAACAGTGAATCTGTCACATGCGTAGCCCCCAGGAGGAAGGCAATCACAGCCGGCACAATGGCTGCCACACTTCTTCCCATCAAATTGACAAAAGTAGTCTTGGCCAAGCGATGTGGCTCAAGTTCGATTGGAAGAAAACTATCCTGGGAACTCGCCGATGCTCGATCGGAAACAACTGGAGCATGCTCGGACTTGAATTGGTCGGCAGGTTTTCGCTCAGCTATATAGTGGCATTGATACCACTCCACTGTTCGCTCCAATCCACGATGAAACCCGAATGGGAAAGAAAAATGGTAACCCTCCCGCAGCCTTTCAGGAACAAACACGTACTGAGCGGATAACGCTCGCACTCCAGCAATGGACAAAGGCACTGGCGTGCTCAAAACCCGACTCATTATCCGGGAGATACCAGCCACAACATATGCCAACCAGACAGGAACAGTACTTCGAGGACGCACGACCTGAAAAGCATCGGCCGCGAGCCCAACAAGCTCAGACATGGGAACCGGATCTGACACAATACACACCTCGTGGGGCCTGGAGGCATGTTTCACCAAGAACAAACACGCCTCTACGAGATCACCAACATAAACAAAATTAGCAACGGCCTTATTGCCTAGAAACCGAAATCGGCTACCCCGAATGGCTGCCAGCCACTGAGAGAAAAATACACCGCTCTGATTATGCCCTTCTCCATATACAATCGTAGGCCTAACAACAATAGTTTGGAATCTACCCGCATCCGAGAATCCTCGAACCAAGTGCTCCCCCTCGAGTTTTGTTTTTTGATACTTAGTCTGCGGATTACATGGAGACTCCTCGGTCACAGGCCCTGGTCGAGGAACACCATATACTCCAACACTACTAAGGTAACAGAACGTCCTGACCCCGGCCTTAGCAGAAGCAGCTAAAACAATCTCCAGCCCTTCGACATTCACGGAGGATAACAACCGTTCATCTTTCACTACTCCGGCAAGATGGTATACGGTAGACACGCCTCTTGTTGCGGCACCAACCGCCTCTGCATCCAACAGGTCTCCTGTAACGATTTCAACCTGGGGCAACCAATGGGAAGGAACCCGGGACGGATTTCTCGTCAAAATACGGACCTGGTGCCCCAAATCCAAGAGCCGACTTGTCAAGTGTCGCCCGATGAATCCGGTAGCGCCGGTGACCAATACCTTCACGACACCCTCAAGTCTCGCAGGCGGTCCTCGACCAGTTGGGCCATTTGCTCCACACGAGCAGCCCAAGAATTGTGTAGCGCAATCTCTCGATATTTGACTCGAGTTGTCTCAGTAGGCTCATGAAGAGCCCTCCGAATGGCACTAACAAAGGAAACTGCATCGTCCGCGAGAAAGACCGCATCGGCGTACTCCGCATTGAAATCCCGAATCTCCGGAATGGCAACAGCCACGACCGGCTTCCCCATAGCCAGATATTCATT
>SXGR01052767.1_pt1 | contig 10348 bp, 3 predicted proteins | sample 3174711 | NCBI WGS metagenome assembly SXGR01 (sample SAMN11356860, study PRJNA531348) | freshwater metagenome | isolation source: freshwater sample F1-60 | place: China: Fuxian Lake, Yuxi | collected 2017-12-25 | reverse complement strand
GCCCGACGTGGCGGATGAAACGCAATTCGGATCCGAGCGCCTCGGGGGCGAACTCGAGGCTCGACGAGAACAGCGATCCGCGCGCGGTATCGACCGGGTCGTCGCGCGTGTCCCAGGCGGCGCTGCCGGTGAGCCGCGCGATGTTGATGGTCACGTCGAAGGCGAGCGGATCATTCGGATCGGGGTTGGTCTCGAATGTGTGATCGCGGTCGAACCTGTAGGCGTACGACAGCGTCAGGTTGCCCCCGACGCGGGTGCGCTGCTCCCACGACAGACTGTTGCGCTCAGTGAGCAGCGTGACGGCGGCGAATTCCTCGCGCGAATGCTCCGCCACGAGCGACGACTCGATGGGCCAGCCACGCAGCGTCGGCGCGTTCAGGAACACCCGGCCCATCTGCTCGCGCCGCTGCAGTGCCATGGCGCCGCCGAGGGCGACCGCGCGGCCGAACAGCGTCCGCCGTGTGAGATCGGCGGTGACTCCGGGAACGAGCTCGCGGCCCTCGATTTCGCCCTCCGGCCGCTCCTCGGCGACCTGGAAGCCGTAGCGCAGCCGGAGCGCCGGCCACTCTTCCACCGTGACCCGCATTCGCATCGGCTGTTCACCGGCTTGCCCTGAGCGCACGTCGAAGGGCTCGATCACCTCCGGCGACACATCCACGCGCCTGAACAGCCCCGTGTCGAACACGCGCCTCCGTGCCTGGAGCGACTCCTCCGCACGAAGCGGCGCGCCGACTGTCAGGCCGAGCGCACGCACCACGACGTCAGGGTCGATGGAACGATTGCCGGAAACCACGACCTCGGAGAGCACCTGCCGGACGCCGGGCTCGATCGCGAACGTCAGGCCGACGCGCGGGGTGTCGGCGCTGACGTTCTGCTTCACAATCACGACTGGTGACGCGAATCCCTCGCGACGGTAGCGCGCCAGCAGACGCTCGCGCGCGCGATCGGTTTCCGCCGGGTCGTAGGGCATCCCTTCCATCACCGCCGCGGTTTCGCGCTGCGTGTCGGCAGGCAGCGAATCGCCGCCCTCGAACGTCACGCTGTCGATGGTGAAGAGCGGCCCCGCATCCACGGTGACGGGCACGGTGGCCATGGCGCCGTCGAAGACGGGCGCCCCCGCCGTGACCCGCGCGCGCAGGTATCCGGCGCTCCGCAGCCAGGCCGTCAGCTCGCGCTCGAGCGCGCCGGGATTGCTCACGGCGCGGTTGTCGAGGCCGCGCGCCGCCACGAACGCATCGATGTCATCCGCGAGCGGCGCGTCCACGCCTTCGACGCGAACCGACGCGTCGGACGTCGGCGTCCCCGGCTCGACGTTGATTGTCAGGATCTTCCGGCTGAAGCCGGAAGCCACAGTTCCGGGAGCCACATCGTCTGTCACCGTCGCTTTGACGACCGGGCGCAGGTAGCCGTCTCGGGCGAGCCGCTGCCGGATCACCGCCGTCGCCTCGTCCACGAGGAACTCGTCGAACACGGCCTGTGACCACGCCGTCTCGAGCGCCCGCCGCAGGTCGCCGTCGAGCTCGATGCCTGTCACCGCAATGTTCGTCTGCGGTCCGGGGACGATGTCGTAGCGAAGCGCCACGCCGGCCTCGCTCTCCATCCGCGTGGCCGTAGCTCGAACGGTGAGATAGCTCTGGCTTCTGTAAAACTCCTCCAGGCGATCGCGATCGACCTGCCACTCGACGAAGTCGAACCGGTCGCCAGGCTCGAGCCGCAGCAGATCGCGTACGCGTTCCTGCGGGAAGATCAGCTCGCCGGCCACATCGATCGTCGTCACGCGCGCCGCGTCCCGGCGCGAGACGCTCGCCGATGCGATCGGACGCGGCGCTCCCCCGCCGAACGTCATGTCATGCCGGAGCCCGTACGACCGCAGATCCTCGTCGTCGGAAACGAGCCGCAGCTCGAGACGACGCGCCGGCAGGTAATCGACGATCCAGGTCTGCGCATCGCTCTCGCGCAGGCTCTGCGAGAACGTGATGTCCACATTCGTCCCGAGACTCTTGCCGAACGTGAGCCTGGTCGTCGGATCCAGCTCGCTGGCCGCGGATGCCGCGTCGCGCCGTACCGTCCCGCTGTCCACCCCGCCGAGCCGCACCGAGTCGAGACCGACGGCCTGGCTGGCGAAGCCGAGTACTTCCGCGGAGAAGTTGCCCAGCACCTGCGTGCCGACGAACGCCGCATCGCCGGGGTTGAGATCCTCGAATCGCCGCCCGGTGAGCAGGAGCGAGGTCAGCTCGGCCTGGCCAAGATCCGGGTTGGAGGGCGAGCGCAGATCGACGCTCATGTTCTCGGCCGTCCCCGTGATGGTGACCGCGACCTCTTCACCACCGGCACGCGTCGTCGCTTCGATGTTCAGGTCCGGCTCGATGATGACGGGGTTCGCAAAGTCGATCGTCCCTGCGTTGATCGTGTAAATGTTCCGCCCGACGAACAGCCGGCCACCCTCACGCAGCTCCGCGCGCCCCGAGAGCGCCGGCGCCGCTGCGGTTCCAATCACGCGAAGGTCGCCACCCAGCTGAAAGCGGCCGTAATTGTTGTCGACGATGATGTCTTCGTCGGTCTGGAGACGGATGTCGAGGCTGAGCGACTCGAGCACCGGCGACGGATCGGCGCTCGCCGCCAGGCGCCGCGTCCGAAGCGTGGCGAGCAGGCCGGTGACCACGGCGAGGGGTTGACGGTAGGCGCCGCGGACAACGGTGACCGTGCCGGTGACGCTGCCTGAGGGCATGTCGTCCTCGAGCTGCATCCCGAGCGCGAGCGAGGCATCGACTTCGCTGCGAAGGCCGGGCGGGAACTCCAGCGCCATGCCACGGATGTTGGTCGAGAGCTGCGCGTCGATGCCGCCGTCCGGTCGACGCGTGACGACGCCATCGCCCGTGAGCGGTCCGCCGTTGGCCGTCCCCGTCAGCGACACGATGCGCGCGCTCATCCCGGTGAGCACGGCGCGCGCGGACATGTCGGAGACGAGGATGCGCGGATCGGCGAGCCGCAGCTCGCCGCCGGTGACGACCATGTCGCCGTCGAAGCGCGGATTGTCCAGCGTGCCGGTGATCGACAGCCGCGGCGTGAGACGGCCGGCCGTGCTGATGCCTGAGGTGCGCACGAACGGCGTCAGCGTGCGCAGGTCCACCTCGCCGTTGGCGAGAATCGCCGCCTGACGATCGCTCAGCCGTACCTGGCCGCGGACGTCGAGCGTGGCGCCCTGGCCCGCCCAGTCCCATGCTTCGACCCGCGCGAAGCCGTCACGCATTGCGATGCGCGTGGGAACCCGCTGCGTGACAGGCAGGTCGGCAATGCGCAGGTCAAGGCGATCGAGGCGCAGCTCGCCGGCGGCATCCGTCACCTCGAGCGTCGGGCTTCGCAGATCGAGGCTGGCGTCAACCGACCCTTCGAGCTGCTCCAGTGTGGACGCCTCGACGAATCCGCTGAGCACGGCGGGCGTCAGGTTCGTGGCGCGCGCCTGCACGGCGAGTTCGCCGGTGGTCCCTGCGCCGATCTGCCCGTCCGTCAGGAGCGACAGCGGCGCGCGGCCAGTTGCCGAGAGCATCGCGCCCTGGTACGACGCGGACGCCTCGCGCAGATCGAGCCAGCCATCGCCCGAGTGCGCGCGCAGCGTGAGGTTCGATATGGGCGCGAGGTCCTGCAGTGTCACCGAGCCGGGGCCGACCTCGAGGTCCGCGGCAACGACGGGCAACTGGGCGGAGCCGGTGACGCGCGCGAGCAACGCCACGGGACCCTGCCCGCCGGTAATGGGCACGTCGGTCAAGCCGGTGGCGGCCACCGCACGGGCGACCGCATCCACATCGCCGGTAACCGTGACGAGCAGCGCGGGGTCGTCCGCCGCCGCATCGAAGGCCGGCAGCTCGCCGGATGCGGACAGCCGCGTGTCGCCGGCAGCCGCTTCGAGCCGGTCCACATAGATGCGCGCGCCTTCATAGCGCAGCCGCGCGGCCTCGACCAGCCGGATGACGAGGTCGCCAGCCATGGCGTCGAGCGACGTCACCTCCACACGCGCGGCGCCGGAGCGCCACATCTCGAGCGGCCCCTCGGCGTGCGCGGCCACTGTCACCGTGCCCTGGAGCGGCGTCGGCGTCTCGACGCCTTGAAGCACGCGGGCAACGTCGACGTCCCGCGCGCTCAGATCGATGACCGCCGCGTACGGCGCCGCGAGCTGCACCCGCGCGTCGGCGGTCGCCTGGAAGTCCGGCGCGCGCGCCTGGATGACGGCGGTTTTCCCCTCGAGCGTGATGTCGGCATCGAGATCACCAAGAGTGGTCCGGCTGCCTTCGACTGCGCTCAGGCCAGGCAAGCCGGACACTACGTACTCCGCGCCGCTGACCATCAGTGTCCCCATGCCGCGCGGGTCGTCGATGGTGCCTTCGCCGGAGACGCGCATGTCCACGCGGCCGGCCAGCGGGCGGTCGTCCGTCGGCATCAGCTGCCACCCGGTCATCTCGACCGAGCCCATGTAGCGGGCGGTGCTCAGGTTGTAGCTGCCGGAGCCCGTGAGCAGGCCGGACGCAAACGCCTGCTCGGCCACCAGTTCGTTGAGCAGCACCGTGTCGCCGGCCACGCTGCCCATCGCGCGACGCGCCCGCACCGCTTCGCCGCCGACCACCGCGTCGGGCGCGATGACGGAGTACTCGAGCCGCTGGCCCACAGGGCGCCCGCTGATGACCGCCGTCACCTCCGGCGCCTCGATCTGTTCGGCCGCCAGATCGCGCACGCGCGCGTCCGCCTGGATCTGTGGATCCGCCAGCGGTCCCGAGAGCGCGACGTCGGCTTCGAGCGCGCCAGACTGCACAAGATCTGCGTCCGTCGTCATCAGGCCGGTCGTGCGCAGCACCTTCAGCAGCGCCGGCACGCTCGTGTCGTCGATGCGCAGCGTCCCGGCGATCGTGGAGTCACTAAGGCCCGCCGCCGAGGCGTGCCGGTCGACGCTGCCGCGGAGGTCCTCGGCGACCCGTGACACGCCGCCAACTGTCTGCCGTCCGCGAAGCCGCCACGTGCCGTCGCGCAGCTCGAATGCCGCCGCTCCGCCCACGGAGATGCGGCGCGCGGTGTTCCGTCCCGGATCGATCCGCAGGCGTCCCGTGCCGCTCATTCGCGCCGGCTCGTCCGCTGGTCCTTCGAACTTGAGGTCGGCAGACAGCCGGCCCGATGGAACGACGGCCGCGTCCGGCGCCAACGCCAGGGCGAGCGTCGCGGCATCAACGCCGGACACCTGAAGGTTTCCGCCCACCGTTGGGGCCCGGTCATCAAAGCGCAGGACCGCCGAGCCCGTCGCCCCTCCTCCCGCGACGCCGAACGCGAGGCTCTCGATCTCCGCCGCCTCGGCGTTGACGCGCGCGCGGCTCGACACGCCCGTCATCGTCAGCCCCTGCCACGCCAGCCGGTCGCTCGTCAGCTGCAGCGCCGCCTGCGGGTTGTCCATCGGCCCCGTGATCCGCGCATCGAAGGCCGCCATGCCTTCAGGCGCAGTCCCCTCCCGGGCGCCTTCAGCCATCCCCCATCGCGCGAGCCGCCTGACGTCCCCGCTCCCCTGCACGCGCAGGTCGATCGACGGATCGCGCGCAATCAGCTCGATCGAGCCGTCCGCCCGCGCCGACGCCTCGTCGCTGCGAACCCGCAGATCCGTCACCCGCAGCGCCCGTCCGTCGAACGCGGCTTGCCCTTCGAGCTGGGTGATCCGCGTGGTCCGCGCGGCGACGCGCAGCTCCGCCGGCGCGCCCAGCGCCACGCGCCCGGCGTCTGGCGTGAGGTCGATCGCGATGGCGGGCATCCGGAAGGTGACGTCTCCCTGCTCGTCGCGGATGTCCACGGCTAGCCGTGGAATGGAGAGATGCGCGATGTGCAGCGGCGGCGGCTCGCCTGCAGGTGTCGCCGCGCCCGACGGCAGGTTCGTCATGCCGTCCTGCCGGCGCAGGATCCGGACGAGTCCGTTGGTCACCGAGATGTCGTCGAAGGCCACGGTGCCGAACAGCACGCTCGTCGGCACGATGACCGAGACGTAGTCGGCCTCGAAGAACGGCGGCTCGCTGGCGCCAGCCGCGGCGACGCGCAGATCCGCCAGCCCCAGGCGCAGCGTGGCGAGGTTGTAATCCAGCCGCGACGCCTCGAGCCTGAGGGCGTAGCTCTCCTGGACCCTGCTGAGCGCGTATTGCAGGACGCGCGCGCGAACGACAGGCGTGTGGAGGAGAAGGACGAGCGCGAGCAGGCCGGCGGCGGCGCCGAGCCCGATGACTGCGAGGCGGCGCATCAGGCTGTTATCGTACGTCGAGGCTCCTCGACTTCGCAGCCGCACGCGACGCCGAGCTGCCGGATGCGGCTGGCCAGCGCGGCCGCGAACCGCGAGGCCTCCTCGCCGGACGCGCCGCTCGCCAGCAGCCCGTCGCGCAGTGCCGTTTCAGTCAGCTTCCGTGCGGTCTCGTAGAACCATTCCACCTCGTCCACCGTGATGCCGCGGGCGATCTCTGCCGTGCGCTGCCCCTGGTAGCCGAAGCCCACGAACCCGTCGGTCACGCCGGTCACGAAGAACGCCGTCTGCGCTTCGAATCCCTCGACGTCCCACCGGCCGCGCGACACCACGTTCGACCCCCACTTCCCCATCGCCCCGCCCCAATCGGTGATCAGGTACCGCGCTTCGCGGCCGAACCGCGAGACGCGATGCTCGAAGATCGCCGTGTTCGATCCGCGAGACACGTCGCGCCGGTCCTTGGTGTCCCAGTTCGACAACAGCATGTTGACGATCTTCAACCCGCTGAGCTGCGGCGTGCCCACAAACGGGTTGTCGTTCCACGCCCAGCTGTGCTCGTCGAAGAGCATCCGGACCGAACGATCCTCGAGCTCGAAGCGCGCATCGGAGAAGCTGCCGTCCTCGTTGAGGCAGTCGCGCGCCCGCTGGAGGGTGCTCGCACCTTCGATCGACCCGTTGGCAACGTAGTGCGTGATTTCAGCGAAATACCCGAGCGCCCACGCCAGGCGCACCGCGAACGACTCCGGCTTTGCCTCGTGCCCCCACTTGACGCGCCACAGCCGGCCGCGCGCGTCGCGAACCGCGACGCACGGCTGCGAGCCGGTGAGATGTTCCTCGACGAATGAGAACGGAGCGGCCGGCGCGCCATCGGCGCCGCCGGGACCGTAGCGCAGGTCGCGCAGGTCGGCGGCGGCGGGCTCACGCCAGATCCGGTGGCGGACCGCCCACAAACGCCGCGGGCCGGCGCGATGAATCCGCCACATGCCGTCCAGACGCCACGCGACATGAACGAGCACGATGACCCCCACCGTCCCGGCTGTCGCCACCGCGACGTACCAGAGGGTTTCGCCCCAGTCCATAGCCCGGCTCTATGCAAGGATTGTGTTACGCTAACGTATCGCCCGCGTGCACCATCAGCCATTTACGTCCAAAAAGCCTCTCGACCTTACGCTCGAGCTGGTGCCGAAGGCGCGGTTCGACGTCGTCGAGCTACGCTCGCATTTCGCCGAGGCCCACGAGGCGTTCGCGGCGTATCCGCACTGTCTTTACTGGTCGTCGCACACGACGGCCGGCTTTCTCGACCGCAGCCTCGCCACCCGGCTCACACCCGAGCGCGTACCGAGCTACGTTGAAGCGTTCCGTGCCCTGTTTCCGGAAGGGGCCGGGTACGAGCACGACCGGCTCGAGCGCCGCGACGACCTCGCCCCGGAACAGCGGGCCGTAGAGCCCCGTAACGGCGACTCGCACCTCGCGTTCATCACCAGCGGGCTGCACTCGTGTGTCACCCACCCGAACCGCGCCGGCGAGTCCGTGCTGTTCGTCGATCTCGATGGCATCGTCGAAGGGCGCCCTCGGCGCCGGCTGACGCGCCTCCTGGCCTTCAACAACGAGCGGCCGGTGCTGACCACGCGCCTCGAGGTCCCTGTCTCAACGCACCCGATCGACTCGGTCAACCTGAAGGACCCGCGGCTCGGCGTCTACGATCAGCTCGCGGAGTTCGTGGCGAAATCAGGTATCGGCCGCGGACGGCTGCGCATCGTCCTCGACCCGAGCGAGCGGCACTCCGGGCTGACGGTCAACGAGTTCGAGACGCTGCTGATGAGGTATGACCTGGCAGAAGTGCTGCGCAACCCGCTGCGCTTCTTTGCCGAGAAGAGCCGCCACGCGCTGGCGAACCCGCGCGCCGTGCCGGCCAAGACGCTTGGCTACGCGAAGTACGACTTCGTGCGGGTGCTGAACAAGAGCCTCGATACGTTCGGGCTGCGCGGATCGATCGTGGAAAAAGTCCTCGCGCGCACGCTGGCGGTTCCCGCCGCGCGCTTCTTCCGGATGCGCCGGTCGGTCAGCCTGCTGGTCTCAGAGCGGGAAGATGGAACGCACGGGCTGATTGAAGGGACCTACCAGAGCCCGATCCTGGTCCAGTGGCAGCGCGCGCCGCGTCAGACGCGCATCCTCGAAGCGACCCTCACCGAACTCAGATAGTCGTGGGGGCCGGCTTCAGCCGGCTCGTCAGCGCGGCAACCTCTCCGGCATCTCCGCCACCACATAGGTCATCACCGCAACCGCCGCCGCGGCCTTCGACACTTCTTCGGGCGCGATGCGCTCCACGGTGTCCGCCGCCGTGTGATGGATGGCGAAGTAGCGTCCCGGGTTCCCCAGGTACGCCATCGTCGGCGCATTGCCCGCCTGGGCAATCGGGCCGACGTCGGCGCCGCCGCCGCCCGACACGATCTCCGACAAGCCAAGCCCCGCCAGCAACGTGCCGATCTCGCGGACCATGTTGCGCGCGCCCGGGCTGCCCGTGAAGCCGAGACTCGCCGGCTCGAAGACGCCGGAATCCGATTCGAGCGCGAAGACGTGATTGTTCGCGTGCGCCGCGTGCCGCTCGGCATACGCGTTCGCGCCACGGAGCCCGTTTTCCTCGTTGGTGAAGAGCACCAGCCGCACCGTCCGCCGCGGACGGATGCCGAGGCGCGACATCAGGCGCACGGCCTCCCACGTGATCACGCAGCCGACGCCGTCGTCCGAGGCGCCGGCGCCGACGTCCCACGAGTCGATGTGGCCGCCGATCAGGACGATCTCCTCCGGCCGCTCGCGGCCGCGGATCTCGCCGACGACGTTGGCCGACTCCGCGTCTGGCTCGAACTTCGCTTCCATCGACAACCGAACGCGTACGCGCTGGCCACGGCCGATGATCCGCGCGATCCGGTCCGCATCCTCGACCGAGACCGTCGCCGCGGGAATCTGCGGGGCGGTCTGGCCGTAGTTGACGCTGCCGGTATGCGGGGTCCGCAGGCCGATCGGCCCGACCGCGCGCACGAGCACGGCGATGGCGCCATTCTGCGCGGCGGCGCGCGCGCCGCCGGTCCGGTAGGTCACGGTGTCCGAATAGGTGGTGAACGGCGCGTTGAAGAGGACGATCTTCCCCTTCGCCTCGGCCGCGCGCGCGCGCAGCTCGTCGAAGCTGTTGACGACGACGACGTCGCCTTCGATGCCGCCGGGAGGGGTCGCGATCGAGCCGCCTAATCCCAGGATCGCCAGCGCATGGCGGGGCGGGTCCACGATCTCGGCGCTCTCGCGCCCGCGCACCCAGCGCGGCACCATCACCGGCTCCAGCCGGACGTTCTCGAGCCCGTCCTTCTTCATCGTCTCGGCCGCCCAGGCGATGGCGCGCGACAGATTTTCCGAGCCGCTGAGGCGGTTACCGTAGGTGTCGGTCAGCTCGGCGAGCCGGCGCCAGGCGAAGTCGTCGGCGGTCGCCGCTTTGATCAGCCGCGCGCTGGTGTCACGGTACGGATCGAGCCAGTGAACGCGATTCTGGGACGGGATCTGTGCGGTGGCCGAGACCGCAAGGAGGAGCACACTGACAATGAGGGCCAGGAGCCGGGGGGAAAGCCTCCGACGATGCGACGCCATGGCGGACTACTGTACCGTAGCTGTGAAGTAAGACGGCAGGCCCTTTTTGGTCTCCCTCAGGATTTCGAGGATCGCCCGGCGATCCGCGACCGAGAGACGCGTATACCGGGCGCCGCGCTCCCGCCCCGAGAGCACTTCCCACATCCGGCTGTAGACGGCGTCCCTGGCGGCCTGCGGCAGCGCGTCAAACGCCTCCGTATAGATCATGTAGCTGCACGGATACCGAAGCAGGCGGCGCTGCAGGTCGAGCTCCCGCAGCGAGCGCCCCTTGCTGTCGCGGGGGCCGTTGGCCGCAAACACCGTGGCGAAGGTGGACGAGCCACGCACGGGAGTGCCGAGACGCGCCTCGTCGATGAACAGCATGTAGTCCACGAGGTCGGAGGCGGCCGACCGCACCCGCGCGGGGCCATCCTTCGTCGCCTCCTGTGCCTGGACCCGCGCCTCCCAGCCGACGCG
>SXGR01557595.1_pt1 | contig 10349 bp, 11 predicted proteins | sample 3174711 | NCBI WGS metagenome assembly SXGR01 (sample SAMN11356860, study PRJNA531348) | freshwater metagenome | isolation source: freshwater sample F1-60 | place: China: Fuxian Lake, Yuxi | collected 2017-12-25 | reverse complement strand
GCCGCCGAAGCGACAAGCCTGGTGACTAATCTCGGTACCCGTGGAATCGGCTACATCAACGGTGATCTGACCGTCGCGCTGTCGCGGCTTCCCGTGGGGGATTACGTTGGTGTGCAGGCAGATTCCCACTGGTGCTCGGAAGGAATCGCCACCGGCAGCGCCACGCTCTTCGATGATGTTGGTCCGTTCGGCACCGGCATGGTGACCGCGATCGCCAACCCGGCGGCCCAGATCGACTTCGGCCGCTCCGGCACGCGATGACCCGTAGCACGGTACTGATCGACGTCGCCGAAGTGATGAGGCAGTTGGCCGAGGGCCATCAGCCGGCGATTCTCGATGTCCGGTGGCGGATGGACCAGCCTGACGGTCGGGAAACCTATCTCGCCGGCCACATTCCCGGAGCGGTGCATGTGTCGCTGGAGGATGAGCTCAGCGATCATTCGCGCACCGGGAGAGGCCGCCATCCGTTACCGTCCGGAACCGAGTTGCAGACCGCTGCTCGGCGCTGGGGCCTGCGCGTCGACCAGCAGGTGATCGTGTACGACGACTGGAATAGGGCCGGGTCCGCTCGCGCCTGGTGGGTGCTGACAGCGGCCGGTATCGACAACGTCCGCATTCTTGACGGCGGACTGGCGGCATGGACGGCGGCCGGAGGAGAATTACAGGCGCACGCGCCGCAGTTTCCGCCGGGGGATGTGAGCGTCGTCCATGACGACCTCTATGCCGGCGCGCGCGCGACGCTCACGGCGCAGCAGGTCAGCGATGGAGAGGTCACCGTCTTGGTCGATGCGCGGGCACCGCAGCGTTTCCGCGGTGAGTTCGAGCCGGTGGATCCAGTGGCCGGGCACATTCCGGGTGCGCGGAATGTGCCCAGCACGTTGGTGCTCGCCGACGACGGCGCGTTTCTCGCAGATGCCGATCTGCGGGCGCTCTGGGCGGACATCGGCGTTGCCGACAACGATGTCGGGGTCTATTGCGGTTCTGGTGTCACGGCGTCGGTGGTGCTGGCGGCATTGAGCGCCACCGGTATCGAGGGGGCACTGTTTCCCGGGTCCTGGTCACAATGGTGCTGGGGGAGCCAAAGCAGCAAAGCCGTTGACCAGCGCTATGCTGCTGAGTAGATGTCCAGGGGAACTTATGGGGGAGACGGTTCGGTGACTATGACGACGGCGGCGTGGGTGGGACGCGTCGGCGGCTTGGCAGCCGCGCTAGGGGTCGGTGCTGTGATTGGTTTCTTGACTTGCGCCCCTGCCTCGGCTGCACCCGCGGACTCGGCGAACTCGGCGAACTCGTCGGCGCGAGCCGACGATCGGAAAGCATCACCGGCGCGCCATGCCGCCGTCAGCGGCGACCAGTCGCGCACCGCGGCCCGGCCGGTGGCAGCGGCGGCGTCAAGGGTCGCAGCGGTGAACGTCATTGCCCCGCCGAGCAAGCGCGTTGCCGCGAACCTCGTCACGCAGGCCCCTGCTGCGCCCTCGCCGAGTGCCGGAACCCCCGCCGCGACGGGGCGGGAGGCACGGAAGACGCAGCGCGCTGCAGCACAGCAGACCCCTACGCAGCCGGCGCAGGGCGCCAACATCACCTTCCCGTGGTGTGACCCCCGTGGCCGCCAGATCACGATCTATAAGGGCACACATTTCGCCATCCCGAACAACGGCGGATACTTCATCACGCAAACCGTCGGCACCGGCACCTTCACCACCAACTCGGCCTACGACCTCAAAGATGTTGACCAGTTCGACTGGAACAAGTTCACCGGGATCACCTTCACTCCACTGGAGCCCGACTACAACGCCGCCATGGTCGGCTGGCGGTACAACCTGACCACTCAGGAATTCGAGATCGGCCCCTACTACAACCTCGACAAAGCGCGGCTTAGCCCGAACAGCAACGAGGTGATCTCGGTACCGGCGGGGGAGACATTCCAGTTCAACGTCGACTACAGCGGCATCACGCTGATCTACGGCGACCGCACGGTGTACAAGCCCTACCCGCCTGGTTTGACCGCGAACGTCTGGACCGCCGCGCGGGTCAGCGGATGGTTCGGCGGCAACGAAGTCGCCCCACGGACGATTTCGTATTTCCTTCGGCTGGACTGAAGTTCAGCGTCAGTGCGTGCGAGCGCCACTGCTGCGACGCCGCGGCGCACCTGAACGACTGCGGCCCGGTTGATTCGCCGCGGGCGCATTGCCGCGACCACGTCGATGGCCGGAGTTGTCCGGCCGACGCGGCCGATTGGTCTGCGGCGCGGTCACCTCGGGCGCAATGATCCGGTGCGGTGCGGCCTCGCCAACGAGTGTGTGCACAGCTTCGGATTCGGCGACGACCCGTTGCGGGGTGACGGTGATGCCAGCCTTGCGCATCAGGGCCTGAGTCTCTTTGCGCTGTTCGGGCAAAACGACGGTGACGACATCGCCAGCGCCGCCGGCCCGCGCGGTGCGTCCGGAGCGGTGCAGGTATGCCTTGTGTTCGGCAGGCGGATCGATGTGCACAACCAATTCCACATCATCGACGTGAACGCCGCGTGCCGCGATATCGGTGGCGACCAGAACCATGACGTCGCCGGCGGCGAATTTCGCGAGGTTGCGGTCACGGGCCGGCTGCGACAAATTGCCGTGCAGATCAACTGAAGGCACCCCGGCCTCGGTGAGCTGCTTGGCTAGTTTCTTGGCCTGATGTTTGGTCCGCAGGAACAGAATCCGCCGGCCGTTACCGCCGGCCAGTCGATGCACGAGGGCCTTCTTCGCGTCAACTCCATCGACATGGAAAACATGGTGGGTCATGTTCGACACTGGCGAGTTCGCCTCATCGACGGAGTGCATGACCGGATTGCGCAGAAACCGGGTTACCAGTTTGTCGACGCCGTTGTCGAGGGTCGCCGAGAACAGCATGCGCTGGCCGCCGGACGGTGTGGCGGCAAGGATGCGGGTGACCGCGGGAAGGAAGCCGAGATCGGCCATGTGATCAGCTTCGTCCAAAACGGTGATCTCAACTCGGTCCAGGCTGACCAGGCGCTGTTTCATCAGATCCTCAAGTCGGCCGGGACAGGCCACAACGATGTCCACGCCAGACTTGAGCGCAGCGACCTGACGTCCCTGCGGAACACCACCGAAGATCGTGGTGACCTTCAACCCGTAGCACTGTGCCAGTGGCTCCAATGCGGCGGCGATCTGGGTGGCGAGTTCCCGAGTGGGCGCCAGGATCAGTCCCGAAGGCTGACTGGGATTACGCTTACCGCCGTTGAGTCTGCTGACCATAGGGATCGTGAAGGCCAGCGTTTTGCCGCTGCCCGTCTTTCCGCGGCCGAGTACGTCCCGGCCGGCCAGAGTGTCGGGCAGTGTCTCGATCTGGATGGGAAAGGGCGCTGTGATGCCGAGCTTGGTCAATTCGCTGACTAAGGCGCTCGGCACGCCGAGTTCGGCAAAGGATGCAGTGGTAGTCATGAGGGATGCCTTTCAGGCATTGGCGTGCGTGGTCGACGACTAGCGAGTCGCGCGCCAAAGCACGTGTGTGGCGAGATTGCCGGAGGGCAAAATCGATCGCCGCGAGACGTATGTGCTTGGCTGCACGGAACATCCGAGTCGGCGCCTTTTTGTCGATATGCATTCGGCGCGACGGTGAGGATGAACATTCATTCCACGACGTAAGCTGACTTTGAATGCCAGCGTTAAACCAATGATAGCGCACGGCGCACGTATCCAAGCCAACGGTGTAACGTAAAGCACACAGCTCATCCCAATGACCGCGTGTCTGAGCGGTTCGCATCAACCCTGAGGACGCGATGATTAGCGACCGTGACGATCACCGCCCGGCGACTCGCCTCCGGCTGACATTGGCGTCCGAATTGGGTCGCGATATCGATGGCGCATGGTGGTTGCGTACTGTTCGGACTGCCAGGGAGTTGCCCGAATTGATCGCTACTCTCAAGGGTCGGTTAGGGGAGATCGTCGACATCAACGTCAACTGGTCGCTCGATGGACCGCCCCGGATGACGTTCTATGGCGGTGAGTGCAAGCGCCAACCGGTGATGACCCTTACCGGCGCCAGCGCCGAAAGCAGTCTGCTGGTCGTTCCGTCCACCACCAGTGCGGCGCTGGCGGTAATGATCCTTCGTCACGCGGCACGATTGCCCATCGAACCGTTCCACCTTGACTCCGACGCGTTCAAGACAGCGGAGGGCATCGTCCTTGCGGCACGTGCCCAGCGAGGGTTGCCGGTCACGTCACTGTGACCTGAAGCAGCGTGGCGTTTATTCTGTTTCGCTATGAGGAAAGCATTACTCGTCTCAGTGGCGGTCCTCGGCGTTATTGTCGGCGCGGTCGCAGTCGCCGGCTTCATCCGATTCAATTTCACTAACGGCGGTGATGTGGTCAGTGATCGGAAATCATCTCCGGAAATCTCCGACCTCACCATTGCGATTGACACCCAGGAATTCGACATGTCCGACGGTGTTGCCGTGATCCCGCCGTCACAGGGTTCGGCGACGGCGAATACTCTCCGCCTCATCGGCGTGCCGGTGCTGGGTGACAGTGACGACGACGGCAATCCCGATGCGGCGCTATTGGTTCAACACGATCCGGGTGGTAGCGGAACCTTCTATTACGCCGTCGTCGCCATTAACGACGGCGGTTCCTACCGCGCCTCGAATGCCTTGCTCCTGGGGGACCGCATTGAGCCGCGAGCCGTGGAGTTCGCCGACGGCCGTTTCGTCTACACCTACGCCGAACGCAGACCCGGCGATGCGATGTCGGAGCGCGGAACCGTTGAGAAAAGCGTCACAGTCACCGTCGATGATTCCACCGGCGCCATCTCATCGTCGTAACACTGAGACGCTAATTCGTCACAGTGACGTTTTAGGCTCTCGTGACCGGTTTAGGCGATAGGCGTCCATTTCGGCCGGCCCGCCCGGATCCGCCCGTCAGGTCGGGTTGGGCGCCGACGAGTGCTGGGGCTGACACGATCTCTAGCTGACAAGATCTCGAGGCCAACGAGATCTCGGGCCGACGCGGGGTTGCGTCGCAGCCGAGCGGATTCGAGCGACTTGACGTACGCCAGCGACGAGACGAGGGGCCCGGGCTGCGTAGGCAGCGGATACCGCGACATGGCCGTCCCTCCAGTTCCCGATTGTGCCGATAAGGAACATTATGTCAAGTCATCGAAACCGGACCATTCCACGAGTGAGCAGGCCATTCCCCGATGCCCCGGAACCCGACCAGACCGTCGCATGTTCGCCGGTGAAGTTCACCAAATCGAAACGCCGAACACACCCCCCTATGCCAGACTCGCCATCATGGACACAGTTCCCCTCCTGATTATTTTCTCAGCGGTCGTGCTGATCGGGTTGATTTGGGCGGCGCTTCGTCTGACGATCAAACGCGACCGCGAAACCATCAAATCCGACATGGACGAGCAACACGAGGTCGAGGCCTACCAGAAGCGCTGGCGCAAGCGGCACTGAAAGCCGGTCGGGTAAGTCCCTCTGTTCGGCGGCTACGCTTCAACTGATGCACGTACTGAGGACTCCCGACGAACGCTTCGTCGGATTGTCCGGATATCCGTTCGAGCCGAATTACCGCGACGTCGCGACCACGGGACTGCCCCCGCTGCGCATGCACTACGTCGACGCCGGCCCCTCTGACGGCCCTGTCGTCGTGCTGTTGCACGGCCAACCCACCTGGTCCTATCTCTACCGCGACGTCATCGCGAGCCTGGCTGAGGCGGGAATGCGTGTCATTGCCCCCGACAACATCGGTTTCGGTCGGTCCGACAAACCCACCGACGCCACTGACTACACCTTCGCCAGGCACATCGATTGGGCCCACAGCCTGATCGTGGGTCTTGACCTTCGCGCGGTCACCCTCGTCGTCCAGGATTGGGGCGGGCCGATCGGCTTGAGTGTGCTGGCCCGCGAACCGGACCGATTCGCCCGGGTGGTGGCGACCAACACCATCCTGCACACGTGCGATCCGGGGTTGGCCGGCAGACTGACGTGGGCCCACCACGGTGTGGATCAGGATCGAGTGCTACTGCAGGAAACGCTGCTCGACTATGTCTCGTTCTACCAACGCTCGCCGGACATCGTCCCGAGCCTGTTCCTCGATGCGGTTGCCGGTCCACTCAGCGCGCCGGTGCTCGCGGGCTATAACGCACCCTTCCCGGATCGGGCCTACAAGGCTGGGTTGCGGCAGTTGACCGCGCTCGTTCCGCTCACCCGGAATGACCCGGGAGCCAAGATCGGCGCTGCCACGATGGCGGCCCTCCGCGAATGGCACAAGCCCTTCCTGACGGCCTTCTCTGACGGCGATCCGGCCACCCGAGGCTGGGATGTGGTGTTCCAGGAAGACGTACCCGGTGCCCGCGGACAGAACCACACGACCATCGCGGACGCCGGCCACTTCGTTCAGGAGCAGCAGGGCGAGCGCCTCGCCAACATCGTCGGGGAATTCGTCGGCGCCACGGCCTGAGTTCCGGGACGCGCCCAGGGGGATGCGCCCAGAAGGATGCGCCCGGGGGACGCTCCCGGGGGACGGACGCTGTAGCGTGACGGATCGTGAACTCCTCCCGTATCTGCTCCATTGCCCTTGCCGCCACGGTGCCGCTTGCGGTCACGCTCTCCGCATGCGCCTCCAAGACCGATACCTCCGCATCGAGCACGGTCTCCCAGGTGTCATCGTCGGTCACCGAGACCACGGTCCCGGTCAGTCCCTGCCCGATGGCCCTGCCACAGGCAGGCGGAACACCCGAGTGGACGCTGCCCGGCGCCACCGGCAGCGTCGCGGTCACTGGCTCCACGGAGACGACTGCCCCTCTTGTCGAGGTCTCCCCTCCGTTCAGCGTGACCCAAACCCAGGTGCAGACGCTGCAGGCCGGCGACGGACCCGTTGTGGGACCATCGGCAACGGTGTCGGTGTGCTACATGGGTGTCAACGGTCGCGACGGGTCGGTGTTCGACAGCAGCTATGAGCGCGGTGCCCCGGTCGAATTCCCGCTTACCGGTGTGGTGCCGGGATTCCAGAAGGCCATTGCGGGCCAGAAGGTCGGGTCCACCGTCGCGGTCGCGATGGTCTCCGCCGACGGCTACCCGGACGGTCAGCCCGCCGCCGGGATCGAACCCGGCGACTCGCTGATTTTCGCGATCAAGATCCTCGACGTCACCGGCTGAGCCGAGTGCCCCTAGAGGTTAAGGACCAGACGCAGCGCGGCATCGACGCGACGCAGTTCTTCGAGGCTGAGGTATCCCACACTCGCTCCGAGGCGTTCGGGATCCACCGCTGCTGTCTGTTCGGCAAGGACTCGGGTGGCTTGGCCGGCTATGTAAATTTCGGGTCGGAAGCTGGCTGGGCGTGCAGACGTTGATGTTGGTGCCACGAGCCAGGTCGATAACGGCAATTGGTCGGATTGAACCACTACCGCATAGCGCGAACCGGATTGTTCGTGGCGACTGCTGCGCCGTGGAGCGTTGAGCTGGTAGACCTCACCACGCACGCAATGCCTCCATATCGCGCAGCACCTGCATCGCCTCAGCTCGGTCGGACTCGTCCGCCGCAATCTCCTCCGCTTCGGCTCGGATAGTCGCGACGGCTTTCTGTCGTGCGGCGTCAATGAGCGCTGCCCTGACAGCTGCCGAGACTGGCGTCCCGTCCCGGGTAAGAACGGCCAATGCTCGTGTGGTGTCCTCATCGGGTCTAAAAGTGATTGAGTCAGCCATACGGAAATTGTACTACAGATTGTAAGACAACTATAGCTTCGCGTCGGTTACGTGCCGGCTGAAATTAGTGTTGCGCCATGAGCCTTGTCAGCTATGAACTGCGCGATCACATCGCAACCATCACGCTCAACCGACCCGAAGCGCGCAACGCGATCAACGGCGCACTTCGCGAGGACTTGAACGCGGCCTGGAACCGGTTTCGCGATGACGAGGACGCCTGGGTCGGTGTCCTGACCGCCAACGGCGATGTCTACTGTGCCGGAGCCGACCTGAAGGATGGCGCAGGTTCGGTCGGTACGTTCGCCGGCACGTTCTGGGAGAAGCCCACTATCAACTCCTTCGAAAGCGGTATGGAGTTGTTCAAGCCGACCATTGCCGCTGTCCATGGACCCTGCATCGGCTACGGGCTGACCGGAGTACTGTTCTGCGACTTCGTGATCGCCAGCACCGAGGCCACGTTCTGTTTCCCCGAGGTGTCGATCGGGATCCCCACCATCGTCGGCGCCATTCGACTCCCCCAGCGGATCGGCTGGGCCAACGCGATGGAACTCCTGCTCACCGGCAAACCCGTCGATGCGCAGCGCGCCAAAGAGACCGGGCTGGTGTGGAAGTTGGTCGAGCCGGACCAACTGCAGGAGCAGGCTCATTCATGGGCGCGGGTTCTCACCGAGGCCGCTCCCCTGGCTCAGCGGGCGACCAAAGAGGTGGCGTGGCGCACCGCCGATATGGGCTGGATCGAGTCGGTTCGTTTCGGTGAGGTCATGCGCAAGGTCGTCGGCGCGACCGACGACGTGGCCGAGGGCATGGCGGCCTGGCGAGACAAGCGCGAACCTCACTGGCGTGCCCGCTGAGGGTCTGCCTAGCGCGTTCGTAACCTGATGATGGGAAGTTCGCGGTCGGTTTTCTCTTGATACTCGGCGAAACGCTGGGATGAGCCGGAGATCTGGCGCCACGCGGATTCCCGTTCGGATCCGTGAAGTTGTTCAGCGACAACCGATTCCGTCCGTCCGGCGAAAACGATGGACACCTGATCGGGATGCGCGCCGAGGTTGTAGTACCAGCTGGGGTTCTTCCTCGCTCCGGCGAACGAGGCCACGATCAACCAGCCACCACCGTCGGCCGGAAAGTAGGCCAGTGGAGTCTTGCGTTCCTGGCCGCTCTGGCTGCCCACCGTCGTCAGTACCAGTGATGGCAGTTCACCGAACTTTCCGGTCTTGCGGATCCGACCGGCGGAGAACTTGTTGAACAGTTTGAGGAACTGCTTGGCAATGCCCGGTTGGGAAACTCCGCGGCTGCCGGCGGGTGTGTCGAAACTCATGTCACTCCTGCGTTATTGATTGTGACCGGTCATTTCGGCCGGGTTCCGACCTCGAGGGCGGCCAGTTCCGACGTACCGTCGAAGAGCAGCCGTCCGCGCTCTCGGACGGTGAGGCGCAGCCTGCCGCCGAGGTGTTCGAAATCGGTGTCGATATTGCGTCGCTCGGCCGGCAGCGGCACCGGCAGGACGTGCGGTGGCAGATGCCGTCCGTCGCCTTCGATCTCGATCTCGTAGCGCGGCGAGCGCCCGCGCAGAAACCATTGGTTGTCGCCGATCTGCGACCGCACCAGAACCGGCGGGGTCATCCGGATGACCCTGCGGCCCAACCTGACAACGATGCCGTTCACGTCGCGGGCGATCGGCCCGAGGGATAGCAGACCGCCGGAGAACGCAACGCACACATCGGCGCCGCCGAAGTCGTGCGCCTGCCCCCACCACCACCGCAGCGGGAAGCCCTTGCCCCAGTTGCGCTCGGCGTAGACCTTGGCGCCGTCGAAAGTCCAACTCTCGGTGCCGTATTCGACGCTTCCGCTGGCTCTACCGCCGAGGTAGTAGGGATGCCAGTACTGGTTGAGGAAAGGGATTGCCGAGAATATGCCTCCGCCACCGAAGGCTTTGGGCCAGGTGATCGGATCGCGGATCTCCATGTTCAGGCGCAGGTCGCCGAGTTCGAACCGGACTCGATCGGTGCCGACGGTGAAGCTGTCCGCACCGTCACCGGCGGTCACCGAGAACGGTGATTCCTGGGCCCGGGCGCCGTCGAGGGCTGCGGACCGCACCACCAGGCCCGGATGCACGCCGACCGCGGTGGTGGACCAATCCCCCGCCGGATGCCGGTTGATGCTGCACAGCGCAATCAGGGCACGTCCGGCTGCCTCGTCGGTGATCCGCCAGAACCAGCCCTCCATCTCGGTGCCATGCGAGGGCAACGGATTTCCGTAGGGAACGTCGGCGCCGGTACGGCGGTAAGCATCGGTCAGGCGCATTCCACCAACATATCTCGCCGGTCTCATGTTCTGAACGCGCGGAGATTTTCGCTGCGGATATCGTGAGCCTGACCTCGCCGATGCCTGGAGGGGGCCGCGATGCATGGAGGGGGCCTGGAGGAGTATGCCGAGCTGGATTGCCGACCTGGTCCGTCTTGACGGCGATGGCACGGTGTTTCGGACAGCCACGGCCCTGGGCGCGGGTCCGCGTTTGTTCGGCGGGCTGATCGCCGCACAGGCGTTGGCCGCCGCTGCGGCGACCGTCGACCGTGCGCGGTTACCGCAATCGCTGCATGCCTACTTCATCCGCGGCGGTCGGGTCGGGGTGGATGTCGAG
>SXGR01072142.1_pt1 | contig 10350 bp, 9 predicted proteins | sample 3174711 | NCBI WGS metagenome assembly SXGR01 (sample SAMN11356860, study PRJNA531348) | freshwater metagenome | isolation source: freshwater sample F1-60 | place: China: Fuxian Lake, Yuxi | collected 2017-12-25 | reverse complement strand
GCCAGGGGGGCGGTTTTTGATGGGCAGTAACCCCAAGATCGATCGCGCCGCCGGTCCGCAAGAGTTGCCGCAACGGCTCGTGTTGTTGGATGCCTTTGAGATCGACCGCTACGAAGTGACGAATGTTCATTATCTTCAATTCGTGTTGGGGACAGGCGCGGCCTGGCCGGAGTTTTGGATGCAGGATCCCTTTCTCGAAAAGATTGCGTCGCATCCGGTCATTGGGGTGAGCTGGGACGAAGCTGATGCCTATTGCCACTGGGTGGGGAAACGGCTTCCGACCGAGGCGGAGTGGGAGAAGGCCGCGCGCGGTGCAGATGGCAGAATGTTTCCCTGGGGCAACGAACCGGCCGGATGGATGAAGAGCAATATTGCCCATTCCGGTTCGAAGCGTGGATTCAAGTATCCGCCGCTGGCCAATGTGAATCGATACGACAAGGGGGTCAGTCCTTACGGCGTCTATCAAATGGCGGGCAATGTGAGTGAGTGGGTGTCTGATTGGTTCGACCCTGAATACTATCGCCGCGACTTATTGGACAATCCGACTGGGCCTGCTTCCGGCGAACTCAAAGTCTTCCGCGGAGGGTCCTGGAACGAAGATCCGGAGGTCGCGCGTTCAGCCGGGCGCAATGGCGGTACGCCGGATCGCAGAAGTTATTTGACGGGGTTGCGTTGTGCAAAATCAGCCATGGGCAAGGGGCTTGAGGCGAAAGGCGAGAAGGGGGAGTCCGATTCCTCCTTGCCGTTGGCCTTGCGCCGTTAGCCAGTAACAGAGGAGGCCGGTTATGAGTGAGGTGCAAGTGGAGAAATTGGTGACGGTCAATCGGGTGGTGAATGTCATTATCGCTGCGGCCGTAGCCCTGGCGATTGCGAACGTCGCCTGGGGGCTCGATACCCAGGACATTACGATGGAGTGGACAGAGGCTGGCAAACAGCTTGCAGCCGAACGATTGGCTAAGTGGAAAGCCAAGGATGACATGGTCCTGATTCCAGCCGGTGAATTTATCATGGGCAGCGACAAGAAGACGGACCGGCTGGCCTATCGCGGAGAGATTCCTCAACGGCATGTCTATCTGGACGCTTTCGAGATTGGCAAGTACGAAGTGACGGCGCTGGAATATCTTAAGTTCGTATTGGCGACGAACCGCCCGCCGCAAGTGGATTGGCGCTATGACGGGGGAAACTTCCAGGAGGCGATGGCGCACCATCCCATCATGCATGTGTCCTGGTACGATGCCGATGCCTACTGCAAGTGGGCGGGCAAGCGGCTGCCGACCGAAGCGGAATGGGAGAAGGCGGCGCGAGGAGTGGACGGGCGTCTATTCCCCTGGGGCAAAGAATATGCAGGCCCGAGCCGGGCGAACTTCGGGAGAACCGGCCTGTCCGGTCCGGTGCGGGATCGTCCGGAGCGGTTGCTCCTCTATCCGCCGATTATTTCGGTCGATAAATATGAGAACGCCGCGAGTCCCTACGGGCTGTATCAGACGATTGGAAACGTGTCGGAATGGGTGGCCGATTGGTACGACCAGGACTATTACGCGGCAGCGCCGGATCGGAACCCCAAAGGCCCAGAGACCGGTACGCAGAAGGCGTTCCGGGGCGGAGGCTGGATGGATAGCACGACGACCATGCGAGTTGCGATGCGAAACGGAACCGACCCCAATACGAAGATCAATTGGATGGGATTCCGTTGTGCGAAGGATGTGCCGGATGGGGCAGGGGCGAAAGTGTCGCAGCTTGCGCCGTAACGGGAGGCACCGGTGATGCGGTTATTCACGAGGCTGATCGCTCGGGCAGCCGAGCGCAGATCAGCGGAATGGTCGGGGGACAAGGAATGTATTCCGATAATCACCCAGGGAGGGGAGCATGATGCAGGCTTGGAAGAGAAGCAGGAACATTGGAGTGTGGGTTGCCGCGATTGCGATCGCCGGGGGGCTCGCTGTCTGTGCTGTATTGCCGGCTTCGGCTGAAGAAGCCGGCAATATGGTGTTCTATCGAGGCGGGTTCACGCATTTGAGTAGCAATCGTGCGAACGAAGTATTTACGGATGTAAATGGTGCAAACGGTCGCAATGATAACAATGTCGGGTGGTATGCGGGGGCTGGCATTGATTTTCTCTTATCTAAAGATGCCTGGGGGGCAATGGATAAGACGTGGGCGGCTGGCGAGCTGGGCGTGCAATTTAGTCGACTTGCGTCGAACACCGTCCGGAATAATACAAGTGCACTATTGGCAGGGGCTAATAATGGCAAGACGCAGCTCACGATGGTGACGATTGATGTTTCGCCAAAAATAAAATTCAGAGAGGGGGAGGCCTTCCGTCCCTGGATCATTCCTGTCGGATTGGACATTCATGTGATTAGTCCTCCGTCGAATGCTACGCAGTATCTCGATATTGGTCTCCAGTTCGGCGCCGGGGCGGAGTATCAGGTCTGGAAGGCCTTCAAGGTTGGGATGGATGCCCGTTTCCATTTGGCGGCTGGGATGACCAACACGACGAATAACTATTTCACCGTCGGTCCCTATGTCGGAGTGTCATTCTGATCAACGGAGAGTGGTTGGCCCGCGATGAATCTGAAGGTGTACATACCGCATCAGATTGCGGAAACTAATTCGAGCGCGTTGAGCTTAGCTCAACGCGCTCCTTTCTTTACCGTAGAACAGATGGATGAAAAGCCAGTGAATATTGCTCAATTCCCCTTGCTGCCGGAGAGGTTGGATGACGCGCTGCAGCTAGTCGGCGAAGCCATCCAGGTTTCCGGTGCCTGGGCGAGCATGAATGGTCGTCTAGTGTCCAGCCTCACGAGGCTCTGGCAACGACTTGAGTGTTACCGAGAAAGTTTGGTGGCGGCAGATCCTGCTCGCTATTGTCGAGAACGAACGAGGTGGTTCAATGCCCTTGTCGGGTGGGATGCGCATCGATGCCCTGCGTTCTGTCAGTTTCTCTGCACGCCTTGCTTGGAGATGGGGCCGGGTGGAGCACCGGTCCCTCTAGCGCAGCGCTTTGAGGTCGCGGCCGTCTTGGCGGAGATTGACTGGTGCCCCCATTTGAATCTGCCACCTCACTCTGCACCGACCCAGGCTCCACGCTTGGACTCCGGGCGCTCTACTCCGTAGCCTGGCGAAGCAATGGGGACCGCTCTTCTTGTATGGTTGCATCTTCTCGCGGCATTCTGTTGGATCGGCGGGGCAATTTTTTTGTCGCTCGTGCTCGTGCCTGTGCTCAAGCGCGAACCCTTTATCGCGCAGAGACCGCTGCTATTCCCAACCGTCGCCCGCCGGTTCCGTATCGTGGTCTGGGGCGCGATTGCGGTCCTCTTGCTCACAGGGATCCTCTTGTTGCATCAGCGGGGGATTGTCATCGGCGATCCCTTGCATTGGCCGATGGTATTGACGGTCAAGCTGGGGCTCGTGGCGTTGCTCTTGTTTTTGACCCTGACCCACGATCTTGTTCTCGGACCGCTCATCAGAAAGATCGCGCAGTCCCCAGCTGAACGTCGAACCACGTTTGAGCAAATCCTGGTTCTCTGGTTTTCCTGGGTTGCGCGTTTTTCTCTCGTTCTTGCGCTGGCCGTTTTGTTTGCCGCGGTTTTACTGGTGAGGAGTTGACCATCGCCGAGCTTTGCAGGGCCTGGCGCGATACACCACAGCGGAAATTAGGATGATGGTTGCGGCTTCACGGCCTCTTCCTTGAACGTGAGCATCACAAGAACGATAAGTAAATCGTATGCTGCCAAAATATCGGACACAGGACAAATAGCAGAGCGAAAGTGCGGATGGTGGATATTGTGGCGCAGTCGTATCAGATTATGCGCCAGTATATGATCCGCTTGTCCGAGGAGGGTTTCAGTGATCCGGCGGCGTTGGGCCGCTATGCAGCCCTCGCGGGTCTGCCGTCGGAAGATTCCCAGCGGCGGGTTCGCCTGCCGATGCGAACGTGACCGCAACTTAATCGAAAGGATGCGTAACATGAAGGTGCTTGTCGCGACGGATGGATCGAAGTATGGGCGTTGGGCGATGAACTGGGTGGCCAAGCTGCCGCTCGCCGAGCCGGCAACGGTCACGGCCCTGCATGTGGTCGATATCGCCTCGCTCCGCGCGCCGTTTCTGTCGCAGCCGGTGATGGCGGGAACCGAGCGGTATATCCATGAAGAAATCCAGCGTATGGAAGCGCATTCGGTCAAAGCCCTGAAGGAGGCGAAGCAGCAGTTGGCCTCCTTGAAACTTAAGGGCACGGCCCGCAAGGAGCAGGGGGCTGTGGCTTCGACGATCTTGAAGCGAGCGCCCAAGCGGGACGGGTTGTTGGTGGTGGGGAGTCAGGGGCTCGACGCCCTCGATCGCTTCATGCTCGGCAGCGTCTCGACGAATCTCATCCACCATGCGACGTGCCCCGTGCTTGTCGTGAAGGGCGAGGCGGCGCCGGTGCGGCGGATTACCTTGGCGACCGATGGGTCTTCCGCATCGGCCAAGGCGCTGGATTTTCTGGTGAGCAAGCTCCAGGCGGATCGCGCGACCGGCAAGGGCGGGCCGATCCATGTGAGCGTCATCCATGTGATGCCCTTCATCAAGTATCCGGAACTCAAAGAGGCTGGGCGCCATTTGGTCGAACGGAGCGTGCGGAAGCTGGTCAAGGCTGGATTCACCGCAGAGCCGGTCTATCAGCTTGGCAAGCCCGCAGAAGAGATCATGAAGGTGGCTGCCAAGCACCAGTCTGACCTGATTGTGATGGGGGCCAAGGGGCTGGGCGCCGTTGCGCGCTTTCTGTTGGGCAGCGTTTCGACTCGAGTGGTCCAGCACAGTTCCTGCTCGGTTCTCGTGGTGCGATAGCCTTCTGCGTATCGTGGGTGACAGATTGGGGATGCGGGCGTTGTTTCCGGTGGGTGGGTGTCGGATATGAGCCCCCAAGAAGCCATTGCTCCGTCTCCAGCGTCTGCTTCCGCTCCTGTGCCCTGGCACCTTCTCTCGCCCAGTGATGTCGCGACACATCTGTCGGTCGATCCGAATGCCGGTCTCACTCCTGATGAGGCTGCGCGCCGGATCGCCCGATACGGCCTGAACGAGATCCGTGAGCGCCCTCCGCGCCAACTCTGGTGCATGTTCCTCGATCAATTCACCGACTTCATGATCCTCGTCCTGATCGGGGCGGCGATCGTGTCCGGAATCGTCGGCGAGCCACCCGATGCGATTGCGATCGTCGGGATCGTCCTGCTCAACGGGGTCATCGGTTTTATCCAGGAGTATCGGGCGGAGCGGGCGGTCGCAGCGCTGAAGCTGCTCGCGGCCTCCACGGCGCGAGTGCGGCGGGGCGGCCACGTGGCAGAGCTCTCTGCCTTGCAGCTGGCGCCAGGCGATGTCGTCTTGCTGGAGGCAGGCAACGTGGTGCCGGCCGATCTGCGTCTGATCGAAACCGTCCAGTTGAAAGTGGATGAGTCGCCCCTGACCGGCGAGTCGGTTCCGGTTGAGAAACGCATAACCCGGTTGCATGAAGCTGAGGCGCCGCTCGGCGACCGGGTGAACCTTGCCTACAAGGGAACCAGCGTGACCTATGGCCAGGGTATCGGTTTGGTAGTGGCGACCGGTATGCAGACGGAGTTGGGCCGCATCGCCTCGATGCTGGGGCGCGAAGAGGGCGTGAAGACCCCGCTCCAGAAGCGGCTTGCCTTGTTCGGGCAGCGTCTGGCCCTGGCGGCCCTGGCGATTTGCGCTATCCTCTTTGCCATCGGGGTGGTGCGCGGCGAATCGGGCGTGTTGATGTTTCTGACGGCCGTGAGTCTGGCGGTTGCGGCGATCCCGGAAGCGCTCCCGGCCGTGGTGACCGTGTCCTTGGCCTTAGGCGCCCGCCGGCTGGTGAAGAAACAGGCACTGATTCGCCGATTGACGGCGGTGGAGACGCTGGGGTCCGTCACCTATATTTGTTCGGATAAGACCGGCACCCTCACGCAGAATAAGATGCGGGTGGAGCAACTTGTTGTAAGCGGCCAGCCGGAGAGTGACGCGTCGAACCAGAAGGAGTCCCGGCATTGGCTGATGAAGGCTCTGGCGCTCAGCAACGACGCGACCAGGCAGAAAGATGGCTTGGTGATCGGGGATCCGACGGAGGTCGCGCTCTTGCAGGAAGCGGAAGCCAGAGGCTATGGGAAAGTTGAACTGTTGACACAAGCGCCGCGGCTGGCAGAACTGCCGTTCGATTCGGATCGCAAATGCATGACGACTCTGCACCGGGAGGGCTCAGGGGTCGTGGCCTTTACCAAGGGAGCGCCTGAGCAGGTTCTGGCTCTGTGCGAGGGGCAGTTGGCCGGCGATGTCCGGGTTGCACTCAATCCGGCCGAGCTGTTGACGCGAGCCGATCGGATGGCGGCGGAGGGGTTGCGCGTGCTGGCCGTGGCCTATCGGATCTGGCCTGCTCTGCCGACAGAGCTCACGCCGGACAGGGCCGAGCGGGGGCTGACATTTCTCGGCCTGGTCGGTTTGATGGACCCGCCGAGAGAAGAAGCCAGAGCGGCTGTGGCCCTCTGCCGGTCGGCCGGCATTACGCCGGTGATGATTACCGGGGACCATCCTGCGACCGCCCGCGCGATTGCGCTGTGTCTCGGCATCATCGAGAACCACGATGCGGTGATGACGGGGCAAGAACTGGCGCAGTTGCCGCTGGATGCGTACGAGGAAAAAGTGGAGGGGATCCGGGTCTACGCGCGGGTCTCGCCGGAACAGAAGATAACGATTGTGAAGGGGCTGCAAGATCGGGGCGAGTTCGTGGCCATGACCGGTGACGGCGTGAATGATGCCCCGGCGCTGCAGCGCGCGGATATCGGCATCGCGATGGGGCTGACCGGCACCGATGTGGCGCGTGAAGCGTCCCATATGATTTTGCTCGACGACAACTTTGCCACGATCGTGACGGCGGTGGGGGAAGGGCGGCGCATTTTCGACAATATCCGCAAGTTCATCAAGTATGCGTTGTCGTGCAATACGGCGGAAATCTGGACCATTTTTCTGGCGCCATTTCTGGGCATGCCGATCCCCCTGCTGCCGATTCATATTTTGTGGATCAACCTCGTGACCGACGGATTACCGGGCTTGGCGCTGGCGGTGGAGCCGGAGGAAAAGGGCCTGATGCAGCGGCCACCCAGGCCGCCGCGCGAGAGTCTCTTCGCGGATGGGATGTGGCAGGGCATCCTCTGGGTGGGTCTGCTCATGGGCGGCATGACACTCGTCACCCAGGCCTGGGCCTATCGTACGGGCCATGCTCATTGGCAAACGATGGTTTTTACCGTCTTAACGTTGTCGCAGCTGGGCAACGTGCTTGCCCTTCGATCCGAGCGCGCCTCGTTTTTCCAGCTTGGCGCCTGGACCAATCTTCCTCTCCTGGGCGCGGTGGGGCTGACTGTTGCGCTGCAGATGGCGACCATTTATATTCCGGCCTTGAATCCAATCTTCAAGACCGAGCCGCTCGATGCCGAGGAGTTGCTGCTGTGCCTGGCGCTCTCGTCGATCGTGTTTATTGCGGTGGAGATCGAGAAGTGGTGCATCAGGCAAGGGTGGCTACGGTGGTCGTCATGAGTTCTTCCGGAGAGTCTCCTGTGACGGTAAATCAGGCAGATCCGGTGCTGTCGCGGAGAACCTTGCTGGAGCGGGTCATCCAGGGGTTGGGTCTGTCGCTTGCGCTGAGCCCTGCGATCCCTGTCGTCCAGGCCAGGGAACGGGCTGCCAAGAGTGACGAGACCGACCGCTTGATTGTGCGGGTGGCGCGGCCGTTGGATGCGGAAACACCGGTGCAGGAGTTTGTGTCTTCCCTCACGCCCACCTCCCGCTTCTTCGTTCGCAGCCACTTCGGCCCCCCCCCGCCGGAACAGCTTTCCGAGAAAAACTGGCGATTGCGCGTGACCGGTCTGGTCGATCGACCGTTGGCTCTCACGCTGCAGGATCTGAAACAATTCGAATCCGTCACCCTCACCGCCGTCGTGCAATGTAGCGGGAACGGCCGGGCCTCGTATCGGCCGAAAGTGCCTGGCGTGCAATGGGAGCGAGGCGCGGTCGGCAATGCGAGCTGGACCGGGGTGCGCTTAAGAGATGTTCTGGCGAAGGCAGGCCTCTGGACGAGCGGTTTGCATGTGCAGTTCCAAGGGGCGGACCGCCCGGTAGCGGCGACGGTTCCGCTCTTCGTGCGCAGCATTCCGGTTGAAAAGGCGCTGCACCAAGATACGATTTTGGCCTATGAAATGAACGGACGTCCCTTGCCGCTATTGCATGGAGCGCCGCTACGCGTGATCACGCCTGGATGGATGGCGGATTCCTGCATCAAGTGGCTCACCGACATCACGGTTCTGCAGGATGAAGCCCAGGGCTACTATATGCAAACCGCCTATCGGTACCCCGCGAGGCTTGTGACGCCCGGCGAAGTCATCGTATCGAGCGAGCTCAAACCGGTGGAGGAGATGGTCGTGAAGTCGCTGATCGCACAGCCGCGGGAAGGGGCGTCGCTTGTACCTGGCCTCGTGACGATTGGCGGCGTGGCCTGGACCGGCGAGGGCAGGATTGTATCGGTCGAGGTTTCGCTCGACGAGGGCCGCACCTGGGAGCCGGCGCGTGTGATCGGCGAAGATCAACCCTATGCGTGGCGCCAGTGGCAGTACATTTGGCAGGCGACTCCCGGTACGAAGACGATTCTCTGTCGCGCGACTGATGATCGGGGGCAGACACAACCGAAGGCGAGTCCCTGGAACCCCGGCGGGTTTCTCTGGAACGGGTGGGACTATGTGAGCGTGACGGTGGCCGGATGAGGGTCGCTACGAAGGTTGCTGCCATCGGTCTGCTAGGGCTGGTGACGATACTGTTTAGTCGTGCAGGGGCTGCGCCGGATGATCGTGCGGGAATGGCTGCGCGGGCAGAAGGATTGGTGCTGGCCCGCTGCGGCATCTGTCACAGTACGGATTTAATTACGCAACAACGGTTGGACCGGTCACGCTGGCAGGCCACAGTCGGAAAAATGGTTCATTGGGGAGCGGAGCTGTCGGAGGAAGAAGCGGCCCTGGTGGTGGAGTTTCTTGTGGCGCGGTTTCATCCTGCCGCCCCGGCCTTGGTCACGCTCGGTGAGATCGGCGCGGCGGAGCCTTTGCAGGACGAGCACCCATCCATGCAGGAACGTCCGAGCGGAGTGGCGCAGCAGGGAGCGGCACTTTTTGCCAGTAATTGCCAAGCCTGTCATGGAGCCGGCGCCGGTGGAGGGTTCGGGCCCAAGCTGGCCGGCAATCCCATTCTCAATTCTGAGACGTCATTTTGGGAGACGGTCTTGTATGGACGAGGGCCGATGCCTGCCTGGGAACATACGTTGAGCCGGCAGGAGATTGCGGATATCCGGACCTGGCTAAAAACGCTGTAGAGTGGCGGATGGTGGGCGTGATCTCCTGTGCTCGCGCAACGCGCGGTCGCAGACTCCTCTCGTTGGACGCGCGCAGTGGGGGATCGCGCCCGTCACCCGCCTGTGAGGAGAGATATGTGAGTTCGGAGAGAATCATTCCGGCACGACAGATTTCCTGCTAGCTTGGATGTTTGAGGTGAGAGTAAATTTGCAGGATGCTCAAAAAGGCCATCTTCACCATTCGTGAGCCGTAAAAGGTAAGATGTGAAACGTCGTTCGTCGTCAGACTCTGACATTTCACGTTGTACCTTTCACGAACGGTGAAGATGGCCTTTTTGAGTATCCTTGCCCCGTTGTTTTCTTAGGCGATGAAGAAGTCCATTCTCGTCGTCCGTTATTCGTAACGGCTTTTGCTACGGAGAGGACCCGCGGATGTCGCAACCTCAAGTTGAGCCCCACGTCTTTGTCATTATCGGCGCGACCGGCGATTTGACGCGCCGGAAGCTCCTGCCTGCCCTGTACCATTTGCGGGATCAGGGCAGGCAGGAGACGCGCAATACTCTGATCGTCGGGGCGGCTCTGCCGGAGTTGGGCGAAGAGGGGTTTCGGCTGGGGGCTTTCGAAGGTTTGCAGCAAGCCGGCTGGCGCAATGAAACGGAGTTGCGCGCCTGGTGCGAGGAATGCCTATTCTACCAGACCTTACATGAAGGGGGTCCGCAAGATTATGAGGCGTTGGCCCGCTACATCCGGCGGTTGGAGCGCATCCACAAGATGCCGGAGAACCGGGTGTTCTATTTGGCCTTGCCGCCGGACACGGTGCCGACCGCGATGGAACGGCTGGACCAGGCGGGACTGTTCAAGAGCCACGGGTGGGTCCGCGTCGTGTTCGAGAAACCGTTCGGCCACGACTTTTATTCGGCCAGGCGTTTGAACGCGACTTTGCACCAATATATTGAAGAGTCTCAGATCTATCGGATCGATCATTACCTGGG
>SXGR01203396.1_pt1 | contig 10355 bp, 12 predicted proteins | sample 3174711 | NCBI WGS metagenome assembly SXGR01 (sample SAMN11356860, study PRJNA531348) | freshwater metagenome | isolation source: freshwater sample F1-60 | place: China: Fuxian Lake, Yuxi | collected 2017-12-25 | reverse complement strand
CGATAGGCAGCTTGGACACCGTATTAAGCGCACTGGCGTAGAGCGTGTCGCCGGTTGCATAGGTTGACTGCGCCGTGCCGCCGTTGGCTACGGCAAGTGTACCGGCGAGGGTGATAACCCCGGTCGTGACGCCTGACGGCGTAAGACCTGTCGTACCGGCGGAAAAGCTCGTTACGCCGCCCGTGCTGGCGGCCCAGGTCGGAAGCCCCGCCGCCAGAGTCAGGACATAGCCGTTAGTCCCCGCCGTCAGCTTTGACAGTGTATTGGAAGCTAAGGCGTAAATCAGGTCGCCAGCGGCGTACGTCGAGAAGCCGGTGCCGCCGTTGGCCGAGTCCAACGTGCCTGCCAGCGTGATCGCGCCAGCCGTTGCCGAACTTGGCGTGAAGCCTGTCGTGCCAGCACTGAAAGTCGAGACCCCAGTGCCTGCTGGCGTGTTCCATGTGCCGTCGCCGCGCCAGAAGGTGGAGGCGGACGCAGACGTGCCGCTGTTCAAATTCGTGACGGGCAGATTGCCCGTGACACCTGTCGTCAGGGGCAGCCCGGAGGCGTTGGTTAAAGTGCCGCTGCTGGGCGTACCAAGAGCCGGTGTTACCAGCGTCGGGCTGGTGGACAGCACCGTGTTGCCGCTGCCGGTGCTTGTCGTCACGCCCGTGCCGCCATGCGCCACCGGCAGCGTGCCAGTAATGTTGGCCGCAGGCATGTTCGTCTGGGCAAGCGTCGTAATCTGAGCAGTGGTCGCCTTGACCGTTGTGCCGCCTTGGACAACCGGCAGCGCCTCCGTGCCGTTAAGCGCAGCAGCCGACGTAAGATCAGTAATCTTGATGCCGTGGCTCATCTGCCGCTTCCTAGCTTGGGGTCCACGTCGCCGCGCTATTACTTTGCGACGACCATGCCGTAACCGTGAAATCCACGATCAAAGCCAAATCCTCTTCAGTGTGCAGCACAAGGTCGCTTTCCGTCGTCAAAGAAAACGCCGTGGGCGGTAGCGAGTCCCAGCCGCCTGTCGAAGCAAGGGGCGTCCACGTCGTTGGCATCAGAACCCGCGCCGACGTGCCGTAAGCTGAATTGTCGAGCGCATGGCGCGCTCGCTCTCAAGATTCATCGCGTCCATCACCTGCTGACGCGCCGCCGCCCAAAGCTGCACTCGGTCGTCGTCCTTGAGGTACGGGGCCGCCTCAAGCAGCGCGCTGTACAAGTAAATGTCAGGCGACTTGGTCAGCAGCCAGTTGGTCGTGTTGCTATCGGACAGAGCCGGAATCTTGGCGTAATAAACCATTTGCAAGTCAAGGTCGCTGCCAGGTGCGGGAATGATCTCGAAAGCGCCGTCGATCACCGTGTAATAGTAGGTCGTAGAGGCCGTCCGGTTTTGGGCTTTCAGCACCTTAGCTTCCTGCGGCCCGATATAAGCCATTGACGGCTGCGCTGAAGCTGCGTCCAGTTCCAGAGAATAGTGCTGCAGGAAATCAGTCGGCAGCGACACATACTCGTCGTCAGAAGTTGCCTGCACTCTCGTCAGCATGTCGCGCGTGCGAAGCTCGCGATTGAACTTGGCTTCCGCCAACGTCACAAAGGACGGCAACACAGTAGTCAAATCCGCGCGATTGAGATAATCTGCAATTGTCGATTTGATCTCGGAGTATGTGCTAAGAGCCATCGCTTATCTCCGCGTGTTCCAGCACGTATTCAAAACTGCCGATGTGGCGGACTTCCTTTGAAATATCGTGGTCGATGTGAGTCGGATGCCCAACCTTTGCTGCGTGCAGGCACATTGAAACATCTTCACCAAGGAACATGGCGTTCTTGGTCGAGTACCCAATGTGAAACCACGGGTCAGCTAAATCTTTGAACACTTGCGTCGAAGTCAGCATCAAGCCCATGCCGGCAGCTGTAACTTGCTCAAGACCTGTCGAACTCTTGCGGGTCGGCACCCGCACCCAACCATCGTCAGTCATATTTTGCGCCGTTGTCTTAGCCGGTAGAACGCGCGTGACGTAGTTTGCCGCCACGATTGTCTTGTTACGCTCCAACAGCCGCTGCAGCGCGTTCTTCGGAAACCGCATGTCGGAGTCGATCCAGAGGATGTCCGTGGCACCCTGGGCAATCGCCTCCTTAGCCAGGTTGACGCGCTGGTCCGCGATTAACGTGCCGGAGCTATGATACAGCCCGATGTTCATGCTTGTTGCGGCATGAAAACCGACCATGTTCGCCAGATCAAAGGAAAAACCGGCGCACACCTGGTCGCGGCACGGCACGCAGATAGCGACCCTCACAGGTGGCCCTCATGCGTACGAAAATACTTGTTGTCGGGATCGTTCAGCCACCGCTTGAGCGCCTTGGAGTCGTCAAGAATGCCTTTTGCCTTGAGATCGTGAAAGATCGTCAAGGGCAAAGAGGCAACCTTGGCCCACTCGCCAAACCGCTTGCTGGCCTCATTGGCCTGCTTGCGGTTGAAGTCCAGCAACGTATCCACCGCCTGCTCAGCAACGTAATGCGCCACGCCATCGCTCTCATCGTGATAAAGAACGTGGCTGATGCCGGTGTTAGGATCGTGATCGATGACTTTGCGCATATAAAGTTGGGGAGGTCCAAAGACCTCCCCACCCCTAGCTAGAGTTAAGACGTAGAAAGATCGCGGATCGCGGCCATCGCCTTCTGCTGGCGAACCTTGAGGCCGAATTCAACGATCAGCATGCGCCGCTCGCTGTCGCCGGTCTTGCTCATTACTTCCGTGCGGAAGTTGCGGAGGTAGCCGACCGACGAGAAGTCGGGGTCCACCAGGTAAGCGTTGCCTTCCGGCTGGAATCGATTGGCGACCACGGCGATCTCACCGAAGTCGCTAATGAACACGTCAGCCGCGCCGACGATGTCCGCCTGCTTGCCTGCAGGGATGTCGCGGTACGGAGTCGCGATGCCGGTGAAGGTCGAGAAGACCGTCTTGTTGAACGGGCCGACCATCAGCATCTTGAGCTTGCCGCCCTGAGTCCACACGTCCTTCGCAGCAGCCTTCAGGAGCGTGCTGGTAAAGGCACGCGCCGTGCCGGCAACGGCGGCAGTTGCGGGGTAGCCTGACAGGTTAGCACCGCCACTCGACATCACCGGGGCCGCCGCAGTCGTGCCAGCGCCCTTGTAGCTATTGGTGATAATCCAGCCGCCGAGACCAGCCGTCTTGCGAGCTTCGGTAGACGTGCCAGCGAATGCGACCTGGTTGGAGGTCAGCACCGATTCCATGTCGCGCTTAAGTTCGGAAGCGGCCTTGGCCAGTTCGTAGGCCAGGTAGCTTCGCATGCCGGCCTTATCAACCGCCTCAAGCGTGCCAGACACCTCAATCACCTTGCGGCTAATTTGAGTGTAGTTGCCGACACGGTTGGTCGCTGCGCGAGCGTCCGCGCCAGTGATCTGGTCGCCTTCAAGCACAGCGTTCGTCGTGACAGCCGACGCCAGAGCGTCGGTCTGCCACTCAAAGTACGTGTTCTTCACGTTCTCGCGGCCAGTGTTCGACATGAGCGGAACATCGATCGGAGAGATATTATAGATAACACTAGAAAGGTCTTCGCGGACGTTGGTCGCGTCGTAACGAGTAATCTCGTTGGTGCTGATAGCCACTGTATTGCTCCTTAAAGCATGCGTTCAAAGATGGACGCGGCATCGCTGACGCGCCCGGTTTGGGCGAGACGCTGTTTCGCTTTGGAGATGTCAGACGAAGTACGTGGCGCTGAGTTCGCAGAACCTGCCGGCGCGGTCTTGGGGCCTTTGGTGACGACGGGGCGAGGAACCTTCGCTACCATCTCGTCATACCGCATGGCCTTGTACATCACCGCGATTGCGCGGGGGTCGTATGCTTGAGCCAACTCTTCTTCCGAGTATCCGACTTTCTTGCCGTACTCTAAAAGCTTGCCCCGATCCGTTTCCCAGCGCTTGGCATCCTTCCAATCGGGGACCAGTTCCGGCAACTTCTGCCGCCCCTGTTCCACGAACTGCTGAAGTTGCTTCTGCTGCTCTGCTGTCTGAAGGGCCTGGAGACGCTGCATTTCAGTTTGCGCTGCCGCAAGTTTGTCCTGCCGGTCTCGCCAGATGTCCTTCTGACGAACGTACTCTAGTGGGTCGCTGTCATACAGATTCTGCCAATTCGGTTCCCGCTCCTGGGCCTGCTGCCACTGTTGCGAAAGTGCCGTCAAAAGCTGCTGGTACTGCGCCCTTTCCTGCATCACCGCCGTGGCATGTGTCTCCAGAGCCTTACGCTCCTCGGACAACGCCATGGTTTTACGCGAGTAGTCCTGCTGACGCTGGTAGCCCTTGGCCACCTCCTCCACCGGCAACTGCTCGGCCTTGCCGTCGATAACGACGGTAACCAGCTTCTGCTCGGGTTCGGTAGGCTCCTCGGCCTCCTCGCCTTCAGGTGCCGCTTCTTCGGAGGACTCCGCTTCTTCAGCGGTCGTCTCACCCTCCTCGGTCGCAGCCAACGGCTCTGCCGGTTCTTCGGCAGGCTTTGGCGCTGCTTGTGCTGTTGTGGAAGTCTCGGTGTCGGGGGATTCCCCGGCGAGAATGCCCTCAATAGCTTGAGCCGCGCCTGGAATTCCGGTCGCTGAGTTAGCGGTATCGGACATTTAAATATACCTCAAATGTTGTCGCTTCTCAAGCGACGGTTGAACGCGCTGATACGCGAATCGTTTGCGATGTAGGTAATTTCTGACTTTAAGTCGGTAACCGCTTTCAGCATCCGGTGCGCTTCCTCGCGGTCGTTGACCGATTGCGATTTCCGCCATGCCTCTACGTATTTATTGTCCAGCACGGCAAAGAGTCGGATCAACACCTCAGAGCCGTCGAGTGCCCGCACCTGCTCATGGAATTCGCGATCATCCATTGCCGACGCCCGTCACGTTTCCGTGCATGCGGGCCGCAGCGCCGATCGACGCCTTCTCGATCGCGATGCCCCGCTTGATCTCGGCCTCCAGGCGGGCAACGTCAGCCTGCGTTCCGTACTTCGCCTCGATCTCCGCAACCTTGACCATCGTCTCAAGCCGCATCTTTTCCATGTCGGACTGATGCCGCATCTGTATTTCTTGCGCGTCGAGTTGCAGCTTCAACTGGTCGTGCTGAATCTTGGCCTGCGCCTTCTGCGTCTCGATCTTCACAAGCTCCATGTTCGGATCGGGCGGCGGCGGCTGCTGCGCCATCATCTGCATCTGCTGCGGGTCGATCTCTTTGAAGTAGCGCTGGGCATCTTTAAACCCGGCCAGCGCACAGATTTGCGCCAGCGTGTTGCGATATTCAAACACTGAGCAGAGCGGGTTCATGGGGCCTGCCGTCTGCATGATCTGTTCCTGCTTCTGCGCAAGCAGCATCAGGAACTGCATCTTGTCCTGATCAGTGCCGCGCCCAAGCGCGACGTTGACCTGAACGTCAAGGTCGGCATCCCAGTAGCGCGGATCGACCTCTACCCATTTACCGCGCATACGCACCACGCGCGGCTTGTCCTGATGGCGAACGATTAGTTTCAGCAAGCCGCGAAACAGGCGCTTCATGCCGTTCTCGGCAAACAGACGGGCCACAAGCTCAATGCGCTCCTGCGCACCCTGCACCGTCGCCGTCACCGCAGCGCGAGTCGTGGACTGCAGCACGTCGGGGTCCAGACCCTGCGATGCCGCCGAGATACCCGTGCGCCGCGCCTTTACGTCATCCAAATAAGCAATGATCGGCATGGCCTGTTGGCCGACGAACGGTTGCGAGAATGGTTGGACCATCCCCGGCTGCCGCATGCGGATGATGCCGCCCATCTCGGTGTTGAGCGCATCATCGATGTTGACCTGGCCCTCAACGATCGCGGTGCGCGGGAAAATCGACTGCGCCAGTGAGTCGAGCGTGGCACGCACCACGTTTGACTTCATAAGCTGCAAGTCCATCGTCTGGTCGGCAAGCGACTGCCCGATCACCATGTGAGGCTCGGGGTCGGGACAGAAGAAAGCGAACGGCACATCCGTCGCCACGCTGTCGTGCAGGATGTGATGCGCGCCGCCGATCGAACAGACCTTCCGCAACTCGGCAATGCCGTCGCCGTCCCTGTCGATGCGTACATACGATTCAACGTACAGCACCCGGCGCATCGTCTGGTCGGGGTTGTCGCTGCGATCCATGAACGACATGATCGCCGGATTACGGGTCTGCGCTTCGTAGTTCAGCACGAACACGTCGCCCTGGCCGGCATGCTCCTCAACCTCGTCGCGGTCGTAGCCCATGGCCACCAGTTCCGACACCGTCTTCAGCGAGCGATGACCGACATACGCGGCGTTCTCGATGTCGCGCGCATCGCGTGCGATCAGGAACTCTTCGGGCGGCACCGACTCCAGAACGACGCGGTTCTTCTCGATCTTGCGCCGGATCTTCACCCCGTACTTAACGATTGCCGGCAGAACCATCATGCCGTCAGGGCCGGTCGCGGCCTCCTGCACGGTCTCTTCCTCGATCTCCACGATCTCGACCGCAGGGTCCTGCTGCAGCACCAAAAACTGGCCCTCATCGAGGTTTTCAAATTCCGCTTCGCTGATCTCCGTGTCCTCAGACCAACGCCACTTGATGATGCCCGTGCGCCGAACCAGTGCGTCCTTGAACGCCTGATGCAAAATCGAGAAGCCAGGATTGTCGTTGTAGAAGACGTGGTTGATATAATCCGTCTGCTGCGCCGCCATGTCCGTCTTGTCGGCGGTGTTGGGCGCAAACTCGACCACCTGATCCGACGAGGTGAAGATACGCAACAGCGAAGGCACAATGGCCTGCACCGTGTCACGCACCTCGGTCATCACGATGCGCGAGCGCCCGTCTTCCTCGTTGCCAAACTCGTCGCCGCGATAGTAGGCCGTGGCCTTGGCACGCTGCGGCGCGATGTAGCCGTCAATGTAATCGACCGCCTCGTCAATCGACGCCTTCACCGAAGCCACGAACTGCCCTTCGTCCATCTCGTCGCTGGCAGCAGGCTCCTCCCCAGAAGCCGCCGCGCCAGGCGTGGGATCGAGCAAGACATCCATGGCGGAAGCCGTCTCGGGAATACCCGAAGACGACGCGCCCATGTTGCTGCTGTACTGCGTCGCCATCCTACTTGACCGGCAGCAGCGGCAGACCGGCACGGACGCGGCGGCTGCGCACCGACGCAGCAGCGGCCTTCTTCACCGCCATCTTCTGCGCAGGCGACTGCACCACAGCACTGCCGGTGGGCCGCATGTTGTCGTCCATCTCGTAGCGGGCGTTGCCCACCTTGTCCCTGACGACACCCTGCTCTTGTGCCATGAAAGCATTATGCAGGCCGTTAAAACCACCCTTGAGCTTCATTACAATCTCCCTTGCCGGGCTTGGACGCGGATGCTGTAGATGGGGGAAAAATAGTGCTGCATCAGACGAGCCCCCTAAGGCTGCGCTTGAGAGGCTGACCCGGCACCCACTTCATCCCTCGCCCGCCAACCAATGCAGCATCGCCGGCAAAGGTCAGGCACAGGGAGTCGGCAATGTCGGGCGAGCGACGAATACGCTTGCGCATCTCGTCCTTCGATTCGATCTTGTAAGTGCCGTTGGAATTGAACTTGTAAAGCGGCGCGCTGATCTCCACGCGCAACTCGTCAACCTTCGGCAGCTTGCAGGCGCGCTGCTGCAGCCAATCTCTGAGGGTGAGCCACAGTTCGTCGCGCAGGCGGCTGGCCTGCGGGTTCATCGCGGCACTCTCCGCGACGTTCACATCGCGGACGTTGTACTTCAGTTCCCGCAGACGATCGGCAACGCCAGCGCCAAGGCCGATCGAGTCCACCAGTATCTCGGCAGGCTTGTCCTTCATCGCCTCGTTGGCAACCCAGCCGACCGTCTCCATCAGGTCGTTGCCGCTGCGGATCTGGAACTCCAGCACCACGTTGCCCTGGCGCTTGCAGATTACACTGCGGTCGCCGCCGAAACGGGCAACGTCAACGCCGAAGACCAGCGGTTCCGCCGTGTTCAGCACAACGTCGCGCTTCATGGCGGCATCGACAAGATCGACGGGGATCAGGCTGTTGTCTTCAGTGCGCGGGAATTCGCCCAGCACTCGCACCGAATACTGCGGGCTGTCCTCGCCCCAGGTTTCGGCAACCTGCTGCACGAAGTCCTGGTCCACGAGGTCGGCAAGGTCGGGGTCGAGGCAGGAGACCGTCATCCGCTCCCAGCGGTCGGCCAGTTCGTTGTGCGACTTGTAGAACAGGCCCGTGAGGCGGGTCGGGTTGCCGACCAGCACCGTCGTTGCACTGTGACCCGACATCGAGCCGGTGGCCGCCTCGTACACGGACTCGGGAATGCCGCTTGCCTCGTCGGCAATCAGCAGCACGTTCTCCGAGTGAATACCGGCCATTGCTTCCGGCTTGTCGCTACTGCTGGTCCTGGCGCTAATGAAGCTGCCGTCAGGGTCGGCCTTGAGTTCGATGCGGTCGCTGTAGACTTCCAGCAGCGCCTTGAGCGGTGGCGGCAAGCGGGTGATCCAACTTTTAAGCTCCGCAAAGAGGGCGTCGAATAGCTGCGGCGCGGTTGGGGCGGTGACGACGCTCTTCTGCGGCAGGCGACAGATGATTGACCAGATCAGCACCCACGCCACAGCGGTGGACTTGCCGACGCCGTGGCCCGCCTTGATGGAGATGCGGCGCTTTCCGCTGGCGACGTGGGTCAGGAATTCGCGCTGCCACTTTTTGGGTTTTGCACCCAGCACTTCTTCGGCAAAGGCGACGGGGTCGCTTTGGTATTTTTCTAAAAATTCTATAAAAGCAGAGGTCCCGGCTTGGGACCCGTGGGGGTGGGGGGTATGAGGAGCCGACTCTACTGTGCGCGGGTGGCCGTCACCGACACCGCCCGCCAAGGTGGTCCCCCCTGCCGGGGGTCCCTGCCGGCCTCGCCTCTTGGCGCTGGCCGCGAGCTTGGGAACAGCAACGACCATACTAGATATGGTCCAGGTCTGCGTTAGGCGCGTCGGATAACGCGCAGTCTGCGTGTGCGATTACGCTATCACCTTGATCTATAACGCTTTTATCGCCTTTGCCCGATTTGTCATAATGCAAATTATACGGATTCACAGCGTTACCGCTATAAACTGGTAAGCTCGTTTTGACCGACCTCGCGAGGTCGGTCGACCTCGAGCTATCGCCTGGCGTTGTAATTTTTGGGCGACGACGCGCGGCGAGCGCGCGGATTGCCTCTATGTGCTGGCCGGTAAGGTCGAGGCTGACCGACACGCTACGATCCACCCACATACCAAGCGACTTGCCGATCAATTCCTCGGCCCGCACAGCGGCGGGATAATTGCCCGCCTCCTCTGCTCGGGCTGAGAGATTATCAAGGCGAGTTAGTACTCGGTCGGCTGTTATCTCATGTCGCCTCGTAAGGCGCTTGATCCGGCGCTGCACTTTAGGCCGCCTTATAAGCAGGCTGGCGGATACGTGCGCAGACTTGGGTGCGTAGCCAGCCGCAATAGCGGCTTGCGTACCGTTGCCGTTTTTAGCCACGTATTGAGCTGCAAAGGCAGCCTCGCGGACGCTTAAATCGATGGGCACATTCAAAAACGCAAAAGAAAAACGGAAAAAGTGTCAATAGGCTATTGACCCGCGCCATAACGTGTCGTAAGTTTACGCCACACTATCGGACAGTCCGATGGGACTGAAGAGGATTGAGAGATGACCCAAGCTAAATTTCGCGCCGACAACACCGAGGGCTACACCGCCGTGCAGCTCGACCTGCTCAACGACGGGTTTGAGGTCGCATGCGCCGAACTCGACATCGACCCGTTTGACGACAACGATAAATCGTCGGTGGATGCAATCTCTGAGGAGCTGCTTGCACTCCTCGGCACCGCAGACGCTGTCGGCGAGCGCTGGTGGGTACTCGGCGCCTACAACACTCCCGCCATATACGCATGGGGTACCGAAACCGAGGTGGACACATACGCCGACCGGCTTAACGCCCACAAAGAGGTCAACGTCTATCATGCAGAGGAGATGAGCCTCGGCGAGGCCGCAGCGCTGGCACTCACCACTAGGATCGACGACGGCGTCAATCTTCGCGATGAACTAATGGAATGGGCAGAATGAAGGAAATCACCGATCTGGATTTATTTCGCGCCACAGGGGAAGCGCTACTTGGCCCCCTGTGGCAGTCTGAGCTAGCGCGCCAGCTAAACGTGAGCGTGCGCACGATGCAGCGATGGGCGGCGGGTGAATTCGCCATCCCTCCTGGCGTGTGGGTGGACCTGCTGAAACTTCTGGCCGATCGGCAAGATGAATTGGCTAAACTGCGTCCGTTGCTGCAAAAGCAGGTTGCGTACACGTCGGACTAGACCACACGTCCACGTCGGCTGATTGGCT
>SXGR01054024.1_pt1 | contig 10355 bp, 9 predicted proteins | sample 3174711 | NCBI WGS metagenome assembly SXGR01 (sample SAMN11356860, study PRJNA531348) | freshwater metagenome | isolation source: freshwater sample F1-60 | place: China: Fuxian Lake, Yuxi | collected 2017-12-25 | reverse complement strand
TGAACATCATGCTTGCGTCGGTCACGGAGCGCACGCGAGAAATCGGCATTCGGCGCGCGCTCGGTGCGACTCGCAAGCACATTGTGTTGCAGTTTCTGGTTGAGACAGGCTCCATCTCCACACTTGGCGGCGTGTTGGGCATCGTGCTTGGCGTTTCGTTTTCCCTCAGCCTTCCATGGCTCACTGAGCTTCTCGCGAGCCTGCCCCTCTTTGAGGGCGCGATTGCGGGGAAAGTCGCGCTTGAGCCGCAGGTCACGCTCTGGTCGGTGATGGTGAGCTTCTTTGTCGCCGCGGGCGTCGGACTGATCTTCGGTATCTATCCGGCCGTCGTCGCGAGTCGCAAGGACCCGATCGAAGCACTTCGTCACGACTAGCGTGGCAAGAGATTGCGCGCGTTCCTGGAAATCATCTCGACTGTTGGTCACTGCATAGATAAACTAGGTCTATGCCACACGAACCACAGAACGCTCCGCCGGGCACACTGGACATGATGATTCTCTCATTGCTAGCAGAGGAGCCCCTTCACGGATATCTCATTGCACGCAGGATCGAGGAGCGGAGTGGTGGGGTCCTCGGGATCGAGGAGGGCTCGCTCTATCCGGCCCTGCAGCGCCTTCGGAAGCGCAAAGCCGTGACGGATGAATGGAGCACGCAAGAAAATGGTCGCGAAGTGCGTGTGTATTCAATCACGCGCGAGGGTCGCGCAGAACTCGTTGAGTCGGCAATTCGTTGGCGCATGGTGAGTTCAGCCATACAGAAGATAATTCAAGACATCAAGGGAGATCGTCGTGTCAAGCTTGCATGACGATGATGAAGACCTTCGCCGCGAGATGGAGTCACATCTCGCACAATTGGAGGACGACGCGAGTAGGGGTGGTGCGTCGCCGAGCGAAGCCACGCGGCGGGCGGAAGCGAAGTTTGGGAACGCGGCGGATCACTTTCGGGAGGCACTCGATGAATGGACTCGGCGTCAACGAACGGTGCGCAATGGGCTGATCGGTATCACCATTGCGGCACTCGTGGTTTCGGCGGCCGGAATTGTCATCAATGTTCGTTTGCTGGGTGACCTGCGCGCAACGCTTGATGGCTGGTCGGCGCGCGCGAAGCAGAGCGAGCTTGGGTTCGGTGTCGTGCGCTACAGCGGGGCACTCGTCGAAACAGCGTGGATGAGTCCACATGGAGTCGTGCGACAACAGCTTCCCATGCTGTTGACCGATTGGGAGTCCTCCACCGCGAGATTTCCGATGGAGTGCGCCGAGGGCGAGCGCCCCCGGTTTGAGTTTTTCGTCACCGAGGAGGCGCGTGGGTTCTTCGAGGGGATTCCGGTTGGCACCAAGATGAGTTGTAAGCTCGCCGCGCAGATAGATCTTGATTGGTCGAATGGCACTCCACCGGTGAACCACAGCGATTGGCTGCGCGCTATCGATCCTTCGCTCCAGTTTGCTGGTTGCGAGCGGTGAGATCGCCGAGTGGTCAGCGACGGCGATCTCACGGTCCCTGAGAGGAGTGGCGCGATCTCGTTTGAGCGGCCTATGGACTAGCGTCCCCAACCCGGCTTGCACCCGGGGACTCCAGTTTCCACGAGTTGATTGTTGGATGGGTCGATGCAAGGACCTGTGACTTGCTGGCACTGGCAGTTGCTCCCACCGCAGGTTGCCGCGGAGATGAAGATCCAGCCTTGGCCACACTTGGAGACGCAGCCTTTTGTGTACCCCGGCGTCGCTTCGCTTCCGACGACAATGCTCTCTCCCGGCTCCAGGGCGTACGAACTGAGTCCATCGAGCGAAATCAGCAGTGCAGTCGTGACGCCATTGTTGATCACGACTCCGTCTTGCACGGCTTCGAGTGAACCGACCGCGGTTCCCGCGCTTCGCCACGCGCCATCAATGAGCGACGCAGTGGAGGTCGAAAGGCAATGACCCGTCAGAAAGAGAGCACCCGACTCCTCAAGATGGTTCGCGCAGTCGGGGAGGGGGCGAGAGGTTGGTGGCGGTGGGGCGTGTTGCGCGGACGCCGAGTGGCTCGGCGCGAAACACGCGCCGAGCGCGAGTGATCCATAGAGAACGAGACAAGAGGGGCGCAGTGCAGATCCGAAGTCAGACATAGCGAGTCTCCTTACACGGAATCCGAGGCATTTGTCTAGCCCTACGATGGGTTTTACGACATTGCATAGCGTATCTATGTATGCGCTCGTGTCAAGAGGGCGGCGAAGAAAACTTGGCGGTCTTTCATTGCCGAGTGTGGATCGTCAATCCCGGCCCCAATTTCTCCGCGAACTCTTCTCGCTGCTCGATGATGCGCGGTGAGCTCAAACGGTTCCGATCGAAGGGGTGCTTCGACCGAGCGTTTGAGAGCATCGCGCGACGCAGTCGGGCGGAGTTCGCGAGTAAGGCCATGGCGATCAGGGAGGTCCTTATAGATGAAGCGGGAGACGAGCACGCAGCGGTTCGGATTCACAAGGCAAGCAAGCGTGCGCTTTGACTTCCGCACGAAGTGGCCATTGGGGAACCGCGGTCACTCCTCTCAGACGCGCAGCGGGCAAACTTCGACGGCGCGCTCACCGAGGCGCGTCGCGAACCTCCGCGCGTCTTGGGTGACTCGCCCCAGACTCAACGAGATCGAATCGAGTGAGCTCTTGCACCGCCACACTTCGACTGCGCCTTCTCCCCAATCGGCCCAGCCTTCGAGTGTCTGCACGTGCGTCGCATGTCGGCGGAGTTCTTCCCGCACGCTCGGTGAGATGCGATTGGGGTAGAGCACGACGAAGTGCGTCGGCCACTGCTCAGGCGGAGTCGATGCGAGCATCGATCGAAGATTGCTTCCGAGGACTCCGGAACTGCGGCAGGGAATGGCGTGGATGAGCGCGTAGAAGCCCACGGCATCATCAGGTAACCCGATCGAAATGATCGAATGCGGTCGCGACGGATTCGCTGGTGAGGCGGCGACGAGTTCGACGGCTTCGCGAATGGGTTGCTTTTGGGGAAGTGTGAACGGTTGTCCGATCCAGACCAATCCGAGCGGAATGAGAAGTCCTAGGAACGCGCCTCGCCGGACGCTCGGGCGGTCGTAGGCGAGTGCGCGGTCGGCCGCGACTCCAACACAGAGGACTGTTGCCGGAACGAAAAACACGAGAAATCTCGCGTAAATCCAAGTGCCAGTCAGGGTCGATGCAAGCAACGCGAGGAGGACGCCGATGATGCTCGCATTGAGGACGAAACGAACTCGTCGCCACACGAAGATCGTCACAAGCAGGACGAACAAGGTACGGACGGGAATCGGAGTTTCGTTCCCCCAATCACCGCCGATGGCGAGGAGCATCGCGCTTCCCTCGCGGGAGGCGAGTGTCGGTTGATCGGCGGTCGTTTGGAGATAGGTCGCGCGCGTCGCGAGAAAATCGCCGGAGAGCGGAGAGAGCAAGACGCACGCAGTCACCCCGCCAAGGATGCACGCAAGCAAAGTGAGTTGCGAGGAGAGGAGGTCCCGGCGTCGCAGCAGGGAAACGATCGCAACGAGCGCGAGACCGATCGCGAGAAATCCACTCACGGGGTGCGCCCACGCGCTGAGCGCGGAGCAGATCGCGATGCCCATCGTCGCCTCGAGAGTCGGGAATCTCCTCAGTCGCGCTGCGTAGTACAACGCAGCCGTGCTCAGGGTGATGACGAGTGCGTAACCGCGAGCCTCTGCTCCTTCAAGAACTGCGATTGGACAGATTGCCATCGCAAATGCGGTCAAAACACCTGCGCGCGGGGAGGCCACTTCGCGCCCAAGTTTCGCGGCAAACCAAACACCGATGGTGCCGATGACGATCAGCGGAAGTCGAAGTGAAAGTTCGGAGAACTGACCGAGCGTTTGCACACTCGCCCACGAGAGCACGGTCTGAGGAACATGATTCGTCGGCACGAACCAATTGCCCAAGATCGGCCCGATGCCGTCTTGCATGAAAGACACCGTCGAGGAAATCTCGTCGTACCACAGGCTCTCTCGCGCATGAAGCGCGCGGAGGAGCGCGCCAAGCGTGAGCGCGAGCGCGACGCAAAGGAGTTGCGCTCGATCGAAAGCGAGAGGATGTTCCGGCATCGCGGGGCGCGCAACCTGTCGGAGGCACTTTCGCATGAGCAAAGGAATGCCAAGCCATGCGATGACGCCGACCGCAGCGGCGACGCGCAGGTTTGCTGCACCGATCGTGGTTGCGGTCGGAGTTTCGCCAATGGCTTGGACGCGAGCGGGCTGCGCGAAGAAGGCGGCAAGTGTCGCTGTCGGAGTCAACGCAAGGAGGAGGAACGCCGCCGCGATCAGTGCGGGGAGCAGCGCTGCGCGCCACCGTGCTGCAACGAGAGGCGCGGCATTCATCGTCCTGATGCCTCATCTTCGGCCGCATCGCGCGGCATCGCGGAAAGGACTGGACCCATGACCCCGCCCGCACTCAAGCGCGCGCCAAACGGAGCGAGGATGATCCGAAATGGATGCAGCACTTCCGCGTGAATGAAGGGCAGGAGCAGGAGGGCACCCATGCGCAGCGCCGTGGAGAGCGTAAAGATCGTCGCGTACCCATCCTCCGCGTCGCCACGCGAGAGATAGTGCGCGCCGAGGAGTCCGCCGCCAACCATCGCAACGGAGTTCAGGAGATAGAACCCACTCATCGCGGCGGTGCGCCGTTGGGCGGGGATGGTTTCGAGGAGAAGTAAGAATGTACAGAGTTCGTAGCCACTCCACAGTGCGCCCGCGAAAATCTGATTGACGAGGAGAAGCCACGGATCGGTGAGGAAGAGCCATGGCAGCGCGAGGAGAGCAATGCCGATGGAACTCCCCGCGAACACTCTTCGTGTGCCGAGCCTTTCCGTGAGCCATCCCCAAAGCGGAAATGCCGCGCTCTTCGCGGCAAAACTCGCAGCGATGAGAATGAGGTACCAACTCGATCCGAGTTCGAGTTTCGAGAGCATGTACGGATTGAAGTAGGGCTGTCCCACCTGCACGGCGAGTTGCATGACGATGAGAAAGGCGATGAGTGTGGCATCGCTGCGCCGCCCGAACTTTGTTGCCACATGATGCAGTTTGATCGGCTGCGTCGCGGTGGGGAAGTTCGGCGGGTCGGCTTGCTTGCGGAGGTAGAGGATGCTCGATGCGCGAGCCGCGGCAGCGATCGTAAAGATGATCGCGAATGCGAGGAGAGCATGACCGCGCGCCTCAAGCGGCGCGAGGATCGCGCCTGCGCCCGTGAGTCCCGCGAGAATGACGAGTTGGCACCAGCGATTTCGCCATGCGAAGTATCGCGGGCGAATGCGCGCCGGAAAGATGAGCCCTACCCAAGTGTTCCAAGGCGCTGCGGCTCCGAGGTTGACCGTCCAATAGAGCGCGGCGACGACGAAGAGGAGTGTGACGCTGAGCGTGCCAAGTAGCGCGCCGATGATGAGCGGAACAAACGAGAGCGCCTGCACTGTCGCGCACAGAATGATCCAGCGCTGCGGACTCTGGAGCTTTCGTACGGCCCATGGAGAACCCAGTTGGAGGATTGCGCCTGCAAGAGGGGGGAGAGCGACAATCAGCCCGCTCACGGTGTCTGAGAAACCGAGCGCGAGTGCGAACGCGGCGAAGAATGTTTCGCCTGTTCCGAACATAAGGGAGTAGGTCAGGCCATCGCCAGTGCACGCGTGCAGATCTGTTCGCAGGCGTGTGTTGACGCGAGGCAGAGTTGAAGGTCGCGATGCGGTCTTTGGCGTCATGCGAGAAGCGCGAAGGGTAATCTCGCCTGAGCCGCTTCGTGAGCTGCGAGCGGGAGGAGCTTGCTCTGGTATGAAAAAAGCGCCCAGAGAATCATGGGCGCTTCAAGGTCAAAAAGATACCCTCACCCGTTCACGGATTGGGTGGAGTGTTTCCACTGCCCCCGGCCGCGCCTTGCACCGGAACATCGCGGAACTTCAAGTTCTCCGCGAATGAGATGCTCGGCGTGAAGGTGACGTAGCGACTTTCCGCGGTACGCACTGAAACCGCTGCACCGCCGGTGGGCGCAAAGGGGTATCCGTCAATCTGTCGATGGACGAAGTCCGGAGCGCGAATGATGAGCACGCCTTCATAGAGTTGCATCGTCGACCAACTTCCGCCGTTGTCGATCCAACCCTCGCTCTCTACGAGTTCCTTGATGAGGGTCATGATTTGCGTGGCGAGTTCTTCCTTCGTCTTCTGCTCGGGTGCTTCGCCGGGGTCTCCGATGAGACCGCCGCCGCCGCCACCGCCACCGCCTTGCCCGCCGCTACCTTGACCGCTTTGGCTCATCGCCGCGCCAAGATTGAAGTCAGGAGCGTTGTTGAAGTTCGGCGGTTCAAAGAGCAGATCGTGGATCGGATACATCTTGATGTAGCGCGCTGACGGCGCGGCCAGTCGTTCCTTTGGTCCGATTTCGATGAAGCCATCTCGAAGTTGCCAAGTGCACGACTCCTCTTCGCCGAGAATCTCACACAATCGTTCGATCGCGCCGAGCGCATCGATCTTCGAAATCTCGAGCGTGACCTCTTGATCCGCGTCGATGCCAATGTCGCCACCTTCGCCTGCGTAGCGCACCACGACATTCACTCCCATCGCTGTTTGGATGTACTCGAATGCTTGGCGAGCTGGCGTGTTCTGAAAGTTCACTTGGATATTCGTGCGAAGGAGCGCGCCGAGTAAGGCGCCCTTGCTTGAATCCTTCGACGCCGCTTGCTGGCGTTGCTCGGCAACGGCCTTGATTCGATCAGAGAGATTTTGTCCAATCGCCGAATCCGCGATCGTGAAAATCGCGATCGAGGTACCGAGTGCGGTCAGCAAGGGAGTCAGTGCGGATCGAGGCATGGGAGAATCTCCGAGAGGTATCGAGCGAGTGACAACGACCAATATACGGAAGAGTCGGGTATTCGACGCCCGAAACCCCGCAGATTGTCGGACTCGGAGCTCAGTTTTCGTCCGTGGGAGCCGTTTCGGCCGCTTTGATGGCGCGCACGGCGCTGCGTGCATCGATCGCACGCAAGCTCTCAGTCACAGCGAGGACCGCCATGGCCTGCGCCGCCACCGGAGCCCGGTAGGTTCCGAGGCCAGCGCGAATGCGTCCCTTTGCGTCTGCACCGTCACGCATGCAGCCCGTGAGTGGTTCATCGAGCATGAGTTGTCGGAGGAATCGCATCGCCCACATTTGCGTGCGCGTGCGCTCAATCAACTCGCTCTCAGGAACGACTTGCGCGTTTCCAAGCAGCAACGCAAGTGCGTGCGCGATGCGCGAGGACTGACTGTCGACCGCCGCGCGGCGACCAGCGAAAGGGGCACTCTGGAGAGAACCGAGGTTGAAACCACCACGCAGATCTTCGGGCGCATCCATCGCTTGATCCAAGATTTGCGTCGCCGAAAACAGGGTCCCCAGCTTGCGCAATTCCGTTTCGTATGCAGGCACTGGGTGTGCCGATTGTGCGAGCGCCAGCCATGCGAGATTGGAAGCGAGCGCGCCCTCGTGGAGCGCCCATGCTCGGCTGAGCACTTCCGCGCCTTGCGGGCAATGGGCGTGCATGAGTGCGGCGGCGACGATTGGAAGAGAGTCCGCATGCTTTGGATCAGTCGACGCATCGATCAGACGGCTGACGATCTTTGTGCGTGCATCAACAAGCAATGTCTTCTCAAGTTCATCGAGCGCGCACAGGGTGAGGAGCGATAGCGCGTCGGTCGTGACGCTCGCTTCCTCAGGCGCGCTCAGCACACCGCGCAATGCGTTCACTGCTGCGTTGCGTACGCGATCTCGCAATGGATTTGGGAGTTGCCCATTCGCCGACGCGGTTGCTAGAGCGAGTGCGACGAGTGCCTGCTCGCGCGCGCGCGCAATCGGCGGTTCGTGCTTCGCCGCGATTGCGTCGTAATCCCCGCTCACCACGGTGCGAAGCCCTTCGTCCAGTTCGACAACATCGCTCGCAAGTCGAGCGACTAGGACTTCGAGAAACGCACCAAGTTCGCTGCGAGTGCAGTTGTTTGTGGAGATCAATCTTCCTGCTCGCGTGCACTCGAGCGGGACTCGATCGGGCGTCGTCTCGAGAACGCGCGTTGACGGGAAGGAGGAGAACGCGATCGAGTCGTGAGTACTCAACTGCGGAAGGTCTTCATCTGGCAATCCAGCATCGGAGATCAGCATTCGCATGGCACCCTCCGGTTTCTCTGCGCTGTCGGTCGCGAGCAGTCGAGCGGGAGAAAGTCGGAAGTGCGCTTCGCCGCGACGAAGTGCGATGCCGTCAACGCCTGGGGTAATGCGCATCGCGCAGTCGAAGATCGTGCGCCCGAGGAGCGGTGCAGAGGTTCCGCAGAGTTCGAGCTCAATGGTGAGCGCATCTCCAAGATCATCGCCCAGCAGCTCTCGAATTCGCGCGATGGAACTGTGCCCGAGGGCCTTGGAAAACGCACGGCCAACCGCCCGACGAAGCATGTGGGAGTCCGGCTGCGCATCTTCGCCGATGCCGACGAGCCTTCCCTCGACATTGCGGAGAATGACGACCATCATCGAGGTCCCCGGAGGGACTGGAAAAGCGGACTCGTCGTCGAAATCCGGCAGGTTGGGCGCATCGAGCCACCCTCGGGCCGCGAGAAGGGCGTCTAGCGCACTCTCCAATGAAGGGAGATTCTGAGCCTGAACAGGGGGCGATTGCCCGCTTTGCTCGATACAGGCCGCACAAACCGACGCGGGAACGCAGCCGACGCACAGGATTGCTGCCCAGAGGAGTGGCGCGATCAAAATACCGTGGCACAGTTCAATCGGACGCGGACTTCGTTCAATCCGAACGACGGACGCGCAACCCGTTCGACTCCGTCGGGCGCACAACTGAAGACACGAGGCTGCCATGATTTTGTCCACCATACTCACTCCGAGCGACAACCGCCGCAAGATTCTTCTGCTCGCGCTCTTCGCATTCATTGCGATGTGCTGAGGGAGATTCCAAACTTGCGAGATGACCACAATGAAATCGCCCCGCGGCCGAGCCGCGGGGCGATGTGTTTTTGAGCGTCGCAGCCTGCGCTGCGTTCACGGGGTTCCCGTGGGCGATCAGAACTCGTAGCGATCTGAGCCCATCGCGCCATGGTCATCCAGACCGCCGCGCGCAGGACCGCCATCGCGCGAGCGAGGCTTCTTCTCGCCTGGCTCGTTCGCGTTCGCTTTATTCTCCTCGACCGCCGCGCCCCACTGAGCGCGTTTGAGGCTGAGGCCGATCTTGCGATCATCGGTGTCGACGCGAAGAATCTTGACATCGACTTCTTGGCCAACCTTGACGACATCCTGCGGATTCTCGATCTTCTGATCGGAGAGTTCGCTGATGTGGAGGAGGCCTTCGAGTCCGTCTTCGAGTTCGACGAACACGCCGAAGTTCGTGATCTTTGTGATCGTGCCCTTGACGATCATGCCAGGCCGGTACGCGGATGGAATCGCTTCACTCCACGGATCTTCCTGCAACTGCTTGACGCCAAGACCCACGCGCTGCCGTTCTTGGTCAACATCAATCACCACGCACTTCACAACATCGCCCTTCTTGTAGAGCTCGTTGGGGTGGCCGACCTTCTTTGTCCAACTGATATCGCCGACATGGAGGAGACCGTCGATGCCGGGCTCGATCTCGATGAACGCGCCGTAATTGGCGAGGTTTCGCACCTTGCCTTCGATGACGGTGCCGGGCGCATACTTCTCGGCGACGAGATCCCACGGGTTGATCTCGGTTTGCTTCATGCCCAAGGAGATTTCCAGCTTCTCCTTGTTGATATCGAGGACGACCACGTCCACCGTCTGCGCCACTGCAACGATTTCGGTGGGGTGATTGATGCGTCGCGTCCACGACATCTCGGAGATGTGCACGAGTCCCTCGATGCCTTCTTCGAGTCGCACGAATGCGCCGTAGGACATGAGGCTGACGACCGCGCCACTCGCACGGCAGCCAACGGGGTACTTCTTCTCGATCTGTTCCCACGGAGAAGTTTCCTTCTGCTTGAGACCAAGCGCGATCTTCTCCCGCTCACGATCGATGTTGAGGATCTTCACTTCGATCTCGTCACCAATGCGAACGATCTCAGAAGGATGGTTGACGCGACCCCACGACATGTCCGTGATGTGGAGCAGGCCATCGAGGCCGCCGAGATCGACGAATGCGCCGAATTCCGCGATGTTCGTCACGAAACCTCGAATGAGGTCGCCTTCCTTGACACCGTCGAGGAAACGCTTCTTCGCATTCTCGCGCTCTTCTTCGATGAGCTTGCGACGGGAGATGACGATGTTGCGTCGCTCTTCGTCGATCTTGAGAATGACGGCGCGCAGGGTACGGCCGACGAACTCGCCGATGTCTTGCGGGCGCCGCACATCGACTTGGGAT
>SXGR01286593.1_pt1 | contig 10356 bp, 6 predicted proteins | sample 3174711 | NCBI WGS metagenome assembly SXGR01 (sample SAMN11356860, study PRJNA531348) | freshwater metagenome | isolation source: freshwater sample F1-60 | place: China: Fuxian Lake, Yuxi | collected 2017-12-25 | reverse complement strand
TTCACGTTTCTTGTCATGCGCCTCGCCGGCGTCGGCGCCAACATCATGAGCCTCGCCGGCCTCGCCATCGCCATCGGCGTGATGGTCGATTTCGGCATCATCATGACGGAAAATATCACGCAGCATCTCGTCGATCTGCAGGAGAAATGCCGCCGCGAGGGCCGCACCATGCCCACCTCGCCGTTCGATCCCGAGATCACGCAAGCAGTCATCACCGCCGCCCAAGAAGTCGCGCGCCCGCTCCTCACCTCCGCCGCCACCACCGTCATGGGCTTCCTCCCGATCTTCGCCCTCGAGGACCAGGCCGGCCGTCTCTTCGCCCCGCTTGCGCTCACGAAATCCCTCGCGATCAGCGGCGCCGTCCTCTTCGGCACGCTCCTCGTCCCCGTCCTCTGCCGCCTGCTCCTCCCGCCGTGGCACATCCGCAAACCCCTTCTCTGCGCCCTCGCCGGTCTCGCCGGCGGCCTCGCCTTCGGCTGGTTCATCCGCGACGGCTGGAGCTTCCCCCTCGATTACAACCGCTGGGCGCTCACCATCCCCGGCTGGCTTTTCGCGCCGTTCTTCGCCGCCGCCGTCGCCCTCACCGTGTGGCGCATCGGCCGCGAGAAACTCGTCCACTACGAGGAGAATCCCGCCAGCCACGCCATCCACGTCGCCTACGAGTGGGCCTATAATCACATCCAGCGCCACAAGGTCACCTTCACCGTCGCCATCGCCGCACTCGCGTTCGGCGGCTACCTCCTCGGCCTCGGCTGGCAGACCGTCAGCTGGCCCCTCCGCCAATCCTTCGCCCTCGTCGGCGCCGATCTCTCGCGCACCACCCTCGACCAAGCCCTCACGCGCGCCTTCCCCGGCGTCGGCTCCAGTTTCCTCCCGCCCCTCGACGAGGGCAGCCTCCTCTTCATGCCGTCGATCCCCGCCACCGGCGGACTCGGCGAAGCCCAGCGTATCATGCTCGCGCAAAACCGCCTCATCGAATCCGTCCCCGAGGTTGCCAGCGTCATGGGAAAAATGGGACGCGCCGAAACCGCCCTCGACCCCGCCCCTCTCGGCATGATCGAGACCGTCGTCCTCCTTAAACCTTACGCCGAGTGGCCCGTCCACGCCATCGCCGACCCCGACGGCATCGAACGCAAACGCCCGCGCACCCTCGCCGAGGTCCGCGCCGCCCTCGCCGCCATCACCGCTATTCCCGGCGTCGCCCCGAGCTGGCTCCAGCCCATCGAGACGCGCGTCGTCATGCTCTCCACCGGTATCCGCAGCCTCATCGCCCTCCAAGTCCTCGGCGACGACTCCGACGCCCTCGAAAGCTTCGCCGAAAAAGCCGAAAAAATCATCCAGACCACGCCCGGCTCAGCCGATGTCCAGATGCAGCGCGAGGGCGGCAAACCCTACGCCGAAGTCCGCCTCGACCCCGCTAAACTCGCCCGCTTCGGCCTCACTACCGAGCAGGTCATGCGCACCGTCGAAACCGCCCTCGGCGGGATGGCCCTCACGTACAGCGTCGAAGGCGCGCTCCGTTATCCGGTCCGCATCCGCTACCTCCGCGAACGCCGCGACGACCCCGACGAACTCACTCAAGTCCAAGTCCCCGTCACCGGCGCCCACGGCGCCATCCCCCTCTCCAGCCTCCTCGCCTCGCCCACCGTCTACACCCTCGACTTTTCCTCCGCCGCTCATCCCTCAACGCTCAGCTCTCAACTCTCCCTCACCCACCAGCGCAACCTCACCCTCCTCTCCCCCACCCGCGCCGAACTCACCCTCCCCGCCGGCGAACCCCTCCCCGCCATCCTCTCCCCCTCTCCCCCTCTCGCTGTCTCCGTCATCAGCGAACGCCCCAGCGAAGCCGGCCTCACCTACACCATCGGCCCAATGGCCATCCGCTCCGAAGCCGGCCAGCGCACGCAATACGTCCTCCTCAACGCCCAGGGCCGCGGCGAAGTTGAAGTCGTCCGCGACGCCGACGCCCGCCTCCGCGCCGCCCTCTCCTCCGGCCAACTCGAACTCCCCCGCGGCGCCACCTTCCGCTGGGTCGGCCGCTACGAACAAAAACTCAAAGCCGACGCCTCCCTGCGCTGGATCATCGCCGCCTCGCTCGGCGTCATGGTAATCCTGATCTACATCGGCACCCGCTCTTGGCTCATCACGAGTATCATCATCCTTGCCAACGCCAGCGTCACCACCGCCGGCGGCTTCTTCTTCGTCTGGTGGTGGGGCGCCGAACTCACCACCGCCGTCATCGTCGGCTTCATCGTGCTCCTCGGCGTCATGTTCAACGACGGCATTCTGCTCGGCACCTACATCCAGGAGCAGTTCAAAACTCCCCCCCGCGACATCGCCGAAGTCCACGCCCGCGTCTTCCACGCCGGTCTCCGCCGCCGCCGCCCCGCGATCATGACCAACGCCACCACCCTCCTCTCGCTCATCCCCGTCCTCTGGGCCACCGGCCGCGGATCCGAACTCATGCAGCCCATGGTCCTCCCCGTCGTCGGCGGCATGATCTTCGACATCGTCTCCCTCTTCTCCGTCCCCGTCTTCTTCACCTGGTTCTGGGAACGCAAACTCGCCCGCCAAGCCGCCGCGGCCCCTCTCCCTTCCGCCACTCCCGCCACTCAACCCACCGGATAATCCTCCGTCCGATTTCCTAGCCCCCTCCGCCGCCCGCCGCCGGTTGAGCTCCCGCCCTCTCCGATTTTTGTACCTCTTTTTTTGTGGTCATCCCTTCCCCTTCCATCCCATGCGCCTCCCTACTCGCCTCTTCTCCCCCTCGCTCCGTCTCCCCCTCTACCGCTTCCTCTCCGTCCTCATCACGACCGTCGTCGCGACCACCGCCGCTCCCGGCACCGAATTCCCGGACGCCGCTCAACCCCAACTCGGCGCCACCGCCACCGGCCGCGTCTACCTCACCTTCGGTCGCGGCCCCGAAATTTTTATCGCCCGCTCCAACGATGCCGGCGCCACCTTCGCCCCGCCCGACCGCGCCGCCGCCCTCCCCTCCCTCATGCTCGGCCGCCGCCGCGGTCCGCGGATCGCCGCCCACGGCGACACCGTGACGATCACCGCGATGGCCGGCGAACTGTTCCCCTTCCACTCCAAAGACGCCGGCAAGTCCTGGCGCGGCCCCGTCCTCATCAACGACGTTCCCCGCAGCGCCCGCGAGGGCCTGCACGCCCTCGCCGTCGCCCCCGACGGCCGCCTCTTCACCACGTGGCTCGACCTCCGCGACATCCCCGGCGCCCGCACGCAACCCTTCGCCTCCGAATCCGCCGACGGCGGCGCCACGTGAAGCGCCAACCACCTCGTTTACCGCGCCCCCGCCGGCCAAGCCGTCTGCGAATGCGGCCATCCTTCCGCGCACTTCAACGCCCGCGGTGACCTCGCCGTCATGTGGCGCAACGGCGTCGATGGCGCCCGCGACATGCGGAGCACCACCCGCCTCGCCGGCACGAAGGCCTTTTCACCCACCACCAAACTCGGCACCGGCACCTGGCTCCTCCAAGCTTGCCCGATGGACGGCGGCACCGTCTTCACTTCCGGCGAGAGCTTTACGACGATCTGGCAACGCGCCGGCTCCGTCTTCCTCGCCCAACCCGGGGCCCCCGAAATCCCCCTCGGCCCCGGTAACCAACCCGTCGCCGCCACGCTCGGCTCCGCCACCCACATATTTTTCCAACGCGGGCCCGACCTCATCGCCACCCGCCTTTCCGCCTCCCTCGCGCCCCCTCCGCCGGCACCTCACGTGCCCAATGCCCGCTTCCCCTCCCTCCTCGGCCTCCCCGACGGCCGCGCCATTCTCCTCGCCTACGAACAGGGCCCCGCCAAAGGCGCCGTCTCCGTCGCCGTCGAAACGCTCGCTCCCTGAGCGCATCCCAAGCGCTTGCGCGTTGCCGGGATTTTTCCACGCTCCCTCCCGCCGTGAGCTCGCTCGGCTCCAGACTCTCCTGACCTCGGTCACGCGCTGCACCGCGCCGCCCACGCCCCACCCGTAGCCGCGAGCGCCAGCGAGTGGTTCCGTCCGTGCTTCCGCTTGTCTGATCCGCGCCCCTTGCGGTATTCCTTCCGTGTGTCCCTCGCCCTCTTGTATCGGCCGCGATCTACCGCCCCCGGTATCCGTCTTCTTCCGTGTCCGTCCGTGTCCATCCGTGTTCCTCCCTTTCGTCATTCCCTGAATCGCCGATCATTCGACTCCCTAAACTTACTCACCTCGTCCCTCCGCACTGCCGTCTTTGCCGTCCGCCCAGCCTACCTCCCTAACGCAGCGTCCGACCCTCGCGGTCCTTGCCGTTGGCAACATTCCGGTAACACGACGCGATTTGAATTCCTCCGGCCCACCGCGTGCCGCCTAATAGTCGCAGCCATGTCCGTATCTGACGACCGCTTCGCCCACACCGCCCACAGTCACCGCCGCCCACGCACGCTCGCGCTCCTCGTCGCGCTCACCGCCAACACCCTCTTCGCCGCGACCTCCCCCGCCACCGCGCCCTCCGCTCCCGTCCTCTTCCCGACCGTCATTGTCGCCACCACCGGCTACGGCACCGCGCCGTTCGACATGCCTTTCGCTACGTCGGTCCTCTCCGCCGACACCCTCGACCTCCGCCGACCCCGCACTCTCCCCCTCGCCCTCGAAGAACTCCCGGGCCTGATGGTCCAAAAGACCAGCTCCGCTCAGGGTGCCCCCTACATCCGCGGGTTCACCGGCTTCCGCACGCTCCTTCTCATCGACGGCATCCGGCTCAACAACTCCGTCTTCCGCGAGGGCCCCAACCAATACTGGGGCACCGTCGACCCGCTCTCCCTCTCGCGCCTCGAGCTCGTCAAAGGCCCCGCCTCCGTCCTCTACGGCAGCGACGCCGTCGGCGGCACCGTCAACGCCGTCAGCCTCACCCCCACGTTCTCCGAGCCTCCCTCCGCCTCATCCACCTCGCCCTACCCCGCCCCGCCCGCCACCGCCCACGTTTCCCACCGCTACGCCTCCGCCGACGATTCCCACGTCACTCGCCTCGATGCCACCGGCCGCCTTCATGACCGCCTCGCCGGCCGGATTGGCCTGTCACAAAAAAACTACCACGACCTCCGCGCCGGCCGCGGCACCGGCACTCAACCCCGCACCGGCTACTCCGAGTCCGGCCTCGACGCCTCCCTCGCGTATCGGATCGGCCAACACGCCCGCCTCGCTGCCCTCGCCCAGGACTTCACCCAGGACGATGCTTGGCGCACCCACAGCACCGTCTTCGGCAGCACGTGGCGCGGCACCCGCCCCGGCAACGATCTCCAACGCTCCCTCGATCAATCGCGCCGCCTCTTCGCCGTTCAACTCCACGCCGACCACCTCACCACCCCAGTCGACGAGCTCCACCTGAGCGTCTCCCACCAGCGCCAACAGGAAGATCAATTTCGCCTCCGCAACGATCGCCGCCGCGAAGACACCGGCTTCGCCGTCGCCACCTTCGGCACCTTCGTCCAAGCCCAGAGCCCTTCGCCCTTCGGTCGCTGGATTTACGGCGGCGAGTTCTACCGCGACCGCGTCGACTCCACCAGTATCCGCTACCGCGCCGACGGTTCCCTCAACGCCGTCGACATCCAGGGCCCCGTCGCCGACGACGCCACCTACGATCTCGCCGGCGCCTATCTCGAAAACCGCCTTCCGCGCCTCGGTCCTGTCGACCTGATTCTCGGGGGCCGCTTCAACTACGCCGCCGCCGATGCCCGCCGCGTGCGCGACCCGCGCTCCGGCGCCACCACCCGCGTCACCGCCGATTGGCACTCCGTCCTCGCCAGTCTCCGCGGCGTCGTCCGCCTCGACTCCGCCGGCCACCACAATCTCTTCGCCGGTCTCTCCGAATCCTTCCGCGCCCCCAATCTCTCCGACCTCACCCGCTTCGACATCGCCGAGGGCGGCCAGATCGAAACCCCCGCTCCCGGCCTCGAACCCGAATTCTTCGTCACTGCCGAAGCCGGCTGGCGCACCCGCCACAAACGCTGGTCTGGCACCATCGCCGCCTTCCACACCGTCATCCGTAACCAGATTATCCGCACACCCACCGGCGCCCTCGTTGACGGCCTCGCCGAGGTCACCAAGCGCAACTCCGGCGCCGGCTACGTCCAAGGCCTCGAATACGCCGGCACCTACCGCCTCTTCGCCACCTGGACATTGTCCACTGTCCTCACCTGGTTGCGCGGCGAGCTCGACTACTTCCCTTCCTCCAATTCCTCGCTGCTCCTCCGCGCCCCGCTCTCGCGCGTCATGCCGCTCACCGGCCACCTCTCACTCCGTTGGGACGCGCCCACTACCCGCACGTGGGCGGAGCTCGCCGCCTCCGCCGCCACGCGCCAAGCCCGCCTCGCCCCCGGCGACCGCGTCGACACTGAGCGTATCCCAACTACTGGTACACCCGGCTACGCCGTCGGCAAACTCCGCACCGGCTGGCGCGCCACTGCGGCCCTCACCCTCACCGCCGCCCTCGAAAACCTCACCGACACCGACTACCGCATCCACGGCTCCGGCCTCAACGAACCCGGCCGCAACCTCATCCTGTCTGCCGCCTACCGGTATTAAAAAAGGCAGGACGCTAGCGCGGATAGTCAACACTCTCCGCAAAATTTTTTGGTTACAGAGCGCACCAAGATGTACCCCGATGACACGGAGCCAAACTCGCTGCCTTGCTCTGTGTTCTCTGGATCGGTGCTCCGTGGCCTCTGTGAATCATTCCTTGGCTTTGTTTACGTGTGAATCTTCCAAACGAGGAAGTCGCGGCCCCTACGCCTGCCTTCGTTCCAAATCCACCAACCGCTTCCCGCCCGCCGATCCGCGTCGGTCACTCAGATTTCCCTAAGCCTCCTGCACGTTTTCGAGGCCCTTCTCCAAGGCCTCCGTTCAGGGCGGCGTCAAAGTCGGTCCCGCGCCCAGTGATTGTTCTCTTTCCTTTTTCGCTTAATCTTTCTCTCCGGCCGACCAGTCTCTCCGCGGCGAAGGCCTGACGAATGGGAAAGATCAAGAGTACGAGGAGAGATTGGCGAAACGACTTTGACACCGCCCTGCCTCTTGGCTCCCGCCATGAGCTCCGTCCCTTGAAACGCTCCCGTTTCCCCGCTTCGTTTGGCCGTGTTTCGTCTCCGCTGCCTCATTGCTTTCGCTCTCCTGGCCCTCTGGCTGCCGGCGACCCTGCACTGCGCGTTTGAGGAGGCCGGACTGGAAATCGCCTTTGACTGCCACGATCATGACGACGATCAGGCTCATCATCACGCACCCCCAGCCCACACTGGCGCCCACTGCGACGATGCCTGTCACACCCTCGAAGGCGCCGCGATCAAGACCGTATCCGCCGCCAAACTCGTCGGCCAAGCGACTCCCTTCCTGATTGCCCGGCTGCCCGACCCGCCGGAGATCCCCGCAGACCACGTCTGCCCCGAGCGCACCGCTGCGCCCGATGAATTGGGCTGCCCTTGGCAATTTTCCACGCGCGCAGCGCCGCCCGCGCGCTCGCTTTCCGTTCCGGTTTAACGCGCTCGCCCGGCGAGCCGTCTGTTTCTTGTCCGCGCGTGCTCGCGCGGCTCCACCGTGTCGTGCGTGTTCCCGCACCCGCCTGCTTACAATCCACCGTCTGCGTCCTTCTCCCATGCGACCATCCTCCTTCATTCTTCTTCTCCTCGCCTCTGCTTCGCTGCACGCCGCCGCCGAGTCCCCGCTCACGCTCACCGATGCCCTCGCCCGCGTCGAAGCCGGCCACCCGTTTCTCCGCACCCGCGACGCCGAGTCCCGCCTCGCTGCCGCACGCTCCGCCTCCGCCGCCGCACGCCCCGCCGCGGAAATTTCCCTCCAGCTCGAAAACGCCCTCGGCACCGGCGCACTCAGCGCTGCCCGCAGCCTTGAGACCACCCTCCAACTCAGCCTCGACCTCGCCGATCGCCGCTCCGCCCGCGCCACCGTCGCCACCGCCCGCAACGACGCCGAACACCTCGCCTGGGAAGAGCGCCGCCGTGAACTCCACGCTGAGGCCGCCTGCCGCTTCATCCGCGTCGTCGCCGCCCAAGCCGCACGCGCCACCGCGCGCGAAGCCGCCGCTCTCGCTCGCCGCACCACCGACGCCGTCACCGCTCAAGCCCGCGCTCACGTCGCGCTCCCGGCCGATACCGCTCGTGCCCGCCTCGCACTCGCCGAGGCCACCCTCGAAAGCGAACACGCCGAACACCTCCTGCTCTCCGCCCGTCACTCCCTCGCTTCGCTCTGGGGGGCCCCCACGCCGGATTTTGCCCACGCCATCGCGGACCTCACCACGCCCCCTGCCGCCGCACCCTACGAGACGCTCGTCGTCCGCCTCAACGCCACGCCCGCGCCAGCCCGCTACGCCGCCCTCGCCCGTTGGCGCGACGCGCAGGAGCGTCTCGCCCGCCGCGAAGCCGAGCGCGGCGAAGTCCGCTGGTCCGCCGGCCTCCGCCGCGTCGAAGCCACCGATAATTTCGGCTTCGTCTTCGGCCTGGGCTACGCCCTCCTGAACCGCGCCGCGGGAGCTGCCCATGCCTCGGAGGCCCGGGCCGAGCGCGACCGTACCGTCGCCGAAGGCGAGGCCGCCCTCCACGCCGTCCGCGCCACCCTCTTCTCGTTGTATCAAGAACTCGGGCACGCGCGCGCTGCCTACGATACCGCCCGCGATGAACTCATCCCGGTCGCCACTACGTGGCTCACCGCCCTCGACGCCGGCCTCGCCGCCGGCCGTTACCACGCCCGCGATCAGCTCGAGGCCCAAGCCGCCCTCCTGTCCGCCCGCCGCCGCCAAGTCACCGCCGCCGCCGACTATCACGCCACCCTCGTCGAACTCGAACACCTCCTCGCCGCCCCCGCCTCGTCCTGATTTCCCTCTCCCGCTTTTCCCATGAATTGGAAACTTCTCCTCTCCCTCGTCGCCGTTCTCGCTCTCGGTGGCACCGCCGCCTACTACCTTGTCGAATCCGGTCACGACCACTCCGCCGCCGGTGGCCACGGTGACCACGGCCACGCCCACGGCGCTCAGGGTCACGCCACCTCCGCCGAACCCGCCGAAGCCAAAGGCCCGCACAACGGCCGCCTCCTCCACGACGGCGACTTCACCCTCGAACTCGCCATCTTCGAGCGCGGCACCCCGCCCGAGTTTCGCGCGTGGTTCAGCCAGGCCGGCAAACCGCTCCCGCCCTCGGCCGTCCAACTCACCGTGCAACTCACGCGTCCCGGTGGCAAAACCGACGAACACCGCTTCGCCCCCTCCGGCGATTTCGTGCGCAGCCCCGACGAAGTTTACGAACCGCATTCCTTCTCCTACAAAATTAGCGCCGGCCACGGCGACCGCCTGCACCGCTGGGAATTCGCCGCACCCGAGATGCAAACCACCCTCCCCGCCGATGTCGCGCAACGCTCCGGCGTCGCCACCGCGCTCGCGGGCCCCGCCACCCTCAGCGAGCGCCTCGCGGTTTACGGGTCAGTCAAACTCAACGCCAACCGCCTCAGCCGCGCCGTCCCCCGTTTCGGCGGTCTCGTCCGCGAAGCCCGCAAATCGCTCGGCGATCCCTTCGCCGCCGGCGAGGTCGTCGCCGTCCTCGAAACCAACCAAACCCTTACCTTGATCGAGGTCCGCGCGCCCCTCGCCGGCGTTATCATCGAGCGCGAGGTCCACGCCGGCCAGACCGTCGCCGAGGGCGCCACGCTCTACGTGACCGCCGATCTCTCCGAGGTCTGGGTCGATCTGCACATTCCCAAACGCGACCACGCCCGCGTAAAAGTCGGGCAGGCCGTCACGCTCCACGCCGACGATGGCGGTCCAGCCGCGACCGGCACACTCGCCTGGCTCTCCCCGTTCAGCGACACCGCCGCCCAAACCCTCGTCGCCCGCGTCATCCTCCCCAATCCCGACGCTCGCTGGCGCCCCGGCCTCTCACTCAAAGCCGACATCGCCATCGCCGAGTTCTCCGTCCCCGTCGCCGTGAAAGAGTCCGGCCTCCAAACGCTCTTCGCTTTCACCGTTGTCTTCACGCAACACGGCGAGATTTACCAGGCCCGCCCGCTGGAGCTCGGGCGTCGCAGCAGCGGCTATGTCGAGGTCCTCCAGGGCCTCGCCGCCGGCGAATCCTACGTCACCGAGAACAGTTTCCTCCTCAAAGCCGACATCGGCAAATCCGGCGCCTCCCAAGACCACTGAGAAAGAAACGTAGCCGCGAGCGCCAGAGAGTGGTCCGCCTCTCCGCACTCTCAGCTCTTCGCTCTCCGCTCCGCCTTCACTCCCCATGCTCGAAAATCTTCTCCAGTTCTCCATCCGCCACCGTTGGTTTGTGCTGCTCGCCACCCTCGGCATCGCCGCCCTCGGCGTAGTCAATTTTCAACGCCTCCCC
>SXGR01135225.1_pt1 | contig 10356 bp, 10 predicted proteins | sample 3174711 | NCBI WGS metagenome assembly SXGR01 (sample SAMN11356860, study PRJNA531348) | freshwater metagenome | isolation source: freshwater sample F1-60 | place: China: Fuxian Lake, Yuxi | collected 2017-12-25 | reverse complement strand
TGGGCGATGCGCTGCATCCAGGTGCCAATATTGGACACCAACGAGCCGGCGCACCACACCCGGTAGTTGTACGCTTGCAGCGAGCGAAACATATTCGACATGAGCAACCTTGCCAGCTCTGGTTTTTAAGGGTACGGATCAGTGCTGTGAGCAGGCTTATTTGGACAGGAAATTGGCCAGCAACGTACTGCGGGCAGACCAGAGCTGCTTGATGTTATCGGCATGATTGGCAAGAGCCGCATCCAGTTTCAGACTGACGCGCATCCTGGTGCGGTCCTGATACGATTCCAGTTGCAAGGTAACTAGAGTTTCAGGGCCCTTGTCTTCCTGCCAGGTGAACTCAAGGTGTCGCGGGCGATCGATCACCTGATAAATGCCAGTGATAACGACTTCCTTGCCTGCACGCGTAACCCGGTAGGTGAAATCGCCCCGTGGCCGCACATTGCTCATCAGCTCAATCACTTTCCCGGATTGCACTGACGGGTCAAACATCCAGCGCCCTACCACTGCAGGAATCAACCACGAGTCGAAAACTTTTTCGGCAGGCGCGCCGATGATTTTGCTGATGGAGCGCTTAACGGATGGGTTGGTATTCAAGGCCAGTTGAGTCTCTGCTGATGTGTTGATGGGTGTCTGGCAGTCGGGTTTCAGGGATTGTAGGGATTTGCCGGCAACAAGTGTGAGGCCAGAGCCGGACGTCGTGTTGCAGGTTTCGGGCCGTAATATTCCGCGAGGTATTGCAGAACCTTTTCCTGCACATCGGGAGCGAGTTGTTGCAATCCCTGCGTTTCCTGCATCCATTCAATGCGGCTCAGCCAAACTTCCCGGCTGCCGGAATTCTGGGTGATCAACTGCGCCGTGTGGCAACTGGTGCAGCTTGTTCTCACCACCTCCCAATCCTGCCCCTGGATCAGGCCTGTAACCGCATCCAGTTCCAGTGGTTTCGACCCTTGTCCATTTACATTCTGGGCATGGCTTGCATTGCTAAGCTGCAGGAAGAAAAATCCGGCAACATAGACTATTTGTAATGGCTTTCGCATAGACAGGACTACACTACCTGCACAGCGATACGGTGACAGGCATTGTTCAGATAGCCCTGCGGATTCCAGGCTGGCACCACCATGGGTTGGGAGCGACCGCGGTCATCCATGGCTCGAGCCCAGACTTCGTAATAACCCTTTTCCGGAAAGTGCACCCAGCCCTGCCAGTCCTGCCAGGCGAGGCGATTTGCCGCAGATTGCGTCGCAGTCGGCACCCAGGTGGCGCCGAAATCAGTAGAAATAAATACTGCGCTGACCTGATTGTCGCCAGCCCAGGCATGACCGCGCACAACCAATCGCTCTCGCCGGTCATGGCTGATGCCGGACTGTGGAAAGGTAATCAGTGATTTGACCGGCATGGTTTCGATGATGCGCATGTCGGCATTCGGCACCCGCGAGCCAGGAGCGACCGGATAGATCGGCATCGTATAGGATGGCGCCAGCATTTTTTCCCCGTCGTGCACCTTGTTACGAACGACCAGACGGCGTAACCATTTACCGCTGACAGAACCCGGCCAGCCGGCACAAACAAGGCGCAAGGGATAGCCGTTCTGCAGAGGCAGGTCTTCGCCATTCATGTGCCAGGCGATGAGTGATTCGAATTCGAGCGCCTTGCTGATAGTCACGCCACGGGAAATTGGATCCAGGGAAGCATCACCACTGAGATGGGTGTCGGCACCGTAGTAGCCAACATAGACTGCGTCCTGCAACACACCACAGTAGTTCAGTACGTCGCGCAGGCGCACGCCAGTAAATTGAGGACAGCCGATTGCGCCCATTCCCCACTGATTGCCGCTCGTTGCCGGGGAAAATTCGCCGCGGCCATTGCCACCGCATTCGAGCTGCAATTGCAGGGTGACAGTCTCAAACCGCTGCTGCAACTCGGCGATGCTGAAGTTCAATGGTCTGGCGCAGGATTCGCCGGCTATCTCCAGTACCCAGTTATCCCTGTTGATATTCTCGGGAGGTACGCCGTTGTTGCGGATGAACATGTAACGATTGGGAGTGATCGGGTCATCTAACAAGTGTACCGGGGTTTCAGCGTTGAGAGGCAAATCTCCGAGCACTGTCAGACCCTCCTTGCCGGGAATGACAAGGGCGGAATCCGCTGCGTAAGCAACAGGCACCAGGCCGGGCGGCATGAAACGCGCGAAGGGCACATACATGCCAAGAGCCGCGCCAGCACCGAGCACGCCACTCCTTGTCATGAACCCGCGCCGGGTATAAGCATGACCAGACGGCACATGCCCGGATTGTTCATGACTATGTGGTGTGTGCGCACCAGCTGGCAGCGTCGGTTTGGTTTTCATCCTAGTTCTGTGAGACTCCGCGTTCATCGAGGCGGGCACCGGCGAGCACGCCGGGCAGGGAATAATTGCCTTCATGGCAGGCGTATTCAAACAGTCGATCGCTGGTGAGATTCATGGGAATCTCGGCAGTGAACGGTGTCACGAACGTGTCAGGGTCGTTCACCGTAAAGCTGTAATCAATGCGCTCCTCGCCGACACGGGTAAAGCGCTCGGTGACCCGCATATTGGTGGATGAATTGCGAAACTGCTGGTTAGGGTTGAAGTTGCCGGTCTCCACAACGAGCGTGTCACCTTCCCAGCGGCCGATGGAATCGCCGAGCCAGGGTTGCATGACCGCCGGTAGCGGTTCGCTATCGATGCGAATGATGCGGGCATCATGCACCATCTCCACCAGAATCATCACGTAGCCGGGTGACTGCACGATCTGGTAATGATTGTTATACAGAATCGGCAGCATGGGTGGCCCGCTGCTGGAGCCAAATGACAGCAGACAGCGTTCCGGCAACGGTCGCATTTCTGGCCCGTCAAAACTGCCGAAGCCATCGCGTGCTGCGCGAGCCGCTGCGATGCGGGCGTTTGCAGCAGGGGTATAGTCAGGAATCTGGCCATTGGCAGGATCGACAATCAGCGAGCTGCGAAACTCGCCGTTATACACCGCGACATGAGTGCCATCATCGAACCAGAAATTATTGTAGCTGTCCGCCAGATCAATCTGGCCTTTCGTAGGGGCTTCCCGATCCGGGTCACTGGGTTGATCCTGTTCCTCAGTATAGGCAGCCACTTCCAATTCCAATTGCATCGCTTCTTCCTGGGTCAGCACCAGTTTGTCGCCGTAAGCCACCGGGCGGGTAAAGGGAGTAATCGTATTGTTGGTCCAGATGCCCTGCAGGTCAGGGGTGCCGTCGGCGAGGCGCTTCACGACGAAACCGGTGTCCTGTGCAGTAATCACAGCAGTCAGGCTGCCAGAACAGATGATTCCGACTAATCCGGCGATTCGTAGAGTGTTCATACGGTACTCCAGCAAAGCATGCATGATGGCTGATTCAGGAAGGGTTCAAACTGGTCACGAGAGTATCAAATTTGGAAAACCAGGGACAGGGTCAGAAAAATTTCGCTGGCTCGTAAAACTTGCACCCCTTTGATGACTGCAGACACAGTGCTCAGGTGAGGAGAGATCCAGTTCCCATGAATTACGGCTTCACCAGCCTCAACAAAAACCGGTCCGTATCCCGATTCAGTCTCGGATCAAAAATATTCCGTGAATGATCATCCTGAGGGGATCTTAGCAATTCGCTGGATTCCACCTGAAATCCGGCCTGCTCAGCCAAGGCAACCGCCTGTGCCGTCTCCATGCGATGCATATCCCGATTGTCGCGACCTGACAAGCCAATATGATCCTCCACTCCAATTACCCCACCCGGTTTCAGCAAAGCCTTTAACTGCAGCAGCAGCGACAGGGCCCGTTCCGGGTCAGGGTTGTACCAGTCGTGCAGAGTCTGCGCGAGCATGATCAGATCAAGGGAGTTCTCAGCCAGGTCCAGCTCCGGCAGCTCGCGCACGATTTGGGTAACATTCGTGAGATTGCCGGTGCGAATCTTGTTTTCCAATGCCTCGCCCTGGGTGATTTCCTGGCGGTCTTCCTTGAAGAGCAATCCGCGCGGTGTGTTCTGGGCATAGACGCGGCCTTCGGGACCGACTGCTTTGGCAAGGATAAAGGTGTAATAGCCCCCGGCGGCATACATGTCGAGCACGGTCATGCCGGGTTGCAGCCCGAGAAAGTCGAGCACTGCGACAGGACGCCGCGCCTCGTCCCGTGCGAAATCAGTTACATCACGGTCGGGTCCGGAGATGGCGCGGCTTAGTGCATCAAGATCGAGGTCCTGCGCCTTGGCGGACACCCACAGGCTGGAAAAAATTATCATGGCAAAGGCATAACAGAGTTTGCTTATGCACCGGGGGGCTAGAAGTTGCAACAAATGGATTTCCCTAAAGTATTTGTTATGTTACAGGCCTATTCCCCTGGTCATCAAAAATGCGAGCACAGGAATAATGCACAGAATTCCCAGTTCCACTCTTAAAATAGTAAGTAAAACCTTCGGCACCGGTATGTCGCCATCGGCAGCCTTGCGATGCTTCAGAAAAAACAAGGTTGGGTAAATGGACAGGAGTGCAATCAGGATGAACAGGCCGATCTTGAGCAGGAACACCGGATTGTAGGAATAGAAATCTTCAGGTTTGCCAAACCAGAACCACAAGCCAATGCCGAACAGAGCGACCAATGTGGCAGCAGAACCATAGGCTGCGTCCACCTTCGCCAGATTGCGCGCATCGTCTCCTGTGATGACCGGCTTGATGGCCATGTTTTCAATAACCAGCGCGCCTGCCAGGACAAAAATGGCGATGAAATGCAGATAACGAAACAGGATGTAAGTCATCTGTGCATGATACTCGATTCGCCGCAAAACATTACAGCAAAGCAGGGCATTCCTGTTATGCTCCCTGACAACGAAAGTGCGGGGAAAACAAGAGGATAACCCATGCCCACTGCTGCTAAATCGCTCTCTGGAAATACCAATCATGACGAAGCGCATATACAAAAGAGTATGCGCAAGGTGGCGCTAACGGCTCTGGCCGGTGCGAGCATCGAATGGTATGACTTCTTTCTCTATGGCACTGCTGCCGCCCTCGTCTTCCCGTCCTTATTCTTTCCTGACAGCTCGCCCACGATGGGCTTGATCCTGTCATTCGGCACTTTTGCCTTCGGATTTATTGCCCGTCCCCTTGGCGGTATTTTGTTCGGCCACTTCGGCGACCGCATAGGGCGCAAACGCACGCTTGTCGTCGCCCTGATACTCATGGGCGTCGCCTCCACCGCCATCGGGCTCTTGCCAACTTATGCCACCATCGGCATCGCAGCTCCAGTTCTGCTCAGTCTCCTGCGTTTCGCCCAGGGTCTGGCCATTGGTGGACAGTGGGGTGGGGCGATGTTGTTGGTTACCGAGAGTGCCCCGCCTGACAAGCGAGGTTACTACGGCGCCTATGCACAGGCTGGCGCCCCGGTCGGCGTCATTCTGGCGAATCTGGCCTTTATCCTCATCAGTGCCGTGGTCTCTGAAGAGGCGTTCATGAGCTGGGGCTGGCGCGTGCCATTCCTCTCCAGTGTGGTGCTGATCGGCATCAGCATGTACGTCCAGCTGCATCTGGAAGACACGGAGGCGTTCAAGGAGTTGCAGAGATTGAAGGAGGAAAAACTCGCCACGGTGTCGGTTGGCGCCAAAATAGTCAGGCGTTCTCCGGTACTGGAAGCCATCGTCAAATACCCGAAGCGCATCGCACTGGCAGCAGGGGCATTTCTCTCGATACAGGTGTCTTTCTATATCCTGATCGGTTTCATACTCGCCTATGGTGGCGACCCGAACGGCGCCGCCATGTCCCGCGATACGATGCTGCTGGCCGTGCTGATCGCCTCAGCCATGCAGATTCCAACCCAGTTCTGGTCAGCCGCCTATTCTGATCGAAATGGTCGGCGCGGCATCTTCATGCTTGGCGCCATTCTCACCGGAGTCTGGTCATTCGCCCTGTTCCCGTTGATAGATACCGGCAGCTTCTGGTTGATTGTCCTCGCGATCACTGGTGGGCTGATGACACTTGGCATGATGTACGGCCCGCAGGCGGCGTTCTTCACTGAACTGTTCAGCACAGAGGTACGCTACTCCGGAGCGTCACTCGGCTATCAGGTTGGTGCCATACTCGGTGGTGCATTCGCTCCGACCATAGCAACCATTCTCTGGACTGAATACGAAATCATCTGGGTTTCAGTTTATATCGCTGGCGCCTCTTTGTTGAGTCTCATATCAGTGATGTTGCTCACGGAGACCTACAAGACCAATTTGAGTGAGACGAATTGATCTCGATCGGAATTGGACGCAAGATCTGGATTATGTCGAATGATGGCAGGCAGAGCATGGGCGATAGCGCAATCGTTTGGCAGTTTTAGAGCCCCATAATTGGCCCCGCAATGGATAATGCCATTTACTGGCAGGCGCTGGTGTCCCGTTATCGTCAGTGTCCGGTAAAGATTCTCCGTTCAAGCGTATCAGTTGACAGCTGGTGAACCTTGCTGGCCTGATTGCAGCTCAGCAGCGGTATCCTCATGCGGTTTCTCAATAAACATCAGAACACAGTAGGTTGAAAACGCGCTGACCAGAGACAGCAGATAGGCATAGTCATGCTGCAGTAGATAGGCGAACAGTCCATAGCTGACAATGCCAACAAGCATTGAGGCACCGGCAGTTACAGGACCGCCGCGCTTCTGCGTAAGACCCATCACGCAACAGGTGAAAATTCCGGTAGAACCAAACGCGGAAGCCTCCACTACCAGACCATAGACACTGTCCGCATTGAGCGCGAGTACATAAGCAATAACGCCAAAGCTGACGACTGCAATGCGCGCATAAAACATTTTTTGTTTCTCGGTGGGTTGTTGCAGCATTGGCACGATCAGGTTGTGCGAGAACAGCGCACCGGCACTGAGCAAGGCGCTGTCTACCGTGGAAAGAATCGCGGAAACCAGAGCACCGATAAATATCACATACAGCACGGGTGACAAGTATTGCTGGGCGAGCAAGGGCAGAATCTGTTCGCCATCACTCAAGCCCGGCAGCATGGAAGGTCCGATCAAGCCAAGAGTCAGCGGCATAAAGCCGATGAGCAGATAGAGACCACTGGCTATCAGCGCGCCACGGTGTGCAATCTCGGCGCTGTTCGAAGCCAGTACCCGGTTCACCAGTTCTGCCGCAAACAGCGAGCCGATGAACGGGATCGACCAGCCGTTTATCACTGACATCCAGCTTTCATTCACTCCACGGAAACTCAGGCGCTCGGGGGTGAAGCTCGCGCGCAGCAATTCCGGGTCCGGCAAATTCATCAGGATGACAACGAACAGGATGACCAGACCGAGAATAAGCACTATGCCTTGAATGAAATCCGAGATCACATCCGCGAGCATGCCGCCAAGCGTGGTATAGGTGATCACGATGAATGCCGCGAAGCCAATTGAAAACTCGATGGCCATGGTAGAGGACGCGGAGAGAATCTGACCGAAGGCGAGTATCTGGGCAGCGGCCCAGATTACCGAAGGCGGAACCATCAGCAATACACCAAATTTCTCAGCAAAGGCGCCGTAGCGCTGACGATAGAAGTCGGCGAGCGTCATCAATTTGCGGTTCCACAGCTTGCGCGCGAAAAACCAGCCCATGAAGAGGATGCAAAGCGCATAACCGAAGGGATCGATGCGGGCTCCGGTGAGACCATTCTCATAGATGGCACCGGCAGCGCCGATGCAGGCTTCGGCACCAAACCAGGTGGCGAAAACGGTCATGGTCAACAAGGGCAGGCGCAGGCTGCGACCAGCGAGCAGGTAGTCCTGCTCGTCACGCAAACCACGCACGACGACAAAGCAGATCAGAAGCTGGGCGGCGACATAAACAAAAATGCTGAAGATGGTCCAGTTAATGGTGCAGTCCTTTTTTCAGTATATTCAGTTCAGCTCGTTGATTCAGGATTAATACAGTCCTGTGCTGGTGACTGCAGGCGGCGCAATGGCGTGGTGATGGCGCCAATACCTGCACAATCTCAAGCGGCAAAGCGTACTCATGCCAGCCCGGTAGCGTCAAAAGCTATTTGATATTGCCTGTTGCCGAGGCCGGTCCAGTGCATGCGACAACGGTTAGCTCGTGCCGCTGGTTTTGCTGCTTCCAGTAGCGCAAAGCATGTCATTGTTTACCCGCTCTGGGCAAGTCAGGAGTACCTGACGAAATGTCCCGGCACGATGCGTCTCCAATGCTAGCCAAAAAATGTACAGCGAGCTTGAGATATCAGTTGGGAGGACTAGAATCCTGCTATCTCAATGCATGTGTAACTCTATGACTCAATCCGCATTCTTTCTTCCCGCTTTATTGCAAGTATTCCTTACTATCCTGCTCTTTATAAGTCTGGCAATCGCCAAGTCCAGGGCGGCAAAGGCGGGACTGGTAAATCTGGAGCGACGTGCCCTGCATGCAGATGCGTGGCCGGAAAACGTCATCAAGATCAACAACAATATCCGTAACCAGTTTGAAGTACCGGTGTTGTTTTATGTTACTACAATTATTATATGGGAATTGGAGCTGGTCGGCATAACTATTCAGGTATTGAGCTGGCTGTTTGTGGCAAGTCGATATGCGCATGCCTGGATACACACAGGGTCAAACGATGTCCCCTGGCGCCGGCGTGTGTTCATGCTTGGAACTTTGGTTGTAGCTATGATGACTGTAATGACGACTGTTGCTGTGATCCGCGCATTGATGTGAATGTCACTTGTGATGTTAGCGCGCGGGACTTGGCTGATTCTTGCTTTTGATCTGTAACGTGGAGTCAGCGCAAAACCGAATATTTCATTTTCATGTCAATTTGGAAACGGTATTGAAATGCCTTCTTCACGGATTCGTCACATTGTCACAGTTCTGTCATATTTGTGAAATATAGTGCGACAATGCGTTTTACGGTGAGTAATTCCCGCTTGAACGGGATTTTAAATATAAATACTGGAGAGAATCGAATGGATAAAAGAACGAAGTTGGCCCCCCTTACAGTAGCTTTCCTGTTGGCGAATTCTGTCGCGCTGGCGGCCGAAGATGGCCCGACGATGACTTTCGCCGGTCGCATTCAGGCCGATCATACCCGCTACGACGGTGGCAGCTTCCCTTATGCCGATGGCAGTGAAGTCAGGCGCGCGCGTGCCGGCGTACTGGGCAGTCTCAACAGCGCGTGGGAGTACAGGGCAGAATGGGAGTTCGCACCGGATGAGATTGAGGTGAAGGACGCCTACATACGTTACACAGGATTCGCAAACACGCGCATCACACTCGGTAACTTCAAGGTGTATTCCAGCCTTGATGAATTAACCAGTTCCAATAACACGACTTTTACTGAACGTGGCCTGCCGAACGCTTTCGTCACCGCGCGCCGCACAGCACTGGGCTACCAGACCTGGAGTGATAATTTCAGTTTTTCCGCAGCGACCTATACCCATGAGCCGAATAATCTGGAACGCGGCTCCGGTAACGCCGTGCGCTATGTCTACCACCCGACGTTGGGTAATGGCGCGCTCCTGCATCTTGGCATAAATGCGGCAATCGAAAATCCGGATGACAATACCGCGCGCCTGCGCTCGCGCCCGGAACTGCACCAGGACTTGCATCGATTTGTCGATACCGGCAACCTGCTGAATGTGGATTCCACCACAAAACTTGGTCTGGAAGCAGCTTACACTATGGGTCGTTTTTCCGCACAGAGTGAATACGTGCGCAAGAGTGTGGATCGAGATGGTGCGGCGGATCCGACTTTCGATGGTTTTTACGGATACATCAGCTACTTCCTCACGAATGATACAAGGGCCTATACGAATTCTGAAGGAATTTTCGGAACGGTAAGCCCAACTTCGGAAGCGGGAGCCTGGGAACTCGCGGCACGCTACAGCGAAATAGACCTGAACGACGGACTTGTGAATGGTGGACAGGCCGAGGCCATCACACTGGCGGTGAATTACTACATGACCCGCGACCTGCGCTTCCAGGCCAACTACGTCATATCTGATTCAAAACGCGGATTGGTAAGCGACAATCCGAATGGCCTGAATCTGCGCGTAAGGTTTACCTGGTAAAGTATTGCAACCGGCTCCCCGAACCTGATGCCCTGCATACGTCGGGGAGCCGGTGGTTTACTGCGCAGTTCTGCTGTCGACAATAAGTTGAAATTTACGGGTGACCGGATGCAGCGGAATATCATCGACAATATAAGTTTCAAATCCCACATTAGTCAGGCCCTTCTGCGCGAGAATCTGTTGCAGTCTTGATGCCAGCGCTTGAGTTAGCCTGGTCCTCTCATCCGTAGTCAGCCCGGCATCGACACACACTGGAAAGTGAAATGAGGTGTCGCTTTTAATCTGCATCTGGAAACGGGTGACT
>SXGR01559403.1_pt1 | contig 10357 bp, 10 predicted proteins | sample 3174711 | NCBI WGS metagenome assembly SXGR01 (sample SAMN11356860, study PRJNA531348) | freshwater metagenome | isolation source: freshwater sample F1-60 | place: China: Fuxian Lake, Yuxi | collected 2017-12-25 | reverse complement strand
TGCCCACGGCACGGTGACCGGTGCGGCCGGCGGGGTGCTGCTGCGCCCCTTCGCCCGGCTGATCTCCCAGACCGGCGACAGCGTCACCACCTACGGCGAACCCTGGAACATGAACTGACGTTCCACACTGAAACAGATCAGCCCCCGGCGGTCGCCGGGGGCTGATCTGTTTCAGTGATCGGCTGGTTCAGCCGGTCTGGGACGTGTCCTTGCCCCCCACGGCATCGCGGATCTCGGTGAGCAGTCGGGTCTGCTTGTCAGCGGCGGACTCGGCCTCGGCCTTGGTCCGCATCTTGCTGTAGGGCAGCACCACGAGGAAGTACACCACCGCGGCGACCAGGACGAAATTGATGAAGGCCGACAGCAGCACGTTGAGGTCGATCGTCTGCCCGCCGCCGATGCCGATCTGCAGGATCCCGTAGGAGGAATCCTTGCCCGCGCCGATCCGGTTGATCAGCGGCTGGATGATGCTGTCGGTGAACTTGGTGACCAGTCCGGTGAATGCGGTGCCGATGACCACCGCGACCGCGAGGTCGACGATGTTCCCCTTGGCCAGGAAATCCCTGAATCCCTTTAACACAGTGAGCCTTTCTTTGCTGAAACCGCCTCTGGGCGTCGAAAGCTTAGCGCACCGAGGGTTTGTGCCGGCCGGTCCTGATCGCCGCTCAGTGCAGGGTCACGGTGAGCGTCTGCACCAGGCTCGCCCCGGCGAGCGCGCTCGCGGCGGTGGCCGGCAGCGCAACCAGGACCACCCGGTCGCCGTCGGCTCCGAGGGCGCCCGATTCCGGTGAGACCAGGACCACGACGGCGTTGCTCGCCACGAGTCGGGGGCGGGCGGCGCTGTCGGCGTTAGGTGTGCCGAGGACGTCCACCACATCGCCCGGCCGCACCAGATCGAGTACTGCGGGGTCGGCCAGGCGCACGGGCACCACCCTGGCATCGGGTCCGGCGCTGAGTCCGGCCAGCCGGGATCCGAGCATCCGCGCGTCGGTCAGCACCTCACCGCGTCGGGCGGGTCCCGCCAGGGTGGTGCCGAGGACATCGGCCAGGACGGTCTGGGCCCCGTCGGGCAGCGCCGCCGCCGGGTGCGCCCGCAGAGCCAGATCACTACCGGTCAGCAGGACACCCGGACGAAGGTCACGGGCGGCCACGACGACCTCCCGCGTGCCGGCCCCGTCGGGGCGCAGGGCCGCCGCGGCGGCGAGCACCACGAGGAACCCCGCCGCGATGCGCCGAGCCAGGATGGTGCGGGTGAAATCAGGACGCAGCGCGCGCGAAAAACGGTTCAGCAGAGTCGGATTGAGTCCCGCGGCCATGGCGTCACGGTAACGCCGGGGGTCGCGAGGCGGGGCCGGCGCCGTCGCCGGTTGTGGATAAGCCTCAGCCGTTGGAGCTCGACGGTGCGGCGGTGGCCGCGGAACCCGTCTTCGCGGCCGGCGAGGAGGACGCGGACGAGGTCGAGGACGTGGAAGAGGACGTGGAAGAAGACGTAGAGGACGCCGAGGACGAGGCCTGGGAACCCGACGACTCCGAACCCGAGGACTTCTCGGCGCTCACGCTCGCCGAGCTCTTCGCCGACTCGCGGCTGTCGGTGCGGTAGAAGCCGCTGCCCTTGAACACGACGCCGACCGAATTGAAGAGTTTGCGCAACCGGCCCGAGCACTGTGGGCAGGTGGTCAGGGCATCGTCGGTGAACGCCTGCACCGCGTCGAACCGGTTGTCACACTCGGTGCACGCGTAGCTGTAGGTCGGCAAGGAAACCTCCGGAAGACTGAAGTGTTGGCACTCTATCGCGTCAAGTGCTAAAACCGCTATCCGCCGACCGGCATTCCCCCGAACCGGATCAGCCCGCGCCGGGGGGTGAGGGCATGGGTCATCGGGATGTCGTGTGGGTCGGCGGGCACCTCGTCGAGGACCTCATCGTCCCGGACCACCGCTACCAATCGGGTTCCTGGTGTGCACAAGACGAGTGACCGGTCGTAGAACCCGCCGCCGCGACCAAGCCGGACCCCGCGAAGGTCGACCGCCAGCGCCGGGACCAGCACGCACTGCGCATCCGCCACCGCGGTTGCCGGCAGGCCCTGCCCGGCGGGTTCGCGCAGCCCGAACGGCCCGGCGACGAGCCGTCCCGGCCGATAACGTCCCCAGTGCAGGGGTTCATGTGTGCCGTCCGGACCGATGCGGGTGACCGGCAGCAGAACGGTGTCGCACAGATCGGCGAGCACATCGAGCATCGCCGGGGAACCGGGCTCATGGCCGACCGGTAGGTACGCGCAGACCGTCCGCGCCCGCCCGCCCCCCCGGCCGACCACGTCACCCAGGTGGGCGCATAACTGGTCCGCCTCGGCCCGGCGCACCTCGGCCGAAAGCCGGCGGCGGGCGTCCAGCAACTCCCGGCGCAGGTTTGCCTTGGTTCGGGCGGACATGCCCCCTACCTTGTCAGTGACACCGGCGCTGTGTCACCGCGGCGAGGGGTTAGGGTTGTCCGATGTCCAGCGCACACCCTCATTTTCCGCGTACGGCGATCGTGCCGGCGGCGGGTCTGGGGACGCGGTTCCTGCCGGCCACCAAGACCGTCCCCAAGGAGTTGCTGCCGGTCGTCGACACCCCCGGTATCGAGCTGGTGGCAGAGGAGGCCGCGGAGGCGGGTGCCGAGCGGCTGGTGATCGTCACCTCCGAGGGCAAGGACGGCGTTGTCGCCCATTTCGTGGAGGATCTCGTTCTTGAGGGGACCCTGGAGGCCCGCGGCAAGAAGGTCATGCTGGAGAAGGTTCGCCGTGCACCCGCCCTGATCAAGGTGGAGTCGGTCGTGCAAGCCGAGCCGCTCGGCCTGGGCCACGCGGTGAGTTGTGTCGAGCCGGTGCTGTCGCCCGACGAGGACGCGGTGGCTGTCCTGTTGCCCGACGATCTGGTCCTCCCGGTCGGGGTGCTGGAGACGATGGCCAAAGTGCGGGCCAAGCGCGGCGGGACGGTGCTGTGCGCCATCGAGGTGGGCCCCGAGGAGGTCAGCGCCTACGGCGTGTTCGACGTCGAGACGGTGCCCGATGCCGCCAACCCCAACGTGCTTCGGGTCCGGGGCATGGTGGAGAAGCCGGCGGCCGATCAGGCGCCGTCGCGCTATGCCGCCGCGGGCCGTTACCTGCTTGACCGGGCGATCTTTGATGCGCTGCGGCGGGTTAAGCACGGCGCGGGCGGTGAGATCCAGCTCACCGATGCGATCGCACTGCTGATTGCCGAGGGCCATCCGGTGCACGTCGTGGTGCACCGCGGCTCTCGACACGACCTGGGAAATCCCGGCGGCTATCTCAAGGCTGCGGTTGACTTTGCCTTGGATCGTGACGACTACGGCCCCGAATTGCGGCGGTGGTTGGTGGCTCGGCTGGGCCTGGCCGAGCCCACCGAACCCTAGGGGGCTGCGGCCGCCCGGCTGATCAGGCCACCGGGGTCCCGGAGGCAGAAAGGCGCACTGTGCGTTCGGTGGAGGAGCAGCAGGCCAGGGTGACGGCCGCGGCGGTGGCGCCGCGGCCGGTACGGGTGGCCATCGCTGAGGCGCAGGGACTGATGTGCGCCGAAGAGGTGGTCACCGAGCATCCCATGCCGGGATTCGACCAGGCCGCCATCGACGGCTATGCGGTGCGCAGCGTCGACGTCAGCACCGCCGGCACGGCGGACGGCGACAACGAGGTCGTGCTGCCGGTGATGGGCGTGATCGAGGCCGGTGCTCGCACGCCGAGCCGGCTGCAGCCCAAACAGGCCGCCCGGATCCAGACCGGGGCCCCGATGCCGACGCTGGCCGATGCGGTGTTGCCGCTGCGCTGGACCGACGGCGGGTCCGCCCGGGTCAAGATTTTGCGCGGGGTCAGATCGGGTGCCTACGTTCGCCGGACCGGGGATGACGTCCAGCCCGGCGATGTGGCGGTGCGGGCCGGTGCGATCATCGGCCCCGCACAGGTCGGACTGCTGGCGGCGGTCGGTCGCGAGCGGGTGCTGGTGCACCCGAGACCACGGGTCTCGGTGATGAGCGTAGGCGCCGAACTGGTCGACATCGCACGCACACCGGGCAACGGCCAGGTCTACGACGTCAACTCCTACGCACTGGCCGCTGCGGCCCGCGATGCCGGGGCGGAGGTGACCCGGGTGGGCATCGTCAACACCGATGCCAAGGAACTGCGCGAGCTGATCGAGAGCAATCTCAACCGCAGCGAGGTCGTGATGATCTCGGGTGCGGTGGGCGGTGCGGCTGCCGAGAGTCTGCGCACAGTGCTGTCCCAACTGGGCGGCATGGAGGTGACCCGCATCGCGATGCATCCGGGCTCGGTGCAGGGCTTCGGGCAACTCGGCCCGGAGGGTGTTCCGACATTCCTGCTGCCGGCCAATCCGGTGAGCGCCCTGGTGGTGTTCGAGGTGATGGTGCGCCCCCTCATCCGGCTCTCCCTGGGTAAGCGTCAGCCGATGCGCCGGATGGTCCGGGCCCGCACCATCACTCCGATCGTCTCGGTGGCCGAGCGCACCGGATTCCTCCGCGGACAACTGCTGCGCGACCATGATTCCGGCGATTACCTCGTCGAAGTGATCGGCGACACGCCCGGCGGCTCATCACATCTTCTCGCCTCGCTGGCTGAGGCCAACTGCCTGGTTGTGGTGCCCAGTGCGGTGACGGAGGTCCCGGCCGGCGAACCCGTGGACGTCGCGTTCCTGGCGCAGCGCGGCTGAGACCAGGTGAACCTGTGGGGCAGTGGGTCTGCCCACCCCGGGTGGCCTGATTCGCCTGGACCGTTGCGGGTGCCGGCCGGTGTGATCCGGTTGCGGCCGGTGCGACTGCGCGACGGTGCCCACTGGAGCCGGGCCCGACTGGCCGAACGTGCCAACCTCGAGCCCTGGGAACCGTCGGCGGAACTGGATTGGACAGCGCGCCATGGTCTTTCGGCGTGGCCGGTGATGCACTCGGGCCTTCGTTCGGAAGCCCGCAGGGGGCGGATGCTGCCGTATGTCATCGATGTCGACGGACGGTTCCGCGGTCAGTTGACGATCGGCAACGTCACCCATGGATCGTTGCGGTCGGCATGGATCGGGTATTGGGTGTCCAGCGAGGTGACCGGCGGTGGGGTGGCGACGGGCGCGGTGGCGCTGGGTCTGGACCACTGTTTCGGGCCGGTGGGCCTGCATCGGGTGGAAGCGACCGTCCGACCGGAGAACGCCCCGAGTCGCCGGGTGCTGGCGAAGGCCGGCTTTCGGGAGGAGGGCCTGCTGAAGCGCTATCTCAACGTCGACGGGGCGTGGCGCGACCATCTGCTGGTGGCGATGACCGCCGAGGAAATCGATGGGTCGGTCGCCGCCGGGCTGGTCCGGCGGGGCCTCGCCGCGTGGCACTGAGAATCGTCGACTGTTACGAATGAGACATTTGTGACTGGTGGTGCTTGTAATCCACGAATTACACGTGTGTAATTGGCTCGGCGCGCCGCCGGTGAAAGCGGACGTCACGGACCTAGCCTGGTCGGGAAAGGAGCAGGTCCCATGCCAAGCATCCCCCAGTCATTGCTCTGGATCTCACTCGTGGTGCTGTGGCTCTTCGTCCTGGTGCCGATGCTCATCAACAAGCGCGACACCGTCCGGCGAACGAGCGACGTCGCACTAGCCACCCGTGTGCTCAACGGCGGCGCCAGATCACGGCTGATCAAGCGGCGCGGTCCGGCGACCGGCCACCGGCACGACCCGGAGTGGCAGCCCGATGACGAACTCGCCGCCGAGTTCGCCGACCAGGCACTGCAGGACGAGGTTGCCGACTATGACGACGCGGTGCGCGAGGCCAGGCTCCGCGGCACGCGGTCCGTGGTCGTGGTGGCCGCCGTGACCGAGCAGGTTCGGGTCGAGCCGGACTACCTCGACGTCGACGTGGTCGACGAGAACTCCGGGGCGTTGCCGGTCGGCACGGGTGTTCAGGCAACCCTGTTCGACGGCGGCCCCGATGCGGCCGACGACGAGTCGGTGTCGCCCGCGGCTGATTCGATCTCGGAGTCCGTCGTGGGCGAGCACGAGGTCCCACTCGCCGAAACCGACAGCACCGATCCCGGCCCGGGCGATTACGAGTACGTCGACGACACGTCGGGTCTGGAGGCCGAACTCGAGGCCGATGAGGAGCCGGTAACCCCGATCGCCCCGCGGTCCAGCCGGCAGCGGCGGATGGAGTCGTCGACGGCGGCCGCGGTCAGCGCCCGCAAATACCGCTTCCGCAAGCGCGTGCTGACCGCGATGTCGGTCCTCATGGTGCTCACCGCGGGACTGGCGTTCACCGTCAGCCCGGGACTGTGGTGGGCGTGCGGTACTGCTGCTGCCATCACCATGCTCTATCTCGCCTACCTGCGCCGCCAGACCCGGATCGAGGAGCAGGTGCGGCGCCGACGGCAGCAGCGCATGGCGCGCATGCGGGCCGCGGAGTTCGACGACCTCGACGAGCGGGGATCGGAGGTCGACGGCGTCGATTTCCCTACCCGGCTCCAGCGCCCGGGAACGGTGGTGCTGGACATCGACGACGAGGATCCGATCTTCGAGCATCTCGACGAGGTGGCCTACAGCCGGCCCTACGATCATCGGTCCGGTCATCGGACTGGCCTGGGGGCCGACCCTCGCGATCTGCCCAGGGCGGCGGGTCAGTAGGAACCCTGGAACGCCCGGACTGGTAACCTACTGGCGTCCACGGGGCTATGGCGCAGTTGGTAGCGCGACTCGTTCGCATCGAGTAGGTCAGGGGTTCGATTCCCCTTAGCTCCACTCCACGGCGTGCTGTCCGGCGCGCGACTCCCGCTTCGCCCCTAGCGCTCCCGCAGGGTACGGGCCAAACCCTTGTTGATGGCGCGGAGCGTGGCCACCCGGGCGAACGCCTTGTTGTTGGCCGGGATCACATGCCAGCGCGCCCTGTCGGAGGTCGTGCGCAGGATCTTCTGGTCCACTGCGGTGACGTAGTCGTTCCACCGCTCGCGGTTGCGGTAGTCCTCCTCGGTGATCTTGTGCTTCTTGTAGGCGGTCTCCTCGCGGGCCTTGAAGCGGGCGAGTTGCTCCTCGGGGGAGATGTGCAGCCAGAACTTCGCCACGTAGTACCCCTGCTCGACCATCTGCGCCTCGAAGTCGTTGATCTCGTCGAAAGCCCGCTGCCATTCCGCCGGGGTGGCGAAACCCTCCAGGCGTTCCACCAGCACCCGGCCGTACCAGGTGCGATCGAAGATCACGACCTTTCCGGCCGGTGGCAGGTCCCGCCAGAACCGCCACAGGTAGTGGTACTTGCGCTCTTCCTCGGTGGGTGCCGCCACCGGGATGACCCGATAGTCGCCGGCCTCCAGGGCGCCGGTGATCCGCCGGATCACCCCGCCTTTGCCGGCGGCGTCCCAGCCCTCGAAGGCCAGCACCGAACTCACGCCCCGCCGGCGCGCCTCCAGGGAGAGCTTCTTGAGTTTGGCCTGCTCCCGGGCCAACTGGGCCCGGTACTCCGACTTCGTCAGCGACACCGACAGGTCGACACCGGAGAGCACGTTGGCCTCGGCGTCGAAGTCTCCGAACACCGAATCCGACAGCGCGTGCCCGGGGCGCGCGGAGGTGTCGTGCAGGCGTGCGGTGAGGGCGGCCAGGATCGTGCGTGCCACGGTGAGGTCGCGGTAGCGCGGGTCGGTGGACTCCACGATGGTCCACGGTGCGCCGGGCCCGCTGGTCTCGCGCAGGATCCGCTCGGCGATCGGCAGCACCGGCCCCAGGCTTTCCAGCGCCGCCCAGTCGCGCTGGTCGACCTGCCAGCCGGCATGGGGGTCCTTCTCGGCCTTCTTGAGCCTGCGCTTCTGCTCTCTGGCCGGCGTGTGCAGGAAGAATTTCAGGATGAGAGCCCCGTCGGCCACCAGTTCGGCCTGCATGTTGGCGATGTGGCGCAGCCAGATCGAGAACTCCGGCTCCTCGATCTCGTCCTCGGCGCGCTGGATGGCCGCACGCATCAGGCCGCCGACGAAGAACGCCGCGCGTCCCTTGGGCGGCAGCGATCGCCACAGCCGCCACAGGTGTGGCCGCTGATACTCCTCGTCGGTGGGATCACCGAATACGCGGGTGTCGGCGTAACGCGAATCCATCCACTCGTTGAGTCGGTTCACCAGTTCATTGGCGCCCAGCCGGTCGTCGCCCGCGATCCAGATGATGACCGGGAAATCCGCGCTGCGCAGGTCGTACTGCGCGTTGATCAGCCCGACCCGCAACTCGGGAATCGCCGCGTCGTACTCCTCTTTGCCGACCTTGTTGCCGACCTCGGAAACCTCAAGCACCTACGCACTCCCGCCTCAGGTGAACATCAGATGAACACCTTCTCACCCTCGGGAGTCTCCCGGGGCGGGATTCAGGTTGCGCTGCGCTTGTCGTGTTCTAACGCGCCGAGGACCAGGATGCGGGCGCTCAGCTCCTCATCGGACCCCGACAGCACGCTCTCGGTGCTGCCCTTGCGTAACAGTTCGCGAAGGGAGTCGGGGTCGTAGTCGGCCGAGACGGTCGAGTCGACGAACTCCTCGACCAGGTCCACGAAGCGGTCCGGGTCGTCGTGGAACGGGAAGTGGCCGGACCGGGGGAACACGGCGAGCCGGGAACCAGGCATCGCGGCGTGTGCCATGTGGGCGTGGCTGACCGGGATGACGGCATCCTGTTCGCCCCAGATCAACTGCACCGGAACCGATTCGGTCAGATAGCAACGATCCAGCATGGTCACCACCTGGCCGCGCCAGTCCACCACGGCGCGCAGGGTGCGGGTGAATGCAGCCGAAGCGGTCGGCTCGGGCAGGTCGGCGAGGATGCGCAGCATGTTGGGAATGTCGCGGCCCACGCCGGTCGAGCCGATCACCGTCCCCAGCAGCCGACCGAAGGTCTGCAAGGTCGGCAGCACCAGTGGCAGTCGCAGCAGGGCCAAGGCCTCGCCGCCGACCGGGAGCGAGGCGAACCGCAACGCGCTGTTGACGTCCTTGGTCACCCCGCCCGCGCCCACCAGGATGAGCCGTTCGACCAATTGCGGGAACTGGTAGGCGAACTGCATCGCCACGCCGCCGCCCAGCGAGTGGCCGACGACGGTGACCCTGTCGATGTCGAGCACGCTGAGCAGGTCCCGCATGCCGTTGGCGTAGGCGGCCACCGAGTAGTCCGCCCGGGGCTTGTCGGACTGGCCGTGGCCGAGCAGGTCCGGCGCGATGACGGTGAACCGGCGTGCCAGGCGGGCGTGCACCGGTTCCCAGGCCGTGGAGTTGTCACCGATGCCGTGGATGAGCAGCAGTGCCGGTCCGGACCCGGCGATGCGGAAGGCCCGGCGATAGCCGTGGATGGTCCGGAACTGCAATTCCGGAACCGGGTCGGCGTCGAGGGTCCGCTGCGGTTCGGGGTTCGGCTGGGCCATATCCACCTCGGGCGGTCTGGGTCGACCGGATTGTTCGGCGACTCCCGAAATCCTAAGGGCCCTCAGCCGCGCCCACCACTTGAGCGGGCCCGTGTGTCACTCGTTGTCGCCGCCGGTCGCCAGTGTCGCGGCCACCTGCGAGCCCACCTGGACCCCGCGGGCGGCCGGCCACACCCAGTCGCGGACCTCCGGGATGTCGTCGCCGTGTTCGCGGGTGTACTCCCGGGCGTGGATCCGCTTGTCCACCATCTGCTGGCGCAGCCCGGCATAGCGCGACCCCAGACCGGGCACCCGGTCGATGACGTCGATCACCAGGTGGTAGCGGTCGAGATCGTTGAGCATCACCATGTCGAACGGGGTGGTGGTGGTGCCTTCCTCCTTGTATCCGCGCACGTGGATCCGGCTGTCGTTGCTGCGTCGGTACACCAGGCGGTGGATCAGCCAGGGGTAGCCGTGGTAGGCGAAGATGACCGGCTTGTCGGAAGTGAAGATCATGTCGAATTCGCGGTTGGACAAGCCGTGCGGATGCTCGCTGGAATCCTGCAGGCGCATCAGGTCCACGACATTGACAAAGCGCACTGTGCACTCCGGAATGTGTTGGCGCAGAAGGTCGGCGGCGGCTAGGGCTTCCAGCGTCGGCACGTCACCCGCTGATGCCAGCACTACGTCCGGGTCGCAGCCGTACTCCTCGGTCCCGGCCCACTCCCAGATGCCCACTCCACGGGTGCAGTGTGCGATCGCCTCGTTCATGGTCAGGAAGTTCGGGTGCGGCTGCTTTCCGGCGACGACGACATTGACGTACTGGCGCGAACGCAGGCAATGGTCGTAGGTGGACAGCAGGGTGTTGGCATCCGGCGGCAGATACACCCGCACCACCTCGGCGCTCTTGTTCACGACGTGATCGATGAACCCCGGGTCTTGGTGGCTGAATCCGTTGTGGTCCTGACGCCAGAC
>SXGR01615204.1_pt1 | contig 10359 bp, 8 predicted proteins | sample 3174711 | NCBI WGS metagenome assembly SXGR01 (sample SAMN11356860, study PRJNA531348) | freshwater metagenome | isolation source: freshwater sample F1-60 | place: China: Fuxian Lake, Yuxi | collected 2017-12-25 | reverse complement strand
CCCTGGCGGATCCACACTTCTTCAGCAGCAAGCTCCTGATCAAATTTGCGACTGGTCGTCGCCTCTGCTTCGAGTTCTTCTTCCTTGCGACGCAGGTACGTCGCATAGTTTCCCGGGTAGCTGCGGAGAACTCCGCGGTCGAGCTCGATGATCCGCGTCGCTAACCGATCCACAAAGGCGCGATCGTGGGTGATGAACAACACTGCCCCCCTGAAGTCATCCACGGCATCTTCAAGCGCGCGAATGGAGGTGACGTCAAGATGGTTGGTGGGCTCATCGAGCAACAGCAGCTCCGGTTCGGCAACCAGTGCCCGACCCAGGAGTGCACGCCTGCGAATACCGCCACTGCTTTCGTCGAGAAACGCTTTCCCGTCGAGTCGGAGCCGGTCCAGCATCGCTTCGGTTTTCTGCATCACGCCCCATACGTCGGCTGCTTCTGCCTCCGATTGCAGACGGGAATATTCAGCGAGTTGATCTTCAGTCGCTGACGACAACACGTCTTCGATCAACTGAATCTGCTTCCAGACGACATATGCTTGTCCAAGTCCGGCTGCGACCACATCGAAGAGGGTTGCAGTCTCACTGGGAGGAACATCTTGTGGCAGCGAGGCAATGCGCAGTCCATCGCTTCGCCACATTTCACCGGAGTCCAGCCTGATTCGCCCTTCAAGAACTCCAAACAGCGTTGACTTGCCGGTACCGTTCCGCCCGACCAGACAAATACGTTCACCCGACTGCACCACGAGTGATGCATCGGCGAGCAGCGGAACATGCCCGTAAGCGAGTTGCCCGGACTGAAGTTGGAGCAGGGTCATCGAGGGACTGCGATTGTGCAAAACGCCGGCACTATAGTCGTGCAAGCAGGAGTCGTGCACGCAAGCAGTCACCATCGACCACTGTTCGCCCAACCCGTCTCCTCGGCCGGACCCATAGGCGGTTCCCACAGGAAGCTAAAGATGGACTCACAAGCCCGCGACGTTGACGTGATTGTTATCGGTGGTGGTGCAGGCATGTCGGCCGCGATTACTGCGGCGACGCAGGCTGCGTCCGTGATGCTCATCGAGGCCGACGCCAGACTGGTGGGCTCGACCGCTCTCTCAGGGGGAGTTTATACGCCGCTGGCACCCGCGTTCAGGAAGCCGCCGGGGTGCGCGGTGACTCCGCCGACGGGATGTTCGAATACTACATGACACTGAATCAGTATCGTGTGGAAGCGTCCCTTGCCCGACGACTGTGTGATGAGGCGGCTCCCGGTCTGCATTGGCTGCAGGAACTCGGCGTCGAATTTCCGGCTCAAGATCTCTATGCATCCGGCGTGGAGAGCATTCCTCCTGGGCACACTGCCCGCGGCAACGGAGCCGCGATTGCCGCAGCACTCGAAGCCGAAGTCCACAAACGGGATATTGAAGTCATCACCCGAACGCGCATCGAGCAGTTGATATTGGACGATTCGAAGCGGGTGCGAGGCATTCGCAGCGGCAGCAGCGTCGTGAAAGCAGGCGCTGTGGTGATCACCACGGGGGGCTTCGGCGCGAACCCTTATCTGTTGCAGCAACACTATCCGGACGCAACACGACATGGTTCAGCGGCCTGGTACATCGGCAACATGAACTGTGTCGGGGATGGTCTCGAGATTGCCCGGCAGGCTGGCGCTGACATCGTCGGGCACAACCGAGGCTTGTTACTAACGACCCCCAACTTTCGCAAAGTGCTCGAAGTCTTCGTCCCTGGCTGGCTCGTCTATGTCAACCGGGAAGGCCGCCGGTTTGTGAAGGAAACGGCAGAGTACGCGGTGATGTCCGGTGTAGTCGGTGCCTAGACTGGAGGCACGTGCTTCGCCTTGTTTGACGACGTCTCCTGGCGCACCGCGCGCCCTGCCCCACGTTACGCAGACGCTTTCGCTTCTGGCGTACTTCCACTCAACTGGGTGGCGGAGGAACTCGAAGTTCAATTGAAGACCGGGAAGGTCATCTCTGCACCAACACTCGCTGAGGTGGCGATTCGTTGTGGAATCCGACCAGGCAGCCTGGAAGCGACGGTTGATAGTTACAACGCTGACTGCAAAAAAGGTGTCGATTCAGGCTTCTTCAAAAACGCCGAGGACCTGAAGCCGATCCTGACCCCGCCGTTTCATGCCGTTGAGATCGTGCCTGCCATCATTTGCCTCACGTCCACCGGGATTCGTATCAATGCTGAGACGCACGTGCTCGATCGGCAGGACCGTCCGGTGCCCGGGTTGTTCGCAGCAGGGGAAGCCACCGGAGGTGTACTGGGCGAGCGGTACATCGGCGGCGGTAACTCGATTGCCAATGCGATCGTCTTTGGCCGGATCGCCGGCCGGGAATCGGCACGCAGTGTTTTGAATCTTTGAAACGGATTTTAGTTTGACTTTATGACCCTGCCTCCCCTATAACGCCCAATGGCAGTGGGTCGTTAACAATTGTTAACAATCCTGCGTTCGCGAATTCTTTGTCAGAGAGGAGCAGTGCTGCGGAGTCGCGATCAACTCAACCGGATTGAGCTGAGAGGAAATCAACATGTTGAAGAAATTCGTGGGCACCACGCTCGCAACGGCACTCATGCTGCCGGCGGCGACGTTCGTGGGCTCACAGGCGATGGCGGCCGAAGAAAGCCGACGCCAGATCGAAGAAGTGATCGTGACCGCGGAACGTCGGGAATCGACGGTCAGCGACACGTCCATGTCGATCACGGCGTTCACCGGCGAGTTCATTGAAGACTTCGGAATTCGAAACCAGGAAGACCTGCAGAACCTGGTTCCGGCTGCAGTTATCGAACCTTATGACATGGCAGTTCGCGGCGTTGGCCGAAACTTCCGCTCACTGGGCGGTGACCCCGGCATCGCAACCTACCTGAACGGCGTGTACTCCGAAGATTTCGGTATTGCGTCGACGGAAGGTGGACTCTTCGACATCGAACGTATTGAAGTACTGCGTGGCCCACAGGGAACGCTGTACGGCCGCAACGCCATCGGTGGCGCTATCAACTTCATCAACAAACTGCCCGCCGACGAATTCGAAGGTGAGGCACGTGTCGTCGTCGGTGACTACGACCTGTTGGAAACCTACGGTGTCGTGTCAGCGCCGATCATCAAGGACCTGCTCTCCGCACGCGTTACCGGCGTGAAGCGTACACGTGAAGGTTATTACCACGACCTCTCCGGCAACCCTGACCCGGGTAACTACGGTGACGAGAACTATGCGTTGGCACTGCGTTTTACGCCGACCGACAACCTTGAATTCAACGTCCGAGGTAACGAACGCAGCTATGCGCGCCGTATGGCCGGTGCTGACGCAGCCGGTGTCACGAACTTGACAGAAGCCGGTGGCCGCACCCGTGACACCAGCACCTATGTGTTCGGCTATCGCGCGGTTAACCCCAACCAAGCGTGCCCTAACGCCTTCACGCGCACGGTTCCAACTCCCGTCGCAGGTGTGATTGGTGGTGTCGGTTGTGCTGTTGCAGGACGTCAGATTTTCAACTTCAACCATCCGGTTACCGGCGCGCGCATTGCGGCACAGCGCGTAGTACCTGGTTTCGACAAGACCACAATTGGCACGATCAATTCGCCGAACATGGCTTTTGGCGCCAATCAGGAGCGTCAGACACTCACCGGCCTCAAAGACCTGGACAGTAGCGACCTAAAGACCGACACCAATGGCCAGCAGGATGAGTTCTTCGACCAACAAGCCGTGTCCTTCGATGCGAACTGGACGATCTCCGACCAGTTCAGCATGAAGTACATCTTCGGATACACCGATTACTTCTACGACCGCACGTCCGACGTTGACCTCACCAGCAACCCGATCTTCGACAACACCTTCTACGTCAGCCAGGAAACGGAGTACGTCTCCCACGAACTGCAGGCGTTTATCGATCCGACCGAAGACTTCTCGGTCACGGTGGGCGTCTTCGCCTATGACGCGAAAATCACCCAGCGCGGTGACTACTTCGACGCGACGTGTCGCAACAACGTCAACTGTAATTCGCGTCACAACCGATCGTTCCCGAACGCAGCATTTGGTTTGGGATTCTTGGACGCAATCGGTAAGAGAGATCTGTTTTCAGCCCGTCTCGGTAAAGATCAATTCGAAACCACAGGTGCCTTACCTGGCGGGTGCTTAGCGGGCTCCGCAATCGGCGCTGCTGACCAGCTTGACGTCTATTGCTACGGCGCGTGGTACGCAGATCGAGGCGATAGAATCCAGCACGGTCCATCGACGATCGCCACCAACTTGGAATACCAAACCCGATCGGAACGATATGCCTATGCCGCATACGGTCAGGCGGTGTATGACTTCAATGAGCACTTCGCACTAACGGTTGGCCTGCGTTGGGCGCGTGACAGTCTGAGCGGAGCTGAAGACGTCTTCTTCTATCAAGAAGAGGCCATCGTACCGTTGGGCTTTGGACCTGGTGGTAACGGTTGCGCGGGAAATCCTGGTGATACCTGTGGCTCGACGCTGGGCCTGTTCAACCAACTGCTCGGTACAGTAGGACCCAACGGAGAAATTCTTGATCCGGACTACGTACTCGTTGCCGGAGTTCCGACTTCGATCTCCATTACGCGCGATCTAAAGAAGATCACTAACGATATGACGTGGCGAGTGAACCTAGATTGGACGCCGAACGACGACGACTTGCTCTATCTGTCTGCGACTAAAGGTCTGCGCTCAGGTGGAATGAACCTGGTGTTCTTCTCCAGCAACGGTACCTATGACGGCGAAGAGCTGACTGCGTTCGAACTGGGTTATAAAGGCACGAAGTTCGACGGCTCCATGCAGGTCAACGCGTCGATCTATCACTACGATTACGAGAACGTACACACTTTCGGTAATGGCCGTTCCTTCGCCGGTGGCTACTCGACCAACGTCTTCGCTGTTCCTAAAGGCCAAATGCAAGGCTTTGAAGGCGACGTACTTTGGCTCGCGACCGAGAGCTTCACGATCGGTGCGAACCTGTCGATCACAAAGAGCAAGTACAAGTCGGATGTCTTCATCATCAACCCGATCGACGAAGCAGCACCGGAGTCCATCTTCGATGCCTTCAACACGCCGAAGAACCTGAACGGCAACCAGATGATCCGCGTACCGGAACTCAAGTTCGGCGGATTTGCCCAGTACGCAGTACCGTTGGCCGACAACGGCAAAGTTGAGTTCCTCGTGAACTACTCGTGGATCGATCGTGTGTATTTCACGGTGTTCGAGGACAAGAACCACTCCTCGCCAACTTATGACCGTGTCGACTTCCGCGCGACCTGGCGCAGCCCGTCGGAGCAATGGATGGTCGCCGGCTTCGTGAACAACGTGTTCGACAAGATCGGTCTTCGCCAGATCGACCAGTATCAGGCGAACGAAACGACCAACTACCGCCGCACCGGTGCACTCACTGACCCACGTCTGTGGGGTCTGGAAGTACGCTACAAGTTTGGCGCGTACCAGTAAGCGAGATCTCCGTCCGCGCAACGCGGGCGGTACTCGAAAAAATGGGGCTTCGGCCCCGTTTTTTTCGTCTTCAGGATACGAATCGTCCGCACTCGAAACCGTTAGAATTCGGTTTCACCTCGGCCGGTCTGCTTCTTACATGCCCAACTTTGTTAAAGGCGTTATCCACTTCCAGGACGTCGTTTTCCCAGAAAAGCGCGCATTCTTTGAAAAGCTGAGTGAAGGGCAACGACCCGAGGCACTGTTCATCACGTGTTCGGACGCGCGCATAGAAACAGCGATGATCACGCAAACGGAGCCCGGTGAACTGTTTATCTGCCGCAATGCGGGCAACATCGTTCCACCCCACACCCACCATACCGGCGGGATCACAGCGTCAATCGAATTCGCGGTGGCTGTGCTTAAAGTTCCACACATCGTCGTTTGTGGTCACACCCAGTGCGGTGCAATGCATGGCGCACTCCACCCCGAATCCGTCGTCGGGCTGGATCACGTCAAAGAGTGGCTAGGTTATTCGAAAGCTGCGTTGAGCATCGTGCAGGAGCTGGGAAAAGACTTGGCCGAGGAGGCTCAGACACGGATGATGATCGAGCAGAACGTCATCTTGCAGTTGCAGCACCTTCGTACCCACCCTTCCGTCGCGACACAATTGGCTCGTCGTAACATCGAGCTGCACGGATGGGTCTACGACATTCGGACTGGGCAGGTTGAGGCCTACGATCCAACGACAGAAAGGTTCGTTCCGGTTGGCGAGCACTACCAGAACCGTTTAGAAGAATGAGAGCGGGCGTTATGACTCTGCGGATCGAGAGGCGGCTTCGTCTTCCTGCTCTTTTTGAATGCGCCGATAGATTTCTTCGCGATGTACCGCAACATCCTTAGGTGCGCCAACACCAAGTCGAATCTGGTTACCCTTCACGCCTAGAACGGTCACGATGATCTCATTGCCGATCATCAGCGTTTCTCCGATGCGACGGGTTAGAATTAACATGATGTTGCTTTCATGCCGGAGTTCCAGTCACGAGCCAGTTTGTTAGATTTGCTTTCCATAGTGCTTTCCATAAAGCGCTCCTTGATGCTCTTCGCGACACTTCGCCAGGTCCCTTCCTTTGCCGTCTCTTCCTTTGCATTCCCTTTAGGTACTGTCTGTGTCTCTCCTGCAAACATGGAACAGATCCCCGATACCGTCCAGGCACAACCCCGGCCTAAACCGTAGTCTCCTGACGTTTGGAAGGCTACTTCGACCACACCGACCTGTAAAACAGCCTTCAACTACGGGATTGTGAGTCCAACTCGCGACCAGTATGAACCCAACGATCAGCTCGCTGCACCTTTGTCTAAGCCAAACTCAGCATGCAGCGCCCGAACCGCAAGTTCCATGTATCGCTCAGCGACAACCACGGAGATTTTGATTTCCGAGGTCGAGATCATGAGGATATTGATGCTCTCCCGGGCGAGTGCATCGAATAACTGAGTCGCAACGCCAGCATGGGAGCGCATGCCGACACCCACCACGGAGACTTTTGCAATTCCATCATCACCACTCAGGCTGCGCGCTTTGAGGGTCGTGCGGACCGGATTCAAGAGCTCTTTAGCTTTCTCATAGTCACTGCGTTTGACTGTAAAGGTGAAGTCGGTCAGTCCATCCGCGCCCGTATTCTGGACGATCATATCCACTTCGATATTGGCCGCACTGATCGGCCCTAGAATCTTCGAAGCGACACCAGGCACGTCAGGGACACCGGCCATAGTCAGTTTGGCTTCATCGCGAGTGTGGGCAATCCCGGAAACAAGGGGTTGTTCCATCGAGTCATTCTCCATCGTGATCAACGTGCCACCCTCTTCCACGAACGTGGACAATACACGGAGCGGTACCTGGTACTTGCCGGCAAACTCTACTGACCTTGGGTGTAGTACCTTGGATCCGAGGCTCGCCAGCTCCAGCATTTCTTCAAACGTAATCGTATCGAGGCGTTGAGCGCGTGGCTCAACACGCGGATCAGCCGTATAGACCCCGTCGACATCTGTACAGATTTCGCACTCATCCGCTTTGAGCGCTGCGGCGACGGCAACTGCACTGGTGTCAGATCCTCCTCGCCCGAGTGTCGTAACCGACCCCTCTTCAGTAACACCTTGGAACCCGGCAATCACCGGCACGATGCCATCGTTCACCGCATTCATCAGTCGTAGTGTCTCGATTTCTTCAATGCGTGCTCGTCCGAACGCATCATCCGTACGAACGGGCACCTGGAATCCAAGGAAGGAGCGTGCTGGAATGCCACGCGCAATAAGCGCCATGGACAGGAGCGCGATACTGACCTGCTCGCCTGCCGCGAGTAGGACATCCATCTCGCGGCTGTCAGGGCGGCTCACCAGCTCTTTGCCAAGGGCGTCAAGGCGATTGGTTTCGCCACTCATCGCTGAAACTACGACCACAACTTGGTGGCCCTGATCTCGATACCTCGCGACGCGTTCGGCGACGTGTCGGATACGCGACAGGTCGCCTACGCTGGTTCCACCGTATTTTTGAACGATGAGGCTCATGCCGGCGCTCCAGTTCCCAACTTAGCTTGTACAAACGGGACAACCAGGGACAGCGCGTCGCTCAGCGCATCTTGGCGATCGCCACCTCCCGCTCGGGCAAGTTCGGGTCGACCACCACCTTTTGCACCCACTTCGCGCCCCACGTGATTCACGAGATCTCCCGCCTTTACCTTGCCAGCAACATCTTTGCTAACCCCAGCTACCAGCGATACCTTGCCATCATCAATCGCAGCCAAGAGGATGACTGAGCATTGCAATTTGCCCTTGAGCGTATCCAGCGTTGGCATCAGGGCCGCACTACCTCCCGAAACCAACGCCGCAAGTACGCTGATACCGGATACATCAACAGCTTGGTCAGCTAACGACCCACCTTCCGCTGCAGCCATTTTTTGCGCGGTTTCAATCGTCTCCTTCTGCAGCCGACGATGATCCTGCAAAAGCAGCTGCAGGCGTGACTCGAGCTCACTAACGGGTGCCTTCAGCAGCTCCGAAAGCACACCGAGTGTTCGCTCCTGCTGAACCACGATGTCCATCGCGCGATTACCGGTGGTGGCTTCGATCCGCCGAACACCGGCAGCAACGCCGGCTTCACCCAGAATCTTGAACAGGCCGATGTCTCCCGTTCGACCCACGTGCGTGCCACCACAAAGCTCTACCGAGAATCCGGTATTCATGGTGAGCACACGCACTCGATCGCCATACTTCTCGCCAAACAACGCCATCGCGCCTTTTTTGACGGCATCGTCATACGAGAGGATTTCTGTTTGCACTGAGTCGTTGAGAAGAATCTGTTGGTTGACGATGCGTTCGATCTGCTCGACTTCTACAGCAGACACCGGCGCGTTGTGCGAGAAATCGAAACGAAGTCGTTGGTCATCCACCAGAGATCCCTTCTGCTGCACGTGTTTGCCAAGGATCTGTCTGAGTGCGGCATGCATCAAGTGGGTTGCGGAGTGGTTACGACGAATGCAGGCACGACGGTCGGCATCAACCAGCGCTTGCAACGGAACACCGCTACGTAACTCGCCACGTAAGAGCCGACCGATGTGCAGATGCTGTTCGCCTGCTACCTGCGTATCGGTGACTTCGAATTCAATGCCCTCGGCGAGCAGGCGGCCCGTATCACCCACCTGACCGCCAGATTCAGCGTAGAAAGGTGTTTGATCGAGCACCACACATCCCGCGTCACCCGATCGCAACATTTCAACCGCTGACCCTTCCGCGGAAAACACCGCATCAACTCGACCTGCAAAATCGACATGGGCATAACCTTCAAACGCGACCTTGCCACTCGTATGGACCACTTGACCCAGGTTGGCGCTGAACTTCGCCGCAGCGCGCCCACGGTTTCGTTGCGCCTCCATTGCGGCTTCAAAACCGGCCATGTCTACCGTAAGGCCGCGCTCGCGCGCAACATCCGCCGTTAGGTCAACGGGGAAACCGAACGTATCGTAGAGGCGAAAGGCGACTTCACCAGGGATTTCATTACCTTTGAGCTGCTCGATTTCTCGGCCAAGAAGCGCCATGCCTTGACTCAACGTTTCAGCAAACTTGAGCTCTTCGCGCTCCAGCACCGACTCAATTTCAGCCTGCTTCTCTCGTAGCAACGGATACGCTTCACCCATCTCAGCAACGAGTGGCTTCACCAGACGATGGAAAAAAGGTCGTGTAATGCCGAGCTTGTGACCATGCCGCAGCCCGCGTCGCATGATGCGCCGCAGAACGTAGTCGCGGTCTTCGTTTCCAGGGTGCACTCCATCAGCCACCAAAAAAGCGCTAGATCGGATGTGATCGGCAATGACCCGCAACGACGGGCTCGCCTGGATGGCCGGATCGTTGTCAGCGCCCGCTTCAACTTGCACTGCCTTCAATATTCGCCGGAAACCATCGATGTCATAGTTGCTGTGAACGTGTTGCATGATTGCAGCAACACGTTCGAGACCCATGCCAGTGTCGACTCCCTTTTGCGGCAGAGGGTTAAGTGTGCCATCTGGTGAACGCTCGAACTGGGGAAAGACCAGATTCCAGAATTCGATGTAACGATCTCCGTCTTCGTCCGGTGATCCAGGTGGCCCTCCAGCAACCTCAGGACCGTGATCGTAGAAAATTTCGGTACATGGGCCGCAAGGCCCTGTGTCGCCCATCGCCCAAAAGTTGGCTTCGATATCGACAATGCGTTCTGTTGGAATACCAATCTGATCACGCCAGATCGCTCGACTCTCATCATCCGATGGATGCACGGTCACCCAGATCGATGACTTGGGAATCTTGAGCACAGTCGTCACGAACTCCCACGCCCAATGAATCGTCTCTGTTTTGAAGTAGTCTCCAAAACTGAAGTTGCCCATCATTT
>SXGR01288121.1_pt1 | contig 10362 bp, 10 predicted proteins | sample 3174711 | NCBI WGS metagenome assembly SXGR01 (sample SAMN11356860, study PRJNA531348) | freshwater metagenome | isolation source: freshwater sample F1-60 | place: China: Fuxian Lake, Yuxi | collected 2017-12-25 | reverse complement strand
GGGTGCCTCGCCCTACTACATGAATGTGCCAGAGGCGCTGTCGAGCACCATCAATTTGCTGGGCATCTCTTACTCCCGCTACCGGTTTGCCATTATTCTGGTCGGCCTGCTGGTGGCGCTGGGCTGCTACCTGCTGATCAACAAAACCCGGGTTGGCATGCTGATCCGGGCGGGCTCGAGCAACCCGACGATTGTGGCGGCCATGGGCGTGAACATCAAACTGCTCAACGCAGCCATTTTTGCCCTAGGGGCGGCGCTTGCCGGCGTGGCCGGTTTGATGAGCGGGCCGATTTTGTCAGTGCAACCGGGTATGGGCGAGCCGATCTTGATCACCGCCATGATCGTCATCGTGATCGGTGGCATCGGCTCGGTGCGGGGGGCTTTTTACGCGGCTCTGCTGGTTGGGCTGATCGACACCGCCGGGCGGGCCTTTTTACCGATGTTGCTGCGCGAGTTTCTGGACCGCAGCACCGCGCAGGCGGCTGGCCCGGCGCTCGCCTCGATGCTGATCTGCATCTTCATGGCCGCTGTGCTGGCGCTCAAACCCGACGGCCTGTTCCCGGTCAAAAACCGATGAGGCGCGACTCTGTTGCCACCTGGGCCGGGGCCTTGATTGTGCTGCTGCTGTTGGCACTGCCGATTTACGCGCAACTCGCTGCAGAGCCCTTTGCCCTGACCTTTGGCAGCCGGGTGCTGGTGTTCGCGCTGGCCGCCAGCAGCCTCAACCTGGTGCTGGGCTATGGCGGCATGGTGAGCTTTGGTCATGCGCTGTACCTCGGGCTGGGTGCTTACGCGGCAGGTTTGATGGCGCACCACGGGGTGAGTAGTGGCTGGGCACAGTTGGCCGTGGCGGTTCTGGTGTGCGCCGCAGTGGGCGCCCTCACGGGCTTGATTTCTTTGCGCACCACGGGCATTGCCTTCATCATGATCACGCTGGCTTTTGCACAGATGTTTTATTACCTGTTTGTCAGCCTCAAACAGTATGGTGGCGACGACGGGCTGTCAATCGCCGTGCGCAGCGATTTTGGCCTCTTCACGCTGGCATCCCCCACGACCCTGTATTACGCCGCTTTGCTGTTGGTGCTGCTCACCCTGTTGGCCACCCACCGGCTTGCCACGGCCCGCTTTGGCATGGTTTTGCGCGGCTGCCAGACCAATGAGCGGCGGATGAAATCCATGGGCTTTGCCACCTTGCGTTACAAACTTTTGGCCTACATCTTGGCCAGTGTGTTGTGTGGCCTGGCTGGCCTGCTGTATGGCAACCTCACCGGGTTTGCCTCGCCCGCCTACATGGCCTGGACCCTGTCTGGCGAGCTCATCGTGATGGTGGTGCTCGGTGGCATGGGCACTGTTTTTGGCCCGCTGGTGGGTGCGCTGGTGCTGCTCATTAGCGAAGAACTGCTCAAGGCCCTGACTGACCACTGGATGATGATTCTGGGGCCGCTGATCGTGTTGGCGGCCCTTAGCGCTCGGCGTGGTGTGTACGGCTACCTGCTCGATTGGGACGCCTACCGCGATCGCCGTCGTGTCAGGCAAGCGCGCCAGGGCCGATCTGGAGAGGGGCTGTGAGGCCGCTGCTGCAGCTCGAGCAACTGGTCAAACGCTTCGGCGGCTTGCTCGCCACCGACCATGTTTCGCTGGCCTTGGCGCCTGGCGAGCTGCATGCGGTCATCGGCCCCAACGGCGCGGGCAAAACCACCCTGATCGGACAGCTCGCCGGCGAAATTCGACCCGACAGTGGCCGCACCCTGTTTGACGGCCGCGACATCACCGGGCTGCCCACGGCGCAACGGGCCCTGCTGGGCCTGGCCAGATCGTTTCAGATTACCTCGGTGTTTCCCGAGTTCACGGTGCTGGAGAACGTGGCCTTGGCCATGCAAGCTCACTGTGGCCACAGTTTTCGTTTTTGGACCCCGGTGCTGAGCCAGGCCGAGCTGATAGAGCCAGCACACAGCGCCATTGCGCAGGCCGGCCTGGCCGAGCGCAGCAACGCCCGCGTTGCCGAGTTGGCCCATGGCGAGCGGCGCCAACTCGAGCTTGCCATGGTGCTGGTGGCCAGACCCAAACTGCTGCTGCTTGATGAGCCCATGGCTGGCATGAGCCGCCAGGAATCGGGCCTTGTGGTGGAGCTGCTTGGCCGGCTCAAGGGCCAGTACACCATGCTGCTGGTTGAGCACGACATGGACGCCGTCTTTGCGCTGGCAGACCGGGTCTCGGTGATGGTGAACGGGGCCATTGTTGCGAGTGATAAACCCGAGGCGATCCGCGGCAACGAGCTGGTGCGCAGGGCCTACCTGGGCGATGAGGAGCTGCCCGCATGACGGCGCTGTTGCAGGTGCAGGAGCTGCAGACCTTCTACGGTGACGCCCAAGCCCTGTTTGGGGTGGGTCTGTCGGTTGCCGAAGGTGAGTTTGTGACCATGCTGGGGCGCAATGGCATGGGCAAAACCACCACCGTGAGCTCCATCATGGGCATCCGGCCGGCCCGCGGCGGGCGCATCGTGTTTGCCGGCCAAGACATCACCCGGCTGCCCTCCCACCAGATCGCCCGCCTGGGCGTTGGCTTGGTTCCGGAGCAGCGACAGGTGTTTCCCAACCTCACGGTGCACGAGAACCTGGTCGCCACGGCGCACAACCGGCTGCGCCGCCCGCAGCCCTGGACCCTGCAGCGGGTCTATGCGCTGTTTCCGCGCCTGCAGGAGCGCCGCGGTAACCTGGGGGCCAACCTCTCCGGTGGCGAGCAACAACTGCTGGCGATTGGCCGCGCGCTCATGACCAACCCCCGCTTGCTGGTGCTCGATGAGGCCACCGAAGGCCTCGCCCCGCTGGTTCGGGCCGAGATCTGGCATTGCCTGGGCGCCCTCAAGAAAACCGGTTTGTCGGTACTGGTGATTGATAAAAACCTTGGCCCGCTGCTGCGCCTGGCCGACAGCCACTGCGTGCTGGAGAAGGGGCAAACCATTTGGAGCGGCTCCTCAGCGGCCCTGCTGGAGGCCAGACACATGCTGAAGGAAAGCCTGGGTGTCTGATTGGCGTGCGCTGGCACCGGCGGCGCTGGAGCGTGCCTACAACGCCCGTGCCACCGTGGCCGATATCGAGGCCGAGTTGCAGGCCTACCGGGCGGGCTCCAGCCCGATGTACCAGCGCCTGTCCTGCCAAGCTGGTTTGCATTATGGTGAGTCGCCTGACGAAACCCTAGATTTTTTCCCGCTACCCGGGCGAACCGATGCGCCGCTGTTTGTGTTCATTCATGGCGGCTACTGGCGTGCGCTGTGCAAAGAAGACTCGGTCTTCATGGCGGAAAATTTCACCTCGCTGGGTATTGCAGTGGCCGCACTCGACTACAGCTTGGCACCCGCTGCACATTTGTCGGTGATGGTGGCCCAGTGCCGGCGCGCCGTGGCCTGGTTGGGCCATAACAGCCGGGCGCTGGGTGTGGACGCTGGCCGCATGGTGGTGGCCGGCAGCTCGGCCGGTGCGCATCTAGCGGCAATGGTGCTCAATGACACCTCCTTGGCTGCTGCCAAGCCGCTTGGCGGCCTGCTGGTGAGTGGCCTGTTTGACCTCGAGCCGCTGCGCCATACCCTGCCCAACAGCTGGCTCAAGCTCAGTGCCGAGCAGGCGCAGGCTTTAAGCCCCCAGCACCACCTACCGGCGCCGGGCTGTGCCCTGAAGGTGGTGGTGGCAGAGCACGACACTGACGAGTTCAAACGCCAGTCCCGCGACTATGCACAGGCCTGTTTAGCTGCAGGCAGGCCGACGGTGTTTTATGAGCTCGCCGGGCGCAACCACTTTGATGTGATTTTGGACTGGACCCGCCCCGACACAGCCCTTACCGGCAGTGCCTTGGCACTGCTGGGGATGGCTGCCTGAGACCGGCTCGCAGGTGCCTCAGCAGCCCGGGGTTCAGCTCAAGACCACGCTGCTCAGGCGGCGCCGGTAGGTGGCCACGGTGGGATCGACCGGTGGAATTTGGCCATCGGCCACCTTCACCTTGGGCGGCTCGATGAGTTCAAGAATGGCGATATAGGTTTTCCGTGCCAGATCCTCGGACCAGGTTTTGTCGCGCATCAGGATATCGAGTAATTCGTCCATCGCGGCGGTCCAGTGCTGCGCGGCCATGGCCAGTTGGGCTTTGCCAAAACGGGCCTCGAAATCGCGCCGGTTGGCGGCTATTTTCAGGTCCAGTGCGGCGTTGGCGCCGGCCAGGTCTGGGTGCTGGTCGGCGAAATCAATCGCCTTGAGCCAGCGCTCAAGCGCCTCGAGGCGGCGCACCTGCGCAGCCTGCGCTACGACTGGCGCAAAGGCCGCCCGGGCCTGCTCCACCTGCTGCATCTGCAGCAGCAGCTTGACGTAAGCAAAGCGGGCCCCCTCGTCTTGCGGGGCCAGCAAAACCGCTTGGTGCAGGGCTTCGAGTTGCACCTGCGGGTCATTGGCGTTGGGAGCATCGCTGATTTCCACGCCGGTGACCTCGGCCTCAAGCACATCGTTGGCCGGCAGGTGCTTGTCTAGAAAAGCCTTGATCTGGCTCTCGGGTTGCGCGCCCATGAAGCCATCGGCCGGCTTGCCGTTCACCATCAGCACACAGGTGGGGATGCTGCGGATACCAAAGGCCTGGCTGAGCTCCTGCTGTTGATCAGAGTCAATCTTGACGAGCTTGAAGCGCCCGGCGTAATCGGTTTCGATCTTTTCAAGCAGCGGGCCGATGACCTTGCAGGGGCCGCACCAGGGGGCCCAAAAATCAACCAGCACGGGCGTGTGCATGGAGGCATCAATCACCTCGGCGTCAAAGTTTTCAACAGTCACATTCATCATGGCAGGCAGTTCGGGCTAAGTTAGTAAAATTAAAGGCTGTCAACTTTTTGGGGGCTGGGCTTGAGGCGGCCTGCCGCAGTGTATCGACCCGCCACGCCCCAAACTATGAAAAACATCCAGATCGGCGTGGTGATGGGCTCGAGTTCTGATTGGGACACGATGCAGCATGCGGTGCATATTCTCCAACAGTTCGGCATCGGCCATGAGGCGCGGGTGGTTTCGGCGCACCGCATGCCCGACGCCATGTTTGCTTATGCCGAGGGCGCGCGCCAACGTGGCTTGGCCGCCATCATTGCCGGCGCCGGCTGCGCCGCCCATCTGCCCGGCATGCTGGCGGCCAAGACCACGCTGCCGGTGCTGGGCGTGCCGGTGCCCTCCAAGCACCTCAACGGGGTCGACTCTTTGCACAGCATGGTGCAAATGCCCAAGGGGGTGCCGGTGGCCACGTTTGCCATTGGTGCTGCCGGAGCGGCCAACGCGGCTCTGTTTGCCGTGGCCATGCTAGCGCAACACGACAAGGACTTGTGCCAGCGGCTGGACGCCTACCGCGCCGAGCAGACCCGGGAGGCCGGCAGCATGACGCTGCCGCCGGCGCCATGAGCTCGTCCGCGATTCTGCCGGGCCCGGGCAAAGGCCAACAGACCGCGCTGGGGGTGATGGGCGGGGGCCAACTGGGCCGCATGTTTGTGCAGGCCGCGCAGCGCATGGGCTATTTCACCGCGGTGCTCGACCCCGATGTGATCAGCCCGGCGGGCCTGGTGAGTCACTACCATATTCATGCCGATTACCTCGATGAGCAGGGTCTGGCGCAGCTGATGCAGCGCTGCGCTGCGATTACCACCGAGTTTGAGAACGTACCGGCGCCAGCCCTGCACACGCTGGGCGCGCACCGGCCGGTGGCCCCTGGCGCAGAGTCGGTGGCCATCGCTCAGGACCGAATCAAGGAGAAAGCCCATTTTGTGCGCTGCGGCGTGCTCTGCGCACCCTATGCCGTGCTGCAGAGCGAGGCCGACCTGGCTGCCGTGCCGGACACCCTGCTGCCCGGCATTTTGAAGATAGCCCGGCTCGGTTACGACGGGCGCGGCCAGCTGCGGGTGCGCACGCGCGATGAACTGGCAAACGCCTGGGCCAGTTTGAAGGGTGTGCCCTGCGTGTTGGAGCAGCTGCTGGACCTGCAATCCGAGTTGTCGGTGGTGGTGGCGCGTGGCTGGGACGGCGCCATGGTGCATTACCCGGCGCAGGCCAATGTGCACCGAGATGGCATCCTGGCCATCAGCTCGGCTCATGCGGGCAACCTGCCACCAGCGCTTGGCGACAGCGCGGTTGCGGCCACCCGAGCCATCGCAGAAGGCCTGAACTATGTCGGGGTGCTGTGCGTTGAATTTTTTGTGCTCCAGGACGGCAGCCTGATCGTCAACGAAATGGCCCCCCGACCACACAACAGCGGCCACTACACGCTAGACGCCTGCGATGTCTCGCAGTTCGAGCTCCAGGTGCGCACCCTGGCCGGCCTGCCCCTGAACGCCCCCCGCCAGCACAGCCCGGCCATCATGCTCAACCTGCTCGGCGAGCTGTGGCTTAATTGGGGTCAGATTCCAATTAAATCGGCTGATACTGCTAAGCTTCCAGTCCCTGCGAAATTGGAATCTGACCCCAATTATTTTGATCTCGCTCAGCTGCTGGCCCTGCCTGGCTTGCACCTGCACCTGTATGGAAAGTTGCAGCCTAAACCGGGACGCAAGATGGGCCACTTGACGATCAGCGCTGCCACGGTGGTCGAGGTCAAGGCCAGGGCCCTGTTGGCCTGCCGCTTGCTCGGGATTGAGCCGCTGGCTGACTGGTTGGCGCCGTGATCCTGGCCGGCCTGCAAGCCGCGTCAATCGCCGCTGCTGCCGACACCCTGCGGGCTGGCGGACTGCTGGGCCTGCCTACAGAAACCGTGTACGGGCTGGCTGCGGATGCCCAAAACCCGGCTGCAGTAGCAGGTATTTTTTCCGCCAAGGGCCGGCCAGCCGAGCACCCGCTCATCGTGCATGTGCTTGATGCAGCAGCAGCAGCGCACTTTGCCAGCGCGATACCGGCCTTTGCTCAGGCCTTGATGCAGGCCTTCTGGCCGGGACCACTGACCCTTATCTTGCCGCGCCGCGCCGGGGTGGCCGGGGCGGCGGCAGGCGGGCAGGACTCGATTGGCCTGCGTTGTCCAGCCCACCCGGTGGCGCTCGGTGTGTTGGCAGCCTGCGCCGGCCTGGCGCCTCCCATGCCCGGCCTCGCCGTGCCCAGTGCCAACCGGTTTGGTCGGGTCAGTCCGACCACGGCTGCCCATGTGCAGGATGAATTTGGCCCGGCCCTGCTGATTCTCGATGGCGGGCCCTGCGCGGTGGGCATCGAGTCGACCATTGTCGATTGCACGCGCGGCCAGCCCGTGCTGCTGCGCCCGGGCGCCATCACGCCGGCCGAGCTGGCGGCGGCCTGCGGCCAGGACGTGATGCAGCCGCAAGATCTGGCGGATTCGACTCAAGCTGCGCCACGCGCCTCTGGCACGCTGGCATCGCATTACGCACCCAGGGCGCGGGTACGCTTGATGACGGCTGATGCGCTGCGGGCGGCACTGGCCGATCTTGTGACAAAACGGGCCAATCCGGGGCCTGCCAAGGCAGACATCGCCGTCTACAGCCGCAGCTTGGCTGTGCCGGGCGAATTGCATGCGCCGGGTGTGGCATGGCGCCAGATGGCGCAGACCGCCGCCGAAACGTCGCGACAGCTGTTTGCCGTGATGCGCGAGCTCGACAGCACAGGGGTTGCTGAAATCTGGGTGGAGACGCCGCCCGACTGGCCCGACTGGGCCGGGGTACGGGACCGGTTGGAGCGGGCGGCCGCTTGAATGGCTACCAGGCGCATCAACGCCAAAAAAATTCTTTACATCAGGACAGGGTTTACCCGCTGGAAAACGGCGACAAACAGTCGTACGCTCGCGCTTCACAAATTTTTCTCAAAGGGACTCTGATGGTTAAGATAAAGCGCAAGCTTGCAATGTTTGCCGCACTCGTATTGAGCGCGGTTTTGGTGGGCTGTGGTGGTGTAGATAACAGTGTGGCTTTGTCATTACTGGTGTCATCTGGCTACCCTATCTTGGGTAGCACTGTCAGCATCAAAGGATCGAATGGAGTAGCTGTCACCGCCAAGGGCAGCGACACGACAGGCATTGCTACATTCACGGTGTCGCAAGTCGGCGGCCTTGGCAGCCCCCCTTACTTGGTCAAAAGCACTGGCGGTACGGCGAATGGGGTTGCGGTACCCGCCTCCAGCGACTATTACTCGATTGCTACTGCCAGCGCGGGCCGCGTGAATGTCACGCCGATCACGCATATGTTGGCCGTGCAGGCCACTGGCGCGACCGATTTGGCCAGTATGGCAAATCTGTTCAATGGCGGGTTCACCCCGGGCAAAGCCGCAAGCCTGACATCGACAGCCGTAGCCGCCGCGCTGACGGCGGTCAAAGACACGCTCAAGTCCGCCAACCCGCTGATCGATTTGGGAACAGACAATCCGCTCACAGTCGTTTTTTCATTTGGTGATGCACACGATGGCTTGTTGGACCAGCTCAAACTAACCGTCAAAAACGGACCATCGGGTACCACGCTCGACACCTTACAAGCCTTTGTTAAGACCAAGGCCGAGGGCGGTGCCCCAGTCACTGCAGGGTTTAAACCGTTTACGCGCTTGGTGGTGTTTGGCGACAGCTTGAGTGACGGTGGCGCTTATGCCGCTTGGGCATCATTCGCGGCCAGCGGCGCCGATCGCTTTGTCGGCACACCTGGCCTGACGGCATTGGCGGCGGCTGCGCCTTATGGCGGCAAGTTCACCACCAACGGCGGCAAGGTCTGGGTGGAGAACCTCGCAGCAAGCCTCGACTACGACCTTAAACCTGCCAACCTGATGGGTGGCGGGATAACGTCAATGAATCTCTCCTTGATGGGTTGCACAACCTGCACCAATTACGCTCAAGGTGGCTCGCGCGTCACCCTGCAGCCTGGCATCGGCAATGTGGGTACGACGGCTAACCCGGCAAACCCTGCAGTGGATCCTGCTGGGTTTGCTGGTAACTCGATTGGCGGTCGGGTTGATGCCAATGCAGTACTGCTTGGCGCAGCCACCGCTGATTACAGCGTGGCCAATGCCTTCCAGGGGGCATCGACCCTGCCAGTGGTGCAGCAAATTGACCAGCATCTGAGCAGCAGCTATGTCACGGCTGGCAGATTTGCCGCGACAGACCTTGTCGTCGTGTTGGCTGGCGCCAATGACGTCTTTACCCAGGCCGGGCTGGCAGGGGGCGGTGCTATCACGGCCACGGCCGCTGGAACGGCTGTTGCCACCGCGGCGGGTCAGTTGGCTGCGCAAGTCGCCAGAATCAAGGCAGCTGGCGCCAAGCATGTGATGGTGTTTGGCTTGCCTGACATGGGTTATACGCCTTATGGCGTCTCAGCAGGGCCGGCAACGGCAGGGGGTCTGACTTCAATGTCCCAAAGCGTGTTTAACCCGACCTTGAAAGCAGCTGTGGCGAACATAGCAGGCGTGGCTTATGTTGACCCCGTTCCCATGTTCGCTAAGGTGGTGGCCAGCCCCGCAACTTATGGTTTCACCAAGACCATCGATGCGACCTCGGCGGCGACTGCCATCGGCAGCACGGCGTGCGGCCCCAATGCGATTGCCCAGGCAGCAGTTGGTGATAGTGCAGCCTCGCCAAGTTCCTTGTACTGCTCGGTGCCCAGCGCCAGCCCGGTCATTGCCGGCACACTCAGGGCCGTTAATGCCGACCAGACCTACATGTTCGCCGACGGCGTACACCCCAGTGCCGGCATGCACAAGGTGTTTGCCCAGCTGATTAAGGACAAGATGGGCCTGCTCTTGGCGGCAGCCCTGGGGTCCTGACCCTCACCGAAACCGCAACTTCATCACCAGGATGCTGATCGCCAGCGTCAGGGTGATGGCGTTGGCGAGGATGAGGGGCCAGGCACCCAGCAGCAGGCCGTAGACCAGCCAGCAGCTCACCCCCATCGTGAACACGCTGTACATGCCCAGTGAGATACCGCTGACATTACGGGTTTTGAAGGTGTGCCAGACCTGGGGCACAAAGCTCAGCGTGGAGATGGTGGCGGCGAGGTAGCCGAAAGCGTCAATCAGGGACATGGGTTTGGCGCACAGCGCAGTCGCAAGGAGCGCTGATTGTCGGCCAACGGCCTCTGCTACCGCCCAAGGCGCAGATGCCACCCGGGGCCGGGCCGCCGCACGATTTGCCCGAGCTTGGAGTGCCCACGGCCTTGGGCCCACAATTGCCCTATTGCTCTATTTCCCCATTCCCCCGCTGCCTTATTCCCGCAGGGGCCACACTTTAGCGACCGATCCGATGACCCTAAGCACTGCCAACACAGCAAATACCGGCAACTCCGATCTGCCAGACCAGGCAAACCCGGCACCGCGCGGGCCCGATGGCACCCGCTACCGTGTGCTGGGTGCGCTCAGTTTTTCGCACTTTCTCAACGACATGATG
>SXGR01536560.1_pt1 | contig 10364 bp, 7 predicted proteins | sample 3174711 | NCBI WGS metagenome assembly SXGR01 (sample SAMN11356860, study PRJNA531348) | freshwater metagenome | isolation source: freshwater sample F1-60 | place: China: Fuxian Lake, Yuxi | collected 2017-12-25 | reverse complement strand
ATAGAAAATAATAAAAGCGACAGGCTGCCCATAGGCAAATCGGTAAGAGCAGGGCTCGCTGCCACCATTCTTCCAGAAATATAACCTGTACGCCCGCCAGCAAAACAATGCCGGCAAACAAGATGCCCTTAGCGATAATCCAGGAATTACTTTTGAGATCACTCATTGATGTTTGTGGTATCCTAGTCGGCGACGAGCTTCATGCCATACTTCATGCTGAAATAAAGAACGCTGAAGGCGCAAGCCTCTTATTTCAACGCCTCTTGTAACGCCGCATGAACGGTTTTAGCAATAATCTCTGCGCCAGCATCATTGGGATGCACGCGATCAGGGAACACTTCTGGATGATCTTTCGTTGCCGCATGAACATCAATAATGAGGAGTTGCTTATCGGTAGCGACTTTATTGATCGCGGGAATAACACCGGAGACTAAACTTTCTTCATTAATGCCAAAATTACCCGGTGGCGGTACGTAGCAAGGTAAGCAAAGAAATATTTTCGGCTTCGTTTTCAGGGCATTAAGTGTGTCGACCATGGCCGTGAGATCAGAGACAAACGACTCAACCTGCGTTATGTTTTTCGGTTTGGTGTCATTCGTACCAAGCTTAATAATCACGATGTGCGCGTTATAGTTTTGCGCATCCTGCCATGGGCCTTTGGTCACATAGGGACTGTCGCCTTTGGTCGATAACGTCGTGCCGCTTTTTGCGAAACCTTTGACCTCGAATTTATCCCCTAACAATGCTTGTAATTGCATGGGCCAGCTTTTTCCTTTACCCGCTCCTACCCCAACCGTGATACTATCACCGACGCAGGCGACGCGAATTTGCTCGGCGGCACCCACTGACACCGAGGAAACAAAAAGCGCAATCATGGCAATCAAAGTCGAAACAGAAACATGAGGTCGGAATTTAAACATAACGTCTCCAGGAAGTAGACAGGACATGGCAATAGTCCAGAATCTAAAAAAGAAAAGAAGTATACTTAAATGGGCCGACAACAATACCGTACGACACACAAACAAGTGAGAAACATCGAACAACCATCACTATCACCATGCCCACCTGTTCAGATGTGTTCGTTATTCCTCTACTTCACTTCGATATCGCAATTTAAACGATGTTGCCGATTGTGAGTATCAATACCCAATGATGGTAACTCATGTTAAATCATCAAAATTTCTGCCACCTAGTTCCAGATGCATTGGGTCAATCACCTGACAGCATCCTGTAACCAAAAATTCTCAATCAACGGAGATCTCTATGCATGTTTTGATTACTGGCGGCGCAGGTTTTATTGGTGTTCGTTTAGCGCGCCTAATATTAGCCGAGGGGCAGTTATTATTGGACACCGGCGCCCAACGTCTGACTACCTTAACTTTATTTGATCAAGTCGCAGCGGTTGGAGTAACCAATGCCAACATGCCGCATGATCCGCGCCTAAGCATCAAGACTGGCGACGCGGGCGATCCAGCAACGATTGATGCTTTAATTAAGGATGCCGACATCATCTTCCATCTAGCTGCCGTAGTCAGCGTGGCTGCCGAACGCGATATGGATTTAGGTATGCGGGTTAATTTCCATGGTACTTGTGCGCTCATCGAAAGTTGTCGCCGGCATGGGCGTAAGACGCGTGTCATATTCGCCAGTTCAGCTGCGGTGTATGGTGGTCCATTGCCCGCCGTTTGTGGCGAAGAAACTGCGCTTTTTCCGCAAACTTCTTATGGCATGCAGAAGGCCATGGGTGAGCGATTAATCGATGATTATAGCCGCAAAGGGCTCATCGATGGACGTAGCATACGATTACCAACTATTATTGTACGACCAGGTGCACCGAATATGGCGGCCTCCGCGTTTGCCAGCTCTTTGGTGCGCGAACCGCTGATGGGTCGCAATTATGTCTGTCCAGTTCCTCGCGACACACCGCTCTGTGTGCTATCGGTGCGACGCGTCGTCGAAAGCTTCGTTCATGCCGCCTGTCTATCGTCAACGACCATGGGACATACCCGCGCCGTACAATTGCCTGGGCTGACCTTGCCGGTTACTGATTTAATTAAAGCTATGGAACGCGTCGCCGGGACCAACGTGATTAAACGCATCAGCTTTACCACCCAACCAGAAATATTAAAAATTGTTCAAGGCTGGCCCGTTAAATTCGACACGACCCGATCAGGGAAATTAGGATTTAAACCTGATCAAACGCCTGACGCCATTATTTCAAATTTTATTCAGGATGAACTTGCCGGACAGGTGGTGGCATGACTCGTATTGGTTGGATTGGCACTGGCCTAATGGGCTCGCGCATGGCCCCGCATTTATTGAAGGCTGGTTATGCGCTGACGGTGTGGAATAGAACCGCCGATAAATCGAAGGAATTACTATCGCTTGGTGCGATCTCCGCCGCTACGCCAACGGCGCTCGCTGATGCTTGTGACGTGGTTATATTAATGGTGACCAATGCGAATTCTGCCGCCGATATTTTATTTAACCAAGGCGTTGCTCGCGCGTTAACTCCAGGAGCGCTTGTCATCGACATGAGTTCCATTGCCCCAGAAAATGCTCTCATTCATGCACAACGCCTGCGTGAAATGGGGATCGATCATCTCGACGCACCGGTATCCGGCGGCACACGTGGCGCTGCCGCCGCGTCGCTCGCTATTATGGTGGGCGGTGAAAATTCCGTTTTCGAACGAGCACAACCCATTTTATCCTGCTTAGGACGACCCACCCACATTGGCCCCGCAGGCACCGGACAAATCGCAAAATTAGCCAATCAAGTCATCGTCGCTATCACCATTGGCGCGGTTGCCGAAGCATTAACGTTAGCTGGACGCGCAGGAGCCAATCCCGTCGCCGTACGCGAAGCGCTAAGCGGTGGCTTTGCCGATAGTCGAATTTTAAACGAACATGGCGCACGCATGTTAGCCGGTGATTTCACCCCAGGTGGTACGGTCAAAAATCAAATTAAAGATTTAGATGCGGCATTACATGTTGCCCAATCCATTGGTGTCGCATTGCCAATGCTACAAACGACTCGCGCTCAATTTCAAACGCTAGCGAGCACCCTGGGCGACCACCTTGATCACAGTGCGCTTTATCGCTTATGGGAAACGAAGGCCGGAAACTAATGCCCAATATTGCTGTAATTGAAATTACAAACTTTTTGTAATTAATCGATCCGAGCAACATCCACAGTAGCCTGCACTTCATGCGTTCCACCACCAAGAATGACACCCTTCGTCGGACTGACATCACTAAAATCACGACCAACAGCAACAATTAAGTGACGGTCACCAACGAGGCAAGCATTGGTGGGATCAAAACCGATCCAACCAACACCAGGATACCAAATAGATAACCACGCGTGCGAAGCGTCGACACCGACGAGTTTTACTTGGCCAGGAGGAGGATCGGTTTCTAAATATCCACTGACATAACGCGCGGCTAAACCAATTGAGCGTAAACATGCTAATCCGACATGAGCGAAGTCCTGACAGACACCACGTCGTTGAGCAAATACTTCAGGTACCGTGGTGGTCACTGCTGTCGCTTTTGCATCATAAATAAAATCACGGTTTATTCTTACCGTTAAATCAAGCGCAGCTTCTAATAACGGACGTCCAACGGTAAACGATTGCGCTGCATAAGCAGCATAATCTTCGCCCGTGGGAATCATGCGCGATTCAAAACTATACTCGACGGCAGCCAATACTTCATCCGTATCGGCCTGTAATAAACGATCACGCGCTTTTTCCCAAGCTTCCGTGACGGTGGCGTCTAAAGCAAAGGCTGCATTCACATTTAAAATGGATTCCACTGTCACAATTAATTCTGTGTGTTGTTCCTGGATAGTGAAGCTATCCACACGATTTCCGAAATAATCTGTGCGCTGATGAAACACCGCTGGTGTGGGTACCACCACACAGGAAAAATTCTCGACTTGTTGGCGCGGAGTCGACATGGGAGATAAATGTAAAACATTATGCGATACCGTAACTGGCTCTACATATTGATACCTCGTCACATGTTTCACACGATAACGGGTCATTGTGCTTCTCCCGGACCGACGGCAGGCTGACGCGTTGCAGTCACGTGAATTAAATATTGTTTAGCAATCGCGTCACTGAGCACGCCTAAGTCGGAAGATAAATGTTCCACCACATGAGCGAGATTGGAACGCTCTCCATTTTCATCTTCGCGACTGAGCTCTTGAGGATCGACCAAGCGAATCCACGTATGCGCACCTAATGCCAATCGTTCGGGTGCCGTTGGCAGTGCATGTTCATGAGCACGGGGCAAATGAGTAACATGATCTAACACACGTTCTAATTGGAAAATCATTGCCCGTGGATTCGTTGCATCACATAAAATCAAGTCAAGGACCGGAGCAACTTGTAACGACATCAAGTAACGCGAACGATAGGTAATCGAACAATCAGCGATTTCCAAAACAGCATCCAAAACACTATCATCTAAAGCGGGCACTAAGGTCGCTAAGATTAATTCAGCAAAAAAATGCGCGCGTTCTAAACGGCGACCTAAATCAAGAAATCTCCATCCTGGCCCACGTGTCGTATTTTCACTCGTCATGCCAGCCAAAGCAGCCAGATCGACAATTAAACGGTCGAGTAATGGTAAGGCGTCAATGGCGCTTTCTGGTTTCGGATCAGCTGCCAGATCTTGTTCTAAATGATTAATAATGCGCCATGTATCGTTAGACAACCGATCTCGTGACGCAAAAGCAGAATAATGCAAACGTCGAACAACTGATATAATACTATATTGATTCTTGTCCGAGAAAATAAGTTCCAATAATTGTGCCTCTAATTGTTGCGGATCCTTTTCTGGCTTACTTAATATGCCTTGTTGTTTGAGTACACGTAGCACCGTATCTAATCCATCATCGACGGCTTGTTCTTGATCACCAGCTAAGCGCGTAAGCCCCGCGCGTAAAACCCGCGCCGTATCTTCTGCGCGTGCACCATAACGCCCAAACCAAAATAAATTATCAGCAACGCGACTTGGTAAATCGACACCACCACGTTTAAATTCAACCGGCGCACCAGTTGGCCGCAATAACGTCACTGGGGCAATTGGTCCATCAGCTTCAACCCATACATCTTTACTGCCGCCACCACGTTGAAATGAAACCGCCCACGGCTGATCATCGTCGGCAATACGTGCCAAGCCACCTGGCATAACGGCATAACCATCGCCTTGTGCGACTGCGAAAACTCGCAGTACCAGAGAACGCATTTCAAAAGCGCCATCATGCCAGACCGGCGTCGATGATGGCATGGGTGGCATTTGTCCGACCAGGGTATGCGGCGCGGTAATTAAGCGCTGCATGGCATGTGCACGTTCTTGACTATCCATTTCTGATCCGCGTTTTGCCGCCATGCGCACCGCGCCGAAAGCGGGGCGAATAATTAATTCATCAAAACGACGACGCAGTCCTTCACGGTCGACACCACCCCATACGGTTTCAATACTATCTAAAAGTAAATCTTGACCATGTAATGCGCGGCTTACTCGTGGCAGTGCAGTCATGAGCGCCGCATTTTCACCGAAGGCCGAACCTAGCGCATTAGCAATCAGGACATTTCCTGCACGCGCGGCGGCGACCAATCCGGCAACTCCTAAAGTCGAATCATTACGTAGTTCCAATGGATCCGAAAAATCATCGTCTAACCGTCGTAAAATGACGTCCACACGATGCAATCCACCCAACGTTTTCAAGAACACTTGGTCATCGCGCACCGTCAAATCACCACCTTCGACCAAGGTGTATCCCAAGTAACGAGCTAAATAAGCGTGTTCAAAGTAGGTTTCATTATACGGGCCGGGACTCAATAAAACGATTCGCGGATTATCGCGTCGCGATTTTAGTTTTGTGGCGTATGAAGCGAGCGTTTGCCGCAGCGTAATAAAAAAACTCGCAAGCCGTTTAACGCCACACGAACGATAGCTGTCCGACAAAGCACGCGATAAAACAATGCGATTCTCTAAAGCATATCCAGCACCGGCAGGCGCTTGCGTGCGATCAGACAAGACTCGCCACGTTCCGTCGGGTCCACGAATTAAATCAGCAGCATAAAATTGTAGCCATTTATCATCTGGTGGTTTAATACCATGACAGGGACGTAAAAAGCCTGGATGCGCAAAAACCATGGTTGGGGCTATATGCCCTTGACGTAACAACCGTTGTGAGCCATAGGCATCACTGATCACTTGATTAATTAATTGCGCCCGTTGCGCCACACCGCGCGCGACACGTTCCCACTCCTGGGCCGAAAACATAAACGGCAACAAATCCAATTGCCACGGTCGGTCTAAACCCTTTTCATCGCGATAGACGTTATACGTAACTCCGTTCTCTCGAATTAACCATCGCGCTTGATCGTAACGCTGCGCAAAACCCTGCGAAGAAATTCGCCCTAATGCCGTTTGTAATTTTTGCCAATGTGGTCGTAACACCCCATTTTCACGTAATTCATCATAGCTGCCATGAACTTGGGGGCAGTTGATCAAATTAAGCATCGGGCTCGCATCCATGATGTGGCTACGACAGCTTATTTTTTCACCAAAGCAATGTTGGGTTTGGCGAAGATGCATCGCCTACCTTGATCCTGCCAAACCGCTGGTTACTACCGCCCAGGCTGACCAATAGTCCGTTCAGCCCCCTCAATGTAATAGGACGCAGCCATGGCAAAGGTGCCCGATCAAGTAGCCATCATCGCCCAGCCTCTACCTGGCCAGCGGCAATTGAAAAAATTGACCAACCCTCTGGGAATGGCCATCATCATTCCTCTGTTGGTCCTGATTACCGGTTTAGCCATTGGTATTGTTAATCGCGTTCCGCAACGACTGGGAGCAGAGCACGCCGCTGCAGATTCATTTGCCCTCAGCACGGAGCGAACCCGCCGACGTGTTAGTGAGGTATTAGGACAGTCAAATGCGATATTAGATGCCATGCGGGCACTCGTGCGTTCACATCCGCCATGGAATGACAATCAATCGATAGCGAGTTCTCTCTTGGGCATTATCCGCGGTCGTGCCGGGGTCACATCAATCAGTTGGAGCACCAACGATGGTACTCATGTACGGGTTGAGCGTGTTAACCACACCTATCAATTTTTGCGCAGTGCCGTTTCACCCGCCGGACAAATTCCATCGACGACCTGGTCGCTGAGTCAAGACGGCGAATTAACTCAACCACTCCCGTCTTTTGATCGTACTTATGATCCGCGAAAACGCCCATTTTATTTTGCTGCTATCACTACGAATGCGCGAACGTGGACTGATCCTTATCTTTTTTTCTCAAGCAACGTGACCGGCATTTCCTGCGCGGAACCGTTAACCATTGGCCCCAACACGATGGGAGTCATTGCCGTCGATTTCGATCTGACCAGTATCAGTGCAATTTTAGATGACATTGATCGTAGCGAACAGGCAGCCAGCTTTTTGTTTACCAAAGATCGCATCTTGTTGGGGTTACCGTCGGCTTGGCGATCATCAGTCCCACCCCAACAGCGGTTATTAACCGTACAAGATGTTGCGGTGGTTGATTTACAAAACTATTTTACCGCACTGCCATTTTTACCAAAAGATGAAGAATTACCTCCGCATTTTAACCTTGATATCTTGGGAGAATCTTGTGGCGCCAGTGTCAGCGCGATTCATTTACCAGGAGGCGCGACTTGGTATTTAGGCCTGATCGTACGCCGGTCCGTGTTGCTTGGCGAAGCTGATTATTATTTACGCATCTCCCTAATTATTGGGCTATTTATTTTAGCACTGGCAACTGCCATCGCTTGGTGTTTTGCGCAGTATTTGGCCAAAAATCGTTTAGCGGCCGTACAAGCCAACAACCGTGCGGTGCAAGCCGAAACGAAGGCGAATGAATTAGGCGCATACCGACTAATTAAATTGTTAGGCAAGGGTGGCATGGGCGAAGTATGGCTAGCGCAACATCGCATGCTCGCTCGACCTGCTGCCATTAAATTAATTAAAGCGGATACCATGGAAGGAAGTGAGCCCGAACGACGCAAGGAAATTCGCCTACGTTTCGCTGCCGAAGCACGTATCACAGCCAATCTCCACAGCATTAACACCATTGAATTATACGATTACGGCATCGCCCACGATGGTACGTTTTATTATGTTATGGAATTGTTAGATGGCATCGACCTCTACGACTTAGTGGCTAAATTTCGTCCGTTACCACCACATCGAGTCGTGCATTTATTACGCCAAGCCTGTAACAGTTTAGCCGAAGCGCACGATAATGGCTTAGTCCATCGTGATATTAAACCAGAGAATCTCTTTGTTTGCCGACTCAGTGATGATGTGGATATCTTAAAAGTGCTCGATTTTGGTATTGTTCGCATACAAAATCCGACGGACAATATGCCGCGTACTCGGGTGGGTTTGGTGCAAGGCACCCCAGCCACCATGTCACCTGAGCAAGCAACCGCTGAAAAGTTAGATGGTCGTAGCGATCTCTACAGTTTGGGTTGCGTAGCTTATTGGTTACTGACCGGGCGCCAAGTTTTCGAAGCCAATAGCGTCATGGAAATATTAACCCATCACGTAAATACTACCCCGAAACCGCCTAGTGCTTGTACCAAGCAATACATTCCTCCGGCCTTAGATGAGCTAATCATGATGTTACTGGCAAAGGATCCCGCAGCTCGTCCACCACATGCACGCGCCTGTTCCGATATATTGAAACAATTGGACATGGGACAAGCCCTCCCATGGGACGACACCAAGCAACAGTCGTGGTGGAATACTCATTTGCCGCCACGAAAACTGAACATACCGATGGATAGCCAGCCGCAGTTGTTTGCGCCTGGGTTTAAGGCGAATTGACGTGACTATCGGCTCTAGCGAGAATTACTCCTGTCTATTGATGCAACAGGCGGTGCAGCCCCCCAGCGAACTCATCCACCTGACTTTTTACAAAGCACTTATAGCATCCCCACGCACACAGCTGGAACAAATATGCTCATCGCCCTCGGAACCGGACTTGCCGTTGGATTAATCCATGTGCTTACCGGTCCGGATCATCTGGGAGCCATTGCCCCAATCGCAAGCATCGAACGCCAACGTGTCTGGGCTATTGGTCTGCGTTGGGGTTTGGGACACTCACTCGGTGTGGTTTCCGTCTGTTTATTGGCCGGTGCATTAACCCATTGGGCGTTCATCGATCCGTTTAGTTCTGCCAGCGAACGCTTCGTCGGGGTGATGTTACTCATGATTGCTGGATGGGGATTTTGGCGCTTATTTCGTCCTCACCACCACGTCACAACCACTGAACCAACCTCTGCTCAGCGAAAACGTTTTGCCCCTTACGCGATTGGCATCCTGCATGGTTGTGCGGGGGGGTCGCATCTCGTTGGCATTTTCTTGGCTCTCGCCTTTCCCACTTTAGCAGGCGTACTTACTTATGTCGCTGGATTTGTCGTCGGCACCCTGATCGCAATGACGGCTTTTGCTGCTGGGATTGGCTGGTTAGCGACCGCACGCGGAAATAACCCACGTATGCAGCAAGGGGTAATCTTGCTGTCATCATGTTGTAGTGCGATTATCGGATGCTGGTGGCTCCTCGCTTAATCGTTTAGCCAGGTATCCCCGTAAAACATAAGTAAACGTGATACAACGTCGTGGGTATCTCCATGCTGCGCTTGCGCTCATACCTCGGGCCACAAGCCTCTGTATCGCCAACACCGACCTATAATCGAAGGATTTTTACAATGCCCTCACGTTTTATCCGCCTGTCACTGTCTTCATTCTTCTGTTCGATTCTCCTAGGTGCGTGCTGCATTTACACGGCACCCGCTGCGGAACTCCAAATGGGACCAGACTCACAAGAGGTCGCGGATGTACCCAAAGGTGTCGTGAGCGAACATAAATGGAATGAAAGTTTGATTTTCCCAGGCACTCAGCGCTCATATTGGATTTATTTACCTCCTGCCTTTGATGCGAATAAGGAATACCCACTCATCGTCTTTCAAGACGGCAGCGGTGTGGTTTCTCCAAAAGGTGGTTTTCGCGCGCCAACGGTCATGGATAATTTAATTCATAAGGGAGATATCCCACCTATGGTCGGGTTATTTATTAGCCCAGGATCGGTACCTCCTTCCGCTCCAGGGGGAAATGGGCGTAGCACGCGCAGTTTTGAATATGACACGCCCAATGACACCTATGCGCGTTTTTTAATTGATGAAATGTTGCCGCAATTAGCCAAACATGCGCGCATTAGCTCAAATCCAGACGACCACGCCATTGCTGGGGTTTCTAGCGGCGGCATTTGCGCCTTTACAGTCGCTTGGTTTCGTCCCGATGTCTTTCGCAAAGTT
>SXGR01010477.1_pt1 | contig 10364 bp, 16 predicted proteins | sample 3174711 | NCBI WGS metagenome assembly SXGR01 (sample SAMN11356860, study PRJNA531348) | freshwater metagenome | isolation source: freshwater sample F1-60 | place: China: Fuxian Lake, Yuxi | collected 2017-12-25 | reverse complement strand
TCGGGACGCTGGCGACCACCACCATCAGGCCCACGCTACCCATGGCGCCCCATTTCAGCGCCGCGCCGATCCAGCCTGTCATGGCCATCACCCTTTCAGACCATCGCCGGACTGGGGCGGCTCGCCGGCCTTGGATGCCTGGCCGAACTCTTCCCGCAGCATGCGCTTGACGTGGCCAGCGGTGACATACCGGTAGAGTCGGGCAGAAATCGGCACCAGCACGATTAGCCCAATCGTGAGATACATAAAGAATTCTTCAGGCGACATAGAACTCCGTTCAGCGCGACGCGCCAGCATAGGCGATCGGGTCGGACAGCCCGGCCGCCGTGAACCCTTCCAACCGGATGCGGCAACTGTCGCATCGACCGCAGGCGGTCCCATCCGGTGCGGGATCGTAACAGCTATGCGTCAGGTGCAGTGGCGCCCCCAGCGCCAGTCCCTGGCGGATAATCTCGGCCTTGGTCATGTGGAGCAGCGGCGCCCTGATGCCGATCCCGGCCCCGCCCACCCCGGCTTTAGTCCCTAGACGCGCCACCTGCTCGAAGGCCCGGATATACTCCGGCCGGCAATCCGGATATCCGGAATAGTCCAGCACGTTGGCGCCAAAGTAGATCCAGGCCGCGTGCCGGGTTTCCGCATACGCGAGTGCCAGGGAGAGAAAAATCGTGTTGCGCGCCGGCACATAGGTGACCGGAATGCCTTCCGCTCGCTCGACGCCAGAGCGATCCTTGGGGACGGCCTGCTCGCCGGTCAGTGCCGAACCCCCGATCGACCGGAGGTCCAGCTCCAAGACCAAGTGCCCGGCGGCCCCCAGCGCGACGCCGATCTGCCGCGCCCGGTCGACCTCGATACGATGCCGTTGCCCATACGCGACCGTCAGTAGATACAGGTCGCACCCATCCCGCTTGGCCACCGCCGCCGCTACCGTAGAGTCGAGTCCCCCGCTGGCCAGCACCACGGCGTTCATACACCAACGATACCTGATGCATGCAGCGTGATGCACGGGGAGCCTGACCGAACCGTCCTGCCCGCATCGTTCATCGTGCTGCGTTCTGCGTTACAATTTAGTCCCGCTCTTCGCCCTTTTCGATCTTCTCGATCAATTCTTGTTGGGATTGGCACTCGACGCACAGCTTGGCGAAGGGCACAGCGGCCAGCCGCTTTTCGCTGATGTCCACTCCGCATTCGGCGCAGACGCCATAGGTCCCCTCATCCAAGCTGGTGAGGGCCTCGTCAATCAACTGCCGCTTCCGATTCCGCATTTCCATGAGCAAGATTCCCAGCTCCCGATCCAGATCCATCAACGCCAGGTCTCCGACGTCCATCGCCGACTCCAGGCGGCGCTGCTGGTCTTCCGTCAAGGACTGCCCTAGCGAGGCGCTGATCTCGCGCAGGATCTCCTGTCGCTTCGCCATCAACATGCGGTGCAACGCGTCCCGGCGGCCAGCGTATTTCGATGTGGCTTTCGACGGGTTGTTAGGCATCGGATTCGTCCGCTTCTCATCGGACAGCGACCCCGCCGCCACTCCCTTGCCGTGCGTTTTGGCCACGGATCGCTTCGCGGACGATTGGACGGCGGTGGATGTTTTAGGCACAGGCTTCGTTTTGACCGTGCTCTTCCTGGGCATCGTCTCCAGCTCCCTCCCGTGGGCCATCGGCCTCAACGAGCGGCGTATTCTTAGCATGGCACTGTGGCTTTGACAAGCTTGCCCACCACCGCTACAGGCTCGCAGCCGCTAGGGATAGGTGATCATGGCATGCAGCGGACAGCCATCCAACTTATCCCGCCCCTTGAGCTCGGTTAATTCCACTAACACCACCAGCCCCGCGATCTCGCCGCCGAGCTGGCGGATCAAATGGATGGTCGCGGCGGCGGTTCCACCCGTCGCAAGCAGATCGTCGACCACGAGCACCCGCTCGCCGATGGCGATCGCATCGCGGTGCACCGCCAACGAATTGGACCCATACTCCAGATTATATTTGACTTCGTAGGTGTCGGCCGGCAGCTTGCCCGGCTTGCGAACCGGCACGAATCCCGCACCAATCTGGCAGGCCAGCGGGCTTCCCAGAATGAACCCGCGGGACTCGATGCCGACGACTTTCGAGATGCCCTGATTGCGATAGCGAGCCACCAACTCATCCTGCACCGCCCGAAACGCCTGGGCATCCTTCAGCAGCGTCGTGATGTCATAAAACCTGATGCCCGGCTTGGGGAAGTCGGGCACTTCGCGAATCAGTTTCTTGTAGTCCATCGACATGGTCCCCTTTCTCGTCTCATCACCCTGTTCGCAATCAAGACCAGATGTAGAATCCTTTGTCCCGCCCGGTGGGCGGCTCCCATTCGACTTGAAGACTCTCGACCCGTGCCAAACGAGGCCCGGTCCGAAGCCTCTCAATAAACGCCTCCACTACGGTTCGCTCTCCTTCGACGACCGCTTCAACCCGGCCGTCCTCGCGGTTGCACACACCGCCGGCAAGCCCAAGCCGGCAGGCCTCCCCCTCGACAAACGCGCGATAGCCAACGCCTTGCACCACGCCGCTTACCAGAATCACTGCGCGCACTGACTGTGTGAAGGACATGGGGACACGATGGTCGGGGTGAAAATTGTTTGAGCGGCGAGTGCGAGCTGGACGAAGAGTCACAGAACAACAATGCTAGTGTTCTCCGAACGCCATCATTCAAGAAAGGCGCTCGGCTATGCAAGCGAGGAGGTGGTCGGGGCGACAGGATTTGAACCTGCGACTCCCGCGTCCCGAACGCGGTGCGCTACCGGGCTGCGCTACGCCCCGATCCGAATTCCCATTCCGCCCACTTCAGGCCAGCGACATCCACGCCATTCCATGGGCTTCGGCCACGGCACGACACATCACCTTGCCCTTCGCAACATTGATCCCGCGTGAAAAGCCGGGATCGCCGCGCATGGCCGGCTCGAGTCCCGCCGAGGCCAAGCGAACTATAAAGGGAAGTGTCGCGTTGGTCAAGGCCAAAGTCGAGGTCCGCGGCACAATGCCCGGCATGTTCGGCACACAATAGTGCAAGACCCCCTCCATGCGATACACGGGATCGGAATGGCTGGTGGGGCGGGTCGTTTCCACGCATCCGCCTTGATCTACCGCCACGTCCACGATCACGGACCCGGGACGCATGCGGGCCACGACCGAGCGGGACACCAGCTTGGGCGCCTTGGCCCCCCGCACCATCACGGCGCCGATGACCAGGTCCGCCTCTTCGACCGCCCGGTCAATCCAGGACTGCTGGGAGGCCAGCGTCACGATCCGCCCCCGGTAGAGCGCGTCCAGTTCCCGCAGACGCTCCAGATCCTGGTTGATCACCGTGACCTGAGCCCCCATCCCGACGGCCATCTCGGTCGCGGCGCTCCCGACCACCCCGGCGCCCAGCACCACCACTTTGCCCGGCGCGACGCCGGGGACTCCGCCCAGCAACACCCCGGATCCTCCCTGCAGCCGCTCCAAATAGCCGGCGCCGACCTGCACCGCCAGCCGGCCGGCGATCTCGCTCATGGGCTTCAGCATCGGCAGGCTTCCGTCCTGGCTCTCGGTCGTCTCATAGGCGATGGCCGTGACCTGCGCCTCCATCAACGCCTTCGTCAGTTCCACCGACGCGGCCAGGTGCAGGTACGTAAACAGGAGCTGGCCGGAACGGAACAGGGCATACTCCGACGCCAGGGGCTCCTTGACCTTCACGATCAGCTCCGCCTCTTTGAAGAGCTGCTCCTTCGACCCGGCTAGGCGAGCGCCTGCCTGGTGATACTGTTCGTCGGAGAACCCGCTGCCCTCCCCGGCCCTCGGCTCGACCCAGACCGTATGGCCGGCGGCACAGAGGGGCCGGACTCCCTCCGGGGTCAGGCTCACCCGAAACTCATGGTCTTTGATTTCTCGCGGCACACCGATGATCATGTCACGCCTCCCGATCAGCTCGATCGACCGTATGAGCACAGGGCATTATACTCCGTCTGCGACCCAATCTGGCGCCTACCCCTCCCCTTCCGCTCCCCTGCCGAGGCTGGACAGGCCGTGAGCACCTATAGTATGATCCGCCCGTTTTCCGGAGGGCTCACCGGTGGCGGACGGGCAGACGAGTTTCTCGGCTGGGCAATGCGATGCCTGCGGGTCCCAACAAGGGCCCTTGCAGAAACTCTCCCTGGGCAAAGATTTTTTTGGCCGCACGTACGACCGCCTGTCCCCTTCTTCTGATCAAAGTCCCAAATGGTACTGCGATCCCTGCTCGATGCACAAAAACCTCCAACGGGATTTCCGCGATATCCGCGCCGAATTCGACAAGCTGAACCAGGGACAGCCTTCTGAGCTTTCCGGCACGGAGCCGTTCCAACGGGCCCAGTTGCGCCTCAGAGAAATCACCGCGATTTTGGCTGGGCACATGCCAGGATCGCGCCTGCTCGATCCGGCCGATGTCCGCGCGTTGGTCGAGCGGGTCCAAGCCCGTGCGGACACTCCACCGGCCGCCGGACCACGATAGCAACGCCGGCCCGTGTCCACCTTCACACATCATATTTTCGTTTGCATCAACCAGCGGCCCAAGGGCGATCCTCGCGGCTGCTGCGCCAATCAGGGATCGGAAAAGCTGCACGCTTTTTTCAAGAAGGAAGTGGACCGCCTCGGCTTGAAGGGCGCCGTCCGGGCCAACAAAGCCGGCTGCCTGGACCATTGCGAGTACGGCCCCAGCGTCGTGATCTACCCGGAAGGGGTCTGGTATTGGGTCGGGTCGGAAGCGGACGTGACCGAAATCATGGAACGCCATGTCGCCAAAGGCGAGATCGTCGAACGTCTGCTGATGCCGGACCATCCCGCGCCGAAGAAGTTGAAGCCCCTGGCGTGAAGCGTGAAGCACAAAAACAGGCGCCACAGGGCATGCGATTCGCGAATAAGTCCAGGATACTCAAAATGGCCGCCTTCTCACCCGCCCACCCCGCGTGGCTCGACCGCAGCGTGGGGTGTAGTTCTCGGTTGTCAGTGTTCAGTCATCAGTTCCTGAAACTGAGCACTGAATACTGATAACTGAGAACTCTTGGGAAATGACGCGAGAACAAAGTTGGGGGCCACTTTCAGCATCCGAGGAGCAGTCATGGAAGAAAAGTGGAAGGCCAACATGGAGAAGGTCGCCTTCATGAAGCAGTTCCCTGGGTTGACCTGGTCCTGGGAGATGCTTCAAGGCAAGACCGTCGAGGCCGTGTCGCCCCTCCCCTCCAAGCCTGGGGCGGCGACGCTGGTCTTCACCGACGGGTCCTTCGTGGTGGCCCCGCCGATCGATGCGCAACCGCATGAGCTCGGCGAAAGCCTGCGCACCGCGCGCGCCGCGCTGGCACCCAAGCACCGCGACGCCTACCAGGAATACGACCGGCTGGTGAAGAAGGACCGGGACGCGCTGAAGGCGGCCCGGCTGGAGAAGATCGTCGGCGCCATCCAGAACAACCTGGAACAGATTCCAGAACTCAAAGACCGGCTACGTCAGTTGGTGAAAGAATGGAAGTGAGGATCGCCCGGCCATGAACATGCTGGAGCTGTTCTCCAAAGCGCTGTTTGAAGGAGTCTCGCCCATGATGGTTATCCGCGATCACCTCGTCCGCCATCCCGACCGCTGCACGCACCAAGCCATCTGCATGCCGGTCTGCCCGACCGGCGCCTGGCTCTCCACCCCGCCGTTCAAATTCGATTCCTCCCGCTGCCTGGAAGGCTGCCGCCTCTGCCTGGACGCCTGCCCCTCGCAGGCCATCTACGCGGTCTTCCGCAAAGGCGAGAAGATGCTGGTCCCGCAGAAGAAGTAGGGGGCTCGGCTACCGAACGGCACACGGGTTCAGTTGCGCCATGATGCGTTGCACCCCCTTCCACTCAAGGGCGAGAGGGCGAAGAATTAAAAGCTTCCGTCCTGCTCATTCGGCGAAGTCCACTTGATCCCTATCACGCCCAATTAGCTGTGGCGATTGTGGATTTTATCGTGGCATATTCGAATTGAACGAAAGCACCTGAATCTGCCTGTTACAACTCGCTGCTCAAAAGAAGAAAATATGGCGGGAGTTTTTCCTGACGTTACTTCCGTAATTGCAGCAATACCTCTCTCTTGCCTCCCCAAAACGACGTTGCTGGGCGGGACTGTTCGAGCGGGCATCGGAGGCGTTTTGTGCTCCGATGTTGTCGAGCTGAAGCGGTTCGCCAAAGACGGGTGGCGAGCCATGCTCGAAGTCTCGTTCCGAGCATGGCTCAGAACGAGACAAGTTGCGCAGCCAAGTAAAGGCGAGGCTTACAGCGGACCAAAACGCCTCTGCCATTGAGCGAGAACAGCCCCGCCCTTCAACAAGCCCCCGCCTGTTTTCGAAGCCGGCCCCACATTGCCGTCCCCACGTAGCCGCAGCCGCCCGTGAGCATGGTCAGCGCCATGATCCGGTAGACCTGACCCTTCGGCATCTTGAGCTTGGCCGTCGCATCCAGCCAATCGGGCGAGGCAGCAATCCGTTGCAAGGTCGCCCCGGCAAAAAGGATCGGCCACATGCAAGCCAGACGGAGCCGGACTTCCCGCCTCGGGATCGCCAGCGTATAGAGCCAGCCTTGGTCCAAATGCTCCAAAGCCATCCGTACGAGCTTGTCCAAGACCGGCCGAGCCTTGGGCAAATTGTCTTTGCGCAGCAAGTCGCCGGGCGTCAGCCCTGCTTCCTGGAGCAATGAGGCGGGAATGTAACAACGGCCCCGCTGCAAGTCGCGGGGCAGGTCTTTGAGGATATTGGTAAGCTGGAGGCCCTTGCCGAACCGGACCCCCGTTGTAGCCACCTGCCTCTCATCCCAGGCGGCGAGCGCCGGCAGATGGGCGCACATCATCCCGGTCCAGAACTCACCCACGCAACCGGCCACATAATAGGTGTAGCGATCCAGGTCCTCGAGTGCCGGAAGCGACGTCAACCGGTTCTGGTTGTCGCCGGGAAAGGATTGCAGGTCCATCACCATTCCGTTGGTCAAAGTCCCCAGCAACGTGCGGATGCGGGCCCGGTCGTCGTCCGCGAGGCCAAGATACAGGAAGAAGCAGTCTTCCAGCTGCTCCAGCAATTGCCGCTCGGACGAATCGGCCTGATGCGGCATCACCGCTGCCTGGATCGCCCGCACCTCGCCCCATGAAACTTCATCCGTCTTGAACTGGCTCCTGAACTGCTCCAGGAAGATCAGGCGCTGCTCCCGGTCAATGAGGTCCGTATCGGCAATCGTATCGGCAGCCCTGGCAAAGAGATAGGCCAGCCCGATCTGATCCCGCACGGAACGGGGAAGCACGTTCAAGGTGAGGAAAAAAGACCGGGAAACCCGCTTGAGGAGATCGTTCAGCAACAGATGCCTGGAAACGGTGGTATGGGCGACAGCAACCACGCTGGTTGGTTCCTAGCGGACTTCCAGCCGGCCTTCCATGCCCTTCTCCCGATGGCTGGGCAGGAACAGCAACTTCTTGTCGCAATAAAACAGGTAGGGGCCTGGCTGCATGGGCGTGAAGCGGACGGTCACGGTCTTGCCAGCGCCGACGTCCTGCTCGACGGTCAGTTCTTTGATGATGAAGTTATGCGGCGTGATCGTAGTGACGCTGGTCAGCGTCAACTCCACCGGCTTGCCTGCCTGAACGATCAGGCGATCGGGGCTGTACGAATAACTGTCCAGGGTGATGGTGGCCCGTTGGACCCCATCGGTGCCCGGCTCCAGGGTCGCCGACTCTCCGGCCCAAGCCATGGCAGCGGCATTGACCCAGGCAACAACCACTATCCAGAGGACCGTTCTGGCCCAAAGAGATCGGGAGACACAAGGCTTGTTCATGGCCTTCTCTAGTAACAGAAGCCGTCAGGGACGTCAACCGATTCGACCGATTCCACAAAGGGAATCAGCAACTTGGCCCATCCGCCCGCCAAACGGGAATCTTGACGAACGAGGAAACGACATGCCTTCCTCATCGTCCACGCCCCAGGGAGAGGGCCGCAGATGTTTTTTTACCCTGAGACTTGTATAATGAACGCCAGTCTATCTGTTATGACACCGTGAATATTGGCCTAACAAAAGGCAACAACTTCTCCCGGCATAGCGGAAGCGACAAGCCGGACTCAAGCACGTTTAGTAGGGAGGAATGACATGAAGTGGTTGAAGGGCATGGCTCTGCTGTTGATCGCTAACGTGATGATTTTCGTCACGTTGTCGATTTCGTTCCATGTGCTGGTCAATTTTATCCTGCCGGCCTTCGGCATTGATGTCCGCGGGGCGGTCAATCAGCAGGATCTGGTCTGGGCCATGGTCATCGGGTTCGGAGGCGCGTTCCTCAGCCTGGCCTTTTCGAAGCAAATGGCCCGGGCCATGCTGGAGTGCTACCAGATCACCCAGCCCAATTCCCAGGCCGAGCACGTGATCTATTCGACGGTGCAGGACATCGCCCAGCGGGTCGGCATCAAGATGCCGGAAGTCTGGGTCTACGAGGGAGAAGACCCGAACGCGTTCGCCACGGGGCCCACGAAGAACAACTCGATGGTGGCCGTGTCCACCGGCTTGCTGAGCCACCTCAACGAGCAGGAAGTGCGGGCGGTCCTGGCCCACGAAATGGGCCATGTCTATAACGGCGACATGTTCACCACGACGGTCCTCGCCGGTCTGATGAACACGTTCGTGTACTTCATCAGCCGCTGGGTTTATCGGAACCTTGCCGAGCGCAACGAGATGCTGGCCTTCGGCGTCTACATCTTTCTGCAGGTGGCCCTGTCCTTCCTGGCCATGATCCCGATCAGCTGGTTTTCGCGCCGGCGGGAGTTCGGGGCCGACGCCTTTTCCGCCAAGGCCTATGGGCGCGACGGGATGATTTCGGCGCTGCGGGCCATCGACCGATGGGTCAACCGGGCCCAGGTGGAGTACACCACCCAGGACGCCCTGGCCACCATGAAGATTTCCGGCAAGTCCAACGGGTTCATGCACCTGTTCGCCACGCACCCGCCGATCGAAGAGCGGATTGCCGCGCTCCAACGATTGTCATAAGCAGGAGGAGGCTCCCATGCACGGCGTTCGCGCATCCATCGGGGCTTTGTGGTTGTTCGTAGGACTTGTGCTGGGCTGCAGCCCGAGCTATTCGCTGGCGGAGGAACCGCCGGGCGGGAAAGGACCGATCCTGATGGCCGCGCAAACCGGTTCGGTGTACGACTTCACGCTGAACGACATCGACGGCAAACCCCTGTCGCTCGGCCAGTTCAAAGGGAAGGTCCTGTTGCTGGTCAACACCGCCAGCTTTTGCGGGAACACCCCCCAGTACGCGGACATGCAGGAGATGTACGAGCGCTACCAGGCAAAGGGCCTGGAGATTCTGGCCTTTCCCGCCAACAACTTCGGCCAGCAGGAGCCGGGCACCAACCAGGAAATCAAGAGCTTCTGTTACACCAAGTACAGCCTGACCTTTCCGTTGTTCACGAAGATCAGCGTGAAGGGCGGCGACAAGCATCCCCTCTACCACTACCTCACCGAACAGAGCCCGTTCCCGGGCGAAGTGGAGTGGAACTTTCAGAAGTATCTGGTGGACCGGAAGGGCACCGTCGTGGCCCGCTACCAGCACCGCACCAAGCCCCTAGCCGATGAGATCGTGCGGGACGTCGAGCGGGAATTGGCGAAGTAGTTCACCGGTGACCGTCGGCAGTTATCAGTACAAGCTCCTCACTGAAAACTGACGACTGATCACTGAGCTTTCTTGATGAAGCCGATGTGCCCCCGGTACTGCTGGATGGCGGCCGCAAGGGATTTTCCACCGAGGGGAATATTGGCGTCCAGCGTGTCCTCGATGGCCGGATCGTCGATGACGACATCGTAGCGATCCTGGACGTTGGTCAGGACCATCCCTTTCCCCACATCGCGCGGCAGAAAGATTTCCTTCCACACTTCCTTTTCGACCAGACACACATCCTTGAACCGCTCATACAGCAGCGCCAGCTTTTCCGGGTCCGTCACTTTCATTCGCTTACTCTTCCTTTTGAATTTTGCCTTTTTACTTGCACGGGCTAATGCCCGTGCTTATGCCCGCAGGGCCCCTCTCCGCCCGAACCATCCCCCATGTCTGACGGAGCCGGAAGGCCCGTGATGTTCAAGGGGGTTGGATCGGGAGACGAGACCCCCACGGCGCCCGACCGGGCGGCAAAGGAAGAAAAGATCCGTGTGATCGGAGCGCCGCACTCCCGACACTCGGTCAAGCTCGCCTCGGTCATGCGTTGCAGATATTCTTTGCGCCGCGCACAAGGCGGCTGACGCAGGCACCGCTCCGCCATGTATTCATACATCGGCATACCGCCTCGCTCCGACCGTCGCAGGATGAAGATTACTTGGGAGGAGATGCGGACTTG
>SXGR01401728.1_pt1 | contig 10365 bp, 7 predicted proteins | sample 3174711 | NCBI WGS metagenome assembly SXGR01 (sample SAMN11356860, study PRJNA531348) | freshwater metagenome | isolation source: freshwater sample F1-60 | place: China: Fuxian Lake, Yuxi | collected 2017-12-25 | reverse complement strand
CGTGGTCGATGTGAGCGATGATGGAGAAGTTCCGGATTTCCATGGCGTCAAAGGGGGCGGCGGCGCTGAGCCCCCTAGTGTAGTGCTCATCGAGCGGCGTGCTGCTGCCTCGCGAGTTCGAGGTGCGCCGCAAGGCATTCCTGGAGCTTCAACTTCACCGCGTCGATCGCAGGAGCGCGATCCCCAAGCTCGCGCGCGATGCTTGTGACCTGCCGCCCGGCCAGCCCGCAGGGGACGATGAGGTCGAACTGCGAAAGATCAGGGTTCACATTGAGGGCGATCCCGTGCATCGACACCCACCGAGACAGGCGCACTCCCATCGCGCAGATCTTGCCCGGGCCGACCCACACGCCTGTCGCCGTCTCGTCGCGCGCGGCCTCGATGCCGAAGCCCGAAAGCGCGTCGATGACCGCCTGCTCCAGCAACCGAAGGTAGCCGTGGACTCGGAGCCCGAGGGCGTTGAGGTCAAGCACGAGGTACACGACCAGTTGCCCGGGACCGTGCCAGGTGACATCGCCGCCGCGGTCCGTTTCCGCAAGTTCAACGCCGAGGGCCTTGAGCCGCTCGGGCGAGGCGAGAACATTGGCACTCGCTCCCTGACGACGCGACACCGTCACGACCGGCGGGTCGTGCTCAAGAAAAAAGATCGTTCCCGCGATCGTGCCCGATCCGCCAGCGACGACCCGACCATGCTCACTTCGCTGCCGCCCGAGTGCGTCCGAGTACGAGATCCTCCCCAGATCGACGAACAAAACGAGCGGTTGAACCCGATCCATCTCACCCGATGCTAGGGGGTCACCGATACTCTGCCCCGCGTGCCGAAGGTCCATCCCACCGCAGTCATCGAGGGCGATGTTCGACTCTCACCAGGAGTCGTCGTCGGACCATGGTGCCTGCTTCACGGCGCACTGGGTACGGTGTCGGTGGGTGCGGGAACTGTGCTGCGCGCGAATGTGCACTTGACCGGTCCACTCACACTCGGCGACAACAACGATGTCTATCCGTTCGTGTGCATCGGTGGCGCGCCGCAGGACATCGGCACCTCGCCGGACACACCCGGCCCAGGGATCGTCATCGGCAACGGCAATGTCTTCCGTGAATCGGTCACCATTCACCGACCCAAGTGGAAGGATCCCGGCCGCATCGGCAACAACAACTATTTCATGACCGCGGCGCACGCTGGGCACGACTGCATCATCGGGAACAACAATGTGTTCGCCAATTCGACGCTCTTGGCCGGCCATGTCGAGATCGCCGACAAGGTCATCACCGGCGGATTCGCCGGGCTCCAACAGTTCGTGCGTGTGGGTCGAGGTGCCTTTATCAGCGGGCTCGGAGGCACGACGCTCGATGTCTGCCCGTACTTCCTCGTCACTGGGGTGAACTACGCCGCCTCCATCAATGTCGTCGGGCTCAGGCGCTCGGGCGCCAGTTCTGCAACCATCGACACCGTTCGCTGGGTCTACCGCACACTGTGCCGCAGCAGTCTCCTCCCGGCCAAGGCGCTCGATGCCCTTCGCTCGCGCGCGGGCGATCCGATTGTCGATGAATACATCACCTTCATCGAGGGATCCAAGCGCGGCATCGTGACCGCCCGCGGACGCCTGACCGAAGGCTGACCTGCGAAGCGCAAGGACGCCACGGATGGCCGCCACACTCTGCATCCTCGCCAGCAGCTCGAAGGGCAACGCGACCGCGATCGCCTTTGATGACACGGGCCGCTTCATCCTTGTCGACGCTGGGATCTCGCCGCGGCGCGTGCGCGAAGGACTCGTGCGTGCGAGCGCGATCTCGCCGTTTCAGCGGCTTCGCGCGATCTTTCTTACGCACTTGGACACCGACCACTGGGCCGCGTCGTGGGCCGCGCATCTGCGGCGCCACCCCATCCCCGTCATCGTGCGAGGCGAACACGCTGATGACGCGGTCGCGGCTGGCGTCCCAGTGGGGTGCGTCAGGGTGGCTGGCGACGAGTTTCGCCTCGGCGATTCAGTCATCGTGCGCACCGTGGCGGTTCCCCACGACGATGAGGGTTCCACCGCGTACCGATTCGACGGCCCCGACGCTTCCATCGGCCACGCGACGGACCTCGGGTGCGTCGAAGCGGACCTCGTGGACACCTTCACCGGGATCGACCTCCTCAACATTGAGAGCAATTACGACGAAGCCATGCAGCGCCACTCGTCGCGACCTGAGTTCTTGAAGCAGCGGATCATGGGGCATCAGGGCCACTTGTCGAATGACCAGTGCGCGCACGCAGTGGAAACGCTCGCGCGCGGCGGATCCATCGCGCATGTCACCCTGCTGCACCTCTCACAGGAGTGCAACACGCCGCAACTGGCGCACGACGCGTTGGCGCGCCGCGCGGGGTCCCTGGTGCCGTCGGTGGCAGTGGCGCCCCCGAGCACCCCGACCGCACCGATCCGATTCTCGCGCAACGACTCGTGCAACGACTCGCGCAAGGACTCGTGCAACGACGCGCACGACGCGCACGACGCCGCACTGCTGACGGCGTTCTCGGGAAAGAACGGCGAGTGAGTCTCACCGTTTCCTCCCGAGAATGACGGGCGACGGCGGGTCGCCCGACAGTACCCGCCGATGCGCTAGTCTTCGATCCCCCAATGAGCGATGCGCTGACCCACGAATGCGGACTGGCACTCGTGCGACTGCGCAAGCCGATCTCGTGGTTCCAAGAGAGGTACGGCGACCCGACCTGGGGACTCCGAAAGCTCTATCTCCTGATGGAGAAGCAGCACAACCGCGGACAAGATGGCGCAGGGATGGCGTGTGTGCGGTTCGATACGCCCCCGGGGGAGGCCTTCCTCGAACGAGAGCGCTGCGCGAAGCGCAATCCCATCGAGCGGCTCTTCGACGACGCGCTCGCCCCCCTGCGCGGCTTCACTGATGCCGCGCTTCGAACGATCAGCGAACGCGATCTGAAGCGCCGCGTGCCGTTGCTTGGCGAAGTCCTCCTGGGCCACCTGCGGTACGGAACCTTCGGCGGCCGTTCCGCCGCCGCGTGCCACCCATTCGTCCGCCGATCCATCATCGCCAGCCGCAATCTGGCGCTCGCCGGGAACTTCAATCTCACGAATTCACAGGAACTCTTTCAGCTCCTCCTTGAGTACGGTCTCGCACCCGTCGGCGACAGCGACACGGGCGTCGTCCTCGAAAAGATCGGGTATGCCCTCGACGCCGAGCACGACCACCTGATCGCCACCATGGGACCAGGATCGTTCGCGCAGTTGGAGGGCCGGTCGCTCGCGCAAGAAGTCTCGGCCCACATCGACTTCGGGCGAATTCTCCGTCGCGCGGCGGAACGGTTCGACGGCGGCTTTGTGCTCGGAGGCCTTGTGGGCAACGGCGACGCATTCGCGTGCCGCGACGGCGCGGGCATTCGCCCTGCGTTCACGCTGATCACCGACGAGGTTGTGGCGGTCGCGAGCGAGCGGCCCGCGCTCGCGGCCGTCTTCGATGTCGATGTCCGCGCGATCGAGCCCCTTGAGCCGGGTCATGTCCTGAGCGTCAAACGCGACGGCGCCATCCGAGTCGAGCGATTCATGCCCGCGAGGCCGATCCGCCAGTGCTCGTTCGAGCGCATCTACTTCAGTCGCGGCAACGACCACGAGATCTACGAAGAGCGCAAGTCGTTGGGGCGAAGTCTCGCCCCTCGGATCCTCGATCGCCTCGGCGGATCGGTGGAGAAGGCTGTGTTTTCCTTCATCCCCAACACCGCCGAGAGCGCCTATCTCGGCATCCTCCAAGAGACCGAACGCATCCTGCGCGACCGTGGCGCCGAAGAAGTGTGCCGCCTCGTCAAGGAGGGGCGAGCGACCCCAGATCGCATTCGCGCCCTCATGGATGTGCGCGTGCGTGCGGAGAAGGTGGCACACAAGGATCAACGGCTGCGGACATTCATCACGCACGATGCGGCGCGCCGCGATCTCGTCAGCCATGTCTACGACATCACGCGCGGCACCGTACGACCGGGCGACACGCTCGTTGTGGTCGACGACTCGATCGTCCGCGGCACGACCCTTCGCGAATCGATCATCACCATTCTCGCGAAGCTCGACCCCGCGCGGATCATCGTCGTCTCGAGTGCACCGCCCATCCTCTATCCCGACTGCTACGGCATCGACATGAGCCAGCTCGGGCGGTTCATCGCCTTTGAGGCGGCCGTCAACCTCCTGCGCCAACGCGGCGACGAGGCACTCCTTCAAGAGGTTGAGGCGCTGTGCACTGCGCAAGACTCGCTCCCGGTCGAGGCGATGAAGAACCATGTCCGGCTGATCTACGACCGCTTCTCGCAGGACGAACTCTCGACCGAGATCGGACGGATCATTCATCCAGAGACGATGGCATGGAAGGGCGAGGTCGAGGTCGTCTATCAGACCGTCGAGGGGCTCCGGCGCGCGATGCCCGAACACTCGGGCGACTGGTACTTCACCGGCGACTACCCCACGCCGGGTGGGTATAGGGTCCTCAACCGCGCGTTCCTGAACTGGCGCCGACACGCCGACACCCGCGCGTACTAGGCCGATTGGGCTCCACGAGGGCTTACCTTGACTTTCCGGTGGTATTCCTGTTCAATGCTCGGCTCACTATGGCGCGTTACACCGGACCCAAGGTCAAGCTCTCCCGCCGCGTCGGCGTCCCCGTCGCGGACACACCAAAACACACCGCCAAGCGGCAGCTCACCCCCCCGGGGATGCACGGCCACCGCGGCAAGCGCGCCAAGCCCTATGGCTTGCGCAAGGATGAGAAGCAAAAGCTTCGATACCACTACTCCGTGATGGAGCGGCAGTTCCGCCGCTATCTCGAAGAAGCTGGCCGCAGCAAGGGCAACACGGGCGAAGTGCTTCTGGCGAATCTTGAGAGCCGACTCGACAATGTCGTTCGTCGCGCCGGGTTCGCACGGACGATCTGGGCGGCGCGGCAGATCGTTGCCCACGGCCATGTGATGGTCGGTGGCAAGAAGGTCGACCGTCCGTCCTTCGGCTGCCTGCCTGGTGCGGTCATCACCCTCAAGGAAGGGCTGCACAAGCTCGTCCGCGAGAACATGGAGTCAATGGCTGGCCACATCGTGCCCGGCTGGATCGAGGTCAACCCCGCCGAACTGAGCGTGAAGATCTTGGCGCGTCCGTCGTCCGAGCAGATTCCGTTCGATGTGAACACGAATCTCATCGTCGAGTTTTACCGCTGATCGTGTCCGACTGATTCAACGAGCGCTCGGACGAAGCCCGTCCGGGCGCTCTTTTTCCAGAGACCCCGCAGAGTGAGGCTCCCATGCTGAAATTCTTCCGAAAGAACGAGAAGCTCTCCCGCTGGTTCCTGATCGTCGGCATGACCCTGCTGATGGTCTCGTGGCTCGTCTTCGACCAATCGAGTTCGTTCTTCACCGACATGCTCGTGGGTCGATCGACATGGGCCACCACCACCGACGGCGGCAGCATCACGGAGAGCAACCGGGTGTATCTGCAGCAGCAGACGCGTGCCATCGCGGCCATGGGCGACCCCACCGCGCGCGCGCTCGGGATCGACAAGGATCCGGTGCATTGGTTCCTCCTCACGCTGGAGGCGAAGCAGGCGGGACTTGTCGGGGGCGAGTCCGATGGCCGAGCGCGGATTGCGGAGATCGCCGCGGCCAACAAGGTCCCCGAAATGAATCTGATCGGTGGTCTGTGCCGCGAGTCAGGACTCACGCCCGGCCAACTCTTTGAGACGATCGCCCAACTCAGCGGTGTCGATCGGTATGTCAACCTCGTCTCGAGCGGACCGGCTCGCCTCTCGACACCGAGGCTTGAGCAGACGGCGGCATCGCTGCTCCTGGGCGTGACCGGAGAAATCGTCGTCCTCGACGGCGTGAAGTCCAAAGTGGATGTCGGCGCACCGACGGATGCGGCGATCGCCACGCAGCTCTCGACCTACGGCAGTGATGCTCCGGGAACAGGGAAGTACGGCTTCGGCTACCGCGTGGCCGATCGAGTGCGCATGGAGTGGATGACGATCGCGAGCAGCGCTGTCACCGAACTCGTCGAGAAGAGCCCTGCGCTTTCGGCGCTGGAGCTGCGCAAGTATTGGCTCGAACACCCCGGTGAGTTTCCGGCGGCGCAGATCTCGGCAACACCGCCGACCTTCGAGAGCGTGCGCGCGGCGGTGCGATCGAAGGTGCTCGCGGCGACGCTGGCGGCCAAGCGCCAAGAGATCGGCAAGTTCATTTCTGACCGCTTGCAACTGTCGCTCCGCGGGGTGCCGCAGGTCAACGGCTACTTCTCGTTGCCCGCCGACTGGGCCTCGCACGAACTCGCTCTCTCGACGCTGGCCAGCGAGGTCGCTGCACAGTTCGGACTCCCGACACCGGCCGTTGAAGCGAGCGGCGAGTCATGGACTGAACTTGCTGCCATTGATGGCATGCCCACCCTGGGGATGGCTGAGACGCGGCGCTTCGGGTCAACTCCCGTGCGCGCGAGCCAACTCATCCAAGCGCTCCGAGAGTTCGGCGGAAAGTCGACGGTTGTGATGCAGGCTCGCGTGGCGAGCCCGGTCATGGAGACCCCGTCGGGCGACCTCGTCGTGCTGCGCGTGACCGAGGCGCAGGCGGCGGCGGCCCCAACGAGCGTCGATGGTGTGAAGGAAGCCCTGGTTGCTGATCTCAACCGCGTCGCGCGCTTCGGAAAACTCGAGGCGCAAATGCCCGAGATTGAGAAGGTGGCTGACGATCAGGGACTCGCCGTCGTCGCCGCAAACTTTGGCATCGACGCTCAGCCGTTCACTGAACTTCGGCAGAGCGACAAGCAGTTCCTGCAGTACGGACTGAAACTTCCTGGGCAACTCCCGAGTCTCGGTGCCGATCCCGTCGTCACGAAGGCCATCGTCGACCGAGCGATGGCACTGCCTTCGGGAAAACCAATCACAGATCTTCCTCTTGCCGATCGAACGCTTGTTGTCGCGAGCCCCGACAAGCTCGCGGTCGCGGTGGCGCGAATCGACTCGGTCACTCCGATGAATGCCGGTGATCTCGCTCCGCTTCGGACGAACCCTCGCTTCCGCACAATCGCGGCGACTGACCCGTCGCTCGGAAGCCCCGCTGACCTCTTCACGCTCGAACAACTCAAGGCGCGCCACGGCTTCGCGTACTCGAACCCGCGTGAATCCGAAGAGGATGCGCCAGCCGAGGGCGACGCGGCGACGCCTGCGAAGGCCGCTTCATGAGTGATCCGCTGCCGGCGATTGCCTACGACCTCTTTGCGAAGATCGACTTCCGGGTCGCGACGATCATCAGCGCGGAGGCGCACCCCAACGCCGACAAGCTTCTCAAGGTCAAGCTCGATGACGGTACCCCCGAAGGTCGGCAAGTCTGTGCCGGCATCAAGGCTTGGTACGACCCTTCCACGCTCGTGGGACGACAAGTGATCGTCGTCGCCAATCTCGAGCCGCGGATGCTTCGCGGCGAACAAAGCGCGGGCATGATCCTCGCCGCGAGCGATCTCAAGACGCCAACCGCGGCACCCGCCGATCCAACGGCGAAGCCTGGCCCCGACGAACGCGATGTTGTGCTGCTCTCGGTCGATCGCCCGGTCAAGGCCGGCTCCAAGGTCAGCTAAATCCTGGCGCCGCAGCCTGGTCGTCGGCGCTCCGCGTTCACACGCCGACAGCCAGCGCGTCGCGATCGCTCAAGAGTCCGCCATCGCCGCGGCGTTTGACCGTGCCATCGCGGCGCCATGAGCGGTCGCAGCGCAGCGCGCCGTCGTCCTGACGAAGATCCTTGACGGAGACCTGCGCGGCCTTGGGATCGAGCACCACTTGCGATACCCCCGAAAGGTCTGGGAGTTCCGCGGCGAATGGCGCGAGCATCCCATCGGGATCCGGCAGTGTGACGGCGACATCGAGTGGGTTGTCGAGCCCCTGCGCCTTCGCCACCTCGAACGCCTTCGTGACGCTCGCGACGGCCTCGCGGACACGGACCCAGCGCGGATCGTGGGCGGCGCTGAAGCCAACATGCGACTGGGTGAACAGAAGCGGCGCGCCCTCGCCACGAAGCGCGCTCCACGCCTCCTCAGCGGTGTGCGGGAGAATCGGCGCGAGGAGCCGACAGAGCACTTCCATGCAGACTCGCATGATGGCCTGTGCCTCGCGTCGGCGCGGGCTCTCGGCTCGGTCGCAATAGAGACGGTCCTTGGCCGCGAAGCAGAATCCGGCCGAGAGCGTGTCATTGCAGAAACTGAAGATCGCCAGATTCGCGCGTCGGTAGTCGTACTGCGAGTAGGAATCACGAACGGTCTTCTCAAGGACAGAGAGTTCTCCGGCGAGCCATCCGCACAGCGATTCCGTTGGAGCCTGCCGCGCGAGGGCAACGGCCTCCTCGAGGGTCCACGCGGGAGCGTCAAAGAGGTTGGAGAGCAGAAACCGCAGCGTGTTGCGCACCTTCCGGTACGCCTCCCCTGCCACCTTGAAGTACTCCATATCAATGCGGATGTCGCCGTCATAGGCGACGCTGGACACCCACCACCGCGCGACCTCGGCGCCGAAGTCCTTCAGGAGCGTCTCGACCTCGAGCGCGTTGCCCAGGCTCTTCGCCATCTTCTTGCCGTCCTTATCGACGAGGAATCCGTGCGTGACGAGCGAGCGAAACGGCGGCTGGCCCGTCACGCCAAGCGCTGGCAGCAGCGACAACTGAAACCATCCGCGGTGTTGGTCGGATCCCTCGAGGTACAGCTCGCTCGGGAACCCCACCTTTCTCGTGCGCAGCACTGCATGCCACGAAGAGCCGGCTTCGAACCAGACATCGAAGATGTCGTGCATCTTTGTGAGTGTCGCGAGGTCGAGATCCTTCGGTGCGTCGGGATCCCTTGAAGCGTCGTACGCGGCGAGGAGTTCGGTCGGCGGCAGTGTGAACCACGCGTCGGAGCCTTTCGTGGCGACGCAGGCCGCAACCGCGCGCACGCTCGCGGGAGTCATGAGGACGCTGCCATCACGACGCGAAAAGGCCGGAATCGGCAGTCCCCATGAACGCTGTCGGCTGATGCACCAGTCTGGTCGCGACTCGAGCATGCCGCGGAGCCGATTCTTGCCCCAGTCGGGGAAGAACTTCACCGTGTCGGACACCGCTGCGAGCGCCATCGCGCGCAGCGACGGCCGCGACTTTCCCGGGCGATCCACGCCAATGAACCACTGCTCGGTGGCGCGGAAGATGACCGGCGTGCGCGAACGCCAGTCATGCGGATAGGAGTGCGTGTCCTCCTGCCGGTGGACGAGGTGCCCGCTCTGGGAGAGCCGTTCGCACACGAGTCCATTGGCCGTCCAGACATCCTTGCCGCGGAGCCACTCGGGCACGGTGTCGTCGTAGGTGCCGTCATCGCGAACGGGACAGTAGATGTCGAGCCCTTCGCGCAGTCCCGCGCGGTAGTCATCTTCGCCGTGGCCTGGCGCGATGTGAACGAGACCGGTGCCATCCTCCATCGTGACGAAGTCGGCGACGATGACGCGCCCAACGCGGTCACAGAACGGATGGCGATACTCCAGACCCGCAAGCACCGCACCAGCGACTTGCGCCTTCACGGCGACGGCGTCGGCGCCCACCACCTTCGCGACGCGGTCGAGCATGGCCAGCGCGATCACGCTGAGCGCGCCGTCGATTTCCACGAGCGCATAGAGCTCGCGAGGATGCACGGCCACCGCGAGGTTCGCCGGAAGAGTCCACGGCGTCGTCGTCCAGATCATCACGGACGGCGTGCACTCGCACTCGATGCCGAAGGCTCGTTCGACCGCGGCACGATCGACAAGTTCGAAGTCCACCCACACCGAAGGATCCACCCGGTCCTCGTACTCGAGTTCCGCCTCGGCGAGCGCGGTTCTATTCGCAATCGACCAGTGAACGGGCTTCAACTGCCGGAAGACATAGCCCTCATGAAGCAGTGCAGCAAAAACTTCTAGGGTGCCAGCCTCGTAGGCTGGCTGCATCGTGTAATAGGGATGGTCGTAGTCGGCGAGCGTCAAGAGTCGCTGCATCTGCTGCGCCTGGGTCTTGATGAACTTCTCGGCGTACGCCGCGCATTCGCGACGAATCGCCATGCGCCGATGCGCGTCCGAGAGAGTCTCAAGCTTCGCGGCCTTGCCGCTCTCGACAAGACCCGTCATCACGCGGTGCTCGATGGGGAGCCCGTGGCAGTCCCAGCCTGGGACATAGTGGCACGCCCTTCCCTCCATGATCGCCGTGCGGACGACGAAGTCCTTGAGCACCTTGTTGAGGAGATGGCCCACATGAATCGAGCCGTTCGCGTAGGGCGGGCCGTCGTGGAAGACGAATGGCTCCGCATTGGCGCGGGATTCGGCGATCTTGCCTGCGACCCCAGCTTCCTGCCACCG
>SXGR01325601.1_pt1 | contig 10365 bp, 15 predicted proteins | sample 3174711 | NCBI WGS metagenome assembly SXGR01 (sample SAMN11356860, study PRJNA531348) | freshwater metagenome | isolation source: freshwater sample F1-60 | place: China: Fuxian Lake, Yuxi | collected 2017-12-25 | reverse complement strand
GCAACCTCAAGGCTCCCCAGCCCCAAGGTGGCCCACGCAAAAACTCTTTCTGTGCCCGGATGTCAGGTATGCCGGGGCCAATGAAAGACGAAAAAGGCAAACCCACCCGCAAAGCTGCGGCTCTTGCGAGATGGAAATGTTGAAATGTATCTTACAAGCAACATACCGTATTTTAAATGTTGGGTTCGCAAAGAGTTTACAAATGCCCATCAAAAATACCAAGGTGAGTATATTCATGGTTTGGCGGTTGCAGTTACCACAATACCAGACAGAAGTTTAAGTTTTCAGATAATTTTTACCGGTCTTGAGGCCGAGGGCGAAAAGAATGTACATGGTGGAGCAATGTGGGCACGGATGCCACTTGCTGCTTTAGTTGGAGATATTCCATTAAAGGAATGGCCTGAGCGTATGTTGAATCACCTGTCGCAGCCTTGGGACTGCAACTCGTACAACCACTCCATCATCAGTCTGGAGAGGGCAAAGCCGTCCCCTTGGTTGTGCAAAATAGCAGGTGAGTTTTACACAGGCAGATACCTATTCACAGTAGATTACGCTGAAAGCGATGTGTCTGAAGACCCATCTCAGCATAAACAAAGTCATGTCTTGATACTGACTGACGCAGGCCAATGGACAGGAAATGTTGTGGCTCTACCTAACAACCGGGTTCGAGTAACAAGTCCAGCCTATTGGCAGACGGGACAGGGCGCGCCTGATTTCAGGCCAAACCAGTGGATTCATTGTGCGGAGCAGGATGACTCGTACATAGATGCAGCAGAGACGTTTAACAACCTTTATCAGGAGCAAGAGAAATGATGAAATCTAAAATGATGGCTGGCGGCGGTGCTATGCCTATGGTCAAACAAGGCGGTAAATCTGTTCCTGCTTTTGTCGCAGATAACAAACGCAAAATAACTGGCGGCGGCATGATGAAATCTAAAATGATGGCTGGTGGTGGTATGTCAAAAATGATGGCATCTGGTGGTATGGCTAAGAAAATGGCAACCGGCGGGTTTACCCGTCAGGCTGACGGTATTGCTTCTAAAGGCAAAACTAAAGCTACGCAGATCAAGATGAAAAGCGGCGGTATGGCCTGCTAGGAGAACACTATGAAGATGCGTAAATTTGAAAGGGGTGGTTTTGCCACTTCTGAAGACTCTGAATACAACAGAGATTCTTTGGGTGATTTTATCGTAAAAAAAGATGTAGATAAGCCGTTGCCGGTAGACACGGTAGCCGAAAATGAGACGGTGGTTACTGATGCTATACAAGCAAGAACAAGCCCAAAGGCTAAAACTCCAATAGTCACCAAGGAACAATTGGAAAAGTCGGGTTTGTCTTTGCGCGACTACATAAACAAGCAGCAGGGGTTGACAAGGCGCAGGGAAGTAGCTCCTCCCGCCGATACTTCCAAGGCTTATGATAAAGAACAACAGTACCAGAGAGCACAAGAAGCCGCACAAACTCCAGAAGGAAAAGCCAAAAGAGACGCGATGGAAAGATCGCAGGCATTAGAAGGTTCTTACCCCGAGCAGGCATTGATGGGAGGGGCAGGATTTGGTATTAAAGGTATTGCTAAAGCTGCTCAAAATTTAGCCAATCGCGGCGGCGCTAAAGAAACTGCAAAACAACTAGCGCTTCCAAAACCAACACCAAGGCTTGGCTACGATAAAGCTGGCGCTAAAGCCGCAGAGCGTGGTGCGCGTGCTGCGGAACAACGAGCAGAAATGCTAAAAGAAAACGCACGCCGTTCCGGGCTGCGCGAAGATGCTTCTGAAGAAACGCTTAAAGCTGTGCGGGATAGGCTAGGTGGTGACAAGTTTACGGTGAAGAAGCGCGGCGGTTCAATCCAAGGCTACGCATCTGGCGGTATGGTTTCCGCCTCAAGGCGTGGCGATGGCATAGCTCAACGGGGCAAGACCCGTGGAAAGATGTGCTGATATGGCAACCGCTAAGCCAAAGCAAGTAACGCAGTCTTTGAAAAAAGCTGGGTTTTATGGTGCAAGCGAACCTAAACGGCTGGCTATCATTAACAAAGTTACAACCAAGCCGCAGCGGATAAAGATGGTTGACAAGATGTTTTTAGCCAAGAAGCCAAAAGGCGGTACTAAATGAAAGCAAGCAGAGGCATGGGGGCCATTGACCCTAGCAAGATGCCCGGTGGGATAAAGAAAGCCCGGCGGGATGACACCGACTTCACGCAGTATAAAGAAGGCGGGGCAGTAAAGATGGCTGGTGGTGGCTTGTATGCCAACATTGCTGCAAAGAAGAAGCGCATAGCTGCTGGTTCAGGTGAGAGTATGCGAAGCGCAGGTTCTGCTGGCGCACCAAAGAAAGGTGATTTTGCCAACGCTGCTAGGACTGCTTCCTATAAAGAGGGCGGGTCTACAGTCAACGCCGCAGGCAACTACACCAAGCCAGAACTGCGTAAACGCATCTTTAACGCTGTAAAGGCAGAGGCTACAGCAGGTACTGGCGCAGGGCAATGGTCAGCCAGAAAAGCCCAAATGGTGGCACAACGCTACAAAAAAGCTGGCGGCGGGTACAGAGACTGATATGAAAGCCCCACAGAAATCCCTGAGTGATTGGGGTAAACAAGATTGGACGACTAAAAGTGGTAAAAAATCTTCTGAAACGGGTGAGCGTTACCTTCCAAAAGCTGCAATTAAAAGTCTCAGCCCTGCTGAGTACGCCGCAACAACCAAAGCCAAACGAGCAGGAAAAGCCGCCGGGAAGCAGTTTGTAAAACAGCCTAAAGCAATTGCCAAGAAAACAGCAGGGTTTAGATAATGTCTACTTCAGCATTTGGAAATTTAAATTCTCAGTTTAATCAACAGCAGTCTCGACGAGGCGGCTTTGGTCAGCAGCAGCCACAACAAGGTGGCTTTGGTCAACAACAAGGCTTTGGTCAACAAGGTGGCTTTGGGCAACAAAGTGGCTTTGGGCAACCGCAGGGTTTTGGGCAGCAAGGCGGCTTTGGTCAACAACAGCCACAACAAAATTTTGGTTACAGACAGCAACAAGGTTTTGGTCAACAAGGCATGGGTGGATATGGTGGCTTTGGTCAACAAGGCATGGGCGGCTATGGTGGTTTTGGTGGCTATGGTGGCTTTGGTCAACAAGGCATGGGCGGCTATGGTGGCTACGGACAACAACAAGGTTTTGGTGGCTACGGACAACAACAAGGTTTTGGTGGCTACGGACAACAACAAGGCTACGGTGGCTACGGACAGCAGCAAGGCTACGGTGGCTACGGACAGCAGCAAGGCTACGGTGGCTACGGTCAACAAGGCATGGGTAACTACGGACAACAACAAGGCTACGGACAACAACAAGGCTACGGCGGTTACGGTCAACAAGGCATGGGTGGCTACGGTCAGCAGCAGAACTATGGTCAGCAACAACAGGGTAGGTATGGTCAACAGCAGGGTTACGGTCAACCGCAGCAATACAGTCCTTACCAAATGCAGAATCCATATGGCCCGAACGACACTGATTTCGCAAGTGAACAAAGAAAGTATGCACGGAACGGAGAAGACTTCCGAAATATAACGAAGCAGCAAATGAGGCAGCGAGAAACTGAGCACAAAATGCAGGAACAGCAAGCATTGCAAGCTTACATTCAGCACTTGGGACAGCAAGGACAGCAAGGACAGCAAAAAATACAGCAAACACTACAAGAAGAAATGCAAAGACAGCAAGCAATGCAAAGACAACAACCACAGCAAGAACCGCTAGGACAGATAGGACATTTTGGTCAACAACCACAGCAAGAACCGCTAGGACAGATAGGACATTTTGGTCAACAACCACTGCAAGGACAACAAGCAATGCAAGGACAGCAAGACGCTATGATTTCTCCACATATTTCGATGGCAGCACTAGGACAACAAGCAATGCAAGGACAACAAGCAATGCAAGGACAACAAGCAATGCAAGGACAACAGGCAATGCAAGGACAACAAGCAACTGCTCCGTATTTGAGGGGTAACTTGGGTCAGCTACGAGGTTTCTTAAACGAACAAAACGACCCATATAAAAAACTTGGGTATTTTTCGCTGGCTCACTAAAAATTTTATACGAGTTAATTTTTAAATGACTACTTCAGGCGTCTCTAACTTTGACATGGATTTGAGTGAGGTCATAGAAGACGCATTTGAACGTGCGGGTTCTGAGCTTCGCTCTGGCTATGACATGCGTACCGCACGCAGAAGTTTAAACATCATGTTTGCTGATTGGGCCAATCGGGGCATCAATATGTGGACAATTGAGCAGGGGTCATTTACCCTGACTCAAGGTTTAAACACCTACGCGCTACCCACAGACACTGTGGACTTGCTTGAGCATGTCATTCGCACCGATGCTAATTCAACATCCAACCAAGCAGACCTGACCATCACCCGCATCAGCGTCAGCACCTATGCCACTCTACCTAACAAGCTAACCCAAGCCAGACCGATTCAGGTCATGGTGCAGCGCAACTCGGGGCAAACATCAGCCACAACACTGACCTTAAATGGGGCGGTAACTGCCACTGCCACCAGCATTACCCTAAGTTCGGTTATTGGTCTGGCTGCTGCTGGCTACATCAAGGTGGACAACGAGATTATTTTTTACCCGTACATCGTGGGTAATGTTCTGACAGACTGCACCAGAGGTCAGGCCAACACCACCGCAACAACCCACATCACAGCTACAGCGGTGTATGTGTCAAACCCTCCAGCAATCACTGTTTGGCCCACCCCTGATGGTTCCCAGACCTACACCTTTGTGTATTGGCGGCTGCGTAGAAATCAAGACGCTGGAGATGGCTCGGACACGATGGATGTGCCGTTCAGGTTTATACCCTGTGTGGCAGCAGGATTGGCCTACTACTTGGCGCTCAAGTTGCCCAACGGCATGGAACGGCTACAGGTATTGAAGATGCAATACGATGAGGCGTGGCAGTTGGCTCAAGATGAAGACCGAGAGAAAGCAGCGGTGCGGTTTGTTCCAAGACAAATGTTTATGAACTAATCATGGGAAATAGGTTTTCGTCAGGTAAGAATGCAATAGCGGAGTGTGATCGCTGTGGCTTTAGATACAAGTTGAAGCAACTGAAGAAGGAAGTTGTTAAGACCAAAACTTACAACTTGCTGGTGTGCCCAACCTGCTGGACACCAGACCAGCCGCAGTTGCAGTTGGGGATGTACCCGGTAGATGATCCACAGGCAGTGCGGGAGCCGCGCAGAGATTTGAGTTATACGGTTTCTGGCTTGCTGGCAGACGGAAATCCGGGAGAAGGCAGCAGGATTTTTCAATGGGGCTGGAACCCGGTAGGCGGGTCAAGTGCAAATGATGACGGTTTGACACCAAATTTTTTGGTAGCAAAACTAGAACTTGGTTCAGTTACAGTTTGACAAGCAACTATTACTTAGGAGTTGATATGGACAAAGCAGACAAGATGCAGGACAAGAAGATGATGGCTGGAGCCGTGCATAAGCACGAAAAAAGGCTACATCCCGGTAAACCCATGACCAAGTTTGCCAAAGGTGGTAAAACAGACATGGACATGTTGAAATATGGACGTAACATGGCTAAAGTGATGAACCAGAAATCTGGTCGTGGAGGCTAAGATGATTAACAACAAACAAGCGGCAGCTTATGCCAAACCACATACTATGTCGGGCAAGGCCGTGACCGTTGAGGCTAACCCCGGCAAAGGCAAAGACATGAGCATGTTGAAAAATGTTCGTGCTTCGATTGGACGCATCACCAGCCAAGAGCAACCCGGTGTAAAGACATCTGGTATCGTAACTCGCGGAAATGGTGCAGCCACTAAAGGCATCACCGCAAGAGGCCCAATGGCATGAACTACGCTGCGTTAGTTGCTGCTGTTTCTTCGTACACCGAGAACACCTTCCCTACGGTGGATATGAATGTGTTTATTACACAGGCAGAGAAACGCATATACAACGCCGTACAGATTCCATCTTTACGCAAGAATGTAACGGGCAGCACAACTACAAACAACAAGTATTTGCAGTGCCCCACTGATTTTCTGTCCGTATTTTCTCTGGCAGCAATCAACCCAACCACGGGCGCGTACACATTTTTGCTCAACAAGGATGTAAACTTTATCAGGGAAGCGTACCCCAAGCCAACATCCACCGGAGCGCCCAAGTTCTACGCCATATTTGGCCCTCGTTCAGACAACGAAGCAGAACTTACCTTTATTCTTGGCCCCACCCCTGACGCTGTTTACAGCACAGAGCTTCATTATTTCTATTACCCAGAGTCTATTGTTACAGCTTCAAATACATGGCTTAGTGACAACTACGATCCCGCGCTTTTGTATGGAACATTGGTTGAAGCCTACACCTACATGAAAGGTGAGCAGGACATGGTTGGTTTGTACGATGGCAAGTACAAAGAAGCAATTGGGCAACTCAAACGTCTGGGTGATGGGCTTGAAAGACAAGATGCATACCGCAGTGGGCAGGCTAGGATTCCAGTAACATGAGCATCTCTCAGACCCTGACCACATCCTTTAAGCAGCAACTGCTTGAGGCGGTGCATGACTTCTCTACAGACACCTTCTATATGGCGCTGTACACAGCCAATGCCAGTATAGGGGCAGCTACCACTGTTTACACAGCAAGTGGGGAGATTTCAGGTACAGGCTATACGGCTACGGGTCAGGTGATGACTGGCATCTCAGTCAGTGTCACCGGAACTACCGCCTTTGTAAACTTCAGTAATGTGGTCTGGACTACAGGTGCGTTTACAGCACGTGGTGCGCTAATTTACAATCTGACTAAGAGCAACAAATCGGTCGCAGTATTGGACTTTGGCGCTGACAAAACCACTACGTCATCGTTCACTGTTGTCATGCCTGCCAACACCAGCACCTCAGCACTTATAAGGCTACCATGATCACTACGACTAAAGGCAACATGGACGAATCACTGCTTGAAAAGCGTGAAGGTTCTATAGAAAACGACAACGAAACAATTACGTGGGTTGAATACTGGTTGAACGAAGAATTGGTACATCGGTCGGCGCATGTGGCTCTTAAAAGAACCATGTTAGCCGGTTTAGAAGCAGCTTCATTAGGGTAAATCATGGCAAATACACAATCTCTCTGCACATCGTTCATGGGTGAGTTAATGAACGGGGGCCATCAATTTGGCACTATCACACTGACCAGCCGCAGTAGCTTAACCTCACCTACAAAAGACACGTTTAAAGCTGCTTTGTATTTGGTTGGCGCTACTGTTAACGCATCAACCACAGCTTACAGTGCAAGCAACGAAGTGTCATCAAGTAACTACTCGGCTGGCGGTGTAACCATCACAAACGCAAACGTGCCTGTAGCTACAAATAGCTCTAGCACTGCGGGTGTAGCGTACTGGACTCCTTCGGCGAGTATTGTTTATGGGACAAGTGCAGCACCTGTGACCTTTGCTGCATTTGATGCAGTGTTGCTATACAACTCCACACAGGGCAATACAGCGGTTAGTGTCCACACATTCAGTAGTCAAACCATCACCTCTGGGGTATTTACGCTGACTATGCCAACAAGTTCAACGACAACTGCGTTGGTGCGGTTGTCTACAACCTGATGTTATGTCTCTTGGATGGGGCGATGGTACATGGGGTAGCAGTGTCTGGGGCGGCGGTGAACTTGCCATCACGGGCGTTGAAGCAACGGGAGACGTCGGTACAGTAACAATAAGTTCTGAAGTAACTCTGTCTGGTGCTAGTGCAGCGGGGTTAGCGGGAACGGCGGTAGCCGATACAACAGTTGCTATTACAGGGGTTGATGGCACAGGCGCGGCAGGGTCTGTAGGATTTGAGATAGCTGTGGCCCTAACAGGGGTTCAAGCAACGGGAGATGTCGGTACAGTATTAAACAGTACAGCAGCGGCCCTGACGGGGGTATTGGCAACGGGTAGTGTAGGGACGGTCATACCATCGTACATTATTGTTGAGACAGGGACGTTTGCCAGCGGGTTTGTAGGAACGGTAGCTCCAGTATTCTCTGTGGCTTTGACAGGGGTAAATTCAACGGGTGCGGTTGGAACACTGGGTGTTTTGCATTCTCCGGCCCTGACAGGTGTGGCAGCTAGTGGGGCAGTAGGCACGTTAAGTGTTTTGCATTCTCCCGCCCTGACAGGTGTATCGGCAACAGGGGCAGTTAATGCGTTTTCACAGGCGTTTGGGTGGAGTGTTATAAACAACACACAGACTGCAAACTGGCAAAATATAGGTAATACACAGACCGCAAACTGGCAAAATATAGGTAATACACAAACAGCGGCTTGGGCTGATGTTTCAACAAATTAGGGGTAAATAATGCCAACGTCATACAGTTCAAATTTAGCTCTAGCTCTTCCTGTAACGGGAGAGTTAAGCGGTACATGGGGATCGACTGTTAACAGCAGCATTACCAACATGCTGGATGAAGCCTTGGGTCTTCAGGCGTTCACAGCTACCGGGGGCACGGATGCGCTAACTATTCCTGACGGTGTGACTGGGGTAGCACGAAGCCTTTATATCCAGCTTAACGGCACAGGCGGCGGCATTGTTACTGTGCCCACAACTAGAACAAAGATGTATTTTGTTTTTAACAACACTGCATCTGCTATCACATTTAAAGTTGCAGGCCAAACCGGGGTTTCTATTCCAGCCGCAGCAAAGATGGCCCTAGTCAGCAACGGCACAGACATCATCGTTGCAGAAAACCACTTCGCCGCTCTAACCCTTGGCGCTGCACTTCCCGTTGCAAGCGGCGGCACAAATGCAACTACTGCAAGCATAGCCTCATTCAACAACATCACCGGTTTTACCGCTGCTGGTGCAACTGGTACAACATCTACAAATTTAGTATTTTCAACCTCACCTACCCTAGTCACCCCAGCCCTTGGCACACCCTCAAGCGGTGTAGCAACAAACTTAACTGGCTTGCCCTTGACAACAGGCGTAACAGGTACGTTGCCCGTGGCAAACGGCGGCACAGGCGTAACAACAAGCACGGGTACAACAAATGTGGTGCTGTCAAACAGCCCAACCCTAGTCACCCCTGCTCTAGGCACGCCATCGTCTGTAACTCTCACCAACGCCACAGGCTTACCCATTGCCACAGGCGTTAGCGGTTTAGGCACAAACGTAGCTACATTTCTTGGAACTCCATCATCTGCTAACCTAGCGGCTGCTGTCACTGATGAAACAGGCTCTGGCGCTTTGGTCTTTGCCACTAGCCCCACCCTAGTCACCCCTGCTCTAGGCACGCCATCGTCTGTAACTCTCACCAACGCCACGGGACTGCCTCTAAGCACCGGAGTAACCGGAACCCTCGCCACAACAAACGGCGGCACGGGCCTGACCTCCTTCACCGCAAATGGTGTGGTGTTTGCCTCTAGTTCTAGTGCGCTGACCACGGGGAGTGCGCTGACGTTTGATGGCTCTGGGTCTTTAGCAATTTCTACCAGCAATAGCGGTGGGACAAATGAGTTTAGTGTGACCAACACTAATGCAACTGGTTATGCGGCTTTAGCAATAAAAAACACAGGCGCAAGTGGAAAAACCTATGAGGCTGGTGTTGGTGGCAACGGCACAGCGGGTAACTATCAGAACAATTTTTACATCAGGGATACAACAAGCAACGCAACATTTGCGCTAAACCTAAATAACATTATCTTTATTCCGGGTGGCACAACTGAGGTGGCTCGCTTCACCTCCACAGGTCTGGGTATTGGGACGAGTTCACCTGCTTATACGTTGGATGTGTCAAAAGCCGCTGCGGGTGAGGTGGCACGATTTACAAATGGCGGCGCATCTAACAAATCATTGTTTGTATATACCGATGCCACTTATGCGGCTATTGCAACGGGCGTGGGGGCATCTGGAAACGGCATTGCTTTTGATGCGGTCAGCAATAAAGTATTGTTTACCACCGCCAGCACAAATCAGATGTTCCTCGACTCCTCCGGCAATCTGGGTATTGGGACGAGTTCGCCTTCTGGGAAACTGCACGTTGCTGGACAGACGCGGATTCAAGACAGCGCCAACGCATCGAACTACATCACCATTGGCGCAGGTTCAAACGCCCCTTACGGTAACGCAAGCATTTCTACCACTACGGCAGGCTTTGCAATCGTGGCTGAAGGCGCTGGGGTGATCACCTTTACGAATAACGGCTCCGAACGCGCCCGTATCTCCTCAGACGGAACATTCCGAGTAAAAGGAGCAGGCACTGCCGGTAGTACGGATTCGGTGCAGTTTGCGGGGACTGCCCCGGCGAGTGCGATGACGCTGGATGCGAGTGGGAATTTGATGGTTGGATGCACATCTATTCGTGTAACTGGTTTTTCTACCAATAACAAT